>OJDN01000616.1_pt1 | contig 11629 bp, 10 predicted proteins | sample 1592731 | NCBI WGS metagenome assembly OJDN01 (sample SAMN05416881, study PRJEB24817) | seawater metagenome | isolation source: Sea water | place: Canada:Atlantic | collected 2013-11
CGAGATTCGCCTTAGTCTCGTGGGCTCGGAGATGTGTATAAGAGACAGGTCTTCAGTCGGTACATGAAGTCGTCCCACGCACTGACCGAGATTCCAAGCTGTTTCTTTACCAGTTCCGCATCGAAGGCGGTGCTGTGCTTCACCTTGACGGCATTGGTCGTGGAGCCTTTCAGGGCAACCGCGAGAGTGTTGTTGCACACCACGCGGATACTGGTGAACTGAGCAGTCGTAGCCATGGTGCCGTCACAGGCGGTAGCCAGCAGCACGTAGGCATTGGTTTGATCGTTACCCTTAAGCATGCCGGATTGGCCGGTGCGGGCCAGCGCCCACATCTTGCGGCCGCCTTTCAGGACACCCGCTGTTTCCAGCTCAAAGCCAGACACCTCGGTCAGATCCCGATAGAACTCCAGGATCTCCTCAGGCTGAACCACCTTAAAGCGGTTACCGACGACCGACAGCGGAGCCTTGGTATCCGAGCGGTAAAGCACTTTGGAATCCGGGTAAGAGAGGATTTCACCCAGACTACCACTGGAATTGGTGACAAAGCGGACAGGGCTTTCCTGAATTTTCCAGTCTAGGCCCGCTTGTTTTGCCCAGACCTCCAGGGGTTGATTGGAAGTCAGTTCATTCCCCAGACCATGCCAGGGGGTTTGGCCAACGTAGGCCATTTGCTCGATGAGATGAGCCATGGTTGTTCTCCTAAGAAATTTGCGAGGGGAATTAGCGGATATCGTCGCGAGACTCAGGATCGGCACTGAAGGAATAGCCGCAATCAAGGCAGCGAAGGTTGTCCAGCACACGGTCATCCAGGACATCGCCAAGAATCACGCCAGCGGAAGCGCCAGTGGCACCACCCAGTAGTGCACCAATTACAGCACCGCCTATGCCGCCTACGGTCGCGCCCACGGGACCAGCAACGATTCCCAGGGCAGCACCCGCTTGGGCACCGGCCGTGGCAGCCGCATAGCCGCCGTAGGTACCGGCAGACGCACCGACCACACCAGCGGTTTTCTTGCCGTAGTTGTTCTTACCAATCCGCCGGGACAGGCAGTTGGGGCATTGTTCAAACATTGGAAATTACCTCTGTGAATGGGGAGGGAAGGCACTGTCAGTGCCCTGGTTCACAGAGGTGATATAGGTCTGAGTTTTTCTTGTTTAGACAGTTGAGATGTGGCTTTTTCCGCAAGCGTTTTGTAAGGTAGCCAGAGGCTTAGGTGTATGAATAGGAGAAGACCACTCGCCTCACCGACCTTAAGCTTTTACCTGACAAACAAAGGTCCGATCAGTATGGCAATAGAATTTAACTCTTGGCTAGTTGATAGAAAAATCAAAGGTATCAATGTCGGCGTTACCATGACTATTGCTGAGTATTGGAACTTTGCGGAAGATATAATTGCAAAAAATGACCTTCAAAGAAGGCGTGTGAAAGTCTCTGGGAAAACATACCAACTTCTCGGGCGCGACTTAATCGACGGTTGCGTCATGCCTCCAATCATTCTCGCGGTAAGTGAAGATTCGCAGGTTGGATTCAATTCGATAATTTCATCGATACTTAAGTCTGGATCAGCCTCCGAAGATCAGAAGAAAAAACTGGAATCTCTTATTCGCGAGGCAATCGAGAAGAAGCACCTTATTATCCTGGACGGCCTACAAAGAACGTTCACAATACAAGACCTGGTGTCTGACAGTGATCAAGAAACCTTAGAGAAGCTATTTTCATCCGAAATAAGAGCAGAAATTTATGTAGGCTTATCACGCACTGGGATTCTTTATCGGATGATCACGTTAAATACTGGTCAGAACCCAATGAGCCTCCGCCACCAAATAGAAATGCTATACCAAGATTATTTAGACAACGATATTCTTCTAAAAAAAGGCGTTGCTCTATTTAAAGAGGCGGATGATCAAAGAATTTCAAATCTTGGAGAGTATAAGCTCTCAGATGTCTCGGACATGTACTACTCTTTTTCAACGGGAACTCATAACTCCTATTCGAAGCAAACGATCTCTACTATTTTAAAAGAGAGTGAGTTCCTTGAAGGCTTTCAGCCCGAAAGTGCAGAAGATCTTTCCGAACTTATCGTTACATACGACAAATTAATTCGAAAATTCGATCACTTATTTCCAAATTGGACCTTCGACCCAGACTCGATGCAGAGAAACCTGGGTGGAACAGCCTTTGCCCGAGACATGATTATTTTTGGCTCCAAAGTGCAAGTAATGGCAGGATTTGGAGCGGCACTGCATAGACTAGTCAAAAGGTCGGCGAAGCTAGAGAACCTCGAGTCGGTGAGGGACATTGTGGAGCAGGTACACGTTGGAGAAGAACTTGATCATCCAATGGACTGGTTAGTTTTCTGCCTGGATGAGGTTAGAGCAAAATCTAAGAAGGTAGGCGACTCCCAACGCGCATATTTCAATTACTTTTTCCGACTGCTATTCAACGATGATGAAGAATGCTTTTTAAACATATCTGACTCAATGATCAAAGCAAAAGAAGCCTACGACAACGTATATGGCAGCTAGCCAATCATGGAAAAATCAGTTGTCTGCAGGCTAGCTCCGGATCTCTTTAACAAGGCATTGTTCGACATTCACACTGTCGAGGGCAAAGGATATGTTATTGAGTACGATGGAGCCTTCTCGATAACAATTTCATCATTCGTTGAAAAGTCTTTTAAGCATCGGGCTGTTTTAGGAGACTTTTTCAGCTCACTTGTCGTTATTCCAGGCGGGATACAAGGCGGATCAGTGCCTATAAAGGCAAAAGCAACAGGAAAAACGATTGGCTATTTATTTTCTGTTGAAGGGCTCTCAGATCCCAATGCCGAATTCAAGACCTATGAAGCCGGATACGCGAAGGCTGCCATAGAGCACGTTCTTTTCGATGGAATCGGTCATAGGGCAGTAGAAATTTCAGAAGATCGGGTTGGTGAGCAGGAGCTTTCTTTTGACGATCTTTTCGTTTCCGATCAACTTGAAGGTGGAGAGAAAGCGATTGCAGTGACAAGTCTTGCGCTGTGCCCTGACTCCCAGTCAGTTCTGATAAGCCTCTCACGTCATGGCGCACGGTTCTACGAATTAGATGACGTCCATTACGGCCCGGATCTTTTTCCAGAAATTCAGTCGCTTTCGATCAAGGAAATACCTCAACACTTAGGAGAAAAAAGAAGCTCCATATTCTTCTTGCTTCACATGGCTGGGGAGCAGCCCGACCCTTTTTCAAAATTTATTTCCTTATATCAAATAATTGAAATCTTGATTTCTTTCATATTTAAGAGCGAACTTGATGAGTTTGTAAAAAATGCATCCGATTACGATGCTTGGACTAGTAAGGAGAAACTGCAGGAGCTGACCGGAGAAAAAAACCGAATCAAAACTCTATATTCCAGATACTTTGACAGGACCCACATTGAATCCGACGAATTTTCTGAATGCGCAAGACTAAGCAAGGAATTTATTCAAGAATTTATTGAAAAGGATTTCTCGAAGGCTGACTGGCCCTCATGCATCTACAAGGTCAGAAATTGTATTGTTCATGACCGAGCTTCATTAGTAATTCGCCAAGAAAAAGACCCAAGAATCATTTCCGGGATGAATGAAATAACCAGCTACTTCTTAAAATGCTGTGTTAGTTTGCTCTTTGGGTTACGTAAGGAAGCAAAATAAATCGCTAGCTAATAGTAAGCAATAGCATTTATATTGATTATGTTTCGACACGCCCTGAAGCATTAAGCGCGATCAAACAGGGGTACATATGGGGGCATAAGTGTAGAAGATAAAAATTATAACCCCGAAAAATCATGTAATTACCTTTTTATACGAGTCCTGCCGGGGGTACCAACCACCATCTTGTCAGCGTGTTACCCCAAACTCACGCAGCCCAGGCTTAGGTTTCCGAGCATCCCACAAAGAGCCTATCCCCAGGGAGTAAAACATGACTGGAACAACAATGACTTCAGCGCACTGCCAATGTGGCGCTCTCACGCTGCATATTACAGACGTGCCCGTTGTGCAGTTGGTCTGTCATTGTAGTGATTGTAGAAACCTTTCTGGCATGCCGTATGTTGAGGCTGCGTTCTTTAAATCCGAGGCATGCAGCGCTGACGGGCAAGCCGACACCACGACAGTAAAAGGCAGAACGGGGTCTGACAAGACATACTACTCGTGTGCAACCTGTAAAACACCGCTATACGTGCGGGTGGCTGCTTTGAATGGTGCCAGGGCAGTGATGGCAGACCGACTTTCACCCTTTACCTTCAAGCCCCAGGCGCATATCTGGACAAGCGAAAAAGCGGATGATGTGCAGATCCCCACTGGAGTTGCCCAAACTCTTGTAGGGCCTCCCCAAGAGATAGTCGATGTCATGGTGTCGGGTTTTTGGGGGAAAAAATGATCTTTCTCCTGCAAACGTACTGAATCGCGCTACAGAACTCCGCTTTAGACGCCCGAGTTACCTGGCCTATTCTAGGCCTGTCGCCTTAAGCTAAAAAGTTGTCATCCTTTGGCAAGCTCCGAATCTGGTCGTCCGTTATGTTGTTGTGAACTACAACAACCAGCCTTTTGTGGCATCTATCGGGAGCTGACCCTATGTATAAGCCTGCCTTAAGCCTTCTTGCCATCGCCATATTGTCTCCATTCAACGCACAGGCGAGCCCGACCCAGGTATTCTGGGGTGACACGCACCTGCACACGTCCTATTCCGGCGACGCATTCGCCATGGGCAATGAGTCCACCGACCCTGAAACGGCCTACCGCTTCGCCAAGGGACAGCCTGTGATCCACCCGTACAATCGCGTGCGTGTGCAACTTCAGAGACCACTGGACTTTCTGGTGGTAGCGGACCATGCAGAGTACATGGGCGTAATGCAGTTGGTGCGGGATGAGAGCGCGTTGCTGAATGACACCGTCAACGGCCCGCGCCTAATCGATCTGTGGAACAACAAAAGTTCAAAATCAGTCTACTATGACATCGCCGGCGCGCTGGTGCGTGGAAAACCTCTCCAGGATCTGCTGACGGACAGTATTCGCGAACCGGTCTGGAACAAGATCGTGGATGCCGCAGAAAACAACTATGAGCCTGGTGAGTTCACCACGTTTATTGGCTGGGAGTGGTCCTCACTGCCAAATGGAGCAAATCTGCACCGGGTTGTGTTTACCAACACGGGTGGCGATGTCGCCAAGCAGTTCCTGCCCTACTCATCTGCCGAGAGCAACAGGCCCGAGGATTTGTGGAACTGGCTCGATCAGACCTCCGCCAGTACAGGTGCAGACTTTGTCGCCATTCCCCACAACTCCAATATCAGCAAGGGGCTGATGTTTAACGCCGTGGACAGCCAGGGGCACCCGATCAGTGCCAGTTACGCACGGACCCGCATGCGCTGGGAGCCCATCGCGGAAATCACCCAGGTGAAAGGCGACTCTGAAACCCATCCCGACCTATCCCCCAACGACCCGTTCGCCGATTTCGAAACCTACGCCCATGCAATGAACTTTGGTGCAGCCAACGATGGAGAGGTGGACCAACAGGGTAATTACGCTCGGAGCGCACTCAGGCGCGGTCTGGAGATTGAGGAACAAACCGGTGCCAACCCGTACAAATTCGGCATGATCGGGTCCACCGACTCTCACACCGGCCTGAGCACCGCGAGCGAGCCCAATTTCTGGGGTAAGTTCGGCGTGGACTCCATTCCGGAAAACAAATCCAAGGAAACCGCGCCAGGCGCCACTGGCTGGGACATGTCCGCTGCTGGCATGGTGGCTGTCTGGGCAGAGGAGAACACCCGACATTCACTGTTTGCCGCCTTCAAACGCAAGGAAGTCTATGCCACCACGGGGCCACGGATGACAGTGCGTCTTTTCGGTGGGTTCGATTTCAACGCCGATGATCTTGAACGTAATGACCTGGCAGACGTGGGTTACAGCAAAGGTGTTCCGATGGGCAGTGACCTTCTGCAGGCACCGGCAGGAAAAGCCCCGCAATTTCTCATCCAGGCGGTGAAAGATCCGCAAGGGGCCAACCTGGACCGGGTACAGATTGTTAAAGGCTGGCTGGATGACGATGGCAAGAGTCACGAACGAGTGTTCAATGTGGCTCTTTCCGATGGTCGGGAAGATCTCGGGAAGGACACCAAGCCCGTTGGCAACACGGTAAACCTGAAGACCGGCCGTTACACCAACACCATTGGCGATGCAGAACTGGCAACCGTCTGGACCGATCCGAAATTCGAGGCCGGCCAACGAGCCTTCTATTATGTCCGGGTTCTGCAGATCCCCACCGCTCGCCACTCGACTCTGGACGCCCTGGCGCTCGGCAAGCCAAGGCAGGCCGCTACCTATAGAACCGTGATCCAGGAGCGGGCCTACTCATCACCCATCTGGTACACGCCCTGATCGGGTGGGGAGCACAACGCCATGCTGAAACGACTGATCAAAGACCCACTGATTCACTTTACGCTTGCCGGCGCCGTGCTTTTTGCCGCTTACGGCCTGGCAGATTCTACAGACGAACCGCTGAATCAAAGCACTATTGTGGTGGACCGCGACGCACTGCTGACGTTTATCCAGTATCGCTCCAAAGCGTTCGAGCCCGAACAGGCCCGCCAGCGACTCAATGACATGAACCAGCAACAGCGTGAGTCGCTAATCAAGGCATACGTGCGGGAGGAGGCGCTTTTCCGGGAAGCAAAGACCATGGGGATGATGGAGAACGACTACATTGTGCGACGCCGTTCAGTGCAGAAACTCGAATTCATTGCACAAGGCGTTGCGGAACAAACCAGCCAGGTGACCCGTTCAGAAGTGGACGCCTACTTTGACCGGCATCGGGATGACTATTACGAAGCGCCCTTCTACAGCTTCACCCATGTATTCATTCAGTCTGATGAAAAAGACTCGACGAAACGCGCAACCACTCTGTTGCAACAACTCAACGCCGACAATGTGGGATTCACCGAAGCCCCCCGCTTTGGCGACCGCTTCCTGTACCACCGCAATTACGTGGAGAGAACACCAGGCTATATCGCCAGCCACTTTGGCGAGAATTTCAAGCACTCACTGTCTCAACTCGCGACTGACAACGCTCTCTGGCAGGGGCCGATCGCCTCTGACCACGGCCTTCACCTGATCAAGATTCGCGAGTACCGCCAGGGCCGCGTTCCAGCGCTTGCGGAGATCCGTTCCCGGGTGGAGCGCGATTTCCTGCGCTGGACCCAGCAGCGGAAACAGGAAGTGGCCATTCAGCAGATTGTGGAGCAGTACAATGTGGAAACTCGCCTTTAGAACCGTGCTGGCATCGCTGCTTATGGCGCCCGGAATACTGTTGGCTCACGATGCGCGGCCTCTATATGTGCAGATCGACGCGCTGGACCGTGAATCAACCGCTGAATACATCTACACAGTGAAACTTCAGGTTCCGCCTACGATCGAGGCCAATAACCGGCCTTACCTGACTCTACCGGATGGTTGCACACACCAGCGCATGGGTAGGCTGATTCAATTGGAGTGCGCTTCGGCCCTGAGCGGACAAACCCTGCAGGTTTCGTGGCCAATACACAATCCTTCGATCAGCACTCTGATTCGAGCCACGCTGGGCTCGGGAGAGAGCTTTCAACAACTCTTGCCACCTGACGAAAACAGCTGGCAAGTACCAACCGAAAGAAGCAAGCTGGCCGTCGCCAAAGAATACAGCCTGCTCGGCATCGAACATATTCTGATCGGCTGGGACCACCTTCTGTTCCTGGTCTGCCTGATCTGGATTGCAGAAACCTTCAAACGTACGCTAATCACCATCTCCGGATTTACCGTGGCGCACTCAATCACCCTTGCGCTGACCACACTGGGTTATGTTCGCCTTCCCATCGCACCGGTCGAAGCAGTAATAGCCCTGAGTATTCTCTTTCTGGCCACGGAGATCCTTCGTGATCGCCGAGACACCCTCGCCTGGCGATTCCCGGTGGCCGTTTCAACACTGTTTGGCCTGATTCATGGCTTCGGTTTTGCCTCTGTACTACAGGATATCGGCCTGCCCCAAAACGATCTTGGTGCCGCACTGCTGTGCTTCAACATCGGGGTGGAAATCGGTCAGATTCTGTTCGTCGGTGGTGTTATGACTATCTTTGCACTACTGAGACGGGTAGACACCTTTCCCCTGGCGGGCGCCCAGACACTGCTGGTGTACGGAGCCGGCAGTCTGGCCGCCTTCTGGACACTGGAGCGGGTTTCAGGGTTTTAAGAGAGGAAGAGCACCTTATGAAGGGTGCTCTTCCAGAGCCTCCAGCGTTCTCCGCAGGCCCGCAGCAATCCGCTGCACTTTGGTTACACGGTCCCGGCAGGCAACAACACCGAAGTTCAGATGATCGCCATGGCTGCAGCAGGTAAAGTTCAACGGTACGCCGGGCATGATCAGGCTGACCGGATAGATATGGAGAAGCCGGGCACCGTCAAGGTACCGGTCCTCTTTCTGTCCAGGCACATTCGAGATAACGGTATTGAATACAGGGCGGCCCCGCCCTGCTTGCCCCATGATGACCGAGGACATAAACGGGCCCGTGGCCATCAGCGAATAAGGGATGGTGGCGTTGTCCGGCAAGCTGCGCAGAAATGATTTCGCCGCGTGGGTGGAGGCTTTTACCTGGGCAAGGCGCTCGTGGGGATCGGCAACATTGGTGCCCAAAGCACCAAAGATCATACTGACCTGATTACCCACCCGATGGTCGCCCGCTTTGCGTGTGGACACAGGAAGTGCGGCGGTCAGGGACTGTTCCGGCAGCGCGTTCATACTGATCAGATAGTCCCTCAGCGCGCCACCCGCTAACGTCATCACCACATCGTTCAAGGTGGCGTCCGCTGCTGTTGCAACAGCTTTCAGTCGAGCCAATTCAAAGTGCTGGGTGGCGACGCGTCTCTGGGCACCAATCGGGCCGTTAATGACCGAAGCCGGTGTGGACGCAAAGGTGGTCAGCTCTGGGTCTTTTCTACGCAATCGCAGTGCTGCACCCAATGCTGCCTTAACGTCGCCAAGTGCGGGCATTGACAACGAATCCTGTGCCGCATCATTTTCAGGCCGATGCCTGGTCCAGTGGGGCTGCGTGATCTCATCACCGGTCACTGACAGCCCGTCGACCAGCAACCGGCTGGCACTGATGCCATCCACCAGCGCATGGTGCAGTTTGACGTACAGGGCAAAGCGGTTGTCCGAAAGCCCCTCGATGAAATGGCACTCCCACAGCGGTTTTCGCAGATCCATGGGCAAGCCGTGAATCCAGGCGATCATCTGGCCCAACTCGATCTCGCCGCCTGGTTCGGGCAACGCCCATTGCCGCAAATGATATTCCAGGTCGAGATCGTACACGGTGCGCGTGGCCGGGCTCAGCTGCCATCGGCTGGGGCGCGTCAGCACCTGGTTCCAGGGATAAAACACCCGGGTTTCGCGGCGCCAGCGTTCCACTAACTGTGTGACAAAGGAGGTCCACTGTGTGGCGCCCAGATCGCTGGGGTACTCAAACACCATCAACCCTGCCACGTGCATGGGCATGTCGCGCCCCTCAAGGCGAAGAGATGCTGCATCTAACAACGACATTTTTCTCAAAGGCATGCGTCACCTCCGGCGATGCCAAGACCTTGCTCAAGCTCAACCAGGGCATCAGTCAGGCCGGTAGCAAGTCGTTGCATGTGGGGCACGGAATCCCGACAGGCCGTGATGCCCACATTCAGAGCGCCTGCATGGCTGTAACACGTGAAGCTGACCGCCATACCCTGGAACACAATGTTGGCTGGATAGAGATGCAGCAGGCGGGCGCCTCGCAGATACTTCTCCTTGCGCCCACCGGGTACGTTGGACTCAACTGTATTGAACATGGGCCGACCGGTGCCGCCCATGCCCGACAACATTTTCAGAATGGCAGGCGCCATGCTGGCCAGGGAATATGGCACACGCATCTGCGGTGGCACCTGCTGCACGTGTTTCTTGGCGCGCCTTGTGGAGGCATAGATTTCCCTGAGCCTGATTACCGGATCCGCGATGTTGGTGCCGACAATGCTGTAGATCATCCCCACGGCATTACCGCTACTGGTATCCCCCTCTTCCCGGAGCGACATGGGAATGGCCGCTGTCAGGCTATCCCTGGGCAAGGCGGTAATGTCCTGCAGGTACCGCCGCAGGCTGCCCCCCACCAGGCAGGTCACTACATCGTTGAGGGTAACGCCTTCATGACGGGCAACCGATTTTAAACGCTCCAGCGGAAATGCCTGGGTAGCAAACCGCCGCTGAGGACCAATCCGCCCATTCAGCGGGCTACGGGGCGCTGACCGTAACGTGGTCAGCGAATCGTTTTCGCCGAACATCTTGAGTACGTTTCTTGCCGTACCCATCACCGCATTCAGTGACGGCAGATTCAGCGACCTCAGGCTCAGTGGTTTTTCCGGGGATGCATGAACCCAAAAAGGTGGTGTGGTCAGATCATCCTTGTGGTCAGACAAACCGTTCATCAAGAGGGAAGCACCACTGACACCATCCACAATGGAGTGATGAAATTTTACGTAGATCGCAAATCGATTGTCTTCGAGGCCATCAATCACCACACACTCCCAGAGCAGTTTCCGCAAGTCCATGGGCTGACTGTGCAATCGGGCGACCAGCTGCCCCAACTCCTTTTCCCCGCCGGGTGATGGCAGCGACAGGTGGCGCAAGTGGTACTCCAGGTCCGGGTCGTAGGAGGTCACCAGTGAAGGCGCCAACTGCCAACGGGAGCCGGACATCAAAACCTTGTTCCAGGGGGACGTAATCCGGGTCTCTTTGCGGCCGTCTTCCATCAGTCTTTTTACGAAAGCGGCGACACCTTCTTCCGGTGCTTCGAACACCATAAGCGCCGCCACGTGCATCGGAGTGCAGGAAGTTTCAAGCTGGACAAACGCAGCGTCCATGGGGGAAAGACGGGATGTGGTCATGATCGTTTTTCTCCCACATGGTTTGCTGCAGTGTTTCCCCCATTGTGCCCATCGCCACTTCCTATGTCCTTTTCCTCCCCAAGCTGCTCACGAATAAACGCCGTCATGTCTTCCCGTGCCTGTCTGGCCTCGGGAAACCAGTCTTCCAACAATGGAAAGGCGTGGGGTAAATCGGTCCAGAGCATCAGCTCGTTGGTCACTCCCGCCCGTGTCAAACGTTGCGCGAAATGAATGCTGTCATCCCGTAGAAACTCCACGTCGCTGGCAACGATGAACGTGGGCGGAAGCCCCGAAACGTCCCCCAGCAAAGGAGAAACCTCTGGATTAGAGGCGTCACCGCCGTTGAGATAATACTCCAGGGCATGAGCCAATGCAGTCGCCGGCAACATGGCATCGCAACTGGCGTTCAATGACCGTGCCGGCGCCCCGTGCAGTCGCGCCAGGTCCAACGCCGGCGATACGGCAATCGCACAGTTCGGCATCGGCAACCCTTTACGGGCCAGTCTTTGTAGCAAGGCAACCACCAGGTTGCCTCCTGCAGATTCACCGCCTACAACGATTCGTCGGGTCGAAATGCCAGCGTCCAACAACAGGCGGTAGGCAGCTTCACTGTCGTCCAAGCCCGCGGGGAACGGATGCTGTCTCTTATACACATCTCCGAGCCCACGAGACTAAGGCGAAT
>OJDN01000628.1_pt1 | contig 11460 bp, 8 predicted proteins | sample 1592731 | NCBI WGS metagenome assembly OJDN01 (sample SAMN05416881, study PRJEB24817) | seawater metagenome | isolation source: Sea water | place: Canada:Atlantic | collected 2013-11
GGGCTCGGAGATGTGTATAAGAGACAGACAGGTGATCTATTTTATGATCAATCTGCGCCGTAGAAAAATGGGCGTTAGAGAATTAGTCACATTAATAGAGAATGGCATCGTCGCATCATTGGCAGATTTCGGTATCAAGGCTAATGCCAAGCCAGACGCGCCAGGTGTTTATGTTGACGATAAAAAGGTAGCCTCGTTAGGTTTGCGAGTACGTAAAGGCTGTTCTTTTCACGGCTTAGCGCTCAACGTCAATATGGATTTATCACCATTTTTACGCATTAATCCCTGCGGTTATCAAGGCTTAGAAATGGTGCAAACAATAGATTTACAAGGCCCTGCCACCGTAGTTCAAGCGGGTGAATCACTAGTTGAACACCTAAGTAAACTACTAAACACTGAGCATTTATCTTATCAAACGGGATTGGAAACAGGTCATGACCACTAAATCATCACGCATTACTCCAGGTACAAAATTACGTGACGCCGAAAAAATGGCGCATATTCCTATTAAAGTGGTTACTTCTGAGCGCGAAACTATGCTGAGAAAGCCAAATTGGCTACGCATTAAACTACCAAAAAGTTCTGAGCGTATTGATAGCATTAAAGCAGCATTGCGTAAGCATGACTTACATTCAGTGTGTGAAGAAGCATCATGTCCTAACTTATCGGAATGTTTTAACCACGGTACAGCCACCTTTATGATTTTAGGCGACATTTGTACTCGTCGCTGCCCATTTTGTGATGTAGGTCATGGTCGTCCGTTACAAGCAGACAAAGACGAACCTCGTAAATTAGCATTAACGCTAAAAGACATGAAATTGAAATACGTGGTGATCACCTCAGTAGATCGTGACGATTTACGTGACGGTGGTGCTCAACAGTTTGCTGATTGCATTACTGAAATTGCTCAGCACTCTCCGCATACTAAAGTTGAAATTTTAGTACCGGATTTTCGCGGTCGTATGGACCGTGCATTAGAAATATTGAATCAGAATCCTCCACATGTGTTCAACCACAATCTTGAAACAGCGCCACGCCTATACACTAAGGCTCGCCCTGGCGCTAATTACCAATGGTCGTTAGACTTATTGAAAAAATTTGGCGAGGCAAACCCTAGCGTACCAACTAAGTCAGGCATTATGGTTGGCTTAGGTGAAACCAATGAAGAAATTTTACAAGTGATGCGTGACTTGCGTGCTCACGGTGTCACTATGCTAACTATTGGCCAATATTTACAACCAAGTAAGCATCATTTACCGGTTGAGCGTTATGTACATCCAGACGATTTTGACATGTTTAAGCGTGAAGCAGATAAAATGGGCTTTGAACATGCTGCTTGTGGTCCATTAGTACGTTCAAGCTATCATGCCGACAAACAGGCCGCTGGTGAAGAAGTTAAATAACGCTACTTTTTCATTATCGCTTGGTCAGTAAACAATATTAAGCTAGCAGCGTAAACTGCTAGCTTTTTTATTACCGAAAATTAGCTTAGCCTTAGCTTGAATGAATAAAAAAGCAGCTAAACATCTACTGAAGCTAAAATAACAATGTGCTATTAGTGATGATTTTAAGCTAGCTCTTTCGAAACTCGTGGTATTGGTAAACGTTGCCTATACCGAGCTCAAGCAAATTAAATCCTGACTTTACGCTCAACGGTCTGGCTACGTAAACACAAAGCTAAAATGCCGCCAATTAAAGCAGTAATGGCAGCAAAGTCAAAAGTAGCAACAGCGCCCAGACCATCTTGCCACAGTATCCCTGCGACATAAGCTCCCACGGCACCACCAACACCATAAACACCCCCAATATAAATCGCTTGTGCACGACTTTGTTGGTTAGCATTAAAGTGTTTTTGAATAAAAGCGATGCTGGCACTATGGTATAAACCAAAGCTTAACGCATGGATCAACTGTGAAGTAGCTAAGGCAATATTATTATCGGCATAATGCCCGACCAAAAACCAGCGAAACGCCGTAAACAAAATGCTAATACTTAATAAGGTTTTTAACGAAAAGCTTTTGAAGAAAATGGCAGCAAAAACAAAAATAGCAACTTCAGCTACCACACCGATAGCAATAAAAATACCAATCAAAAAGCCCGAGTATGCTAACTCCTTCAAGTACAAAGCAAAAAATACATAATATGGGCCAAAGCTCATTTGCAACATTAATCCGGCAAAGAAAAACAGTAAAAAGTTACCGTTAAGTACTTGGTTTTTAATCGCAACATGGTTGATTAGGGCTTTATTAGCGACTCTGGGCTGCTTACTTAATAAAGTGGAAATAAAGAGCCCTGCCAATATAGCTATGCCAATATAACTAAATGCTTCTGATGAATAACGCTCAATCAGCTCGCCACTGACCATAGCCACCACAATAAACCCGATACTGCCCCACAGCCGGATCCGAGCATATATTTTTGCACTTCGACGAATAGAGTTAAGCGTCATCACCTCTATCTGCGGTAAAATAGCCGTCCAGAATAAGCTAAACATCGCTAAACTAAAAATTAACGGCCAATAACTCATCGTCCAAATAATGAAACTAAAGCTCAACAAAGACAGTAAAGCCCCTACCTGAACAATCTTTAGTTGCTTACCTGTGCGGTCAGCAAGTTGCGCCCATAACGATGGAGCAACAATTTTTGTGGCCGTAATTACGGCTAAAATCTCACCAATTTCAAGAGAAGTAAAACCTCTGCCATCGAGAAAAACCGATAGAAAAGGTACTACTAAACCTAAGATACCAAAATACCAAAAATAATTTGTCGACAAACGAAGAAATTGTTTTGAAACCACGCGTTAGTAATCCGTTGGCGTTAGCGCTCGATATCTGGCGTTTGACAAACAACATCGGCATTTTGCGCTCGATGTCGTAAATAATGATCCATCAACGTCAGTGCTAACATTGCCTCAGCAATAGGTACCGCACGAATGCCTACACACGGATCATGACGCCCTTTCGTTACAATATCAGCAGACTGACCAGCAAGATCAACAGTTTTGCCACTAACACCAATACTCGACGTTGGCTTTAAGGCAATAGATGCAACAATAGGTTGGCCGGAAGAAATTCCGCCTAAAACACCGCCAGCATGATTAGAGGCAAACCCTTCGGGGGTTAACTCATCTCTGTGCTCAGAGCCTTTTTGATTCACAACGCCAAAGCCATCACCAACTTCCACGGCTTTAACGGCATTTATCCCCATTAAAGCATGCGCAATATCAGCATCTAGACGATCAAAAATAGGTTCACCTAAACCCACAGGGATATTATTGGCTACCACCATCAATTTAGCACCAATTGAGTCTTTCTCTCGCATAATACCGCGAAGCAATTCATCGAGTTGTTCGAGTTTATTAGCATCAGGAAAGAAGAAAGGGTTTTGTTCAACAGTATCCCAATCAATATTTTCGGCACATATTTCACCAATTTGCGTAACACAAGCTTGAATAGTAATACCAAATTTTTGTTTTAAATATTTTTTTGCAACCGCACCGGCGGCAACTCGCATAGCCGTTTCACGTGCAGATGAGCGTCCACCACCACGATAATCACGAATGCCATATTTTTGCCAGTAGGTGTAATCAGCATGACCAGGACGGAATGTTTGTGCAATATCACCATAATCTTGTGAGCGTTGGTCGGTATTTTCAATCAATAAGCCAATGGGTGTTCCGGTGGTTTTTCCTTCAAAAACGCCCGACATTATTTTGACTTCATCAGCTTCTCGGCGCGCGGTGGTAAACCGAGAAGTACCTGGTCTGCGTCGGTCAAGATCATGCTGTAGATCAGCTTCACTAAGTTCAAGTCCAGGAGGACAACCATCAATAATAGCGCCTAATCCTAATCCATGGCTTTCACCAAATGAAGTAACTGTAAATAACTTACCAAAAGTATTGCCTGACATAGTGATATTGACCTGTAAATATTATTTAGCTAAACCGTCAAATGTTTCATCAACAGTTGAATTATTGGTGGCAGGAGAAGTCCTGCTGATGTTGCTCTAATTGTGCTTTCGTTAAACGGAACACGCCATGACCACCGCGTTCAAATTCCAACCATTGAAACGGCACATGAGGAAAAGCAGCAGTTAAATGCACTTGTGAATTGCCAACTTCACAAATTAATACGCCATGTTCATTAAGATGATTAGCAGCTTGCGCTAAAATTTGACGTACAATATCTAAACCATCAAAGCCGCTACCTAAGCCCATTTCTGGTTCATGTAAAAACTCTTGTGGTAAAGCGTCAACATCTTCTTGATCGACATAAGGTGGATTTGTCACTATTAAATCATAGCTTTGGCCAACAACCCCAGAAAAAACATCAGATTGAATTGGAATAACTTGTGCTGATAAGTCATGACCTTCAATATTAATTTGTGCGACATTCAGCGCATCAATAGAAAGATCTAAAGCATCAACTTCAGCTTCAGGAAAAGCCACAGCGCATGCAATAGCTATGCAGCCGCTACCAGTGCATAAATCAAGAATTCGTTGTGGTGACTGTGGAATTAAACCATTAAAATGATTATCAATTAATTCACCAATGGGTGAACGTGGCACTAACACACGCTCATCAACATAAAACGGCAAACCACAAAACATAGCTTGGTTAGTTAGATAAGCTGCTGGCAGCCCTTCAACGATGCGGCGTTCAAACAATTGCAAAATAGCCACTCGCTCTTGTGAAACTAAGCGACATGGCATTAACTCAGCAGACATGTCTAGCGGTAAAGCCAATTGGTGCATAACCAAAGTTAGCGCTTCATCCCACGCATTATTGGTTCCGTGACCGAAATACAACTCAGCCTGATTAAACTGACTAGCACCAAAGCGCACATAATCATTAACGGTATGCAGTTGTTCGCTTACCTCTACAAGGTTTATTATTTCCACGCTTTCCTCTGGCTTAAATTCAGTCATAGATATTATTTTTTATTATACTTTCACTTGTTATTGTTCGTCGATGTTTTTAGACTTCGCAAATGAAATTTAAAGACGCACTTAATGCGGAAGAAAAAAAGTTATTCAAAGATGCCATAGGTAAGGTAAAACCTATGGTGCAAGACAGGGTACACCCGGTAAAAAGAACCAGCAAGCAGAAAACCGCTTTAACGAAACAAAAAGATAAAAAAGCCCTTGCCGAGTTTCATTTTTCCGACGAATTTGAACCAGACCTAAACAACCAAGGACCGATAAAATACGTTCGTGATGATGTTGATAGCTTTGAAGCGAAAAACTTACGTCGTGGGCGATATGCACCTGATTTAATTTTAGACTTGCATGGGCTTGATCAGCAACAGTCAAAGCGCGAAATAGCAGCATTACTGGCTGCCTGTGAAAAAGAGCATGCCCAATGTGTCTGTATTGTTCATGGTTTAGGCGGCAGAGTATTAAAAAATAAAGTGCCACACTGGTTAGTGCAGCACCCTGATGTTATGGCATTTCATCAAGCACCGCTAGAATGGGGTGGCAATGGTGCTTTACTGGTTTTAGTGGAATTAAAAGATAAATTTATCCGTGACTAATATCATTAGGCGATACTAACCCAACGAGCTGACCTCGCATCCTATCAGCATCGTAGTCTATTTGTGCCACAGAGGCGGTTTGAAAAATCGGCATTGTGTTATCAGTGGTTAGCTCGGCAACCAAGTAACTCACCAAGGGCATATGCGACACCAGCAGTACTTTTTTAAATTGCTTTTCACTACAAACGGTATCTAAATAATCATGCACATCTTTAGGGCTATCTTCAGGTGTTATAAAGTTGACCGTTTCTTTATAAGCAATATCACCAAGCACATCAAGCACAGCATTAGCCGTTTGCTGAGCTCGCAAATAAGGACTGATAAAAATAGCATCAATTGTAGAAACGTTAGCTAATAACCACTGCCCTATCATGCTAGCTTCAGTGACACCTTTAGCTGACAATGGTCTGAGCGCATCAGTTGGCGCTACCATATCAGCTTGTCCGTGACGCATAATAAAAATTTGCATAAACACCTTAATTACATTAAAAAAATAAGCTTTCAGCACTGAGCGAATAGCATTAATTCATGGATTATTACCACACAACTTAATGTGGCGTAGCCCAAAAACCCTGTAGCGATTTTATCGCATTTGACTATAAAATTAAAAATTCCGGCTATAGTAAAGGAATTGTTTACCTTTTATAACATCTGTTAAGAATAAAATGGACTCATGTTATTCCTTAAGGTAATTTAATAACATAATGAAAATAGCACTTATCCCCTAGCTAGACCTTGCTATAGCTAGACTCTGCAGGAGCAAAAGTGAAAAAAAGCCCCAATGACAACAAGCATTATAAAACGATCACATTAGCCAATGGCTTAAGAGTATTATTAGTGCACAATGCAGAATCTAACAAATCTGCCGCTGCACTAGCTGTCAACGTTGGCCATTTCGATGATCCTAATCACCGACAAGGACTTGCTCATTTTCTAGAGCATATGCTGTTTCTTGGTACCAAAAACTTTCCTGATGGTAGCGAGTATCAAAAATTTATCAATGAGCATGGCGGTAGCAATAATGCTTGGACAGCAACTGAACATACTTGTTTTTTCTTCGATATTGGACATCAGCATTTTCACTCAGCCATAGAGCGTTTTGGCGAATTTTTTACCGCACCGTTACTTTCAGAAGAGTTTGTCAATAAAGAACGTAAAAACATTGATGCTGAATTCAAACTTAAGCTTAAAGATGATATTCGACGTCTATATGATGTCCATAAAGAAACGATTAACCAAGCTCATCCTTTTGCTAAGTTTTCCGTTGGTAGCAGCGAAACACTTGCGGACAAAACAGGTTACAACCTACGCGATGAAGTATGCCGCTTTTTCAAAGATAATTATCAAGCTCATTTTATGACCTTGGTTTTAGAGGGGCCACAAACCATCGAAGTATTAGAAGGGTTAGCAAACAATCACTTCTCTAAAATAAAATCTGATGGGGTTGCTAAAACAGCTATTAGCCAGCCACTTTATCACCCTGAACATCAACAAAAGTGGATATCTGTTCAACCGGTAAAAAATGATCGACAATTGATCATAAGTTTTGCCATGCCAAGCATCGACAAATTCTATCGTCAAAAGCCAGAGTCTATCCTCGCTTATTTAATCGGGCATGAAGGCCCCGGTAGCATCTTATCTTTATTAAAAAGCAAGCAATGGGCTTTAGCACTGACCGCAGGCTCAGGAATAAATGGCTCTAACTTTAAAGACTTTAATATTAGTATCTCACTCTCTGAGCTTGGCGAGAAAAATATAAACTCCATTATTGATATCGTATTTTCATATCTCAACTTACTGAAACAAGAACCACTAAATGAGCAATATTATCAAGAAAAAAGCGCCTTAGCCGAGTTATCATTTTCTTACCAAGAAAAGTTGTCTCCCCTTGATTCTGTCAGCCAACTTGTCATCAATATGCAACACTACCCACAAAAAGATTACATATTTGGGGACTATGTAATGCAAGGACTAGATGATTCTGTTTTTAATACTTTACTAGGTTATATGGTGGCAACAAATGTTCGTATTATTGTTATCGCTAAAAATAAAGCCCACCAAGCACATGAAAATACCAGTAAATGGTATCAAGTGCCTTATTCCATCACCGACATTAAACAAACACAAATTAAGCAATGGCAGCAAGCCCGACAATTAACGGAATTATCTCTACCCAGTAAAAATCCTTATATTGTATCTAAGCCTGAATTAGTTCCTGATGATTCACCTGACAATACTGCGTTAACACCACCCCAAATTTTTTGTCAAGAAAGTGGCATGAATGTCTGGTTTAAACATGACACTAGCTTTAATACGCCCAAAGGCTATATCTATCTATCGATAGACTCGCCTGCGGTAATTGAAAGTGCTAGTACAATTGCCATGACGCGCTTATTTATTGACTTATACAGTGATGCCGTTATCGAAGAACATTACGATGCTGAATTAGCAGGAATTCACTATCATTTGTATGCCCATCAAAGCGGACTAACATTACAATTATCAGGTATCAGTACCAAACAAGAACAGCTATTACCCCTATTACTCAATAGCTTAATGCAGTGTGACTTTTGCTCAGAAAAATTCGAATTATTTAAGCAACAGTTACTTAGCCATTGGCATAATGCAGAAAACAGCAAATCAATATCACAACTTTTTGCTAATCTCAGTGCCACAATGCAGCCTAAAAGTCCGAGCAGTCATACTTTAATTGATGCTCTGCAACAATTAGAATTTAAGCAATTTAAAGGCTTTATAACAAAGATATTTCAACATACAGCTATAGATGGACTTATCCATGGTAATTGGTCAAGGCAATCAGCAGACAATATTGTTGACAATATTAAAGCCGTATTCAAAGGGAGGTTATCACAAAAAAATCAAGTGAGAATTCCTTGTATTGATATTCACGGGCAAGGAACGTTGACTATACCTGTAGAGCTACCCAAACATGACCACGCTGCTGTTATCTATTACCCTATGCCGAAAAAAGATTTGCACACGGTAGCATTAACCATGCTGACCAATCAGCTATTATCACCTATTTTTTTCCAAGAAATGCGCACGGAAAAACAATATGGGTATTTAGTTGGTGTCGGCTTTATCCCTATTAATCGTTATCCGGGTATTGCTTTCTATATTCAATCTCCACATACCGACTCTATTACCTTAATAGCAGCAATGGATAATTTTATTGTCAAGGCAAGCGATTTTATAGCTGAACTGCCGAAAGAACATTGGCAACATTTACAACTTGGCTTAGCAAGCCAATTGCAAGAAAAAGATACTAACCTAAGAATAAAAAGCCAACGCTATTGGGCGGCAATTTGCAATAAAGAGACTTCTTTTACAGAAAAACAAAAACTGATTGCGATCATTGAAAGCGCATCAATTAACGATGTCGCTAAATTCCTACAACTACATTTCAATGGCGCAGCCATTAAAGATCGCTTGTCTCTATTAAGTTATGAAAGCAGTACTCAGCTAGATGCAATGGATAAAAGCTTAAAAGATCAAGATAATATCGCGATTTTATTAAAAAAATGTCAAAGAAAATATTAACGCTGCCGATACAGATATAAAGTGTTAGATTGGCAATAATGCCATCGACGACAAAACCCTATAACGCCAAAGATTGACTTAACACCTCACATCATTTGTAATGGCATGTAGCATCCAAAAAAATAATAATAACATATGGCATACCTAAAAATTTAGGTATGAGTTTCACTACCAAAAGGCTGAGTTAGTGCTATTGCTTTTTTTAAAAAATAAGATGATTTCTCAATTTTCTTCAACATTTACTGTTTTCGCTATAGTTGTTTTACTCGCTTTTTCAAGTAACGTTATTGCAGCAGACAACAGCATCAATCAACCTCCCTTAAAGTTTGAACGAATTTCTATCGCTGAAGGCCTATCACAAAGCTATGTTTACGACATAGTACAAGATACTAACGGTTTTATATGGATCGCCACACAAGATGGGTTAAATCGTTATGACGGTAAAAACTTTGTTTATTATCGTCACGATAGTACCAACAGAGCCTCAATCGCTGATAATTTTATTCGTAAACTGTTTATTGATAATAAAAACGTACTTTGGGTTGGCACAAATGCCGGTTTAAGCCGTTATGATGAGACTTTAGACAGGTTTGATAACTTCTTTCATCAAGCAGATGACAGTAACTCATTAAAAGACAATGAAATTTGGGATATTTATCAAGATCAACAAAATAACATCCTAATATCAACCAAAAGTGGTTTACATAAATATGATGCTGAAAACCAAAATTTCTCACAAGTAAGAATTCGCGGTTTTGATAATGCATTAAAAGAAATTAAAACCATATTTCAAGACAAAAAAGGCAATTATTGGTTAGGCACCTACGATAAAGGTATATTCTTAACCAATACCACCATGACCTCTGTTGTTTCGCTCAATGCACAAAACAAATGGGATTTAAATCTTAATGCCAATGCACTTTATGATTTAAAGTTTATTGATAATCAATATTGGTTAGGTACTGATAACGGCCTTTTTATCATTTCTCAAGATTATCAAATTACCAAACACTACACTGCAAATAGTAATGACAGTAATTTAAATATACTTTCCAATAAAGTACGTTCAATTGGGCAGTTAAATGACTCCATAGTGTGGTTAGGTACGCTAAACGGTTTGAATGGGATTGATGTACTTACCGATCAGATCACCTCTTATCAAAGTTCACCACATAAAAATGCATTATCGTTTGATCTATTATTAAAGTTATTTAAAGACAACTCCGGAAAAATGTGGATTGGTACAAATGGCGGCGGCATTAATACTTTTAACTCGTTACAGTTAAAAATTAGTCACGGCTTATTTAATTACGATGACTCAGGACAAGCAGTTTATGCATTCGCTGAAACTTCAGACGGAACGGTCTGGTTTACGACAGATAATGGGCAACTTAATAAAATAGCTTTAAATGGCGAAATAAGCCAAGCAGTGATTGATAATAGCAAACCTATTTCGCACTTACTGATTGATGAAAATGATAATTTCTGGTTGAAAACAGAGCCTAATAGCCCTTCAGAGCCAGGCAATCTATATTATTACCAAACAGATAGTGGCAGTTTGACAGAGAACTACGAGTGGCAAGAAAAATCAACAAACAATGACTTTAGTAATCTAATATTAGCAAAAGGTAAGTTGTGGTTTATCGATAAAGCCAAACAATTTTCTTCTTTTGATTTAGACTCAAACCAATTAAAGCAAATTAACAATGATAATGAAGCCATTTATACTGCAATTAAGTATGATAATAATGACAAGTTATGGTTAGCCACAGCCGATAACAATATTCTTTATTACAGTATATCTTCAAAAAAATTCTCGAATATTGTTACAAGTATTCCAGCCAACTTGCAATTTGGCAACATATCAAATATTGGTCTATCAAAAGATTGGATTTGGCTTGGCTCGAGAGGGCAAGGAGTTGCAATTGTCGATAGAAAAATGAAAACAGTATCTATTATTAATGAAAGCAACCAGCTGAGTAATAACTTTATAGCCGATATCATCATAGATAACCAACAAGTAGCTTGGATATCAACTAACAGAGGAATTAATGCAGTAACCCCAGACACCAAAGTGGTAAAATCATTTAATAAAGATTTATTGCTAGATAACAATGAATTTATCAGCGATAGCGCGATTCTAACAAAAAATGATACAATTTATTTTGGCGGGATAAATGGTTTCAATTCATTTATCCCCAAAGAATTACTAAATATAAAGCAAAAACTATCAGCTCCGTATCTTACAAGTATCTTAGTTGCTAACAAAGATCTTGCTATTTCAGGCTTGAAAGCAAATCTATCCAAGTCTCTCTTAACCTGTCTCTTATACACATCTCCGAGCCCACGAGACTAAGGCGAATCTCG
>OJDN01000631.1_pt1 | contig 11414 bp, 9 predicted proteins | sample 1592731 | NCBI WGS metagenome assembly OJDN01 (sample SAMN05416881, study PRJEB24817) | seawater metagenome | isolation source: Sea water | place: Canada:Atlantic | collected 2013-11
TCTACACACTGCATATCGTCGGCAGCGTCAGATGTGTATAAGAGACAGTCCTTGAAGCCCGTTGTCAGACCCGTTGTAGTCTCGCCGGACTCGAACAGCTCCTCAATGCGACTGAGGGCCTTGGTGAGAATCGGGTTGATGGCCTGGGGACCGGAACCTTCCTTGACCCGCGATTCGGCGATCTGGAAGACGTTGCGCTCGGCTTCGTCCAGGATCTCGTTGCTGTTCCGGCCCTGGGGGTTAAACGCCGAATCGGATATCTGCCCGGACACCTGCACCAGTTGTCGCAGGATAGAGCGCTCCCGCACAATCTCGGCATAAGCGCGGATATTGGCGGCACCGGGGGTTTTCTCGGCCAGTTCTGCCAGATAGGAAAGCCCACCCGCGTCTTCGATATCACCGGCACGCTCCAGGAATTCAGTCAGTGTGACAACATCGAGCGGTTCGCTCTCGCCCGCCAGTCGCTCGGCAGCACCAAAAATGAGGCGGTGATCCTGACGGTAAAAGTCGCCAGCGGAAATGATCTCCGAGATCTCATCAAATCGGCGATTGTCCAGCATCAGGCCACCAAGCACCGCCTGTTCGGCCTCCACGGAATGAGGTGGAACCTTGATTCGGCTGGTCTCAGGGTCGCTGTTTACCGGTTTGAAATTCGGGTTGGCCATGGAAACGTCTTCGTCTGGGCATCACATCCGTGACAGTTTACGGAGATTGTCGATGCGATGGGAGAGCTACGGAAAACACAAATCATACACCAGAAAGCAACAGGCCCGGAATCCACCTGAATGGATTCCGGGCCTGTATGGCTGCCACCGGGTAGTAACCCGATGTTCAGACTAAACCGTCAATTTACTCGGCCACAACGGCCAGGTTAATGTGAACGGTTACGTCAGAGTGCAGCTGAAGCTCGATCTCGTACTCGCCAACCACACGCAGCGGGCCTTCGGGCAGACGAACTTCACTTTTCTCAACGTCGGTACCAGCGGCGGTAATCGCATCTGCGATGTCACGCACACCGATGGAGCCGAACAGCTTGCCTTCTTCACCAGCCTTGGAGGTAATGGTGACTGAGGCGCCTTCCAGAGCTTCGCCACGAGCCTGAGCTGCAGACAGCTTCTCAGCTGCCGCTTTTTCCAGCTCTGCACGGCGCTCTTCGAACGCTTTCAGGTTGTCAGCGGTTGCCGCAACAGCCTTGCCATAAGGCAGCAGAAAATTACGACCGTAACCGGCCTTTACCTTGACCTTGTCACCCAGTGAACCAAGGTTTGCTACTTTTTCGAGCAGAATAACATCCATCTCGTTAACCTCTTCGTGCTTTATTCAGCCGGGCCGGAGGGCTTCATTCGCCTCCGGATATCCAGCCAGCTATCCACAAAAGCCAGAACTACCAACAGAATCATCAGGCTTGGACCAAGCAGTACCAGCGCCAGGTAGAACAGCACCAACCACTGACCACTCAGATTCTTACGACCGACAACGCCATGAACCAGGGCCAGGCCCGCCACAAACAGCGGCAAACCTCCAACCCAGCCCAGCAACATGGAATTCAACCCGAGAACGGGCCCTGCCACCATGGTAATCACACAAATAACCGCGATTGCCGGTGACAGCCGGAGCGAGTGAAACTCGGTCCGGAATCCGCCGGGGTTGTACAACCCGGCCTGCCAGGATCTTGCCAGCATGGTCATGCACACCCCGATTACCAGGTAGGTGCCCGCCATGCTCGCATTCATGGTTTGCCGAATGACTGTTTCCAGCTCACTGCCAAGACTACTGGCGATTTCGGCGTTGTACTCTTCGTAAAATCTCACCCCGGCCTGCACCAGATCGTTCAATAGATCCGGGTACACCAAGGGCAACATCAAGCCTGTCACAATCCCCAGGAAACTGCCTGCGAGCAGCGCTTTCTCCCAGGACAGGGTTATTCTCAGGATGGACGCCATTAACATTGCCTGAAGCAACACCACCAGTGCCGTCGGGTCCTGCCCGAACCAGCTCCAGCCGAGTGCCGGAAGCAATGCCCAGAGGCCGATACTAAGCCCCTGGCTGATACCCAGTCTGAGAATGACCAGGCCAATAACCGCCGCACCTATCCAGAACAACAAGGGTATTGCAGTCGTAACTGCTGCCACCCCGCCTGCCTGCAGAGGACCGCGCATTACAAACTGTGCCAGTGCACGCATGGTCCCGGGTCCTGTTTATTCTGTTACTTAGTTATCGTGGCTGTCCGAATACGGCAGCAGTGCCAGGTAGCGGGCACGCTTGATAGCGGTAGCCAGCTGACGCTGATAGCGTGCCTTGGTGCCGGTAATACGGCTGGGCACGATTTTGCCGGTTTCAGTGATGTAACCTTTCAGGGTGTCCAGATCCTTGTAATCGATCTCTTTAACACCTTCTGCCGTGAAGCGGCAGAACTTACGACGTCTGAAAAAACGAGCCATAACTTAACTCCTCAACTCCGGTGATGGTTTTACTCTTCTTCGTCCTGGGTTTCAGCCTGCTGACGTGGCTCGTCAGATTCGGCTGAACGACGCGGGCGATCATCGCCGCCACGACGGTCTTCACGGGACTCGGAAGCTTTCATCGGGGACAGTTCGATGTCGGCACCATCGCGGCGCAGGATCATGTCGCGGATGATGGCATCGTTGAAACGGAAGTTGTGAGTCAGCTCGTCCATCGCTGCCTGTGAACATTCAATGTTCATCAGAACGTAGTGAGCCTTGTGGATCTTGTTGATCGGATAAGCCAGGTGACGACGGCCCCAATCTTCCAGGCGATGTACCTTGCCGCCATCTTCATTGATGACGCCGGTATAGCGCTCGATCATCGCGGGCACCTGCTCGCTCTGATCCGGGTGTACCATAAATACGATTTCGTAGTGACGCATGAGTTCTCCCTACGGTTTGAACAGCCTCCAGCACAGGCACCGGTTTCAACAAACAGGGCAAATGCAGGAAGCAAGGAGGTGGCAGGCAAAGCTGCCGGCTTCTTTTTGCTTTTATCAACAAGACATTACGTATAAAGCCTGTTCAAAAAGCCGATACTGATCACCAGGATTTCAGGCAATACAACACCGCCCCCTGAAAAGGGGGTCACGTATTCTAGGCGCGTGGCTGATACTATGCAAGCCGTTGACGCAAGGCTTCGTAAAGGCAGGCGCCGGTAGCCACCGACACATTGAGACTGTCCACGTGGCCAAGCATGGGGATATTGATCAACAGATCACAGTGTTCCCGCGTCAGGCGACGCATACCTTTGCCCTCGGCACCCATTACCAGAGCGACCGGGCCGGTAAAGTCCGCCTGATACAGGGTACTGCTCGCTTCGCCGGCGGTGCCAATGAGCCAGACACCCTCATCCCTGATCGTGCGCATAAACCGCGCAAGATTGGTGACACGTACCAGAGGCACGGTTTCAGCCGCACCACAGGCCACCTTCCTGACGGTCGGCGACAACGATGCGGATTTATCCTTGGGCACCACCACAGCCTGGACACCCACGGCATCAGCGGTTCGCAGGCAGGCGCCCAGGTTGTGGGGATCGGTCACACCATCCAGGATCAACAGAAACGGCGGCTTGTCAGACCCTGACAACATGGCCAGGAGATCATCTTCACTCCATTCACGGCTTTCAGAAACCGCGGCCACAATGCCCTGATGCACGCCGGCTACGCGCTGATCCAGTTCTTTGCGATGCACAACCTTCCAGCGCACCCCAAGCTCATTGAAGGCATCGGTGACGGTTTTGACCCGGCGGTCCTCGCGCCCCGTCTGAATCCACACTTGCTGTATACGTTCTGGCTCGCGCTTGAGAACCGCTTCAACCGCATGCCAGCCAAAAATGTACTCTTCAGACACGGCCTATTTTCCTGACTTGCGGGGCTTTCGTTTCTTGTCAGCACCGGTGGTTTTAGCCGGCGCCTTCTTGCTCTTGCCCTTACCCAGTGCAAGCTTGGCCGCTTCCGCCACCAGCTTGTCACGGGCCGACATCTCGCCATCATCATCGAACGTTGGCGTGACCGCGTCGGGTGCCCCTGATTTGCCAGAGGGTTTTGAGCCAGTCGCTTTCCTGCGGCGGGGTTTGGCGGCCGCATCACCAGCCTTCTCCCGGCCAGCTCCTGGGGCACGGCCAGCGGTGGTTTTGCCACCCTTACCTCGCCCCTTACCTTTGCCCTTGCCCTTATCCCGCGGCTCTCGCTTGGTGACTTCCAGCGCATCCCGGTCTGCCTGGCGATGCTGTGGCTCGCTCACCAGCTCCAGGTCCACCTTGCGGTCTTCCATGCCCACACGCATTACCTTCACGCGGACCTCGTCGCCCAACCGGAAGCTCATAGCGGTACGCTCGCCGATCAGGCGGTGTTTGGCAGCATCATGATGGAAGTAGTCACCACTGAGGGTAGACACGTGCACCAGGCCCTCAATGTAAACTCCGGAAAGCTCCACAAAGAACCCGAAAGGCACAACGGCTGCAATCACGCCATCGTACTCCTCGCCCACGTGATCCTTGAGGTATTCGCATTTGAGCCAGGCCATGACGTCCCGCGTTGCGTCGTCGGCGCGGCGCTCGGTCATCGAGCAGTGCTCACCCAGTTGATGCATTCTGGGCAGGTCATAAGGGTAATCCGCCAGTTCCGGGTCACGCTTGGGCGGCACCGACACGTCTTTGCTGTCGTCTTCGCCGTGAATCACGGACTTGATACCGCGATGCACGATCAGGTCCGGATAACGGCGGATCGGCGAGGTGAAGTGGGCATAACTGGTAAACCCCAGGCCGAAATGGCCACCCTCATCCGGGCTATAGACGGCCTGGCTCAAAGAGCGCAGCATCACCGTCTGGATGACATTGGCGTCGGAACGGTCTGCAATGCTGGACAACAGCGCCTGATAATCAGCGGAGGTTGGCTTGTCTCCACCCCCCAGCTGCAACCCCAGCTCGCCCAGGAAAAGCCGCACCGCATTGAGGCGCTCCTCGGATGGGCCATCGTGCACCCGGTACAGTGAAGGCACCTTGTGCTTTTTGAGGAATCGCGCCGTCGCCACGTTGGCGGCGAGCATACATTCCTCGACGATCTTGTGGGCGTCGTTGCGCTTAACCGGAACGATTTCCTCGATTTTGCGATTGGCGTCGAATATGACCCGGGTTTCCGTGGTCTCAAAATCGATGGCACCGCGCTCTGTCCGGGCTCTGCGCAGCAATTTGTAGAGGTTGTAGAGATTGTGCAGGTGCGGCAGCACGTGAGCGTACTGTTCTGACAACCGGTATCCCGGCTCGGAATCCGGCCGTTCAAGCATGTCACTGACCTTGTTATAGGTCAGTCGCGCGTGGCTGTGCATCACCGCCTGATAGAAGGTGTAGCCACTGACGCTGCCGTTGGCACTGATGGTCATGTCCGCCACCATGCAGAGCCGATCCACACCCGGGTTCAGTGAACACAGGCCATTGGACAGCTTTTCCGGCAACATGGGCACCACGTGATCCGGAAAGTAGACGGAGTTGCCACGGTTAATCGCTTCTTCATCCAACGGTGAGCCGGGACGCACGTAATGGGACACATCTGCGATCGCTACCAGCAGACGGTAGCCACCACGCGGGCGCGGCTCACAATAGATCGCGTCGTCAAAGTCCCGGGCGGTTTCGTCGTCGATGGTCACCAGGCGCAGGTTGCGGATATCCACCCGATTCTGCTTGTCCTTTTCGGTCACCTCATCGGCAATGCCGGCAATCTGCTCACCGACGGCCGGCGGCCAACTGTGAGGGATATCGTAGGAACGGATGGCCACATCGATTTCCATACCCGGCGCCATGTGCTCGCCAAGCACTTCGACGACCTTTCCCGTCGGCTGGGTACGTACGGTAGGCTGACGTATAATGTCGACCACAACGTATTGGCCGTGCCGCGCGTCATTAATTTGCTCTGCGGGAATCAATACTTCGTGGTTGATACGGGCATTCTCCGGAACCACAAAGGAAATGCCGCTTTCCTGAAACAGACGACCAACGGTTTGATGGGTGCGATACTCCAGCACTTCTACGATCACCCCTTCGCGACGACCACGATCATCCACCCGATCCACCCGGGCGGCAACGCGGTCACCGTGGAAGACTTGACGCATCTGGCGAGCCGTCAGGAAAAGATCCGATCCGCCGTCATCCGGGATCAGAAAACCAAATCCATCCTTATGGCCAGTGACACGGCCGGTGACCAGATCCGCCTCTTCAATGGGCAGGTAGGCTCCCCGACGATTACAGATCAACTGCCCGTCCCGGCACATCGCAATCAGCCGGCGACGCAGGGCTTCGATGCCCTCCTCGGACTGCTGCCCCAACTCGCCACACAGAGTCTCGTGAGTGGCCGGCGCTCCCCGCTCCTTCAGATGGTCGAGAATGAATTCCCGGCTCTGAATCGGGTTGTCGTATTTGCTGGCCTCACGCTGCGCATGTGGGTCTTTGTCCGTCTTCTTTCTGGAAACCATTCGTATCCTTAGTCTGACTTCCCTGTTGGAAATCAATCGTTATATTACGTTTGCAAAGGAGTATAACGCCGCCAGCACCCACCTGCCTAACCGACCGCCTAAAATAGGCATAAAAACCGGCACTGGCAGGACAAAAAATATTTGACAGGCTTTTTCCGAATGATTAAAGTACGCGCCATCGGTTGACGGCAATGCCCGCAGCTGCGGCAGAAAGCCCGGAAATTCAACGAAGTAAAACGTTTGAATGCCCACCGGAGAGACTGCAAATCACCTGCCGAGGTGGTGAAATTGGTAGACACGCTAGCTTCAGGTGCTAGTGGGGGCAACCCCGTGGAGGTTCAAGTCCTCTCCTCGGCACCACTTCCTCCCTCAGGAAGTGTTACGAATCCGACACCTTTATAAGCATATGTCGCAACAAATCTGCGTTCGCAAACGCATGAGTTCGCGAAGAGCCACCTCGCGCGCAGCAGGCCCTACTCCACCAATCCCGACAAGTATTCCGAAAGCCGTTGATAGGTATAGTTCACCCGGGCATAGGCCGCAGAAGGCGCTCTTTCAAATTCCCGTCCACAGGCCCGGCTGCCGCCATGGCGATTCAGGTAGGCGATGCTGATCAGATTGGGCTGCTCTGCCACGAACTCGCTGGAATTATCGAAGGGGTAGTAGAACGCCCAGTCAAACCCTTCTGTATTGCTGACCCCTGGCGTGGAGCTCATTTCTTCATCCAGGAAGCCAAACCGTAGCGGCCGGAAACGGTCATTGCGAGTATCGAACTCCAGCGCTGGCGAGGTGAACTCGTCCGGCAGTGTGATACTGCCGGTGACCGTAAAAGGCTGCTGAGCAGACACTACCTGGGCCGCATCGACATCCTCCGGATCAATATCCCCCTCGCAGGATTGGACGCTACTCGTGAGCGCCACAATCTCCTCGTTCGCGCCATCGACGGAACGAGTGAAACCGAAAAAGGCATCGTTGGCGAACTGATAGTCGGGGCGCAGAACGTCCGTCTTGCTATCGGAAGTTGCCGTCAGGGACTCGACCCGGGCATCCGCCATGGTCCACTCGTAACGGATCGCCGGCGGGCCACCCAATCCCGAGGACGACGCCAGTCCAGGATGGCAGGTGGTGGTGGTTTCGAACGTCGCGGTACGGTCCTGCCAGTTGAATATCAGCCGCTCATCGGCCCCTTCAGCCTCATGGTAGCTGGCACTCTCCTGGGACAGTGATATCGAAGGCATCCACTGCACATCGGTATCGGCGATTTTGCCACGGGCATTGATCAAGCGGGCCATTTCCCGCATTGACGGCGTCATGCACCCGTTCGCCGTCACGGCCGTTAACCGGCCATCTTCCGAGTAGTCGAACTCCAGCTCAGCGGACACGCTGAGGTTGGACATTGTGGCCGGCAACTCGCTCCCCTCCCCCCTGGCGAGAACTGTCTGGCGCTGAAGGATAACCGGGTCGTCCAGCTCAACCGGCACTTCCGGCAATACCAGTTCATCAATGTTGATGTTCTCGTAATTGCCTTGGGAGGCAGCGGCATCAACCACCTGAACCACCTCCAGGGCATTGCGGGCAAAAGATATACCCAGAAGATAAACCGCCTCTTCGCTCAGATAGCGTTCGCGTCCGTCACCATTGCGAAGGAGATTGGCATACTCCGGTGGGAACTGACTGGCCATGAAGCGGGCGAAGGCGCGGGCGTATGCGTGGGCACGGTGATCACCGGACCGGATATAGTTACTGACTAGGTTCACGTTGCCGAGAGCATCAGACAGATCGGTACTGATGACCGAAAGATCCTGCAACCCAATCAGGCGGCGTTGCCGCACCAGGTGACTCAATGGCGTGACATTGCGCACCCCAGGCGGCGCACTAAGCAGGTAGGCGTCTTCCAGCACCACTTCCCCGATGCGGGTCTGCTCCATGGTCTGGCCAGGCAGCACCACGGCAAACAGCGGAAAGTCCCTGGGATCGATATCCGGGGATATGGACGGGTCCTGCACCAGTTCCGCAGTATCCAGCGAGAACACGCCACCTTCTCCCGTTAACGCGGTAGGCTCTCCGTCCCGCAGGGTTATTTCCGTGCCGGCGCTGTTTTCAAAGGTCATCGGGCCCGGCGTGTACTGGCTGTCACCGTCCATGTCCAGCCACACCCTGGCATTGCGCAGGTAGCCGTCAATCACCCGGCCTGTATAGGGCCCGGGCTCGCTGTAATCCTCGGCGTCAAAGTCACGGCCATCGACCGGTGACTTGTCGGATTCCTCGCCGCAACCGGCAAGGGCCAGCGTGAACAGGGCAACTGAAAGGGAGAGCAGACGTTTCATCGCGGCAACCATTGTCCTTGTTAGAGGTTGTGCCGCTACTGTAGGGGATGTTGCCGGGGGGAACCTTGATAGGTTTGGCAATTTGTAAACTTAGGTAACGAAAACGCGCCGCGGGAGCTGTCTCTGCGGCGCGCTAACGGGCACAAGCGCCTACTAGAACGAGCGCGCAACAATCTCTTTCATGATCTCATTGGTGCCGGCGTAGATACGCTGTACCCGCGAGTCCGCCCAGGCGCGGGCGATGGGATACTCCCACATGTAGCCGTAGCCGCCGTGAAGCTGCACGCACTCGTCCATGACTTTGCACTGCAGGTCGGTGGTGTGCTGTTTCAGCATGGCCGCCGTAGGAATATCCAGCTTCTTTTCCAGATGCAGTTCCAGACAACGGTCACAGAAGACGCGGGCGGCGGTGATCTCAGCTTTCATTTCTGCCATCTTGAAGCGGGTGTTCTGGAACGCAATCACCGGCTTGCCAAAGGCCTTGCGCTCCTTAACGTAGTCCAGGGTCCACTCCCAGGCGGCTTCCGCAGCAGCGACGGCGGTCAGGCCCACCTGCAGGCGCTCCGCCGGCAACTCCGCCATCAGCTGGAAGAAGCCCTGGCCTTCCATCGAGCCCAAAAGCTTGTCCGCCGGCACCTTTACGTCCTGGAAGAACAGCTCGGACGTGTCCTGGGCCTTCATGCCCACCTTGTTCAGGTTCTGCCCCTTCTCGAACCCTTCCCAGGCGGTTTCCACCAACAGGAGGGAGATGCCCAGCGCCGAGAGCGTGGCATGAATGAACAGGCCGCTACAGATGCCGACACTGGTCACGCACCCATCCCGCAAACCGCCCCGGCCGGTATTACGCATCACCAGCAGGGTATCCACACCGGGCGTGATGGTGAGCAATGTAATGGCAACCAGATAGGCCCAGAACAGATCCGATATCAACGTCATGCCCTCTCAAAATCCTGAACGAAACCTTCCCCGGGGCCCTGCCGACAATCTCAGACTCAGGCCTCCTGCTGGAGAATCTTACGCGCAGCGGCGGACTTGTAAAATGGCGCAAGCCGCCGACGAACCAGGGCCTCAACATAGCCCTCTTCACGTAACACGTCTATAACCGGAATTGCGTAGGCATCTATCTCCGCCATAACAACCTCACGGCTTACCCCCATATCGCCCAGCAGGTCTGTAAGCGGGCGCTCGCCATATTTGTCGAACAGGTGGGAAACCACGGCCCGGGCACAGTTCTCAAAGTATCCGGTCTTGCGAAACTGCAGCCAGAACTCATAGCCAAGCACCACAAACTCCTGCAGCTGCACGTCTCCGAGCCCCTCGTGAAGCTCGGCAATGGTGCGATCCTCCAAAGACACCCAGGCGGCCATCACACTGTCGCGCAGCTCCTCATCAGACAGGGCACTGTGCAGGAATTGCTCACTGCGGCTGATCAAACCGGGCAGGCTGTCAGACAACCAGGCTTTCAGTCGACGCTCAAAGGTTTCATCCAGCCCCGGCACCGCCCGGTTGGCCATCCGCTTGCCAAATTTCATCATCGAACCAACGCCCGGCACAGACTTGGTGATCAGGTTATCCTCGTACAGGTAGTTCACCAGGCCGTGGTACACCACATTGGACACCAGCTCCTGATAGACCGGGTGCGCCATGATCTCGCTGATCACCCGTTCACGTTGCTGCCGGAGCTCCAGAGCTTCCTCCAGAAAGCCCGTGGCCTGTTCGCGGGTGATGATCTCGCCCAGGGTGGTCTTTGACTGCACATCGGCATTGAGCACCTCGGTGGCCATCTCCGCAGCCAGTTCCGGAATGCCTGCATCCAGTTCCATGTCCATAACGATACGCTGGATAACGCCCATCACCTGCTCTTCCGAGGTTATCCGGCCAAGGGTTATCTCGCCGGCATAATGCCAGAGCTCATCGAGCTCCTGCTCCAGGAACTTGCGCAGCTTTGCGCCCTTTAGCGAAGCCAGCTCATGTTTCACATGCTGCTCAAGCAGTTGGTTGGCGAGATCCGTTTTGCCTTTGGTCATGGCGTCAGTTGTCCTGTTGAAGAAATGAAACACACAGGCCAGAGGCTAACACGAACGAAACGCTGGCAGGTTTGCCAAAACTACAGGTGGAGAGGCGCGGCCGGGCCAGTATGATTCAGTCACGCACTCTGAGAAGGAGTTACTGAAAATCGTTGAAGGTGTGGGGTTCCGCTGCAAGTGCGAGGCAAAGACTGCCGGGGCCAACGTAGATGCTGCTGGTAATCCCCATCTGGGAGAGCAGCAGTTCCACACCATTGCGTTCGCAAGCATCGCGCAGTCGGTTGAGCCCGGGCAAATCCTCGATCTCCGTCCAGGTAAGACCACAGGACAGGCTTACATAGGGTGTCAGAAGCCCGGCTTCGACACGGGCAGCGGCATAGTTCATCACCTTTTCCACGGCCACGTCGAAACTCCGGGTTTTGGCCGCAGGCTGGCCCTCGGCCCCCTGCCCGAAGATAACCGGCGTAATGTTCAGTGCTTTGCCCAGGAAGGCAACCAGCGCCGATACACTCTTGTCGCCACGCCGCCGTGCCCGTTCACGGATGTAGTGCAGCTGTCTCTTATACACATCTGACGCTGCCGACGAT
>OJDN01000666.1_pt1 | contig 11011 bp, 10 predicted proteins | sample 1592731 | NCBI WGS metagenome assembly OJDN01 (sample SAMN05416881, study PRJEB24817) | seawater metagenome | isolation source: Sea water | place: Canada:Atlantic | collected 2013-11
ACGGTTTCCCCAGCATTGGCAACTTTATCGTCTTTACCCTCGGCGTATTCATGATGCGGGCCGCCGGTTGCGCCATTAACGATTTTGCCGACCGCAAGGTGGATCGCCACGTCAAACGCACCAAAGACCGCCCCCTAACCTCCGGTCGCATCGAAGCCTGGGAAGCCGTAGCCCTGTTCGCAGGCCTCTGCGTGACCGCTTTCCTGATGGTGGTGCTGTTCACCAACACGCTGACACTTTATCTTTCGTTCGGGGGCGTAGTACTGGCGTTCATCTACCCGTTCATGAAGCGTTACACCCATCTGCCGCAACTGTTTCTTGGGGCCGCCTTCTCCTGGGCCATTCCCATGGCTTGGGCAGCCGAGGCCGGTGAAGTCACAAAACTGGCCTGGTTGTTGTTTACCGCCAATGTGCTCTGGACCGTTGCCTACGACACCCTGTACGCCATGGTGGATCGTGATGACGACATCCGGATTGGCATCAAATCCACCGCCATCCTGTTCGGAGAGGCCGACCGGGCAGTTATAGCAATCCTCCAGGCCCTGGTGGTGCTGATCCTCATCCTGGTGGGCCAGCAGGCTGAACTCGGCGTTTTCTATTACCTCGGGCTCGTCGCCATGGCGTGCCTGTTTATATTCCAGCAGCACCTGGCCCGCTTCCGCGAGCGCGACGGGTGCTTCAAGGCCTTTCTCAACAATAACTGGGCGGGTTTTGCGGTTTTCACCGGTTTGTTGATTGACCGGATCATCAGTTAGTCGAACAAATCCAGTCACAGCCTGCTACTGTCATATACTTGTAACACTACCCGGTTGTAATGAGGCAGCAACAATACTCGGTATGACACAGGTTAATGCTCATGACTGGAAAAACTGTCCTGATCGTCGATGACGAGGCACCCATCCGCGAAATGATCGCCGTGGCCCTCGAAATGGCCGACTACGACTACCTTGAGGCAGCGGATGCCCGCGAAGCGCATGCCCTGATAGTTGACAAACAGCCCGACTTGATACTCCTTGACTGGATGCTGCCAGGCACCAGCGGTGTGGAACTGGCCAGGCGTCTGAAAAAAGAAGAGGCAACGGCTGAAATTCCCATCATCATGCTGACGGCCAAGGTCGAGGAAGACAATAAGATCCAGGGCCTGGAAGTGGGCGCGGATGACTACATCACCAAGCCCTTCTCGCCGAGGGAGCTGGTGGCCAGGCTAAAAGCCGTATTGCGCCGCACCACGCCGCCCGGCGTGGAAACCCCAATCGAAGTGGATGGCCTGACTCTGGACCCGGTCGGCCACCGGGTCACCACGAAAACCGGCGCGCTGAACATCGGCCCCACGGAATATCGGTTACTGCAGTTCTTCATGACACACCAGGAACGGGTTTATACTCGCTCCCAACTGCTTGACCAGGTGTGGGGTGGGAACGTCTATGTTGAAGAGCGAACGGTCGACGTTCACATACGTCGTTTGCGCAAAGCCCTTGGTGACCAATATGATCACCTGATCCAGACAGTGCGTGGCACCGGCTACCGGTTCTCTACCAGAGCAGCATAACCACAACCGGTGCCCTTTACCCCGAAAAGGGTCCGGAACTGATTCAGGGGCAGCCGTAATGCAACACAACTGGTCAAAGTACCTGCGATGGATTATCGCAACCCTGATTGCCTGCGTGGCCGTCGGGCTTTTCTTTGGCAAGCCGCTCTACGGGCTGACGGCCGGGCTGCTGGCTTACCTGTGGTGGACTCTGGCCCAGGCCAAACGTCTTTACCACTGGCTCGGCAATCCCAGTGGCAGTGACGAAGCTCCTCAGAGCGTTGGTCTCTGGGGCGACATATTCGACGGTCTCCACAGGCTTCACCAGAACCACCTACGCACCCAGGACAAACTTCGCGCCCAGATCAACCGGGTTCAGGAATCCACCAATGCCATGCGGGATGGCGTGATCATGACCGACTCACGGGGCGCCATGGAGTGGTGGAACGGCTCGGCGGAGCATCTGCTGGGCTTTCGCCGCAGTTCGGACCACGGACAGTTCATTCATAACCTGATCCGCAATCCCGCGTTCAAGGCCTATTTCGACTCCCGCGATTATCGGGAACCGCTGGAACTGAACTCCCCCGCAAAACCGCATATTCACCTGCAAATCCAGATCAGCCTGTTTGGCGACGACGACCGTCTGATTGTGGCCAAAGACGTGACCCGCCTGTTCCAGCTTGAACAAATGCGACGGGATTTCGTTGGCAACGTCTCCCATGAAATGAGAACACCACTAACGGTGATCAGTGGCTACCTGGAAACCCTGGTGGACAATGCCGACGACCTGCCACCAAAGTGGCGGCGCGCCATCAACACCATGGCGCAGCAGTCCTCGCGCATGGAAGCACTGATTACCGACCTGATATTGCTGTCCAGAATTGAAACCGGCGAACAGACCATCAACGATGCGGTGACGGACCTACAGGCAATGATCCAGCAGATCTGCCATGACGCCAAGGCCCTCAGCGGAGACCAGGGCCATGAGCTCAACGTCAGTATTGGCGATCGCCACCTGCTGAGGGGCGACGAAAGCCAATTGCGCAGCGCCTTCTCCAACCTGATTTTCAACGCAGTGAAGTACACACCCGCTGGCGGAAGCATCACCGTTATCTGGAAAACAGACCGCGACGGCGGACATCTGTCGGTGAAAGATACCGGTATCGGTATCGACCCGGTCCATATTCCGCGACTTACCGAGCGTTTCTATCGCGCCGATCCCAGCCGACACAAGGAAACCGGTGGCACCGGCCTGGGGCTGGCAATCGTCAAGCACGTACTGCTCAACCACGACGGCAATCTGGAAATACGAAGCCGGATTGGCGACGGCAGCGAATTCATCTGCCACTTCCCCCGGGAACGGTTGGCGGAAAGGCTTCCTGAAACCGCGTCCTGACTGGCATCGCTTCCGTGGGCTAACCGCCGCTGCGGAAGCGGGCGATAAAGCGGGACAGGTCTTCCAGCTTTTTCGGGTCTTCGTCCACGAACTGTATCGTCACGCCCACGAAATCCGTGTCCTGACGTTTGTCCACCGCCTGCAACTGGTGGACGTACCCATTGAGCCGCGCCACTTGCCCTTCGGCCACTTCGATATCCACCACAGCCTGATCAAGAATGCCCGGAAACTTCTGGTCCCGCTTGGCGATCACCCGCACCTCCGTGAGGGTGATGTCCTTGACGACTGAGCGAAGCGTACTGTCTGAAAAACGTACCGACGCCACGCTCATTGGCGGTCTGACCGTCGAACCAGAGGCGGAGGACGTGGACGACTTGCTGGCACGGACTGGCGCAGGAGAAGCAGCTTCCCGCTTCTGGGTCAGCAGGCTGGCGGACTCGCGAAACGCTTCCGCCGGCCCGCCCATGGACTTCCCGCCGCGATCCATGGCGTCCTTGAGGCGGCGCCCCATCACCTTGATGATCTTATTGCTCAGCCCCTCGGGGCTGAAGGGTTTCCCCAGATACTCAGAGACTCCCCCCTTGACGGCTTCAACCACATGATCCTTGTCACCACGGCTGGTAATCATGATGAAGGGTGTTTTTTCATATTGTGGCTGCTGGCGCATCCACTGCAACAGTTCCAGGCCCGACATCTCCGGCATTTCCCAGTCGCAGAGGATGAGATCAAACGTTGTGCGCGACATCAGTGATTGCGCCCGGCGGCCGTTCTGGGCATCCGTGGTGTCAATCACTGGAAAACGCTGACGCACCGTTCGCTTGACCAGATCCCTCACAAAGCTGGCGTCATCCACCACCAGCGCCTTCAGCGTTGCCATTTTCGGACCTTTTGTCTTTCAGAAAGTTGTCGTATCGTTCTGCAAACTATAGAACAAGCCGATGGCGGGGAATAGCGAGGCTACAAAAAGACGACACATCCGGGCGGCATGAAACCCAGGTTAAAGAATTGTCACCGGAATCCGGCAACAACAGTGTTTCAGGACCACAAAAACAGGCTACCATGACCCAGGAACATCCACCCCAGACCGAGGTTTAGCGTGCCGAGCATATTCACAGGGACATCGAAGGGCCAACGGACAATTCGACACCTTTCACTCACCGGATTACTCATCCTGAGCAGTGCGTCCGCGGCCGCTGACGCCGACCTGGCCAACCGTTTCCCTCAGTGCATCGAACGCCTGGAAAGCCAGGCCATTGAGGCGGGCGTGTCATCACAGACGGCAGGCGAAGTGCTGGCCGGCGCCGAATATCTGGAGCGTGTGATTGAGCTCGACCGCCGCCAGCCCGAATTCACCACCACCTTCGCAGACTATCTCAACCGCCGGGTCAACTCCGACCGGGTAAGCCGGGGGCGGAAGCTACTGGACCAACACGAAGAACTGCTTGAACGCGTCACTCGCAAAACGGGCGTGCCCGCCCCCTACCTTGTGGCGTTCTGGGGCCTGGAAACCAACTTCGGTTCCTACTTTGGCAAGATGTCGGTGCCCAGCTCACTTGCCACCCTCGCGTGTGACGAACGTCGCAGCCAGTTCTTCACCGAACAGTTGATTGCAGCCCTCAGGATTGTCGACGAGGGCGCCATCCCCGCCGAACAGATGGAAGGCTCCTGGGCCGGTGCCATGGGGCATGTGCAGTTCATGCCAACGGTCTTCCTGCGCCATGCGGTGGATGGCGACGGCGATGGCAAGCGCGATCTGTGGAACAGCTTGCCGGACGCGATGATGTCAGCTGGCCACTTTCTACAGGATCTCGGCTGGGATGGCGACTACCGCTGGGGGCGGGAGGTTCTTCTGCCCGCGGAATTTGATTACAGCCTGGCCGACGGCCGCAAGCTGCCTCTGGAACAATGGCGAACCCTGGGCGTAACCGACGCCTTCGGCAACAAACTGGCGAACGAGCCCATCGAAGCCGCGCTGGTGGTCCCTGCAGGGCACCGTGGGCCTGCGTTTCTGGCCTACAAGAATTTTAATGTGATCATGGGGTGGAACCGCTCCGAATTCTACGCCATCACGGTCGGACATCTGGCGGACCGCATCGCTGGCGCCGGCAAACTGCAGACCCCGCCGCCGGAGGACATGCCAGCCTTGTCACGGAACAATATCCTTACTCTTCAAGAAGCGTTGAACGAGCAGGGGTTTGATACCGGGAAACCGGACGGTATCCTTGGCCCCAACACACGCTCGGCTATTCGCGGCTACCAGTCAGAAAATGGCCTCGTTGCCGACGGCTACCCCGGCGACACGGTTCTCGATGCCTTGGGGGTAGACCTGACACCTGAAACCTCCGGGAGCGATACCTGACAGCCATCTGCCGACCATCTGGGGCGTGATCCGACAACCGATTCCGCGCATAATACCTGCCGGACTTAACTGACAAGGTGTCATCCCGATGGATTCGATTACCCAGGCGGCACTGGGCGCCTCGCTGGCCGGTGCCGTTGCCGGAAAAACCCTTGGCCGTTCAGCCCTGCTGGTCGGTGCCGTTCTCGGCACCCTTCCCGATCTGGACGTCATCATTGATTACGGCACGGCGGTCGCCAACTTCACCCAGCACCGCGGATTCAGCCACTCGCTGTTTGTCCTGCTGCCGCTGTCCGTATTGCTGGCCTTTGCACTCCATCGGTGGCGCCCCCATCTCGGCTACGGGCGTTGGTTTGCCCTCACCGCGCTTGTGCTTATGACGCACCCCCTGCTTGATGCCTTTACCACCTACGGAACCCAGTTGTTCTGGCCTATCGGCCCACCGGTGGCCATCAGCAGCATTTTCATTATCGACCCGCTTTATACCCTACCGCTACTGGTCGGCATCATGGCGTTCCTGATCCGCGGGCCACAAACCAGCGCCATCATGGTCGGCCTGCTTCTTTCAACGCTTTATCTGGGGTGGAGTGCAACGGCGCAACAGATCATCCAGGAACGGGTTGGCCCCACGCTCGCCGAGGAAGGCCTGGAAGATGCCCCACGGCTGGTTCAGCCGATGCCTTTCAATACCGTACTGTGGCGAGTGACCGTTGTGGGTGAGGAAAAACGAGTGGAAATCGTAACCGGATTCCTGGATGGCAACGGCCCCGTTACCGTGGAACACTTCTCTCGTGAACCCAGCCTGGCAAAGGCCGCCACGTCATTACCCGAGGGCCAGCGATTGGACTGGTTTACGCGTGGTTTCCTGCACTACGACATGGATGGCGACCGGCTCACGGCGACCGATATCCGCCTGGGTATCCCCGGGGCGCACCCCTTCACCTTCATACTCGCAAAGTACAATGGCGACCGTCTTGAGCCAGAGCCCAGTTCACAACTGGAACGTCCGGCGATTGGTGGAGAACTTCTCGGCGTGCTCTGGTCGCGACTGACGGGCTCCGCCGAGGTACTGTGCCTTGCCAGCCTGACACTCCCGCCGCCTGGAGAGGGCTGTACCTGAGCATGCGACTGGATTATTTCGTTGCCAATGCGACCACTCTGTCGCGCCGCGATGCGAAAAAAGCCATCAGTACAGGCCGAGTCCGGATGGATGGGCAGACCTGTCGCAATCCCGCCTCCCCGGTGGACGCAGACACCCAGGTTTCCCTCGATGAGCAGCCGCTGTCACTGCCTGGCGAGCGGTACCTGATGCTGTACAAGCCCGATGGTGTGATCAGTGCCACCACCGACAGTCAGCAGCCCACGGCGTTGGACCTGCTGCCCGCAGACGTTCGTCACGGGCTCCACATCGCCGGGCGGCTGGACGCCGACACCACCGGGCTCCTGCTGCTGACCACCGATGGCCAATGGTCACACCGCATCACCTCCCCGCGGGTGGAATGCCCCAAGACCTACCGCGTGAGTCTCGCCGAACCCATTAATGACCTCGCCATCACGCAACTGCAACAAGGTGTATTACTGCACGGTGAGTCACGGCCCACCAGACCTGCCGATGTCCACTCGCTCAGTGCCCGGGAAATTGACCTGACGTTGTCGGAAGGGCGTTACCACCAGGTCAAAAGAATGCTTGCGGCGGTAGGCAACCATGTGACGGGATTGCATCGATGGCGTGTCGGCACCCTTGTGCTCGACGATTCACTGGCGCAGGGAGATTATCGCGAACTGACAGCTGAGGAAGTGAACAGCCTGGGCTGATCAGGTGCGCTCGAAGCGCTGGGCTTTCAGGTTTTTGCGCACGGAGCCTGCCTCGAACACCTCGCCGTTCATGGCGATATAAACCCCGTGAGGCAATAGCTGGACCGCTGCCCATGCATAGCCGATATTGAAAACCGCGTCGCTCCGGCGCATCCGTGCCGGTTGCATGGCACCAAACAACACAATAGTTTTCCCTTTCACCGACAGCAGCTCTCTGGCGGTTTCCGGCATGGTATCGGTACCGTGAGTGATCAGTACGCGCTCAGCGTTACACTGACTGACGGCGGTTCTGATGATCTCCCGCTCCCTGTCCGTGATTTCCAGACTGTCCTTGCGCAGCAAACCGTTCAGGGTATAGCCGTCATGGATGTTGGACTCCGCCAACAGCTCCGCAATCAGGCTATCGCCAATCTCAAACTCGCTGTTGGCATCGAAATACACCTTGTCGATGGTGCCGCCGGTGGTGAATATCTCAATCATACGCTGCGTTCCCGATTCGCCAGAGGTCAGTTCACACTCACGGATGCGCCGTCCGAAGAGGCATAGGCTGCGTTCTTTTTGCGCTCATACGCACGCGCGGCCGCAGCAACACTGCCACCAGCGCCGGTGGTCAGCCATCGTTTGATCCGGCCCGCATCCCCCATCGGTGAACGGGTGCCCAGGGAGTCAAGCAGCACCGTCACCAACGGCTTGCCGTCCAGCTCGAACAGCATCACCAGGCAACGGCCAGCATCGGACAGATAGCCCGTCTTACTCACCCCCACGCCCCAACTCTCACGATGGACCAGGACATTGGTATTCCCGAACGCCAGCCGGTATCTGGGCTGACGGAACTGGGCGGTAAAATAACGGGTGGTGGAGTACTCCCGTATCTGTGGGTACTGGCTGGCCGCTCTGACCAGGCGAACCAGGTCCGCCGCGGTGGAACGATTGTCAATGGACAATCCCGTGGGGTCCACGAAGGTTGTCTTCAGCATTCCCAGTTCACCGGCCTTGGCATTCATCGCTTCGATAAAGGCGTCGTAGCCACCAGGATGGTGTCTTGCCAGGGTATGGGCCGCAAAATTTTCCGATGACATCAGTGCAATACGCAGCACATCAGAGCGTCTGAGCTCGGAGCTCACGCGAATACGGGTATAGGCGTTGGCGGGGGCGGGGATATGGCGTTCCCGGAAGTCCAGCCATTCAGTCAGGGGTTCGCCGGACTCCATCACCACCAACGCGGTCATCAACTTGGTGATTGAGGCAATGGGCACCCGCCGATCCGCATTCTTGCCATAGACCAAGCCGTCACCGTCGGCGTAGGCCACCGCTGCGTTGACAGAGGCCAGTTGCAACTCAGACCTCTCAATTGCCATAGCGGGTGAAACACTCATCAAGCACAGGACTGTCAACGCCAGGACAATGGCCGTTCGGATCATTGGTCAAACCTTGTTATGTGTTATTCCGGTATCACCTTATTACTATACCAGCCAAAGCAGCCCCTGACTCAGGGCTTGTCCGTCACTGCGCCTTCCGAGGCGGAGCTTACGGTGCGCGCGTATTTGGCCAGCACCCCACGGGTAAACCTGGGAGTCGGTGCCGTCCATGCCTGTCGGCGGCGCTCCATTTCCTGCTCCGAAACATCCAGCTCAATACGGTTGGCCACCGCATCAATGGTGATGGTGTCACCATTTTCCACCAGCGCAATCGGCCCACCTTCGGCGGCTTCCGGAGTAATATGACCAACCACGAAACCGTGGCTGCCACCGGAAAATCGACCATCGGTAATCAACGCCACATCGCTGCCCAGACCCTTGCCCATGATGGCAGAGGTAGGCGTCAGCATTTCCCGCATGCCCGGGCCGCCTTTGGGCCCTTCAAACCGGATCACCAACACATCCCCGGCCACAACGGTGCCGTCCATGATCCGCTCCTGAGCCTCTTCCTCGGATTGGAACACCCGCGCACGGCCAGTGAAATGGGTACCCTCCTTGCCGGTGATCTTGGCCACAGCACCAGTGGGCGCCAGGTTGCCGTAAAGGATACGCAGATGGCTATCCGCCTTGATCGGGTCATCAAAGGCATGAATGATGTCCTGGCTTGCCGGGTACGGAGCCACGTCTTTCAGGTTTTCCGCCAACGTCTGTCCTGTCACGGTCATACAGTTGCCGTGCAACATGCCCCGGTCCAGCATCATCTTCATCAACGGCTGAATGCCACCGATGGCCACCAGTTCCGACATCATATAGTGCCCACTGGGGCGCAGGTCCGCCAGCACTGGAACCCGCTTGCCGATTTCCACGAAGTCATCCAGCGACAAGTCAACACCAACGGTATTGGCCATGGCAATGAGGTGCAGTACTGCGTTAGTGGAGCCACCCAGGGCAATCACCACGGTGATGGCGTTCTCGAACGCCTCACGGGTCATGATGTCCGATGGCTTCAGGTCTTTCTCCAGCAGGTTGAGCACGGCCGCTCCCGCCGCCCTGCAGTCTGCCGCCTTGGTCTCGGAAATAGCGTTCTGGGCAGAACTACCCGGCAGGCTCATGCCCATGGCTTCGATCGCCGAGGCCATGGTGTTGGCGGTGTACATACCGCCGCAGGAGCCTGGGCCCGGAATCGCGGTTTCCTCGATCTGTTTGACCTCAATCAGATCCAGATCACCTCGGGCATGGGCACCCACCGCCTCGAACACAGAGATGATGTCGGTGTGATTCTCGCCGGGCATGATGGTGCCGCCATAGACAAATACCGACGGCCGGTTCAGCCGCGCCAGGCCCATCATGCAGCCGGGCATGTTCTTGTCGCAGCCGCCCACCGCCACCAGCCCGTCGAACCCCTGACAGCCCGCGACCGCCTCGATGGAGTCGGCAATGATTTCGCGCGATACCAGCGAATACTTCATGCCCTCGGTACCGTTGGCGATGCCATCGGAAATGGTGATGGTATTGAACACGACACCCTTGCCACCGGCGCCATCGGCCCCGGCACAGGCTTCGTCCGCCAGCGCATTGATGTGCATATTGCACGGCGTGACCATGCTCCAGGTAGAGGCAATGCCGATTTGCGGCTTGTGGAAATCCTCATCTGTGAAACCCACCGCGCGCAACATGGCGCGAGCAGGTGCTTTTTCGATGCCGTCCACAACAAGGGACGAGTGGTGACGTGTGTCTTTCACAGTAGTGCGGGCCTCCAGCGGGAATACTTACCTGTACGTTGCAAGGGGAAAAAGGGTTTGCCGCCTGCATGCTGCGTACATGCCACCTGCCTGATGGCGACGGCGCAACGAGCGCTCCTTTGGCATGGCGGGTGAGCAGTGCGATACGGCCGCTGCCCATGTGTGGTTGATCAGTCATGCAGGTGACGTACCGTAACTGTCGTGGCGGGTGTTGTTCAACTGCCCAATAGTGAGGCGCGAGAATGATTTTGTATAACAGTTAGATTAGATAGTATTGTTCTTTTAAAGAGAACACTGACATGCGCCAGCTGAACTTTCACCACCTTTACTACTTCTGGGTGGTGGCCAAAGAAGGCCACCTCACGCGCGCCGCGCAGCAACTGCATGTATCCCAGTCCGCCCTGTCGTCACAGATCAAGCAGCTGCAGGAACAGCTCGGCCACGAACTGTTCAGCCGCGACGGTCGCTCGCTGCGGCTGACCGAGGTAGGCCACCTGGTGCTGGAGTACGCGGAGAGCATATTCAACCTGGGCAGCGAACTGCTGGCGCTCACGGAAAGCGGCGAATTGCAGCGGGTGCAACGCCTGCGCATCGGCTCCGTGGCCACCCTCTCGCGCAACTTCCAGGAAAACTTCCTGCGCCCGGTCATCGGCGAAGCCAAGGTAAAGCTGGTGATACGCTCCGCCAGCCTGGAGGAGCTGCTGGAGCAACTGCTGTCTCTTATACACATCTGACGCTGCCGACGATATGCAG
>OJDN01000682.1_pt1 | contig 10820 bp, 7 predicted proteins | sample 1592731 | NCBI WGS metagenome assembly OJDN01 (sample SAMN05416881, study PRJEB24817) | seawater metagenome | isolation source: Sea water | place: Canada:Atlantic | collected 2013-11
AGCCAAAACTGCTCAGTAGTCCCAAAGTAACGAGCCAAACGCATGGCCGTATCCGCGGTCACACCACGACGCTCGCGAACAATTTCGTTCAGGCGCTGTGCAGGAACATAAAGTTCTTTTGAAAGCGCATTCACACTCATGCCAAGAGGCTTAAGGTAATCCTCAAGCAAAATCTCTCCTGGATGGATAGGGCGCATACCTACAGTAACCATTGCGCGACCTCCTCAGTGATAATCAACAATCTCGACATCTTCCGCCCCTTCGTCTGTCCAGCGGAAACACACTCGCCACTGGTCATTGATCCGGATACTGTATTGCCCCTCTCTGTCTCCAGAAAGCTGCTCTAGTCTGTTCCCGGGCGGCGACTTCAGATCCTTGAGAGCTTCAGCACTTAGAAGCTGTTGCAGTTTCCGCTCTGCCGGTCTTTGAATCGCACTGAAACGTCGAGTCCGACCGGTTTCAACCAGCTTCTGAGTGTGCTTGTACTTAAAGCTCTTGATCATAGCTGCTCACTTTATCACGTTACACGTTAAACGTGAAACGTGAAATGCGTTTTCACTTTTCATGAGTACTGAATCGGTGATTCGCTCACCGAAAGCACTACAGCGTACCAAGAATATGCATCAGTTGATCGCGGTAAGGATGCAGCTAGACTTTCGCCGTCCGGTCGCAAAGCGGACATTTAGAATAGGCGGACAACGACCGGCACAGCCAAGCAAATGGCCCACAACCGGAAGCCGGATACACCTGACAAACTGTAATGCCCGGGCGCTTGCTTGCTGAAAAGAGCGGCGCGTTTTATCCTCTCATGAGAAATTCGGGCTAGGAGTCTGCGCGGCAGAAACGTTTTGAGCCCTCGTTTCCGCCAGACCGGATCATTGTCTGGCCGGAAGGAGTGTTCGCGATATCGGATCGGCTCCATCATCGCTTTCGATCCAGCCAGTTAACCGGTTAAAAGGGGCATCGCAGGGCCCCAGCTGTACCTACCGTGAGCCAAAGGCTGCCTCAGCGACTTATGCCAGCCTCATCAGTGAACTCATGCGCCTGAGATTGAGCGACAGACAGACAAGATCCCATTCACCCTGCACCGCCTGAAGGCCCCGCAAGCCGAACTGCCGGAAGCCCAGGACATTCTTGATCCAGCCATTCACCGCCTCAACCATGTGCTTGCGCTGAGCGTAGACTGCTCGCCCCTCCGCCGTGGTAAGCTTCTCCTCCATGCGGGCCGTCGCCGGGTACCGGCTCGCGTTTATATCTCCGGTTTTTTTGCCTTCCCGGCGCAGCGAGACGTAGCCATCTATGCCTTTTGTCTCCAATGCCTGCAAGTCTTCCTCTTTGCGATAACCCGCATCAGCCAGACATTGGCCCGGGTAACTTCCCAGAGTTTCTTTTACCTCGCCCAGCAGCGGCACCAGACAGCCGTTATCACTGGGGTTGTTACCCTGGCGGTTGCCCACGATGATCTGGAACTCGCCATCCACGGCCAGTTGGCCGTTATAGCATTGCTGGAACCCATCATTCGTTTTCATGATCCGGCTTTGGGGGTCGGTAAAGTTACTCTGAGCCTTGTCCTCCGGAACTCCATAATCTCTCTTGAAGTTCCGGCCACCCTTGGGTGAGCGGCGATCATCGTCTGGATGCCGGCCTTTGGCCTCATCTTGCGTTTTTTGATCCGCTTCCAGTTTCTCCTTCGCTGCCCGGATCTTGTCCAGCCGCCCCTGACGGTGCTGAAGCTCTTCGGGTAACTCGTCGCCCCGCTGATCCGGGCCAAACTGTTGGTCTTCCGATTCATCCACACGGCGAGCCTGGCCACAAAGCTCATCAACCTCTTTTGACAGACGGGCTTCTTCCTCCCGCATGCGGTCATAGCTCATGGCCTTGTGCTTACTGGCGTTGGCCCGGACCTTGGTGCCATCAATCGCCAGCGTACCGAGAGTAACCAATTCCGCTTCCTGGGCGATCCGGACCACCTGAATAAATACGGCCTTGAACGCAGCCAGGTGTTGCTTGCGAAAATCGCAGATAGTGCGGTGTCTGGGGAAATTGCCAGCCGCCAGGACCCGAAGGGCGACATCTTCTTCCAACTTCCGGGCGATCTTTCGTGATGAAAACACGCCGGTCGCGTACGCATAGATCAACACCTTCAACATCATCCGCGGATCGAAAGGCGAGTTGCGCCGACCGCTCCCTTCATACCGGGCGTAGAAGGCACTCAGATCCAGTTCCTCGACCACGTCACTGATGAAATAGGCCAGATGCCCTTCGGGCAGCCACTCGTTCAGGCTCGGGGGAAGAAGCAGTTCCTGATCAGGTGAATAGGGGCGGAAGGTGGTTCCCATCGGATTCTCCGGTGCTGAAGAATTTTTACGTATTATGCCAGAAGGTGGCTCCTGCCGCGCAGACTCCTAGCATAGGCCGGTAACAAACTGTCGAAACCGGCAAGAAGTCCCATTGTGGCAGCTCCTTGTATAAGGCGGCGCCTGGACACACCTGCATAGAAATGTCTATCGCTCATAGGTTGCTCCTAAAACCATGTATATACAGCTTCTCGCGTTCGTGGCTCGATTGTTGACGCTACCCGGTGCAACTGAAATCAAACTGAAAAGTCGACCGGTAACCCCCCATTTTTAACGGGTTGCTGTTTTTCTGGGGAGTTGCCGTTACTGGTACAATCCATGGCAGACTGGCGAAACTTTCCCACCACGAAAAACGGCGCTTACAAATGAAAATTCTGATTGTTGAAGACAATGCTGTACTTGCCAAAAAAATATCGGACTGGCTTGCGCAGGCGCACTACACAGTCGATATCGCCAAAACCGGCAAAGAAGCGGACTCGTTGATTGAAACAAGCTCCTACCAGGCCGTTATTCTCGATATCGGACTGCCCGATGAAAATGGACTGTCTTTAATGCAAAGATGGAGAAAAAACGGGAAAAAAGAGGCCATCCTTATTCTGACCGCACGCTCCAACTGGACTGAGAGAGTAGAAGGGTTGAACGCGGGTGCCGACGATTACCTTCCCAAACCGTTTGAGTTTGATGAACTGAAAGCCCGGCTCAGTGCGATTATCCGCAGAAAGGACGGCAGAACGACAGACCAGATCAGCGTCGACGGATTTCATCTCAACGCCACCTACCGAACGCTTACCACGCCCGACCAGAAAGAGTTCAGACTGACAGCTACGGAATTCCGCCTTTTACAGTGTTTCCTCCGTTCACCGGACCGAGTGTTTTCCCAGGACGAACTGGTTGAATCCCTCTACAACATAGAAAGATGCCCCACCAGAAATGTCGTTCAGGTTTACATAACCCGGCTTAGAAAAATAATAGGGGTCAATAAAATAAAAACATTGCGTGGCCAGGGCTACTACTTCGAAAAAGATCCTAACCGCTGAACGCCCGAGTGAACCAACCAGGTTAAAATATGTCTGCTCCGAAAAGTATCCGCAGAACAGCCATTCAGTATGGTGCTGTTTTCAGCCTCGTATATTTTACTCTGATATTCTTTTCACACACCTACGTGATAAAGCAACTATCGGACGAGTCCAGGAAGCAACACCTGAACAAAGAGCTGGGAAACTTTCAGGCAATCATTGAGGCTGAATCCCCCACAACCGACGACCTCAGCAACATGATCAATCAGTTTGAAATGCTTCTGGGGCATGCCATCGTCATCGAAACGGCTAGCGGAAGCGTCCTGGCGAGCCCGAACTTTGACCAGAGCCAACTGCAGGGCGCTGCAGAGAAGCCCGAGGGTTTCATCCACATAGCGCAGGGTGCGAACACGCTTTTCGGGCTCAAACGCATTTTCTCCGCCAGTGAAAAACTGGCCTCAATCACCGTTCTTGAAACCGAGGGGGCGCTCTCTGAACGACCGCTGAAGGCCCACCTGACATTGCTCGGTGCCTCGGCCGTTCTTCTGGCGATACTGCTGGCACTGATTGGAACCACCACACATCTGACGTTAAAGCCCATCAGTAGGATAAAAGAGGACCTGAGACGGCTCCAATCCGGGAAACAAAGTCGTCTGAACCCTCACGTGCCGGAAGAGTTTCGTCCGCTGATCCGGCAGCTCAATGATTTGCTCGAGCTGTCAAACCGGCGGCTGGACCGCCACCGCCGCCTGAATTCCGATCTCTCTCACCTGGTCAAAACCTCTATTTCTGCCAATCTTGCCATTTTGTCGGATATCGATACCTTGCCTCCGTCCCGGGAGGATGTTGTGTTTATGGCCTCTAACTTGCGGGAGCTTGACAAATCCCTGAAATACCGGATGAGCAAAGCAGACATATCAGGCAGACAGATGGGACGGACGTGCATGCCGGTTGAAATCACGGCAAGTGTCATCACCGTTATGGAAAAAATCTTCCCTGACACGGTTTTTCGCCTCCACACCAACTTACCTGAAAACTTCAGCTGGCCAATGGAGCGACAGGATCTTTCAGAGCTACTTGGCAATTTACTCGAAAATGGCGGGAAGTGGTGCCAGACAACCGTCGACGTTACAATCGTCCGCACGTCATCAGGACTCTCCATAGAAGTAACGGACGATGGCCCCGGAATTTCTCCCGAGGCGGCAGCCACTGTCATGAACAGGGGTACCAGGCTGGATGAAACGGTCGCCGGTTTTGGGCTCGGATTGTCCATCGTGTCCGAGATTGTCGAAGACAACCTCGGACACCTGGAAATCGGATCCTCGAAAAACGGAGGAGCCAGGATTATGATTTTACTGCCGTTTCCGGACTAGCGAGGCCACTCATCATGACACATCCGGCCTTCAGGCTCTCGGCTCTGCTCCGGAGGTTGCCCGTGAACGAGCTCACCGGACAACATGAACTCATCCACTTACAGACTCCCTGCGGCCTTCCCTATGTTCTACCGCTGAATATCACCCACCTTGGCTCTCGAAAAGCGACCGAACAGAACCGGCAAAACAAACAGCGTCAGGAAAGTTGCGGTGATAAGGCCGCCAACAATCACGCTGGCCAGTGGCTTCTGGATTTCCGCTCCCACGCCCGTCGACAACAGCATCGGTATCAAGCCGAGCGCCGAGGTTATTGCTGTCATCAAGACAGGACGCAAACGGGAGACGGCACCTTCAAACACCGCGGTATCCACGTTCAACCCATCCTGTATTCGCTGATTGATGCTTTCGACCATAACGACCCCGTTGAGCACCGCCACACCAAACAAAGTGATAAATCCAACGGAACTGGGCACTGAGAGATACTGGCCGGAGATCCAGAGTGAAAAGACGCCACCAATAACGGCAAGCGGCACGTTGACCAGAATCAACAATGCTTGACCGACCGAACTGAAAGCAAAGTACAGCAACAGCGCGATCAGGCCCAGAGATACAGGAACCACAATGGTCAATCGCTTCTGAGCTCGCTGCTGGTTTTCGAACTGACCACCAATATCCACCGAATATCCGGGGGGAAGGTTCACGTCTGACGCGATGGTATCCTGAATATCGGCAACCACACTGCCCATGTCACGACCCTGCACATTGGACTGAATGACCACACGGCGCTGAACGTCGTCGCGGCGCACCTGGGGCGGGCCGGACTCAATAGACACATCGGCCACATCACCGAGTCTCACCCAGGCTCCGGAAGGCGCCTGCAACCTGAGATCAGCAATGGCATCCCGGTCTTCCCGGAAACGTTTGGCCAGGCGCACATAGATATCGTACCGCTCATTTCCGTTGATGATCTGGCCCGCGGCGGCACCACCCAGTCCGTCCCGGACGACACTCATCACATCAGACACGGCGAGTCCGTACCGGGAGAGTGCCTGACGATCAGGCTGAACCGCCAACTGCGCTTCACCGGCAATCTGCTCCATGGCCACATCCCGTGTTCCCTGAACTGTTCGGACCGCCGCTTCAATCTGCTGACCTTTCTCCGCCAGTACGTCGAGATCCGGGCCAAAAAGTTTGATGGCCAACTGCGCACGAACACCTGACAACAATTCATCAACCCGGGTCGCGATAGGCTGAGAAAAGTTAAACAGTAGCCCCGGGTGCTGTTCGAGCTTCTCCTCAAACAGGGCCTGCAATGCATAGCGATTACTGGCGCTGGTCCACTCGGCTGTTGGCTTAAGGCCGATATAGATCTCGATGTTGTTCACGGGCTCCGGATCGCCGCCTATTTCCGCCCGCCCCGCCCGGGACAGAGCGTAAGTCACCTCTGGAAACTCCATCAGCATGGCCTCCAGTTTTGGCGCCACTTCAAGCGCCGTATCGAGGCTTGATGAGGGAGCCAGAGTCACCCGGAGGTTGATCGTTCCCTCTTCCAGTTCAGGCACGAACTCAGTACCGAGTCGTGGCACAATCAGCGCCGCCAGCACAACAAGAACAGCCGACGCGCCAACAACCACGCGGCTATGCTTCAGTGACCAGGCAAGCCCCATGCGATAGAGCTTTTCCAGGGGTTTTAGAATGAAGCTTTCCCGCTCCCGGATACCCTTACGGAACATGTATGACGCCAGCGCGGGTACAACCACCAGAGCGACGATCACAGCGGACACAATGGCCAGCATGATGCTGATCGCCATTGGCTGGAAAAGCTTGGCTTCCACACCTTCAAAGCTGAACAGAGGCATGAAAACGACCAGGATAATCGCCGTCGCGAAAAAGATCGGCCGCGCCACTTCCCGGCCCGCTTCCTGCAGTCGAAGTGCAATGCCACGATCATCGTGCGATGCATCCAGCGGATCGGGGTCGCCTTCAGCCAACTCATTCCGGTGGGCGTCATGCTCAGCATCGGGATGGGTCAGATGCTTGAACATGTTCTCAACCATGACAACAGAGCCATCCACCAGCATGCCAATTGCCACAGCAATACCGCCCAGAGACATCAGGTTGGCCGAGAGACCGAACCAGGCCATGATCATCAGTGCAATACCGATGGAAATCGGTATTGAAAGCAGCACCAGCGTTGTTGCCCGCAGATTCATCAGGAACAGGGCAAGCACAATCGCAATAAACACAAAAGCCAACAAAAGCGCATTGGTCACCGTCTCTACGGCCTTGGTCACCAGATCCGCCTGGTTGTAATAGGGCTCAAAACGAACCCCACTCGGAAGCGCCTGATTTATGCGATCAATGCGGGCCTCGATGCCGTCGATGGTGGCTTTTGTGTTGGCCCCCATTCGTTTGAGTACAATGCCAGAAACCACTTCACCCAGTTGTTCAACCTGACCGGCTTCATCCTTCCGGGTCATGGTCACCGCACCCTGGCGAATCTCAGTGCCCAACGCCACCTGAGCGACGTCGCTCACGGTCACCGTGATGCCATCACTGGTTTTCACGGGTACTTGTCGGATCTGCTCCAGGCCCTCCTCGCCACTGCCCAACCAGCCCATACCACGGATAACCAGTTGCTCCTGCCCGCGGCCCATGTACCAACCACCGACATTGGAGTTGTTGTTCTCCAGGGCTTCCATGACGTCATTCTGTGATAGGTCATAGGACAGCATCCGAGCCGGATTCAGATTCACCTGGTACTGGCGAACCTCTCCGCCAAACGACAGGATTTCCGTAACCCCTTCAGCCGGTATCAGCAACAGCTTGACCAGCCAGTCGTGCAAGCTGCGCAATTCCATTGCGTCGTACCCCGAATCCGGGTCCGCTATCAGCAAGTACTGGTAGACCTGGCCAAGACCGGACGTATTCGGCCCCATTTCAGGCACCCCGACCCCGTCCGGAATCAGCTCCCGCGCGGCCTGCAACCGCTCGAAAACCAGTTGGCGCGCGAAATAGATATCCGTGCCCTCTTTAAAGACCACGGTGACACCAGACAACCCGGTTTTGGAGATGGACCGAACCTCCTCGACATCGGGCAAGGCATACATTACCGCTTCGATTGGATAGGTGATCAGTTGTTCGACTTCCTCAGCCGCTAGTCCGGGCGCCTCAGTATTAACAGCGACCTGGACGTTTGTAACGTCAGGGAAAGCATCAAGATTCAGTTTTGGGATCTGAAATGCGGCCGTGGCGATAAGCACAGCGAGTGCAATAAGAACCAATAGGCGGTTCTGAACCGCCCAGTCGACTACTCGGTTGAACATAATGGCTCCCGGAATCAGTGGTTGTGCGGATCAAAGCCGCCTTTGGCAATCTCAGAGGCCACAAAAAATGCGCCCCGCAAAACGACTCGTTGGCCCGCAGCCAGGCCGGAAACCTCACGGAGCCCGCCAATTGAGCGGCCCAGTTCCACTTCCACGGGTTCATACTCGCCTTCGGCCTCTTCCACATAGACCGTCCAGTCGCCGTCCGCGCCACGCATCAATGCAGTCTCCGGCACGGCAAGCACCGGCTCGCTGGTCTTAAAACGAAAATACACATCTGCGAACATTCCTGGATGAAAACGATCTTCAGGATTGTCCAGCTCCAGCCTGACAATCCGGGTGCGGGTCACAGGATCAATGGTGTGGGCTTCCTGGGACACCGTTGCCAGGGCCACACGACCAGCTGCCCTGACTTCGGCTTCCGCGCCCTTCTCAAGAACAATGTCGGAGCTTGCTGGCAGATGGGCTTCTACCCAAAGTTCACTCTCGTCAGCAAGAGTCACCAGCGGCTGGCCAGCCTCAACTCTTTGTCCTTGCTCAAACTCATCGGTCAGTACTGCACCATCCACGCGAGCCCTGAGCATGTATTCACCGAGACTATCCACCCCGCTGGCCTTCAACGCACCAATGTCATCATCGTTCAGCCCGTAAGCAAGCAGAGTCGCCCTTGCTGCTTCAATGTTGGCTTTCGCTGTATTGAACCGCTGATCGCCAACCACGGAACGACCCAGCCCGCTGATTCGCTTCCATTCAGGAAAAGCTTTCCTGTAATCCGCCTGCGCCTGTGCCACTGTCTCACTGAACAGGGTTACCAGCAGCTGGCCTTTGGTTACGTGCTCACCCAGTTCCACGTGACGCCGCAGCACCACTGAGGCAACCCGGGGGGACACGTGATAGCTGGTATAACCGTTGGTTAGCAGCTCACCGGGCGCGTAAATTTCATAGTCAACGAGCCGGCTTTCGAGCGTTGCCACTTCAATGCCGGCCAGATCTTTCTGTTTGGCGTTGATGCTTGCGGTGGCCGCTTCTTCATGGCCACCGTTCTCGTCTTCGTGGCCGTGCCCCCCTTCCTCTTCATGCTCACCTTCTTCACCATGATCTTCCTTATGCTCGCCCTCCTCACCGGTGACTTCCTGATGATCGTCGCCACTGGCAGCATGATCATGACCGGCTTCCTGATGAGCATCTTCCTCTGCCTGTACAAAAGAAAGTGGGGCTGTAAGCAACGTCAATGCGAATACAGAAATCAGAGTTTTTTTCATAATGAATATCCAGTTTCCAGACTATTTTTGGAAGGGGGTGATCAGTTCGCCAGACTGACTCAAGAGCTCAATCAGACCCAGCTGCGCCTGCTTTTCCAGTTCAATACCGGTTTTCAGGCTCTCCGCGCGCTGGCCCAGCGCCTGGAGATACTCGGAGGTGGAGAGGTCGCCGACCTGCCACTGCTTCTCAAGCAAATCAGCACTTCGCTGTACACGCCCCTGGGAGAGTTCTGTCCATCGGCTGAGTTGGGTGTCGTATCGCTTCCAGGCAGCTCGGGCGCCCGCCAGACCATACTGCTGCTTCCGATAAAGTGCCTGAAACCGAGCTTCGGCCTCTAATGATCGTCGGTTGGCAGCCTGGATTTCGGCACGGTAGTTATTACGGACATTCAGAGGGATCGAGAACGTCAGGCCAACCAGGTTCTCACCGCCATCACGCCCTCCGCTCAGCCCGACCGTGGGAGATGCCGCCGCTCTGCGACTGACCACCTCGGCTTCGCTCCGCAGCACCTGCCACCTCGCGCGGGCGGCAACAATTGACGGATGAGCCAGCAAATTGTCGTTATCGACCCTGGAAGCAAGAGCCGGCCAAATGTGCCCGGGGATCCCCCCATCCTGAGGCCGCCAATCCGGCAGAAGCTCTCTGACCCGGGCTTGCGCCTGATCAACCGCAGCCTTTGCCTGGGCGAGCTCACTGAGCTGCTGAGAAAGGCTTAAAAAAAGCAACTCTGCATCGGTACGACCCAGGTCGCCCGCCTGCTGGCGTTGCTCAACCTGCTCCAGCAAGGCATCCAGACGGTGTTGCTGGGATTCCGCAATTTCTTCGGCACGCGTCGCCGCGCGCCACTCGACAAGCGCAAACAGCGACTCGGACGTTTGTGCCAAAACCGCCTCGTTCAAATCAGCTTCAGCGGAAAGCCTGATCAGCTTTGCCTTGTCCTTTAGCGCACCCTGTTGATCAGACCAATCGATCGTTTGTGACAGCCCTGCCTCAAAGTTGTTTTCACTGCCCGTTCTGTCTGCTCCAACAGACAGCTCCGGGTTATACAGCGGTTGTTCGCTTGCCTCAGCATCCTGATTCCGGGCTGCCGCCTGCTCTGTCGACGCCATGACATCCGGATGCTTGCTTATCTGGCCAGTGAGCCAGTTTGTCCAATTCACAGTCTCCGCTTGACCGAACAGAGGAATGGACAATAGTACTGAACACAGCAACGCCCTGGGCGAGTGCTTGCTTGCCTTCATCGACTTTCTCCCGAAGGGGTAAATAGCCACAATTCATGGGCGCGAGGCGTCCATGACAAAGTAGGTAGAGGTGGAGATAGTAAGTGAAAAGGTTGAAATGAACTTGAATTTGGAAGGCATTAGCTCAGGGAACTTGAAAGTGCTCCTCAATAAGGGCGGGGAGAAGCGGCAACGCGACTCATGGCCACGATGCCGCCATCCAATCTAGGACTGTCTCTTATACACATCTCCGAGCCCACGAGAC
>OJDN01000697.1_pt1 | contig 10703 bp, 9 predicted proteins | sample 1592731 | NCBI WGS metagenome assembly OJDN01 (sample SAMN05416881, study PRJEB24817) | seawater metagenome | isolation source: Sea water | place: Canada:Atlantic | collected 2013-11
AGATTCGCCTTAGTCTCGTGGGCTCGGAGATGTGTATAAGAGACAGATCTCTACCAATGCGTCGGCTATGCGCTCCTTGGCTTCCAGGTCCATGATTTTACGGGCTTGGTAGGCTGTGTTCATCGTGCTTGAATCAATGCCTGCGCCGCCATGGTGTCGGCGCAGTTTTTTCTGGCTGGCCAGTTCGTTCAGATCCCGGCGGATGGTTTGCGGCGTCACCTTGAACTGGTCAACCAGTTGCTCGGTTGTCACGAAGCCGTTCTGCTGGATGAGCTCCATGATCAGGTCCTGTCGGCGTCGTTGTGCCATTCAACTCCCTCCGGATAAGCGTTTTTTCTGTAACGAACGAAATAGCGATTTCAAACCTTTTCTCAGTTTAGAGTGTTTTGCGCCTTTGTGCAGCATTCATAAGGGGTTGTGTGGCATGCGAGAGGTCCAGGCATATTTTCGCTTTCATAAATAGTTGGATTTTGTTTTCAAAAAAGTAAAAATACGAACAAATAAGAACACTTTGCCGAGGCAAAACCACTATGACTCAGTACATTCTGTCGATTGACCAGGGGACAACCAGCTCCCGTGCCATCCTGTTTACTCTGGATGGGAACGTCCACGCGACGAGCCAGCAGGAGTTTCCCCAGCACTTTCCGGCCAGCGGTTGGGTCGAGCACGATCCGGAAGACATATGGCGTACCGTGCAGCAAACCTGCGATGACGTTATGGAGAAGGGGTGTGGCGACAACGATGAGGTCGTCGCTGTCGGTATAGCGAATCAGCGAGAGACCACGGTGCTGTGGGATCGTGCGACGGGTGAGGCGGTCTATCCGGCGATTGTCTGGCAGGACAGAAGAACCGCAGACTGGTGTGAATCACTCAAGAAGCAGAGCCTTGAACCCGCCGTTAACAACAAGACCGGGCTATTGATTGATCCCTATTTCTCGGCAACGAAAATTCGCTGGGTCATGGATAATGTGCCGGGCGTGCGGCAGCGGGCGGAGCAAGGGGCGTTGGCATTCGGGACGATTGACAGTTTCCTGCTCTGGCGTCTGACCGGCGGCAAGCAGCACAGAACGGATGCCACCAATGCCAGTCGCACTTTGTTGTTCAATATCCACAATCAGGAATGGGATCAGGAACTGTTGGACCTGTTCGGCATCCCTGAATCACTTTTGCCTCAGGTCATGGATTCGGCAGCGGACTTTGGCCAAATTGTCGGCAGGGGGCGACTCGATGGTACGTCGGTCATGGGCATGGCTGGGGATCAGCAGGCTGCTCTGTTTGGCCAGACGTGTTTTGAAACCGGCATGGCGAAAAGCACCTACGGTACCGGATGTTTCCTGATGCTGAATACCGGCGACAAAGCGTTGACGTCGGAGCATCGTCTGCTCACCACGGTGGCATACCGCCTCAAGGGTAAACCTGTCTACGCCCTGGAGGGCAGCATCTTTATTGCCGGGGCAGCCATCCAGTGGTTGCGAGACGGATTACAGCTCATTCGGGATGCTTGCGAAACTGAGCCCCTGGCAGAGGGTACTCCAGTGGATCACGGTGTCTATCTGGTTCCGGCGTTCACTGGTCTGGGAGCGCCGTACTGGGACCCCAATGCCCGTGGCGCGGTTTTTGGGTTGACCCGCGATACTGGCATCAAGGAAATTGTTACGGCCGGCCTGCAATCGGTTTGTTACCAGACCAAAGATCTCCAGAAAGCGATGGAAAAGGATGGCATCAGGCCCATTACCTTGCGCGTTGACGGTGGCATGGTGGCCAACAACTGGGTGCTGCAATTTCTGGCGGATATTCTTGGAGCCCGGGTCGACAGGCCTGCATTGGTGGAGACCACGGCAGTCGGAGTCGCATACCTGGCCGGCCTCCAGGCCGGTGTGTATAAAACCCTGGACGATCTGAGCAGTATGTGGCGGTGCGACCGGAGCTTCGAGGCCGTGATGAGCAAGGCCCAGCGTGACAAGCTTTACGACGGCTGGATTGCTGCCGTCCTCAGGCTTTGAGGTGTCGCAGCTGGCCGCGACCTCCCGGGGGACAGACTACCTTACGCCCAGATCCCGAAGTCGCTTGTAAAGGGTGTTGCGGCTGACATCGAGCTCCCGTGCTGCACGGGATACGTTGCCCATACATTGCCGATAGACCACCAGAGTCTGATTCATGGTGTCGTTCCTGGAGTTATCGTTGGCCTGGGGCGACTCGCTGAAGGAGGAGGCGTCGAACACCGGTTTACGCTCCGCTTCTTTCTGGTTTCCATAATCCGCCAGGAAATCCGCCGGCAGATGCCAGAGTTGAACGTCTTCGCCATCGGCGACGGCAATGGCTACGCGGATGATGTTCACCAATTGGCGGATATTGCCTGGCCAGGGGTGGTTTTCCAGTGCCGCCATCACCTCTGTTCCCAGCGTGTCAGACTGGCTGTCGTCTCGATGTTCCCGGTAGATTCTGCGGATCAGCTCACACCTGTCCACCCGGTCCCTGAGAGGTGGGACCTCAACGCTTAGCCCGTTGATCCGATAGTAGAGGTCGGCCCGAAATTCGCCGTTGTTAATTCGGTGGGAGAGCGGCCGATTGGTTGCCGACACCAGCAGTATGTCCACGGGGATCCGTTCGGTAGAGCCTACTGGTGTGACTTCTCTTTCCTGCAGTACGCGCAACAGTCTGGACTGTGCGGCCAGAGGCATTTCACCGATCTCATCAAGGAACAGAATGCCTTTGTCGGCCTTTCGTATCAGGCCGAGGGAACCTTGAGCGCGGGCGCCCGTAAACGCGCCGGCCTCGTAGCCAAACAGCTCTGATTCGACGAGCTCCGGTGGGATGGCGGCACAGTTGACGGAAACGAGCGGCTGCGAGCACCGTTCGCTCGTTTTGTGCAGGGCCTTGACCATAACTTCCTTGCCAACGCCGGTCTCGCCGCACACCAGTATAGGGATGCCCCGTTGCAAAACTTTGCCCGCCTGATCGACGCAGCGCCGAACCACCGGATCACCGTGCTCGATATCTCCCAGGGAGACTCCGGCAAGACCCTGTACGGATGATCTGGCGTGAGGCGTCGCACGAGCCGGTTTCGCAGTGGCGCTATCGAGTGATGCCGGTCGCTTCAGCAGCCCCGACAGTCGCACCCGTTTCGAGGTTGTGAGCTGGATGGGTGTGTTGTGGGAATGGTTAAGTATCAGATTTCGGTTCTCGATAAACAGTGAGCTCAGGTTTCGGCCGGATAATGACTCGCCGAGTAGTTGGTCGGCCCGCTGGTTGGAGGCGATGACGCGGCCGTTCTGGTCAAGCGCGATCATTCCGGACCACGGGCTGTCGATGTTGTCGGCCGTTGTATTGAGAGTGAGGATAAAATGATCGCGCCCCAGTTGTCTGACGATCAGGCGATTCTCAACCGATTGCGAGAGCAGGCGGACCATTCCTAGAGTATGGGCTTGGGGAAGGTAAGCATCGCTAAAAGCGCTAAGCACGCCCACCAATGTTCGGTCGGTATCAAAGATAGGCGCTGCTGAACTGACAATACTGCGATTCAGTTTGAGAAAATGCTCGTTTCGCTGGACCTGTACGGGCGACCTTGTGGTAATGGCGGTACCAATAGCGTTCGTACCCGCATTGCGCTCGTGCCAACAGGCTCCCGTCCTGAACCATGGACGCAGGTGGCTGTCGGTAATGCGTCGGTCTCCCCAACTCTTGAGTATTTGTGCGTCAGAGTCGGCCAGCAGAATCAGGCAGCGGCTGTTTGACATGATGTTGTTGTAGTAGGGAAGTACTTCCGTTTCAGTCGTGCTGAGCAACGCTTCATAGTCCTTCTCCAGCATTTCCCGAGCCTGCTCATCAAGGCCTGCTGGTTCTGGCTCGCAGTCGTGGTGAAGGCCGTAACCAACACAGCGGTTCCAGGAGTCGGCAATGACGGACCTGTATTCCGCCCTATCGTGTTGTCGTTTCACGCGAATCCTCCGCGTTCCTGAAATTTCGTTTTGTATTTATAGTGGCTCGAAAGCGTCGTCGGGCGCCGCGACTCTGTTCGCCTCGGTGTTCAATAATGTGCTTATCAGGTGTTCAGGTCAATGTTCAAACTGAACAAAAAGTTTGATAACGAACATTTGTATTTTCAGTAAGGAAATTTTTCAGATTTAAAAAATCAACATAAACAGTAGCATAAGTATTTTGGTGTGATTTCTACCTATATTGGTATGCGCATTGCGTTCGTGTATTCGGAATCGAATTTTCGCCGTTTACTTATTGCAGGTGCCGGCGGATAACGTGCCACAAGAACAATAAAGGGAATCCTATGTCCTTAACGCTGGAGAATCTCTCCCGTGTCGTGGATGGAGTCGATTACATCCGGGACGCGAATATCACGTTTGAGGCAGGTTCGTTTAACGTACTGCTCGGGCGTACACTGGCCGGTAAAACCTCGTTGATGCGCTTGATGGCCGGGCTGGACAGGCCTGATGAAGGCCGGCTCATCTACAATGGCGGCGATGTGACCGGGCAGAGCGTCCAGCAGCGTAATGTCTCCATGATTTACCAGCAGTTCATCAACTACCCCAACCTTACGGTGTACGAAAACATCGCCTCGCCCCTGCGTCTGGCCAAGATGAAGGACAGTGAGATTGACCGTCGGGTAAAAGAAACCGCAAATATGTTGCAGATTGACCCCTTGCTCAAGCGGTATCCGCTTGAGCTCTCTGGAGGTCAGCAGCAGCGCACCGCAATGGCCCGGGCACTGGTCAAGGATGCCACGCTGATCCTGTTCGACGAGCCGCTGGTAAACCTGGACTACAAACTTCGTGAAGAGTTACGCGCGGAGTTGCGGGAACTGTTCCGCGAACGCCAGTGCATTGCCGTTTACGCCACCACCGAAGCCAACGAGGCCCTGGCATTGGGGGGTGTGACGACGCTCCTGAACGAAGGGCGAATCGTTCAGACTGGCCCGGTGATGGATGTTTACCGCAACCCGGTGAACACCCTGGCGGCGCAACTGTTCAGTGAGCCGCCGATGAATATGATCAAGGGCCGGGTGACGGACACGGAAGTGACCTTCGACGAATACTCTCATCATGCGTTGACCCAGGAACTCGCACGGCTTGAGCCCGGTGATTACTGGTTCGGTATCCGCCCGAGTCACATCGGTTTGGTTCCCAACAATCAAGATGATCTTGAGATGTCCATGGAGGTTGAGCTCAGTGAGATCAGTGGATCTGAAACCTTTATGCACGTGCGGAACCGATACTTCGAGATGGTGATGCAGTTGATGGGAGTGCACCAGTACCACACCGGTTCGCCCATCAAGATCTACCTGCCCATCAACAAACTGTTCGTATTCGATAAAGACGAAAGCCTGGTGCTCACACCGGCGCAGGTCTCAGGAGGGTCGGTCTGATGGCTGAGATTCACTTGAAGTCCCTGGCTCACAGTTACAGCGAAACGCCGGCCGGGCCCGATGACTATGCGATCCGTCAACTGGACCACGTCTGGGAGCGGGGCGGAGCTTATGCGTTGCTCGGCCCGTCCGGGTGCGGCAAGAGTACGATGCTGAACATCATTTCCGGTCTGCTCCAGCCTTCCGAGGGCGACGTCCTGTTCGACGGCAAGCGAGTCAATGAACTGTCTCCTCGCGACCGGAACATTGCCCAGGTTTTCCAGTTTCCCGTGATCTATGACTCCATGACGGTGTTTCAGAACCTGGCGTTTCCGCTCAAAAACACCGGTGTGCCGTCGTCGCAGATCAAGGCCAAGGTGCATGAGATTGCGGAGATCCTGGAGATTGAAAACGAGCTGCACAAGAAGGCCAAAAACCTCTCAGCGGACCAGAAGCAGAAGGTCTCAATGGGACGCGGCCTGGTGCGAGGGGATGTGTCCGCCATCCTGTTTGACGAGCCCCTGACCGTGATTGATCCCCAGCTCAAGTGGAAGTTGCGCCGCAAGCTTAAGCAGATCCACGAGCAGTTTGACATCACCATGGTGTATGTGACCCACGACCAGCTTGAGGCCTCCACCTTTGCCGACAAGATCGCGGTGATGTACGGCGGCCAGATTGTCCAGTTTGGAACGCCAACGGAGCTCTTCGAGCAGCCCAATCATACCTTCGTGGGTTACTTCATTGGCAGCCCAGGTATGAATCTGATTGAGGTTCAGCGGTGTCCCCGCGGTGTCAGCTTCGGCAGCACCGTTATTCCGCTGCGAGCTCATCAGCTAGAGTTATTGCAGCGCCTGACGTCGAACAATCTCAAGGTTGGTATTCGTCCGGAGTTTGTCCAGGCTTCGGATATGCCGGCTGACGATACGTTTGCAGCAGAGGTTCTCGACGTCGAAGACCTGGGAACCTACAAGGTCATGACGGTAAAGCTGGATTCTGAAACATTGAAAGTCCGGTTGACGGAAGATCAGCACTTTGCCGTGGGCGGCCAGGTTCAGCTCAGCTTTCCGGAAAAGTGGCTGAAGCTGTACGTGGACGAGTTTCTGGTAGAGGAGAAGGACCAATGAATAAGGTTCCCAATAATCGTGCCTGGTGGCTCGTACTGCCGGTTTTCATACTTGTGGCGTTTTCTGCGTTGATACCGCTGATGACCGTGGTGAACTATTCGGTACAGGATATCTTTGGCCCGGGTAACGCTTATTACGTCGGTACCGAGTGGTTTCGCGAAGTGCTTGCGGATGAGCGACTGAGAGAATCCCTGCTCAGGCAGTTCCTGTTTTCCGGCGCAGTGCTGGCCATTCAGATTCCTCTCGGTATCGGCGTGGCACTGATGATGCCCAAGTCCGGCATCAAAGCTTCTCTATGCCTGATCCTTCTGGCGATTCCGCTGCTGATTCCCTGGAACGTGGTGGGGACAATCTGGCAGATCTTCGGTCGTGGTGATATCGGCCTGTTTGGCTGGGGGCTCAATGCGCTGGGCGTAGACTACAACTATACCGGCAGTACGGTGGATGCCTGGCTTACGGTACTGTTGATGGACGTGTGGCACTGGACGCCGTTAGTGGCATTGCTGTGCTACTCGGGGTTGCGTGCGATACCTGAAGCCTTCTATCAGGCCGCCGAGATTGATCGCGCCTCGAAGTGGGCCGTGTTCCGGTACATCCAGTTGCCGCGCCTGAAGAGTGTGCTGGTGATCGCGGTACTGCTGCGGTTCATGGACAGCTTCATGATCTACATTGAGCCGTTTGTGCTTACCGGTGGCGGCCCGGGCAGCTCCACAACCTTCTTGAGCCAGACACTGACAACCATGGCAATCGGGCAGTTTGATCTGGGTCGCGCGGCTGCGTTCTCGCTGATCTACTTCCTCATTGTATTGCTGATTTCATGGCTCTTCTTTACCGCCATTACGCACGCCGACAAAGAAAAATAAGGAGAGAGTGATGAGCTATTCACGTTCCAAGGGCCTCGGGATGACGCTGTTTATCGTGCTACTGCTGACCCCTATCTACTGGCTCCTGAACATGTCGTTCAAGACCAACCAGGAAATTCTCGGTGGCCTTACGTTATGGCCACAGAATTTCACTCTGGCTAACTACGCCGTGATTTTCTCGGATTCGAGCTGGTACTCCGGTTACATCAACTCGATGATCTACGTGTCCATGAATATGACGATTACATTGTTGGTTGCCTTGCCGGCGGCCTATGCATTCAGTCGCTACAAGTTCGTGGGTGACAAGCACCTGTTCTTCTGGCTGCTGAGCAATCGTATGGCGCCACCGGCCGTGTTCCTGTTGCCGTTCTTCCAGCTGTATTCGTCCGTGGGTCTGTTTGATACCCACATTGCGGTCGCGCTTGCCCATTGCCTGTTCAACGTTCCCCTGGCGGTCTGGATCCTGGAAGGTTTCATGTCGGGAGTGCCTCGGGAGTATGACGAGATGGCCTATATTGATGGCTATAGCTTCCCCAGATTCTTTGTGAAGATCTTCCTGCCGATGATCCGGTCAGGCATTGGTGTCGCTGCTTTCTTTGCGTTCATGTTCTCCTGGGTGGAGTTGCTACTGGCCAGAACCTTGACCTCCGTGGATGCACAACCCATTGGCGCGATCATGACGCGAACGGTGGGGGCAAGTGGTATCGACTGGGGTGTGCTGGCAGCAGCCGGTGTGCTCACCATTATTCCCGGCGTGTTGGTGGTCTGGTTTGTTCGTAACCACATCGCCAAGGGCTTCGCACTGGGTCGGGTATAAGGAGACGGATCATGATTGAATGGATGAACTGGACACCGAGTGTCGCCATTTTCTTCGCTGTTATTGCCTGCATTCTCCTGGTGATGACTGTGTACGAAGTGGTGTCGCCCTGCACTGAGCGAAAAGGATTCCTGCCGATTTCGACAACGCGCGGAGATCGTCTTTTCATAGGATTGCTCTCTGCGGCGTATATACATCTTGCGTTTCTCGCGGTGAGCGACATCACTCTTTGGGTGGCGCTCGCCGTATCGGTGGCATGGCTTCTGGTGCTGTTGCGGTGGGGTTAATGAAGCCAACAGATGTTAGGGAAAAGGCTGTTGATTTTCGTTTGCGGGAGGGCTGGATAAATCTTGTATCTGTCATTCAAAATGGTTGTAAAGATTTCTTTAACGAACTATTTTCTATTAAATGATCGGAACCGAACATCGTAAGGCCGGCTTCGGCTGGAGTAATGGTTAGAAAGAAGACGCTATATAGAAATAGCCGCAATGGAGAAACGCAGGGGGGTCGTCGCGTTTCCAACAAACCTAAACAAGACGAACGAGGTTGGGTATGTTCAACAACAATAAATATCCGAAAACCCTTCTCCTGAGCGCCGCGATTGGCTCGGTGGGGTTGGGACTCAGTTTTCAGGCGAGTGCAGATCAGTACTCTGATGCCGCCAAGAAATGGGTTAACGAGGCATTCAAGAACTCCACGCTGACCAAAGAAGAGCAGATGAAGGAGATGGAATGGTTCATCCAGGCTGCTGAGCAGTTTCGTGGCATGGACATCAACGTGGTCTCGGAAACCATCGCTACTCATGAATACGAATCCAAGGTGCTTGCTGAAGCATTCAGTGAGATCACCGGCATCAATTTGACTCACACGCTGATCCAGGAAGGCGATGTCATTGAAAAGCTGCAGACACAGATGCAGTCCGGTCGAAACATCTACGATGGCTGGGTCAACGATTCCGACCTGATTGGTACACACTTCCGCTACGGTAAGGTGATGCCCGTAGAGGACATTATGAACGGGGAAGGTAAAGACCTTACCCTGCCGACCCTCGACCTTAATGATTTTATTGGTCTGGATTTTACCACCGGCCCCGACGGCAAGCTTTACCAACTGCCGGATCAGCAGTTTGCCAATCTTTACTGGTTTCGTGCCGACTGGTTCGAGCGGGCTGATCTGAAAAAGCAGTTCAAGGATATCTACGGCTACGAGTTGGGCGTGCCTGTTAACTGGTCCGCCTACGAGGACATCGCCGAATTCTTTTCCGTGCACGTGAAAGAAATCGACGGCGAGCGCGTTTACGGTCACATGGATTATGGTAAGAAAGACCCATCACTGGGATGGCGCTTCACTGACGCCTGGTTCTCCATGGCAGGCGCAGGCGACAAGGGGTTGCCAAATGGTCTTCCTGTGGACGAATGGGGCGTCCGCGTGGATGAATGCCACCCTGTAGGCTCAAGCGTCAGTCGTGGCGGCGCGACTAACGGTCCTGCGGCAGTGTATGCAACCACCAAATACGTTGATTGGCTGGATAAGTACGCTCCACCTGAAGCGCAGGGCATGACCTTCTCTGAATCCGGTCCGGTACCGGCCCAAGGCAGCGTTGCCCAGCAGATTTTCTGGTACACCGCCTTTACCGCGAGCATGATCGAAGATGGTCTGCCGGTGGTCAACGAGGATGGCACTCCGAAGTGGCGCATGGCACCGTCTCCCCGTGGTCCCTACTGGGAGGAAGGCATGAAGCTGGGTTATCAGGACGTTGGCTCCTGGACGTTCATGAAGTCCACTCCTGAGAAGCGTCGTCTCGCGGCGTGGTTGTACGCCCAGTTCACGGTATCCAAGACCGTTTCCCTGGAGAAAACCATCGCTGGCCTGACGCCAATCCGTGAATCTGATATCGAATCCGATGCCATGACCGAAATGGCACCCAAGCTCGGTGGCCTCGTTGAATTTTATCGCAGCCCCGCCCGTGTTCAGTGGTCGCCCACAGGCACCAACATCCCGGATTATCCGAAGTTGGCTCAGCTTTGGTGGCAGTACATTGCTCAGGCGGCCAGTGGCGAAGCAACACCGCAGAAAGCACTGGACGGTTTGGCCGAGGCTCAGGACCGTGTGATGGAGCGTCTTGAGCGCGCCAGCGTTATGCCAAATTGCGGCCCGAAGCTTAACGAGAAACGTGATCCGCAGTACTGGCTGGATCAGCCGGGTGCGCCCAAGCAGAAGCTGGACAACGAAAAGCCGCAAGGCAAGACCGTCCGCTACGAAGAGCTGCTGAAGACATGGGAAGAAGCTCGCGAGAGTTGATTCCGGAACCTGCACCGTTACCGGCGTTCAGCCGGTAACTCACTGACTTGCCGTGTCGTGCCGCTGATCTGAGTCCTTCGGGCAGCGGCACGACACGGCTTGCTGACTAGAGTGAGGCTGGCTGTCCGGCTTCCTTCCGCCTGGCCTCCCATTCCTCCCGGGTTTGAGCAGCTTCGTCGCCGGGCATGGAATCAATGATCTCGAAGTAGTCGGCCGAGTACTCGTCTTTCATAATCTGATTG
>OJDN01000705.1_pt1 | contig 10619 bp, 9 predicted proteins | sample 1592731 | NCBI WGS metagenome assembly OJDN01 (sample SAMN05416881, study PRJEB24817) | seawater metagenome | isolation source: Sea water | place: Canada:Atlantic | collected 2013-11
CTACACACTGCATATCGTCGGCAGCGTCAGATGTGTATAAGAGACAGGTCTATCGCGGCGTTTAAACCTTCTTTTTGAAATGCATCGGTACGCGCCATAATGTAAAAATCGCTATCGGTTTTTGCATCCACCGCCGCTTTAATGCGGTCAACCATTTCACCTTGGCTTACAATTTCTTTATTAGGACGATGCCCACAGCGCTTTTGCGCTACTTGGTCTTCTATATGAAAACCCGCCGCACCGGCTTTAGTCATTTCTTTTACTGTGCGTGCAATGTTAAATGCCCCACCCCAACCGGTATCGGCATCCACAAGTAGGGGTAAATCGCTAGCACCGGTAATACGACGAATATCTTCAAGCACGTTATCAAGGCTTGTCATACCTAAGTCAGGCATACCAAACGAAGCGTTTGCAACACCGGCACCTGAGAGGTAAATAGCTTGGTGACCCATTTTTTCAGCCATCATCGCTGTGTAGGCGTTAATAGTACCTACCACTTGTAACGGGCGGTTATTGGCAATAGCGTGTTTAAATTTTAATCCTGCTGACATTACTTTCTCCTCACTTTGAACGGTTGCTACGTGGAGTAACTTATAGTTTTAATCTGTAATTGTGACTGCTTAACTGCTCTGCTTAACTTTTAGCCGTTAATAAATCAAATTTGGTTTGAATATTTGCTTGCGATGCACTGATATGGCGCTTCATGAGCATTTCGGCCAGCTCGCCATCGTGGTTTTCAATGGCGTTAATAATCGCTAAATGCTCATCAAACGCTTTTGATACACGCGGGCCCACCATGCCCATTTGTACACGGTACATACGTATTAATTGATAGAGCTCATTACACAGTAAATGAATTAAATGCGCGTTTTTACTGCCTTGAATAATACGGTAATGAAAATCTAAATCGCCGGCTTCTTGATAGTAAGACTCGCCCTCTTTAACACGCTGTGTTTGTAGGTGCTGATTAAGTAATTGCTTTAAGCCTTGTACTTCTTCGGGTTCCATATTGTCGGCAGCAAGCCTACATGCCAAACCTTCAAGTGAACTGCGAACTTGATAAACTTCAATCAAACGCTCAGCGGTAAGGGCAACTACGCGGCAACCTACGTTAGCTTTACGCTCAACAAGGTAGCAACTTTCTAAGCGATTTAACGCCTCTCTAAGCGTTGCACGGCTTACACCATAACGTTTGGCAAGCTCAGGCTCTGATATTTTACTGCCTTGAACTATGCTTCCTTCAACAATCTCACGGCGCATATCTACAAATACTTGATCTGATGCGGTAGTTATAGGCGCTTCGTTTAAAAATGTGTGCGTCATAAGTTATTTTTTAGATTGTCGACAATTAATGTGGTTACTATGGGCTTATTAAAAAATCATGTCAACCCTTAAACCTATCAAAATGGCTAAAAAACACGCTCATTGTCGACACTATTAACCTAAAGTCGCATAAAAATGGTTTTAGAATAGACTAAAACAGTGAAGTGTCGACAGGACAATAAATCAGATGTTACGTCTTTAAGCGCTGAAAATGCATTATATAAATGCTATTATCGCGCTTTATTTTTATAGTATGAGCTAACGCGTGAACGCCAACACTTTTATTCCTGAGCACTTTATTGATGACGTAAAAACCTATTTACCAGCGCATCTAAACTTAGATGACTTTTTAAATGCGTGTCGCAGGCCGCTCAGAAAATCTATCCGCGTTAATACATTAAAAATTAGCATTGAAGAATTTGTAAAACGTGCAACTGAAAAAAATTGGCTGCTAACCCCCATACCTTGGTGCAGTGAAGGTTTTTGGCTAGAGCGCCCAAGCGATGAAGAGCAAAACCTAGCCCTTGGTAATACCGACTTACACCTAAGCGGTGCTATGTACGTACAAGAAGCAAGTTCAATGCTACCCCCTATCGCATTAAAGCAAAGTATTAAACTCGCTAACTCGCAAAATAACACCGTGCTTGATATGGCATCAGCACCGGGTTCTAAAACCTCACAACTAGCTGCGCTTATGAATAACCAAGGCGTGCTTGTTGCAAATGAGCTTTCGTCATCTCGTTTAAAGGTACTTAGCGCAACGCTCAAACGTATGGGGGTTGGTAACTGTGCGCTCTCGCATTTTGATGGCGTTATATTTGGCAACTACATGTTTGAATGCTTTGATAGCATATTGCTAGACGCGCCATGCTCTGGCGAAGGTACGGTACGAAAAGACGCCGACGCACTAAAAAATTGGTCAATAGAATCAAACATTCAAATAGCCCAAGTACAAAAAGACTTAATTAAAAGCGCATTTTACGCATTAAAGCCAGGTGGCACGTTAGTGTATTCAACCTGCACACTTACCCCGCTCGAAAACCAGCAAGTGTGCGATTATTTACTCAGTGAATTTGGCGACTATATAGAGCCTGAGTCACTAAGTGATTTATTTGAAGGTGCAAGTAAAGCCACAACTACTGAAGGCTATTTGCATGTTTGGCCGCAAACATTCGATAGCGAAGGCTTTTTTATTGCAAAATTTAAAAAGCACGCAAGTTGCAATAACCCAAACCAAACCGTTAAAAAAGGCGCGTTTCCGTTTAACGAGTTTGATAAAAAACAAAGTGCCGCGTTTATGCAATCACTTAAAAAGCATTTTGGGTTAACTAACCTGCCTGGCAGCCTAATGCAGCGTGACAAAGAACTGTGGTTATTTCCTGAGGGGTTTGAAGCCGTGCAAAATAAAATTAAGTACGCACGTTTGGGTATTCAAATTGGCATTATTCATAAAAATGGCGTGAGACTAACGCACGAATTTGCAACCGTATTTGGCAATGAGTGTAAAACTAATATTTACGCGTTAAATAACGAGCAAGCAAATGATTATTTTCAAGGTAAAGATATACGCTTAACTGAAGCAACTCAAACAATAGGTGAAGTGGTATTAACGCTGTGTGGTTGCCCTATTGGGCTAGGCAAATGGCAAAAAAATAAGATTAAAAATTCACTACCACGAGATCTAGTGCAGAATACACAATTAATAAGCTGGGGTTAAACTAAAGTACAAATTACACATAATTAACCTAATCCTTTGTTATCAAATGTAACCAAGGGGCAAAATTAGTTATGCTTTATTTAGTAGTTTTACTACACTTTAAAGTACTTTCTTCTTCTCCCTAATGAACCAAGAAAGTGTTTTAGCTAACGCTAGGCTCAATTTAGAGTCAATTTATAGCCCAGAGGTTTTTTAACCTCTGGGCAATTTTTTACGCCGTATAATAACAATTCAGCTTTTACCAATAACAAGAGTATTCACAAAGAGATTATGAGTCGCTGCGCTTTTAGAGAAGTGATAAATCAGTTAGTTGAATAGATCACTTGGTGTCTGCTCATTCATCCTCATTAACTTCTCTTTGTGCAATTGTTTTTTCAGATTTAACTTTAACGTGAACCTGCTTCACGATTACAAGTAAACACAAAACTCTTGTAGAGATACAGTACGAGCTGCTTGCTGCTGTTTAATACAACGCTTTTACCAATAAGACAATTATTCACAAAGAGGTTATGAGACGCTGCGCTTTTAGAGAAGTGATCTATCGATTCGTGAATAGCTTACTTGATGTCTACTCATTTACTCCTCATTCACTTCTCTTTGTGCAATTGGTTTTCACTTTAACGTAAACAAACTTAACGCATTCGAAACCTACCTAGTTACAATGTTTTTTAAACATCCAGCTAGTTCTAACCGGTTCAAAGTGAGAACCAAACTTAAGCGATAGACATAAAATAGGCAAAGCATCAACTTGCTTAGCAACATCAAAAACTTGATAAAACTTATAACCATATTTAACGGCTAAATTAAGCTCGGCCACATACAATGCTTTATATTTTGGAGAGAGTTGCTGCCAGTTCATTAGCGCTATTTGAATAATACCAAGCTGCACATCAAACTTGTACGGCCCAAATTTTTTAGCTTGCTGAATATACTCGTATACGCGCTCTGTCGGCCCTTCTTGATAACTAACTACTTGCGCTAGTGCAATCCAAGTTTCTGACCATGTTTGCCTAAACTTTAATGACTTTAATAGATCTTTTTCTGCTTGTTGGTAAACCAAAAGCTTATTATTATTTTGGCCGCTAGTTACAGCTAGATTGTGCATTTTTATATAAGCACTTAACTGCCAGTAATGTGGCTGTGAAGGGTCTTGCGTAGTTGCATATGTAATTGCCCTATCTGCAAGCTCAAGTTCTTCAGGAGTAATTGTACTTTCAGGCTGCTTTAAAATATTCAGTGCATTAAAATACCATGTATTTGCACGCATACTTTGCAAACTCTGATAACCTATAACTAATGTAGCAACTGCAAGTATGGCAATTTGTGTGAGGCGGTTTGTATTTAAATTAATCATTGAACAACGACTCTGTTAAACGTTTAGGATTAGTAAAAAACAAATCATGTGCATCATTTTGACCAATTAGCTCGCTCACTATTTGCTTAGCTTTACTCAAAATAGGCGGCCTACGCTTAACTGAATGAGCATCAGATGCAACATAAGTTACTAAACCCTTTTCTAGCATATCTATACTAATATTTTTTGCAGTTTCGCCCCATGCACCTTCAATGCTTGAAGCCGTTAATTGAAACTCACATCCTAATTGCTTTAAACGCTCAATATAAAAAGGATTTGCTTGAATATCGCGATTACGCTCAGGGTGAGGAATAATCACCTTTATATTTTGTTTAGCTAGCCAATTTATAAACTTATCGTAACCTTGGGGGACATGCGAGTGCGGGAGTTCTAATAATAAATAATTTACTGAATTAAGTGTACCAATAAACGGGAGTTTGTTACTAAGCACTAAACTCATTAGCTCTACATCAAGCCTAACTTCAGCGGCCACAGCTAGTTTAATACCAATATTATTTACTAATGCCTGTGCTTTTAAATTAGCAAGTTCGCTATACAATTGCGAGGCCGAATTATTAAATCGCCCAATATGAATATGTGGCGTGGCAACCATATGAGTTATTCCATCATTTTGCGCAATAGTTAATAGTGCTAAAGATTCATTTAAATCTTTAGCACCATCATCAATGCCTGGCAAAATATGGGAATGAATATCAATCATAGATTTGCATTTAACTATGCATTAGGTTGTTCAGGTTTTTGCGAGTAATCGTAATAATCGTAATAACCATGGCTATGCTCGTCTTTACTTTTACTCATATCTACTTGGTTAAGCACAATACCTGCAACATGCGCTTTAGCTTCAAATAAACGCTCAATACCTGCTTTAATAGGTTTAATTCGCGTAATATCAGACTTAACAACATAAATTACCGAATCTACACTTTGTGCAATAACTAATGCATCACTCACAGCCTGTGTTGGCGGTGTATCTATAATTATATGGTCATATTGAGCTTTGAAGTCATCAATTACTTCACTAAAGCGCGCGTTAGATAAAAGCTCTAACGGGTTACTAGGAATCTGACCACTTGGCATAATAGTTACACCTGACTGCACATCAACATGTATACACTCACTTAACTGCTCCGTGCCTACAATTAAATTACTTAAACCTGGGTGAAATACTGGTATATCAAAGCGCTTTGCAATACTTGGTTTACGTAAATCTGCATCAATTAATAATACTTTACCCATTTGTGCAAGCGACATAGCTAAATTAGCTGAGGTCGTTGTTTTACCCTCCCCCGGAGAGCTAGAAGTAACTGCAATTACTTTATGATCGCGCTCTAACTGGGTTAATAACAAGCTAGTTCTGAACGTACGTACCGACTCTGCAAAACGCCTGTAATTGTCATCAAGATAAGCATGAATCGGAAATACGCTACTTTTGGGTGTTTGTACATGTGGCAAAAGCCCAAGCATACGCTGTGCTAACTTATTTTCAACATCGTCTTTAGTTTTAACAGTGTCGTTAAGCGCGTCAAATATAAAGCTCATGACTACTGCAAAACCAAAGCTTGCCACAAAAGCTAGTATAACAATAAGCTTTTTATTGGGTTTTGCTGGGTTATTAGGTGCATATGCGCGGTCAGTAAACCGAGCCGCCGCCGAGCTAAAATCACTTGTTACTTCGGTTTCTTTAGAGCGAGATAAAAACGTGTTAAATATATTACGGTTAGTCTCTACTTCACGCTTTAGTTGGTTGTACTGAGTTTCTTTGCGAGTTATATCTTGATATTCAGCACGTATTTTAACTAAATCACGCTCAAGTGCGCTAACGGTACGTGTTACACGGTTTAGCTCTTTTTCTATACCAGTAATAAGGCCTTTAATTTGTTTATTTAAATTGTTTTTTACTGTAGCCAGCTCAGCATTAGCTGAGATGATTTTCGGGTGCCTAGGGCCATATACTTCGCCTAAGTCACTCAATTTACGCTCAACTAATATAACTTCACGCTTTACGTCCTGTATTACTCTATGCGATGTAATTTCAGGCATACTACCTAAAAGCTCCAAATTATTATTTCCGTATTCACTAATTACACGATTAATGCTTTCAAGGTTGTTTTTTTCGTTGCGGGCAACAATTAACTGCTGAGATATTTGTTCAAGCTCTTGCGTGGCTAGCCCTGCTATACCCTCAATATCAACAAGTTTTTGTAGTTCTCGGTATTCCTGTAAACGTACTTCTGAGTCATCAAGCTGAATACGTAATTGCGATAAGCGTGTATTTAACCAGCTAGAAGCTTGCTGAGTAATACCCATTTTTGCGCGCATTTGGCTTTCTATATATACCTCACCAACTGTATTAGCCACAAGTGCCGCTAATTTAGGGTCGCTTGACTCGAAACTTACTTGCACTAGTTGAGTTTTACGAATAGGAGATACCGAAAGGCGTGATTTGAATGCGGCCAGCAAACCTAACATCTCACGCTCTGCTTGCTCTTCGGGAGCGTATACAGTTACTTCTTTTTTATTTAAAAAAGGAAGTTGCTCTTTTACGGTAGCTTTAAGCTCACCTAAAACAGAGGGCTTAGCTATAAAGTCTGTATGCGCTTTTAAATTAAGCTTAGTTATTACTTCGCGGGCAATACTGTCAGATTTAATAACCTCAAACTGCGTCAGGTAGTATTCTTTTTTAGTCGAATCTAGCCCATAAATTTCATCAAAACTTACTGCCTTAGTTTGCTCCGCTTCAATAAGTAAAGTAGCGGTTGCTACATATTTAGGTATTAATGTTAGGGCTACCATAATAGTTAGTAATGTAACTACAGTCGCAAAACCCAAAATACGCCATTTGGCGCGTTTAATTACATTAAGGTAAGATCCTAAATCAATAATTTCTTCATTATTGCTTAGGTTTTCATTTGTTTGGTTCATTAATTACTGCCTTGTTAACTGCTTAAAACAAGCGTTGTTCTATTTTTATGGTATCGCCCGCTGCAATTTGGCTATTTAAATTACCTTTTTGTTGCTGCTGTTTAGTTTGCTCTTTAAATATGTATATTTTGTCAATCGAGGCTCGCTCAGTTAAACCGCCAGCAAGTGCTATAGCTTGGTTAACCGTCATAGCAGGTTGATAAGGGTAAGCACCGGGGTCTTTAACTTCACCATGAATATAAAAAGGGCGATACTCAATAACCTGAACATATACATTGGGGTTTATTAAATAATCAGGTTGTAAGCCTTGTGTTATAACTTGCTCAACCTCAGAGGTATTTAAGCCTGCAAGTTTCACTTTACCTAAAAACGGGTAATTAACTTCCCCACTATTACCTAAAAGTGCAGTTACTTCTAAATCAGTTTGACCAAATACCTTTATTTCAACCTTATCGCCAGCACCTAAAATATAACTTTGTGCTGTTTGAGCAAAACAAACGCTGCTTAAAAGTAGCAGCGTAAAACTAAAAATAAACTTCATTAATTAGCCTTTAAAGCAAACGTAAAATTAATACCTACAACTACTCGGTCAAACTCAATAGCATTTACTGTAGAATTTTTATCCATAAAATCGACATAGGTAGAAACCATTCCAAAATTGCTAGCTACATAATTTAAACCTAAACGGAGGTTTTTTGTTTTATCTTTACGGCCAACATCGCCTGTATACTGCTCGTCAATATAATTAACGCTTGCAAGCGAGCTTAAATAATCGCTCCAACTATGGGTCCAATTAACACCATAAACGCTTTCTTTAATGTAATCGCCTTGTACTAATGGGTCTTTTGCTGCTCGGCTAGTCATAAGTTGAACGGTAGAATAAGTAAGTGGCTGCCAGTTAATGGCTGCCTCCCAACTTAAACCACTAAAGTTTTCACGCTCAGAGGAGTCAAAATCTTTATTCTGATAACCTAATTTAAACGAGCCAGAAGTAACCGCGGTTGCCTCCCACTCCATACCTGCAAGTACTTTTATATCATCACTGTCACGTGATATACCGCTACTGGCTAATACATCATAACGGTAATTTTCTTGCTTAACTTCTAAAAATGTACGTGTAGCAGCTTGAGTATTGTAATAACCGGTAACACCTATTAACGACTTATCATAATCACGGTACTGCGATATCTCTCTAAAATTTTGGTACTTTTTACTAAAAAAGCCAGCTTGTAAAGCAACTTGAGCTTTTGAGCTTTGTGCACCGTACTCATAACGCGCTAAAAGATTTTGTTGTTGGTACTTAACAAGCTCGTTTACGGCATCGCCTAAGCCTTCGGTTAAACCACTACCACGCGGCTCGTATAGCCAATCTGCATCACCGTTAATATCTAAACGATGTTTACTAGTAAATTCTTTATGTAAACCAGCACCAATATTTATTTGAGTGAAGTTATCGGCTGTATCTTTATTGTGTAAAGAACTGCTAGTTCCTAAGTCCAAGCTATAACTGTCTGGGCCATCATCAATAACCGCTTTAACGTTAGGAGTTATAGTCCAAATTAATCGTGACTTTTCGTTATCGGGTGTGCTAAAAAAGTTACTATTATTACTAATACCAGTTTGTAACGTTGGGGTAATTTCTGCCCCGTCTTTAGTCATAACGCTACCCGGTTTTAAATTAGCAGCAGCAGGAGCAGCTATCATAGCGCTCAATAAAGCGCTAAGCGGTACAAGTTTTTTAGTATGCATTTGCATTTTTAAATCCCTTAAAAATTGTCATAAAAATAATTTTTATATCAAACCACAGCGACCAGTGCTTAATATAATGTAAGTCAAACTCTACACGTTTTTCCATTTTGTCTAAGGTGTCGGTTTCGCCGCGCCAACCATTAATTTGTGCCCAACCGGTAATACCTGGTTTAGCTTTGTGGCGTAACATATAAAACTCTACCTTTTTACGGTATTCCTCATTATGTGCAACTGCGTGTGGCCTTGGCCCCACAATAGACATATCGCCTTTTAAAACATTTATAAATTGTGGTAACTCGTCAAGGCTTGTGCGGCGTAAAAAACCACCCAATGGTGTAATGCGCGCATCATTTTTTGTAGCTTGTGTTACTACATTACTATTTTCGGTAACCGTCATTGAGCGAAACTTCCATACCTTAATTTTTCGCCCATCAAGGCCATACCTGTCTTGTTTAAAAATAACAGGCCCTTTAGAAGTAAATTTAACGGCAAATGTAATAGCCATTAAAAGAGGTGAGATCAACAGTAAAATGATACTAGCAACAATTACATCCTCGGTACGTTTAATAAATTCTCGCGCACCAATAAAGGGGGATTCAAATACGCTTAGTGTATCAAGTTCACCCACGTGCTCTATTCTTGCGTGTATTAGGTTAGATACTAAAAAGTCAGGAATAATATGTACATCAACTGTGGTATCACCTAACTGCAGCAGTATATCCGCTATGCGTTTATCTGCTTTCATAGGTAGGGCAATATATAAAACACTTATATGTCCATTTCGGGCAGCATCAACTGCATCTTGAATCTTACCCGCTACATCATGTTTTGTTGCATTTTCAAATAGGCGTTCTGGTTGCCTGTCGTCATAAAAACCTAAGAACTTAAAGCCTAGCTCATCATTTTTAGTAATTTCATTATACAAATGCACGGCCGACTCTGTTGCTCCAACAATTGCAACATTACGTAAGTTCATTCCCAGTTTACGCTTGTTACGCTTAAACATATGTGCGCCTAATCGCCAGCCATACATAAAAGCAAAGCTCAATAAAAACCACAAACCCAAACCAATGCGCGAAAGCTCATCGGTAAACTTAAGCGCAAATGATACAAAAAATAAAACAGCGAATGCAGCAAATAAAGCTCCCCAAGCACATAGCACCATAGTTCTAAATTTTCCTGCGCGCCAAGAGCGATACGCCGAGAATATTTCAGCACAATACAGAAAACTTAACGCAACGGTTAATGCAGCAACCATATAAGTGGGCGAGAGTTCAAAGCTATAAAAAACAGCAGAACATTGAAAGGCCAAAAATAATGCAAAAATATCGAACAATCGATAAAAATTCGCATCAGACGAGCCATTAGGCTTAAACGTCCTTGAAGATGTCATACTATGTATCCCTATAGATATCTTAAAAGTGAAATAAGCTCCACAAAACTGTGCGGCAAATGTTACAGTATCATACTAAAGTATTCAACATTAAGGATGACTTTATATCTGTCTCTTGTACACATCTCCGAGCCCACGAG
>OJDN01000710.1_pt1 | contig 10557 bp, 12 predicted proteins | sample 1592731 | NCBI WGS metagenome assembly OJDN01 (sample SAMN05416881, study PRJEB24817) | seawater metagenome | isolation source: Sea water | place: Canada:Atlantic | collected 2013-11
CGAGATTCGCCTTAGTCTCGTGGGCTCGGAGATGTGTATAAGAGACAGGGCATCTACTGCACCATCGATAGTTCCATCATGTGTCTCGGCTGTCTCTGACTGGGCCATTCTACAATCCTTTTAAATTACGTGTAAGTGTTTATGGGTAAGCTGCTCATGCTCCACCCGTTCAAGTTCTGCTTTGGCAAGTTTGCCTCCACCTATAACGCCATTGATGTGACTTTCAATCTTATCCACAATACCAATAGCGATATAACAGTTTTCACGACCCTGGGTATCAGTAGGGTGTGAGGCTACAAGTGAGTTCATGTAACCTTGTTTAATTGCTGCAATAGCGTCTGACAGGCCGTCTTCTTTGGACCACATCATAAATCGTTCTGCTTTTGCACGTTGTTGTTCTAAACTCTCAGCCATTATCTACTCCTATAAAGGTACTATGATACCCTATTTTACCTAAAAGAACAATATCCTAATTAATTTGATATATAAGTTGACAGGTCATTACGTTGTTGATATAATAAATACAGTTACAAAGACAAACAGGAGAACTAAAATGACTACAACACATAATACACTGAAAGATATTTTTTATATCAACGTGCCAGTTCGCAGAACCCAACTTGAGGTACTACAATCAAAATTGCAAGATGGATGGAAATGCGATGGACATCCTAAAGATTATCGTCTGCGGCATAAAAACGTACAAGGATCAGAAGCAGGATTTGAAACTATTGCAGAGTTGCGTTGGCATTGCGAATGTGAAGAAATAACAACTAAGTATCCTTTTAAAGAAATTCCAGTAGGAGAACTACAATGATATACGCAAACATACAGTCAACATTTTTATTAGAGCTAGAGACTGAAGGTTTAGTTTCTATTGACGATGCCCTGGAGATAGCGGAAGAGAATTTCGTGTTTGCTTTAGATGACTTTGATGGTTTTAATGCTGATCAAAATGTTAAGGTCACTGAAATACACGTTCAATCTAATCGTAAAGAGGCGCTCATTACTTTCACCGCAAAAGATTTAGGGTTTGTGGATCTAGACGAAGTTGATTGGGTTTTAGAAAATGATATATGTGATACTATTGTTATTACTGAAGACGATACTCCTGATCAAGACGATTGGGATGGCATTGGTGATAGCACTATAAACAAACACGGCACAGGATGTAAATAATATGGCTAAATCACATAAGACATTTACTCGTACGGGCCTTGGTGGCCCTGATCCATTCACACCGACTGAGGGTCAGCAAAGACGTATTGATGAGAGAGGTCACAATGAATTAACCATTGAGGATCTTAGAATAATTAAAAAGATGAGGGACTTTGTACCGCCTGGGTTGCCTGACGGTCACCCATTTCATCCTGATCCATCGAAACGAGGGCCAAGATAGCTCCTATTGTTGGAACTGATAATTTCTTATTATTGATTGCGTCTTTAAGTGCTTGAAAGCCACCTTTAATAACAAGATTACGAACATTAGTTACATCAGATTTTTTAACTTCACCAAAAACACCGCCTAGGTTTTGGTCTGCTTTGTTTAGGTTATACATAATTTCTGGAACAGCATTATCAAACGCAGTAACAAATTCTGGGCGGTTTATTCTTTCTACATACATTTGCCCTAATGGATTTTTTGTCCAGTCATTACCAATATAGGCATCTTGTCCCTGTAATTGACGTTTTATCATAGGCTCTGGAACACCTAAATCTTTTGCAAGTTTTTTACTAAACTTGGCTACATTAGTGGCACGGTAATCAACAGCCTTTTGTATTAACATTGCACGTTTAACAGGTTTAGTTGCGGCTGCAAATTTCTTACCTATTGCAGTGTTGGGATTAAAAGCCCCTACTTCATTAATAATTGCATTATTGGTTACACCTTTAAACGCTTGTTCGTCACCAAATGATAATATTCTAAATCCATCATTAGTTGCTATAGGATTAAGAGTATCTAATGCATCAGGTCCAAACTGTTTAGTAATTTCATTTGTAACTTGCATTGCCATATCATTATTGTATTCATCAACATTAAAATCAAAAGCATTAGAGCTTTTCATGGACTGTTTGGGATTACCAGCTAAATGAGAAACAGCAGCGTCCTGACCTAACGCTAAACCTCTTGAGGCTTCTACAGCGTTTATAACGTCTCCAGATGCTTGATCTATATTTAGCCCACCTGTTGCACGACCTAATGCTACCTGTGTTTGAGCGCCTGGATTTATTTCTCCTTCAAATACACCTGGACCTTTGATAGTTTGCCCAGTAGGTAATCCAAATGCCAATGAAAGTCTATCACGACCTTTTTCGTCATTCATTATATTAAATGTTTCGTTAAGATGATCTTGCCTAACATCAAGAGGTGCATTTTTTAATTCAGCCATGTGAGTGGTAGTTTTACCTGGCACACTTTCATATGACCCTTGCCCATAATATTTAGCCATTAAATCTTTATAATTTTTACCAGCTTCTGCTATTGGAATGTCTTCTTTTTTTGCTTTTGCTGTAATCCATACAGAAGCCTGTAAACTTCTTTCATCCCAATCACTTTTACCGCCTAGTTTCTGAGCATTAGCTTTGTTTACGGCTTTTGTCATAGCCTTGTCCATCCAGGCGTGCTGCTCTGCATTAAACCCTTGATCCCAAGCGCTACCATCAGCATTTTTATAACCCCAGGCTCTACCATCCCAAATGTCATGTACAGCACGGTTCATTGAGGTTAATTCAAACTCACCACCTTTAGCTATATTTTCTGCAAACGGTCCTATTTTCGGTCCTATTGCATCAAACACTGCGGATGGGTTGTCTGCCGCATAGTAACTATCGATAGACTTACCCATTGCTTCTGGAAAACGTCCTGAACTAGCAGGGTTACCAGCCATAATTTGATTGTTTCCTCTGATAGCATAACCAAGGTTTGCATCGACAGGTGTTGAAGCTGATGTTCTTGCTAAAGCTCCTGTAAATTGAGCAGCCTTAGTAGGATCATCACCCATATGAAACATATTGGCTAGGCCGCTCTCATCATACCAATCGCTAAACTCTACCGACTCAGCAGCATTTGATAAGTATGTATTAATCGCAGCGTCTTCATCTATTAAATTATTAACCGTATCTGGCGCTCCATTAAACGACCCTGCGGCTACTTTTGCGTCAGCAATTTCCAGCTCTTTTTCTCGATTAATTTTCATTTGCTCAAATTGTTGATCAGATTGTATATCTATCTCTGGTTTATTAATGACGTTTGGTTCTGGCACAAACCACGGATTTGTTTTTTTAGCGGCATTAACTGCGGCCTTGCCTATTGCTTTAGGGTTGCCAGGGTAAAAATCACTTGCAGCAAATGCAGTAGCACCAGCAGCAGCCAGCATATTTGCAACATTACCTCTGTTATCAACACCGTCCTTTAAATTTGGTATTAACTTACGGCCCTCATCTTGCATAGTCTTTACATTGGGCTGTACATTAGAATTATACCAGTTGGTAGCAAATTCTGTGGGATTAGACGCAGCGTTATAGACACCCTTGACTAAGGCTGGAGGTATTTGATTGACATCATTCGTAAGGCTAGGTGTATATTGTGAAATAGGCGCTCCACCACGCAGCCTTAAGTTGGTTTCAGCAGTTCCTGGTATTGGTTTTCCATACATAGGCTTACTGGAAGACCACTGGTTAAAGCTATTATATAAACCTTGGGCTTCATTAGATAATTTATCTGCTAGTCTTCTGCTCACACTTTCCTTATCAAAAGGATCAATATAACCATAGGCATTTTCAGCAAAATTCTGTCCAAACGTGTAAGGATTTTTAACCAAGGTCTCCACCCATCTCAACATTGCCGACAGATCCACCGATGCCAAGACGTTTCAATTCCATTTCAAGCATCATCTCTTCACGTTTCAATTCAAACTCAGCTACCATTTGCTCACGCTTTAGTTGTGCTTCCATTTCAATCTTCTCACGACCCAAGATCATATCGTTCTCTAGCTTCTGTTGATCTGTGGCGGCCTCTATTTGATTACTCTGGGCCTTTAGCTCATTGTCAGCCTGTTGACCCTGTGCCTTTAACTGCATGTTAGCCTGGTCAAGTTTAGTCTTGGCTTCAATCTGCATAGCTACTGGGTTAGGCGGTGGTGGTGGTGGCTTTTGACCTTCCTGTGGCTCTACAAAGTAGTTGTTTGCATCGCCAATATCCATGTCACGAGTTAAGCCGTCATAGTTGTTGTAAATCTTCTCTAGACTAGATAGCCCCATACTCATAGCCTGTTGCTGCTGTTGCAGGATAGCCATGCGAGCCTTGATACGTTCTACTTTGTCACCAGATCCAAGGCCAACTTGTATATTAACTCTCATATCAGGATCTAAATTGCTTACGTCAATCTCTGTCCACTTGCCACGTACATTAATGGATCGTGTCTCTTCCTGATACTCAATAGCCAAACGTAGTATTTTGCGGAACAGAATACCCATTGAGTTACCCAGGTTACGAGCAATCAATTCAATCTTGCCCATACCTTTGTTTTGTATAAGCTCAATAGCGACACCACTGTCATTAAGGCTATCCATGTTTAAGCCCTGATTGTAGTTTGTCACGCCAGTTCTCTGTTGACGCTCATTGTCCCAATACTCAAGCATGTTAAATGAACTACCAGCAGTGAACGGTATCGTTACAGGTATCAATCCACCTGGACCTTTAGTTCTAATCGGTGCGCCTGGAGCTACAGTGAGTAGGTCATCAAATGTATTCTCACCAACATATGCGTCTGGAACTTCTATCCGAGGATTGTTAGTTAGATATAGATTGTCTAGACTTTGGCGTAGCAGTGTAGATTTGATTAGCTGTATATCCATTGTATCATCGGCAAGAGACTTACCTATAATAGTGTGGCTAAGTTTAATCGGTGAGAAATCTACAAAGGGATGGAAGTCCACTGGATCATTAGATAAGATAGTCGTGCCAACTCTTACTATGTGACGTAACTCAGCAATACCATCGCCATCAAAGTCAACACGAACATACTCATTGTTAACCCATACCTTACGCATTTGTGGGTCAGTAGAGGTTGTCTCACTCTCGTTAAATGTATAGTTCTCATCCTCATAGCGTTCTGTACGTCTTGCATCGAATGATGGGTCAGTAGCATCACCACTAGATCCTAAGTTCTCTACAACCTTACGCTTATAACCAGCCTCAATTAAGTCCGATATACTTTGTGATTGTTTCGTGGCTGTGTATTCACTGTCCTCTAAAGATTGCTGACGAGGTGCGACAAAGAACTCTTCTGGAGGTACACATAGAATACGTACTTTACTCGTATCTACTTCTCTTGATATTTTAACATCCCAGGTGTCTGTGCCGTCCTGTTGAGTAGCCTCTTCCAAGTCCCAACCGTCTTGCTGCATCATCATTAGCTGCTCTTCAGGCTGGTCTTCAAAGACACGATCCTCAATCTTAGATGTGACATCCCAATATACTTGAACGATACCAATTCTGTTTAGTAGTCCGTCCTTTGCCCAGTCATGTATAGTAGTGTAGCCGTCATTGTCTTTATAGAAAATATGATTAACTAAGTCAGTAGCATTACGTGCCTGTTCTTCTTGACCCTCTTCCAATGCTTCAAACTCTACAACGTCATCACCAGATAGGAATAGCTTGATCAGGTCAGGCATCACACTGTCAACAGTAGTAGCTACGTCACGAGATACAACTCTAGATCTGCCCTCTTGTTCATTGCCGAATGGGTCACCCTTATAATAACGCTGTGCCTCAAGTTGATCATTAGCTAACTCACTATCATAGTAACCAACTGATAATTGTGATTGTTGCTCTAGTAAATATGCTAGATCGTCTTCTGCCATTTTAGCCATTAAAAGCCACCCACTAAATTGTTATATGTGATTATAGTACCTTCTATAAAGATAAACGTCAATATCATACTACATATCCAGTGTTAAGTACTAACGGTCTTTTTGTTTTTGTTCGCTCAAGACCCATAGCTAAATATCGCATGGCATCTGCTGCGTGCGAGGACCAGTCATGTAAAGGCTTACTCTTAAATATCTGTAGCTTGTCATCCCACTCCTTACGGTACTGACATAGAGCCTCAATACCTCTAGTGCATTTGTTCTCATCAAACCACACCCTGGGTAATAAGTTACGGGTTGCGTTAATGCCGTCCTCAACTCTAGATGCTGGCAATATACGACACCTAACACCTAACTCGTTTAAGACTTCTTCTCTGCTCTTGCCTGTGCCAAGCTCCTTAGCCTTACAGTCATGCGGCAGGATCTGCTCTTCAGTGTATAGGTATGGTTTACTTCGCAGTAACTTAACATAATGTTCTAAGCCCTCACCTGATGCCTCATAGTAGTCAATGCAATGTACTTCCTGACCAACCTGTTGGAAGAACCATATTACTGTACTGTCACCAATCCCTAAGTCCCAAGCAGTCTGTACTTGTGCTACAGGATCATATGGTACGTTAGTAATCCGATCATGTGCGTCTTGCATTAGCTGACCATAGTATGCTCCAGTAACAGCAGCCTGGAACGAACACTCAAACTCCTGCTCATATTGATCGGTTGTCATGTTCTTGCGTAACACCTTTAACTCTTCATCAGATATAAGTTTAGTCTCAGATACCTTTAACTCAGCATAGAACCACTCTGGATCTTTCTTGGCATTCTCACATATCTCATAGAATGCGTTGCGTCCCTTTGGTGTACCAATGAATGCACCCCAACCCTTGCGATCAGTAGATGCTGGCAATAAGATTTCAGTCCATATGTTTGGGTTCATGTCAGCAAATTCATCAAGAACAAAACCGTCAAGATAAATACCACGTAGGCTATCGTAGTTATCTGCACCGTAAAGACGTACTCTACCACCATTCGGTAGATCCACTCTAAGTTCGCTCTCATTAATTGTAGCCCCGTGTTCTCTTAGTGGTTCAACCGCATCTTTTAAATACTGCCAGGCGATGTCTTTAGCTTGTTTATAGAGTGGTGCGATATATGCAAATCGAGGGTTCTTCTTATCACACGTCAAAGCACCTCTAAGTAAGTCGTTGATATGTCCAACAGTCTTACCAGCCCTACGATGAGCAACCATAGCTGACCATCTTTGTGTTCTGTTGTGAAAGGGTTGAAATTCTATTCTGGGCTTATAAGGTATTACTACGCTTCCCATGTGATCGTAACCTTGCCGTCACCCGTTGGTGTCAATGTAGCATCTTTAGGTAGGATTTGTGCCGCTACCTTAACAAAGTCAGTTGGCCTGTTCTCAGCCATATCAACTAGTGCTGGCAAGCCTTGTAAATCCCACACCTGTTGGAAGTCTTTAATGAAATTTTCACCGAATACAACCCTAGCACCTTTCGGTCTTCCTGCTGGGTTTCCACTCACACCTTTTTTAAAGAGATGATCTGTTTTTTTAACTGTATTATCAGTCATTGCGGCCTCCAGAATTTGCATTATTTACGAACGGGACGGAAAGTTGTGATTGTAGCTTACCACCGCAAGTACATACATGATCTTTCTGATCAGCCAACTTGCAGAAGCGAGTAATAACTTCATAACTATCATCGCACTTGTATTCATATATAGGCATTCGTATCTCCTTTAGTTTGGTCCTGATCTTGGTATGTCAGTCCAAGTGTCATCACTGGCTGGCTGAACTGTCCAGGTATCAGTAGACACAGGTTGTATAGTATATGTTCCAATGTCAGTTGGCTGAACAATCCACACGTTAGTGCGAACATAGTCTTCAGTAATTCTTATGTCACCTGTACTAGTAATTCTTAAATTACCGTCTTCAGTTATGCGTTGGCCTTCCATGAGGTTAAGCCTCCTTCTGTGTTAAAGTAGCACATCTTATCCTCAATTTCAATACCACGCTTGTTAACCCAAGCCTCTTGTATATCATCAGTCCAGAAATCTTTCCAGTCAGTCAAATCATTTGTAAAGGTCAGCGTGTCTCCCCATAATAATTCAAAGTGATTGTCTATTAAAGGCATGTTTATATGCTTACTTATTAATTTAAGTATATCAGGGTTAGTTAATAACTCTTCAAAGCGAACAGTTAAAACAGTATTTTCTGCTAACCAGCCAAAGTGTCCATTAATACGTTTAATTATATAATCCATACTACCAATAATTGTATTATCATTACGAGGTAATTTTTGATACCTCACCCAACTTATAAGAACATTTCTAGGATTGCGTATAATATGAACTCGTTTATCATCAATATTCCATTTAGAATAATGGTCTTTATGACTATGTACCGCTGTTAAACCTTTTCCCCCAAATAGATGCAATGCCTTTAATAAGAGGTGTGTTCCTGATTTTGGTGCGCCTGTGCAATATAACATTTGTTATACTTCTTTCGGTTTAAAATGTAGGAATAAATTGACATAGCGGTCACCCTCAAGAGGACTTACCCTACCATGTAATAGATTACGACTTTCATAGAAAACCATACATTGTGGCTGTAGCAATATCTCATGTTTGTGATTATAGTTGTCTTCCATATTTAAAGCCCAGGGCTTGTCAACTTGCTGATCAACATTGATAATCACACCAATAATATGCGTGTCCTCTGTATCTCGATGTATATTTAATGTTGTGCCTCGGTTGTAATTTCTAAATCCATATTGGACCGTTGGCACTAATTTTATACCTGTCCATTCCTCTAATCTGGCGTGTACCATATCGGATAACTCTAAACCTTCTTCATGAGTAAAAGGTATCAGTGTGGAGGGTGTTTGGCTGTCTGAATTAATAGCTCTTTTGGGTGGCTCAGAAATTTCATTCTTCTTATGATTTTTATATATTTCCATTACACGTTTGAACTGCACATCAAACAAAGCAGTAATTTTAAAACCTTTGTCTGTATAACGAGGGGCATATATTTTTTCAGCACTAAATACAGGCAAACCCTTACTTGTTCTAAACCATTTTGTTATAATAGTTTTTGTCCCTTTGAGTACAGGGTTAGCTCTATGTACAGAATTGTGATTAACACTTCCATCTAAGTTTAAGTTATTCCATATTACAGCCGTACCTCTCTTGGGTTTAAAAGAAATATCACATTTAGGAAAAACTGTTTCGCCTCCCTCTTCTACATCATTTAAATATACCATTGCGGTGTAACTGCGTTGGCCATACTTACCTATGCACGTGGAAGTTGCAGGGTCAAAGAAATCAGGATGCTCTTTATATTCTTGCCCTATCTCATAATGACAACCCTGCATAGTCTCAGCATGTCTTGGATCTAATCCTAATAAATCACAAAACCGCCATTCTAAATGCTCACCAAAAGCAGATGTTTTAGAAATAGAGAAGTTTGTTTTACTGGTCCTTACGTCTTTAGGTGGGTTAGGTATATCTATACCAGAAGGTTTCATGTCAGTATGAATATTTTCAATTAACACCTTACATTCCGCAGTGGTTAAAAAATCATCTAAAACCCACATTTCAATCTTATCACTATTAATTTTAGTGCCACCCTTAATTGTAATAGGTTTTGACTGACCTGTAATAACAACAGGGTTTGCAAGCCATTCCATATTAACTGTAGGCACAAAATTTAACGCTTGACTTATGCTCATGAAATTAAATCCTTCAGCAAGAAGAATACTAAACATTTCTGTTTTATCCATATCCTGGTTACTTGCTATCCACTCAAAACACAAATCTGTAATATCGTTTTTGACTTGTGCTTTTGTGTTAAATGTACGGTCTGTAATATATTGCACTTAACAATCTCTATTATTTGTTGTGGTTAAGAATATACACACCGTCAATTTTACCAGCAAAATAAGTATCTACAGTTTCAGCACCTACATCAACAACTTGTATTTGTTCATTGACTGTTTCAAGCGATGTGATTGGAATGGACGAACCATTAATACCATACAAATTATCACCTATTTCTAACGCATTAGCTCTCATCCACTGCCATAGACCACCTCTTTGTACCAGTAACATATGCGGTTCAGTACATTTCACTTGCCCGTTAATAACAATATACCTACCAACAAGAAATTGATCGGCCCTCATAACATCAGTCGTTACGTTAGAACCATCTGCAATAGTAACGGCTGACCAAGATTCCCAGTTAGGATTACTTTCATCAATCATAGTGGGAGAATGAAAGGCATTAACTTTATCTCCTGCCACAAGATCAGCCACTGTTTGATCAATACCTGACCCGTAAATAAATACTGGTTCGGTAGCGGCCAAACAAGAAGGTGAAGGAGGAGGAGGAGGAGGAGGTGGTGGTGTAGGAGCAGAACGTGTGGTTATGTAAAAAACAGCTCCGTCACCATTCATACTAGCTGTTCCTGCTACTGATGTGTTATAACTTGCTGATGAAGTTAATTGCATTCTAACAGTGTTACCGTTAGCGATTGACTGTGTGGAAGCATAACTTCCAGTACTACCCTGTTGTATTTGAGGTGAGCCAGCACCACTTGTTGAAACTAATATTGGACCGTTTGTTACAGAAAGAGTTAAGTTATTACTCTGTCTCTTATACACATCTCCGAG
>OJDN01000718.1_pt1 | contig 10498 bp, 9 predicted proteins | sample 1592731 | NCBI WGS metagenome assembly OJDN01 (sample SAMN05416881, study PRJEB24817) | seawater metagenome | isolation source: Sea water | place: Canada:Atlantic | collected 2013-11
GGCTCGGAGATGTGTATAAGAGACAGATTTTAGAGGTTTAGAAGTAACTGAATTATAATTTTGCAATTACAGCTTCAGCGCATCTTTCACCATCCATAGCTGCAGAGACAATACCACCTGCGTAACCACCGCCTTCGCCACAAGGAAATAAACCTGCTATGTCTGTGTGCTCTAAGTTTGCTTTTCTTGGTATATTAATTGGTGATGAGGTTCTAGATTCTACACCAATAATATTTGCCTCATTTGTATAGTAACCGTGCATTTTTTGGCCAAAACCAGCAAAACCTTTACGCAACCTACTACCTATAATTTTTGGCAAAAGAGAGTGCATAGGAGCAGATTTTAAACCAGGCTGATAAGAAGTTTCATTTAAATCTGTTGAAAACTTACCGTCTACAAAATCTACCAATCTTTGAGCAGGTGCAGCTTGCGTTCTTCCACCAGCAAGAAAAGCAATTTTTTCTAAATCTTTCTGAAACTCCAATCCTCTTAATTCGCCAAAATGATCATATTTCTTAAAGTCTTTATCAATATCTAATTCAACAACAATTCCTGAATTAGCAAACTTGTTATTTCTTCTAGAAGGAGACATACCGTTCACAACCACTTCGCCGCTAGCGGTTGCAGCGGGTACAATAAAGCCACCAGGGCACATACAAAAAGAATACACACCTCTATTATTTACTTGCTGCACCAAACTATAGGCTGCAGCTGGTAAGAGTTCATCTCTCTCTCCAGAGCAATGGTATTGTATTTGATCTATTATTTCTTGTGGATGCTCTACACGAACGCCCATCGCAAAAGACTTTGCCTTAATTCTTATTTCTTTTTTGTGCAATAACTCATAGACATCTCTAGCAGAATGTCCGGTTGCTAGAATTACCGAATTAACAGCCATTTCTTTTCCATTATGAAGCTGAATGGCTTGTAATTTATTGTCCTTGATGACAAAGTCAGTTACTTTAGTCTCAAAATGAATTTCTCCACCAAATTTTAAAATGTTTTCACGAATATTTTCAATAATTTTAGGTAATTTATTTGTTCCAATATGCGGATGTGCATCTACTAAAATTTGCTCTGTAGCACCATGAAAAACTAGATTTTCAAAAATTCTTCTAACATCGCCACGTTTTAAGGAACGGGTATATAGTTTACCGTCAGAATACGTTCCTGCTCCACCTTCGCCAAAACAATAATTAGAGTCTTCATCTACAATATGATCTCTGTTTATTGCTTTTATATCTCTTCGTCTGTTTTGCACGTTTTTTCCACGTTCTAATATTATGGGTTTGTAACCCAATTCTATGCAACGCAAAGCGGCATACATTCCAGCAGGACCAAAACCAACAATATGAATTTCTTTGGCATTAGAAACGTCTTTGTATTCAAAAGTATAATCAGACTTTTCTGGTACTTGTTCATTTATGTAAACAGCAACTTTATAATTAAAGATGATGTCTTTCTTACGAGCATCGATAGATTTACGCAATACTTTTACTGCAGAAATCTCGTTTTTGTCAACTCCTAATTGTTTAGAAGCTTTAAATAAGAGTACATTTTCTTTTTTTTCTTCTATTAAGTTTACACGAAGTTGAATTTCTTTAACCATGAGGCAAAATTACAAAATTAAAGAGTTTTTAAACTGTCTAAGGTTAATTTATATTCAATAATACTTTCTTCACAAATAGGCATTACAAATTTTAATTTCTCCTTTATAATTTCTTCACTTCCTTTTTTTGATCCTGCTCTTCAAGCTCTGCAATTTCATCAAGGAATTTTAAATCCATTAACCCAAAATATGATTTTAAAAAATTAGATATATTTCTCACAGACTCATGTTTAACAGTAGTAATACTTTCTTCTAAAATGGTTATTCTTGGAGTTGTGTCTTAGAAATACACTCCAATAAGTTGAATAAGGAAACCTTTATCATTTACAAAGTATTCTTTAAGTGAATTTGAATCAATAATATTACTTGTTAACACTTCATGAGTGTGCATATTAACTGCTAGTAAATCTTAGATGTCCATTTTTTTATAATTTAGAACTAGCGTTGTCGATTTTCACAAAAAAATAGGCCTTTTATGCGATAAAAAAAAGAAAATAAGAAAATAGAATTGTAAGAAATGGTACGATAACTTTAGAAGATCATATTTACGGAATTACAAAGGAAAAAGAAGAATTGTTAGTCAATTATGCAGCTATAAAAGTCGAATTAGGGAGTGCATTTCTCAAATGGAAGATTATACCAATTAAAAAATTAAAAAAATAAAAAATGATTTTAAATAAGAAAGAGGTTAAAAAAAGTGCTACTAAAATTTAGCATCCTTTAAAAGTTTTTAGAGTAATTTTAAAGAATACCTTGTGTCTATTCAGATTTGTAAGGGGCATTAATAGCAAGTATAAAAACTTTTATGGTTACTTATTTTATAATTCTAGAAATATTTTTTCAAGCCTTTCAACTGTAAAAGGTTTTTGCAAAACAAAATCAATCATATGTTCCTCTTTAGTTTTTTCATCAATATCCCATCCAGATACCGTTATAATTTTTATCTGATTTCCAAAACTATTACGAATAGCAGCTATTAACTCCCATCCATTCATTCCAGACATGCCAATATCTGTAAAGACGATGTCACAAGTATTTTCACTAAGATATTCTAATGCATTCTTTCCGTTATTTGCAATCGTACATTTGTGCCCTATTAATTCTAACAACTCAGAGATAGCTTCTGTTATAGAGGTATCATCGTCTACCCATAAAATATTAAATTTCGCTTTGTTTTTAAGTTTATTTTTATTGATTATTTTATTATCCTCGTTCTGGCCTATTGGGAAAACAATTTTAAAGGTAGATCCTTTAAATAATACAGAGGATTTAACAACGATACTTCCGTTGTGTTTTTTTATAAGATTAAAAACGCCACTCATTCCTAAACCTCTCCCTAATTTGAATCCTTTTGTAGAAAAAAATGGTTCAAATACTTTTGTTTTAGTCTCCTCATTCATACCGATACCAGTGTCAGTAAAAGTTGCAAATATCTCTTTACCTTTTGTGCCAGTTTTAATAATAATATCTCCTCCTTCTGGCATTGCTTCAACACTATTCTTGATTAAATTATAAACAGCAGATTTTAATTCCCCTTTATTACCAAAGATTTTTGGAATATCTTTTAAATCGGTTATAACATTTATCTTTAATCCATTCTTTTCCATACCGTCTTTCCAAAGCGGGCGTGACTGTATTAAGCTCTCATTTATCAGAGTATTAAAATCAATAAGTTCGGTATCTATGTCATCATATTTCGTGTCTCCAAATTTTTGCAATGCACTGACCCTATCAGCTGCATCACTTATAATAGACCCAATATTATTTAAACGCTTATTAGTTTTCTCCGGATAATCGTTTTGAAGTTTGATAACTTCTAGATTTCCTGCCATTTGTTGCAGTGAATTATTAAAATCATGAGCAATAGAAGAAGACATTTCTCCTATTGCTTTGATTCTTTGATGTTTTATTTGAGCCTTCTCAAATGCTTTTTGTAAGGTAATGTCTTGATTAGAACCTGTTATACTTGCTACTTTCCCATCCTCTCCCAACATAGGCTCACAAATGGCTCTTATTGTTTTTTGCTCTTCATTAGAAAGGCAAATGCGAAATTCAATATCGTATGGAATACATAGATTAACAGCTTTCTCATAAGAACTATTAAATAACTCTAAGTCATCGCCGTGAATTAGTTTAACTAATGAATCATAATCAGGAGTACCTTTCTTTGAATCGAAACCCCACATTTTAAACGCTTGATCCGACCATTCTACCTTCTGGCTTGCAATGTCAATGAACCAACTTCCAACTTGAGCTAACCTCTCGGTTTGTTTTAATCTCTTCTCGCTGTTTTCTAATTTTAATATAGCTAATATTTTCTTTTCTTCGCTTTGCTCCGCATGTTCTTTAGATTTGATTAATTCTAATTTAATCAGCTTCTCTTTTGTGACATCTCGAGCAGTGGCATAAGTAACCCCATCTTCTTTATTAAAGAAAGCGCTCCAGGATAAAATTATATATTCATTATTCTTACATAAATAACGATTTTCAAAATTAATAGAATGAGCACCTTGTTTCGTTTGCTTTTCAAATTCTCTAAGTGTGATTTCTTTGTCATCAGGATGAATGAAATCTAAAAAAGGTTTTGATGTAAGTATTTCTTCTGAATATCCAAGTAACTTAGTAGTAGCTGGATTAACTGATTGAAATACTCCATCTGGGCTTGCAATTAACATAATTTCAGGAGAAAGGTTAAAGAAATTAAAAAATTGTTTACGTTCTTTAATTGCATTAATTAACTCTTTGTGAGTTATATTTTGTTTCGTAATATCTCTAATTATTGAAGTTATTTTAATGATTTTTGTTCCTTTTCGTTCGACATTTACTTGCCATTCTGTTTCAAATATTTTTCCAGAAATATTTATTTGCCTATTTTCAAAATGAAAATGGTTGTTTTTTGAATTTTCCCATTCTACAAATTTAGTCCTCGTATATTCTTTATCTTCGGGGTGTGTAAAATCAAAAATTGATTTACCCAAACATTTTTTTGCTGACAACCCGTAGAGTGTATTTGACGTACGATTTATAAATAATATCTTTCCATTTCTATCAACAACACATATAAGGTCAATACTTGCCTCTAAAACATCTCTATGTGCTTTGTCGCTTTCAAGTAATACTTCGTTATGTTTTAGTTGTTTTTTTGATTTTAATTCATTAATCTGCTTTTCTAAATCTTGATAGGTAGGTTTTTTATTTAATTCCATTTTTTTTCTTTGCTATAGGGGGGTAAAGCCTTATTTCTGATATAACGACATTATACTGCTTTAAAGTATCACTTAGCTAAGTTACGATTTTTTACATTGTAAGCTTAGATAATTTAAATGGTTGTAATCTTATTGATAAACGTCAATAAAATTGATGTTATGTAAGGGTAAGTAGACAATTAGTTTTTGAGTAGCTTTTAATTTCTTAAGAGTTAATTTAATCCAATAAGTATTATTATTATTATTGGCTCAAAACGCCTAGTTTTAGGAATGTCTTTAAAGTTCTCTAAAAAAAAATAGTTTAAACTTATTTAAAACGAAGAGAAGCTCTAAATTAAAAATTAGGTGAGGAATATTAATAATAATTCGGATAAAAATTAAAGGTGTTATTTCTAATGATTTATTGCAAATAGGATTTATCTGTATTTTTTGAAATCTAAAGAATACATGCTTTTATCATTCGATCATTTCCAAATAAATCTTTTTTTAGTTGAATATTTTTAAATCCTTTCTTTACCAACATATTTACAGTTTCTTTTCCTAAGTATTGGTTGATTTCAAAAAATAACATTCCGTTTTTAGAAAGCTGTTGTTTTGCTAAATCAGCTATTTTATTATAAAAAATTAACGGATTTTCATCTGCCACAAATAGGGCTAAATGTGGTTCGTTTTCTAAAACGTTATTTTTTATTTCTACCTTTTCTAATTCTCTAACATATGGCGGATTGGAAATAATAACATCATATTCTTGGGGCAACGATTCAGCGTTTAAGATGTCTAACTCTATAAACTCTATTGTAACTTTATTTAAAATAGCATTTTGTTTCGCTATTATTAAGGCTTCCGGAGAAATATCAATTGCAGAAATATTTAATGATGTTAAGTTTTTAGCCAAAGAAATTGGAATACAACCAGTTCCTGTGCCGATATCTAGAATAGAGAGTTCTGTGATTTTATTATTTGTGAGCACCTTAATTTCATCTAGAACCCATGAAACCAACTCTTCAGTTTCTGTTCGGGGTATCAAAGTGTTTTTATCAACCAAGAAAGGAAGCCCATAAAACTCGGTACTACCAATAATATATTGAATGGGCTCTTCTTTTTGAAGTCTTTTTACAATAGTTTTTAAATCGATTAAGTTTTTTTTAGTAATTAAAAAATCAGGTTTTAAAACGGTATCAATTCTTTGCAATTTTAGTTTTTCTTCCATTAAAATAAAGAAAAAACTATCTATCTCTGTTTTTGGATAGATTGCTGAAAGTGCTTCATTAAAAAATAATTTAAATTCTTTTAATATCATATTTTTTTTAACATCCAGACATTACAAGCATAGTGCCCGGTATTCCCTATTGGCTCTTTTAAATTTAGAAATCCATTTTTGTTATATAACTTTCTAGCAGCTTGCATATAAGGCATAGTTTCTAAGTAACAACTCTCAAATCCAAATTCTTTCGCTTTCTCTAAACATTTAGAAATTAAAGTAGTTCCTAAACCTTTTCCTCGTGCAATTGGTGAAAAATACATTTTTTGAAGTTCACAGATATTGGCTTCACAATTGTCTAATTTCGCGATTCCTGCGCCACCGATAACTTTATTTTCATGAACTACAACAAAATAAGCAACCTTTTCTTTTTGATAGGTTTCAAACATTATATCTGTTGCTTTGTCTTCATATGCAGTTCCTATTTTCGGAGCACCCATTTCTAAAATCACACTTTTAATTACCTTAGAAATTTCTATATTGTCGGTAGGTTTTATTTCTCTTATGATAAAATCTGCACTTGTCATTTATTACTGTATTTTTGCAAGAGCAAGTTACCTAATTTTTAATTTTTTCCTATGAAAAATAAATTATATTTTTTAGTTCTGGTTTTAATTTTATCTAGTTGTTCTCTGCAAAAAGAACCGGTATTTATTAAGGTAGATAATGTGAGGGTTTTAAGTTTTGCTGCAGATACTATCAAGTTAAAAGCAATTGCTTTTTTTGAAAACCCGAATGATGTTGGTGGGAGTATTTCCACAGATGAAATAAAAATATTTGTTAATGATAAAGAGGTAGCTCAAGTTTTTTCAGAAAAATTTAAGGTACCTGCTAAAGATAATTTTTCAATTCCAATGACAGCTTATATTCCTACGAAAAATATTTTAAATTCCAATAAAAATGGTATGCTTGGTGGTTTGTTAAATTCGCTATTGACCAATAAGGTAAAAGTTAGAATTAAAGGAAATTTACATTTTTCTGTTTTCGGTTTTAAAAAAGAATTTTTAGTTGATAAAACACAAGAAATAAAACTTTAAGTTATTAAACACGAATTTTACATAAAACGCTGTTTGCAAATTGCTAATAACGGAATTGGAACTACACGTCCTAATCCGTCTGTTGGTGCTGTAATTGTCTATCAAAATAAAATTATTGGTGAGGGTTTTACGTCTCCTCATGGCGAAAATCATGCAGAGGTAAATGCAATTAATGCTGTAGAAAATAAGTCTCTTTTAAAAGAGGCAACTATATTTGTTACGTTAGAGCCTTGTAGTCATTTTGGTAAAACTCCACCTTGTGCAGATCTTATTGTAAAACATCAGTTAAAACAAGTTGTAATTGGTTGTTTAGACTCTAATAGTTTAGTTGCTGGTAAAGGAGTTTCTCATTTAGAAAACGCAGGTATTAATGTTATTGTTGGCGTTTTAGAAAAGGAGTGTAGAATGCATCATAAACGTTTTTTTAAAGTTCAAGAAAACAAACGGCCGTATATTATTTTAAAATGGGCAGAAACTAAGGATGGTTTTGTTGCGCCAATATCTAAGAATGAAAATAAACCTATTTTTATTTCCAATACATATTCACAGCAATTAGTTCATAAATTAAGAAGTGCAGAACATGCAATTCTTGTTGGTACAAAAACGGTTCTAGCAGATAACCCGAAGTTGAATATTAGAAGTTGGTCGGGAGAAAATCCAGTTCGTGTTGTTTTAGATAATACTTTAAGGATACCTAAGAATTCAAATATTTTAGATGGCAGCGTAAAAACCATTGTTATTACAGCAGCTAAAGATAAAAATATAGTTTCGAGTAAGAATTTAATTTTTGAAGAAATTGATTTTTCTAAAAATATAGCAAAACAGGTTTGCGAAGTTTTAAGCAAATATCAGATTCAATCTTTAATTATTGAGGGAGGAACACAAACTTTACAAACTTTTATAGATGAAAAATTATGGGATGAAGCCATAGTTTTCGTTGGGAATACTAGTTTTGTAAAAGGAGTAAAATCTCCAATAATTACAAAGGAATTTAAAGAAGAGTTTATAGAAAATGATATTTTAAAAAGATATACTAATGATTAAAAATATTGTCTTTGATTTTGGAGATATTTTCATCAATCTAGATAAAAAACTTTTTGCAGAAGAGTTACAGAAAATTCATATTTCACAAGAATCTGAAGAAGTGTTGCCAATTTTGCAGCAGTATGAGATGGGACTTGTTTCTACAGATAAATTTCTTACTTTTTTTGAAGAAAGGTTACATGTTTCGCAAGACAAGTTGAAAAGAGCATGGAATTCCATTTTATTAGATTTTCCAAAAGAACGCTTGCGTTTTATTCAGAACTTATCAGAAAGTAAAAAATACAGATTATTCTTATTAAGTAATACCAATGATTTACATATTTCTTGGATACAAAAGAATTGGGGAATGGAACAATACAATGCATTCAAAATCTGTTTCGAACAATTCTACTTATCGCATGAAATAAATTTAAGAAAACCGAATAACAATATTTACGAATTTGTTTTAACGACTAATGATTTAGCACCAAAGGAAACGTTATTTATTGATGATACTAAAGAAAATACAGATGCTGCAAAAGCTTTAGGTATTCATATTTGGAATCTGAAACCAGGCAAAGAAGACGTTTTAGAACTACTCACTAAAAACTATATATAATTGATTTTTCTACTTTTAAGTATCCTTTTTTCTACAGGTTTATTTGTTGTTTTTAAATATTTTGGCATTTATAAAATAGATGTTTTAAAAGCTATTTTTGTAAACTACATAGTTGCTTTTTCTATGGGGTTTTTCTTTGCGGAAAGACAAATACCAATTTCAGAAATTTATTTACAACCTTGGTTTTCCGGTGCTTTGTTTTTAGGAGCACTATTTGTTTCTATATTTTTTGTAATGGCAATGACAGCTCAGAAAAATGGAGTTTCGGTTACCTCAATTGCGGGAAAAATGTCTGTAGTTGTGCCTGTTTTTTTTGGAATACTTTTATATAATGAGTCTGTAACTTTTTTGAAAATAGTAGGAATTATTATGGCTTTGATAGCAGTGTATCTGTCTTCTGTAAAAGAAGAAAAATCAGAAAAAAACGGAACACTATTATTGCCTATTTTACTTTTTATAGGCTCTGGTACAATTGATACTTTGCTTAAATATATTCAGGAAAATTATGTTGCAGATGAAGATGTTTCTATCTTTTCTGGGAGCTTATTTGGCATTGCAGGAGTTTTTGCATTTTTAATTTTGGTTATAAAAACCATCAAAAAAAGAGAGTCTTTTGGTTATAAAAATATAATTGCAGGAATCATTTTAGGGGTTCCAAATTACTATTCAATTATATTTCTAATAAAAGCTTTACAAAACAAGAATTTTGAAAGTTCAACCTTGTTTACTATTAACAATGTAGCAATTGTAGTGGTGTCTACTTTAGTTGGTCTATTTTTCTTTAAGGAGAAATTTAGTATTAAAAATAAGATAGGAGTTGCAATGGCTATTTTAGGAATTATACTAGTGACCATTGCTTAAAATTTAAAATAAGCTAATTATTTAAAATCTAATGGAAGATATATACAAAACGATAATAATACCTTCTGAAGAAACACTGTTTAAAGAGAAAGGCAGTAAGTTTTTTGGATATGCTTATCCTGTCTTGTCTGAAGAAGATGTAAAAGAGCGTATAGAAGAGCTTCGGAAAAAGCACCATTCAGCGCGTCATTTTTGTTATGCTTATCAGTTAGGAATCGAGAAAATTAGGTTTAGAGCAAATGATGATGGTGAGCCAAACAATTCTGCAGGAATGCCAATTTACGGTCAAATTCAATCTTTTGAGGTTACTAATATCTTAATTGTTTCTGTACGTTATTTTGGGGGTACAAAATTGGGTGTTGGTGGTTTGATTTCTGCTTATAAAACTTCTGCACAAATGACTTTGGAGGTTTCTGATATTTTAAAAAAAACAATTAATATTCAATATAAACTTACTTTTAATTATGATTTAATGAATTCTGTAATGAGAATCATTAAAGAAAAAAATATTGAAATTGTAAACCAAAAATTAGAAATGGATTGTCAATATATAATTTCTGTGCGCAAAAATGACTCAGAAGCTATTTTTACAATTTTCGATAATTTGTATAAAGTTGCTGTGAAAATTTGTGAGTAGTTTTTTATTTACTTCAAAATTTAAAAAAAAATCAAAAAGAATATTCTAAAAAGAAACAGATTTAAAAACCTAATCCTTTCAATAAATAATCTGGACAACGCGTTGGTTTCATGTTTTTAGTATCTATAAATGCTAAAACAGAATTCCCAGTACAAATTAATTCATCTAGCTGATTTTTAATTTCATAATTAAATTCAATTTTAACCATTGGTTCTTTTTTTAAATAGGTATGAATGGTTAAAATA
>OJDN01000720.1_pt1 | contig 10483 bp, 9 predicted proteins | sample 1592731 | NCBI WGS metagenome assembly OJDN01 (sample SAMN05416881, study PRJEB24817) | seawater metagenome | isolation source: Sea water | place: Canada:Atlantic | collected 2013-11
CTACACACTGCATATCGTCGGCAGCGTCAGATGTGTATAAGAGACAGGCACCAGTAAATCCATGCAGGATACTTTCCGGGCCCTTGGCTTTAAACTGAAGCTCTGACGTTCCCGGCAACGCGCCTGTTCGCATCTATTCGCACGTATTAAAGTGGCGCGCTCTTCAGAGCCTCGATCCGGCTGTCCAGCGGCGGGTGTGTCATGAACAGGGCGCTGATTCCCGCCCTCGCACCTCGATTGATGCCAAACGCCTGCAGGCTGTCGGGCATTTGATCAGGCACTTCGCTTTCCTGTTTTAGCCGCGCCAAGGCGTTGATCATGGCCCCGCGGCCTGCCAGTTGCGCGCCAGCGATGTCGGCACGGTATTCCCGGCGACGCGAGAACCAGAACACGATGGTGCTGGCAAGGATGCCCAGCACGATTTCCGCCGCGATACTGACCACAAAGAAGCCGATACCGTGCCCGCTCTCGTTCTTGAACACCACGCGGTCAACGAACGAGCCGATCACCCGGGACGCAAAAATCACGAACGTGTTCACCACACCCTGAATCAGCGCCAGGGTTACCATGTCGCCGTTGGCCACGTGACCTATTTCGTGCCCCAGGACCGCACGAATCTCATCCTTGTTAAAGCGGTGCAGCAGTCCCTCGCTGACGGCTACCAGGGAGTTGTTCTTGTTCCAGCCGGTGGCAAAGGCATTGGATTGTGAGGCTGGGAAAATGGCGACTTCCGGCATACCGATTCCGGCATTTTTCGAAAGCTCGCGAACGGTGTCTACCAGCCAGCGCTCAGCCGGTGTGCGTGGCGATTCGATCACCTTTGCCTTGGTACTCCACTTAGCCACGGGTTTGGAAATCAGCAGCGATACAATGGCGCCGGCAAAGCCGAAGACCGCGGCAAAGGCAAGCAGTGAGCCGTACTGGATCCCGTTCTGGGCAAGGTAGCTGTCAACACCCAGAAGCTTCAGGGTGAAGCTGGCGACAAGAATGACAGCCAGGTTGGTGGCAAGAAACAGCAGAATACGCATCTTGAATCCCTTGTTGAATCATCGGCCGCAGACCGCGGTTCGTGTCTGGGTATTTATATGTGGCCAGCATGGCCACGTTCAACAGGTTTACGCCAATTTAATGATCGGACCGGTCTCGAAAGAACGTCGCCTGCATAACGCGGCTGATCCTGGCCGAACTGCCGCTTCGAAGGGCGCTGCGAAGCGTGTGAATATGAGTGGAGAAGTCCTCTCGAATGGCAGGTGGCAGATCCTGCCCGCTGTCGGAGAGGTTTTCCTCATGCAGGTCAGGACTGGCAGGTGAGCTCAGGCGCACGAACGCCTGCTGGGTCAGCACGGCCTGGTCCAGGGCTTCCTGGCGGATGGTATCCACGTAACGGAGCAGGCCTTCCTCGGCCAACCAGAGCAGGGTGCCGAAGCAGGCCATGTGCCGCTTGCTGTGGAGCCCGAACTCGTCTGGTTCGTCAGGGCCGGCAATGTCTTCCACAAACAGGTTCACCCGGCGGGGAAACGCATTATAGAGCTGAACCAGAGCGATTGCGGCGTCCTTGTAGAACTCTTCGATATGAATGTCCGCCATCAAGCCTCCTTCACAACTGGTAGGACGACAGGAAGTGTGCCAAACGCTTCATGGCATCCTCAAGGGCGTCCTCACGAGGCAGGAAGACGACACGCAGGTGTTGCTTGTCGTCGATGTTAAAGGCGGAACCCTGAACCAGAAGGATGCGTTCCTGCAGCAGCAGGTCCAGTACCAGTTTTTCGTCATTGACGATAGGAAAGCGCTTTGGGTCCAGCTTTGGAAACAGATATAGAGCGCCTTTGGGCTTAACACAGCTGACGCCTGGAATATCATTGAGCAGGTTCCAGGCGGTTTCCCGTTGTTCGAACAGGCGACCACCCGGTGCCACCAGGTCTTCAATCGACTGGTAGCCCCCCAGCGCGGTCTGGATGGCCAGCTGTGCCGGTACATTGGCGCACAAGCGCATGTTGGAGAGCATTTCGATGCCCTCGATCAGGTCCTGCGCGCGGTGTTTGGCGCCGCTGATAATCATCCAGCCGGAACGGTAGCCGGCGGCACGGTAGTTCTTGGACAGGCCGTTATAGGTAAAGAACAGCACGTCATCCGCCAGTGACGCGGTGGGAACGTGTTCAGTGCCGTCGTACAGGATTTTGTCGTAGATCTCGTCTGATAGCACGATCAGGTTGTGTTGCCGCGCCAGCTCCACCACCTGTTCCAGCAATTCGCGGGAGTACACGGCGCCGGTCGGGTTGTTGGGGTTGATAAGCACGATAGCACGGGTGCGGCGGGTGATTTTCTTGCGGATATCGTCGATATCCGGGAACCAGTCCTGTTGCTCGTCGCATCGGTAGTGAACCGGCTTGCCGCTGGACAGGGTCACGGCGGCCGTCCAGAGCGGGTAGTCAGGGGCCGGGATCAGCACCTCGTCGCCGGTATTGAGCATGGCCTGCATGGACATCACAATCATTTCGCTGACGCCATTGCCCAGGTAGATATCGTCGATATCCACCTTGTCGATGCCCCGTTGTTGGCAATAGTGCATCACCGCCTTACGGGCGGAGAACAACCCTTTTGATTCAACATACCCCTGAGCCAGGGGCATGTTGTGAATAACGTCCTGCTGGATTTCCTCGGGTACGTCCAGTTCGAAAGCCGCTGGGTTGCCGATGTTGAGTTTAAGAACCCGGTGGCCCTCTTCCTCCAGCCGACGGGCTTCACGCAGAACCACGCCACGTATCTCGTAACACACGTTATCCAGCTTGGCGGATTTGAGATAGTTCTGCATAAGTCCGGTAGTTCCTCAGATCAGTAAGGTGACAAGTGCCATGTTTCAAAGACAAGCCTGTATTCTAGCGGAGCAACGGCCGGCGGCAACAGGCCAATTGTGATGAATTGTGGCACAAATGCGGAGATTTAACGCCCAAAGCTCACAGATTCCATGAACTGAGCGTGACAACCGTGGCGGAATCAGTTGTAAATAGGGTTGTGCACAATATAATAGCGAAAAATACAAGGGAGGAATGTAATGAGCACGCAAAGCATCTACGACTTTAACGCGGCCGATATTCGCGGCGAGGAGCATTCCCTGGATGAGTTCCGTGGCAAAGTTCTGTTGATCGTAAACACGGCCAGCAAATGCGGTTTTACCCCTCAGTTCGAGGGTTTGCAGTCCCTGTACGTCGAGCTGAAAGAAAAAGGCCTCGAAGTGCTCGGCTTCCCCTGCAACCAGTTCCGGAATCAGGACCCGGCGGACGACAAGGCCATCAGCGAATTCTGTAGCCTTAACTACGGCGTGGACTTTCCCATGTTTGCAAAGATTGACGTCAACGGCCCTAATGCCCATCCGCTGTTTGAGTACCTGAAGCACAGTGCCAAGGGGTTGTTGGGTTCGGAAGCCGTTAAATGGAACTTCACCAAGTTCCTGGTGAATCGTGAGGGTGAAGTGGTGCGTCGTTACCCGCCAACCACCAAGCCGTCTGCCATTCGCGCCGACATTGAAGCGTTACTGTAAACCATGACTGACGAAGACGACGTCCTGGCGCTGGATAATCAGCTCTGTTTTGCACTCTACGCCGCCAACAGGGCAATAACCGCCCGCTACCGTCCGCTGCTGGCGGAACTGAATCTGACCTATCCGCAGTACCTGGTTATGTTGGTGCTGTGGGAAGCAGGGGAGAATGGACAGACGGTCAGGGTGTCTGACCTGGGTAAACGGCTGCGTCTGGATTCCGGAACCCTGACGCCGTTGCTTAAACGTCTGGCCGAGCGTGAGCTGGTGACCCGTCTGCGCGATACCACCGATGAACGGGTGGTCAGGGTCGCTCCCACGGAAAACGGGCGTGCCATGCGCCAGCAGGCCCGGGATATTCCCGACCGCCTGCTCTGCGGCACGGGCATTGATCAGGAGCGCATTGTGGAATTGAGGGAAGAGTTGCGATCGGTTCTCAGCCTTTTGGAGGCTGAGGAGGCGCCCAGCGGTCGATAATGGATTTGAGGTCAGCGCGATTGTACGGCTTGGTGATGTAGTCGTTCATGCCAGACTCGAGGCAGTCGTCCCGGTCTCCCTGCATGACGTTGGCGGTGACTGCGATCACCGGCAAACCCTGCCACTCGGGGTTTGCACGAATATTGCGGGTGGCCTCATAACCGTCCATCACCGGCATCTGGCAATCCATCAATACAATATCGAATGCTCCTCCGCTCTGCTGCAAGGCGTCCAGTGCCTGCCTGCCGTTTTCGGCCAGGGTGACGGTGTGGCCCAGCTTCTTCAGCATGCCGCTGGCGACCACCTGATTGACCTGATTGTCTTCGACCAGTAAAAGGTTGAGCGCGCGTGACGCGCTGGCTGGCGTGCCGACGGCGGCTGCCATACTACCGGTGGCGTCCTGCTCCAGCCCGGCGGCCCTGCAAAGAGCGCGGAACAATTGCTCACGCCTCAGTGGCATCGACAGTATCTGACGATCTTCGGAGGGCTGGGTGGTGCTGTCCCTGTCCACCAGGATAATGCCGGTGCCGGGCCAGGCCGACGCAAGCTGACCTGCGGTTTTGTCGCTTTCGTCGGCGACGATCATCAGGATTCCCTCTCCGCCAGGTGCCGCCTCGCGAAGTGGAATGCTCCAGGCTCTCAGTTGATGCTCGATGGGGCCGCGATGTGGATATTCCTGGGGCATGCCCATATCCACACCTAACTGCCGGAGTTGGTCTGGAATGGCAGGTATCGACGGTCTGCTCTCTTGCTCATCATGAACCGGGAGGGGCAGATTAACGGTGAAATGCGTGCCTTCATCTTCCTCGGAGTCTACCAGGATCTGGCCGTGCATCCGTTCCACCAGTTGACGACATAATGTCAGGCCCAGGCCAGTACCACCATAGAGCCGGGTGGTATCGCTGTCCGCCTGAGAGAAGGGTGAGAATATGCGATGCAGTCCTTCCTTGGACATGCCAATGCCGGTGTCAATAACGTCAATGCGCACGTTGCCGTTGTAGCGGGTGGCACGAATTCGAACGCAACCCAACTTAGTGAACTTAATGGCATTGCTGAGCAGGTTGTTGAGGATCTGCCGTGTGCGTGTCGGGTCGCCCAGGAAGGATTCCGGCAGTTCACAATCAATATCCGCCACCACATCAATATTCTTTCGCCTGGCTTGCTGGGCATGCAGCGTCGCGCACTCTTCCACCAGGTTGCGGAGCGAAAACGGGATGTTCTCCAGGCTCAGCTTCCCGGCTTCGACCTTGGATATGTCCAAAATGTCGTTCAATAGGCCGAGCAGGCTCTGGCCTGCGTTGAGCGCAATTTCCAGCCGGTTTCGTTGCGCCTGCTCCATGTCGCCTTCCAGTGCCAGGCCAAGCATTCCGAGAACACCGTTAAGTGGTGTGCGTATCTCATGGCTCATGCTGGCCAGGAAGTTGGCACGGGCCCTGGCACGGCGTACAGCATCCTCTTTGGCGCGAACCAATGCACGATTGCCTCGCTGCAAGGCTTCATTTTTCTCGGAAATTTCCCGTGTACGGTCTTCCACCTCCTGTTCCAGCTGGCTGGAGTAGTTCTTCATCGCACTTTCGGCCATCCTGAGCTGTGCGAGGCTGGAATCAATGGTTTCCAGGTGCTGATTGATAACACCCACCATCAGGCCGATCTCATCTTCACGATGATTTTCCGGCACTGGAAGACGGACCTTTTCGGGCGTCTCAGCCTTAACCCGACTAAGAGCGCTGATAACGTTCAGCATGGGCCGGGTCAACACGAAGAAGAAAATGAACAGCAGCGCAGCGGTCAGCACCAGGCTTTTCAGTAGGCCGCTGATGACCGTATAGGCTGCCCGTTGGAGGAACAGCAGGCCGTAGTGGTAGGTATCAATGGTTACCGTGAGACTGCCCAGGGGAAGATCGCTCAGTTGCGGCACCACCAGTTCCTGGCTGAATACGCGGCTGTCGCCGAACAACAGGTCGCTGATCCAACGATAGCGCGAATCAGGGCTACTCTGGCTCGCGGCAGCCATGGTTTGGCCATTGTTGTCGATAATGCGGGCGTCGATCGTTGCAGGGTGGCGAAGTAGGCCGTCAAGAAGCTCTTCCGCAAGCCGGATGTCAATGTTATAGGCGATCTGGGAAGCGGGGCTGTGGCTGATTTCGATGAGCGCACGGATCTCCTGCTCCATGGAGTCCCTGGCGCTGAAATAATCGAGAGTGACCTGGACAATGTTGAGCATAAGGCCCAACACCATTGCGATTAAAACGGTGTCACGGGTCAGGCGATAGGATAGCCGCTTTTGGAATGCAGTTGTCACGGCGTTTCACGGTCCCTGTCATAACGTTTCGGTGGTTTTGGCGCGGCGCCAGCCGATGTTTAGTCGTCGTAATCGGCTTTCTTGCGCCACTCATCGTCGTGGAGGAACGTGTCCCATTCCTTGTCCAGGCTGGACGGTCCTGCCGTCGCGGCACTGTGGGCGTCATCTCCCTTCAAGGCCTCCAGTTCCTTGATGCGGGTTCGGAAACTTTTTACGGCTTTTACTGCCATCGGATTGTCCCTGGACTTGCCCATTTCGGTACTGGCCAGATGATAGGCGTGAATAGCCTTTCGAATCTGGTTCTGCTTCACATAATCGCGTGCCTGGAACACATGCAGGTCGGCGTGGGTCTTGTGCACCAGAAACAGGACGAACTTCAGGTTTTTCTTGGCTGTGGCGCTATCAATCTTGCCAGCCTTGTGCATGCCCTCGATCATCTTGAACAGATTCTGCAGCAGCTCCTGGACATAGGTGGACTTTTCTGGGGAATCGATTTTGATCGGAGCGCGTTTGTCTTCGCCGTCCATGACGGACTTTTTGAGCTGTTGTACAGCACTCAGTCGTTCATCAACGGGCTGATCAGATTTAAGGCCCTGGAGGTCTTTGCAAGCTTCCTCCATCCGCTTGATCAATAACAGTTTTAGGTCAGCGGTGAAATACTGCCCCGGGATCTCGGAGAGCAGGCGGCTGGCTCTGTTGTAGCTGTCTTCCAGGGCCGTTGTTTTGCGAATACGCTCGATACGTGCGCGCTCTCGCATCTGACTGGCCACAATAATAATGATCGAAACAGTAACGACAGCTGCCAGCAGCAGCACAATCATTGTGGTATCCATCTTGTTGCAAACACTCCGGCTAAATGGACAGGCCACTGGCCGCTCCGGACACAGAAAAAATCCGGAGAAATCCAGCAAGTCTCCGGAAGATTAGCAGAAAACCCGGGATGATTCCGTTCTGAAATGTGAAAGATTGCAGCTTCATATCAATTCGATGAATTGATACTCTGTCGACCATTATTCTAGTGAATAAATGGCGTTTTTTATGTTATCTCCGATAGGGGCCACTTCATGGACATTTCCCGGGTAGACCTCAATCTGCTTGTTTATCTCGATGTATTGTTGCGGGAGCGGAACGTCACCAAAGCCGCGAATCATCTTGGGATTACCCAGCCCGCGATGAGCAACGGTCTGCGCCGATTGCGGGACCTGTTCGGGGATCCGCTGCTGGTTCGTACCAGTGAGGGTATGACCGCGACCGAGCGTGCCACTGAGCTGCAGCCACTGGTGCGTAGCATCCTTTCCGACATTGAGCAGGCGGTTCACGAGAAAACCGCGTTCGCGGCTATGGAAAGTCAGCGCGTGTTCCGGATCATGGCCAGCGACTACGCGGAATCCTGCCTGATGCCACGGGTGCTCCGCCGAATCCGCCAGGAAGCCCCTCACGTGACTCTGGATGTTCTGACGCCCAGTGACGTGAGTTTCCTCGACGTCGAGCAGGGGCGTCTTGATATGGCGATCAACCGTTTTGACAAGATCCCCCAGTCGTTCCACCAGAAAACGTTGTGGACGGAATACTTTGCCTGTCTGATGAACGCACGGAACCCGATCCTAAAGGAGCCGTTTACCCTCGATACCTACCTGGACGCCAGTCATATCTGGGTCAGCAAGACCGGTTTTGGTGTCGGGGTGGGGGTGAATCCGAAAGACGTCCAGCGCCTTGGGTGGGTGGACGAGGCCTTGTCACTGATGGGCCGAAAACGCCAGATTTCCGTGTTTACGCGGCATTACCAGGTGGCGATGCTGCTGGCGGAGCAGCACGACCTGATCGCAACGCTGCCGTGCCGGGCGGCCTGGTTGCAAAAAGACAATGCCAACCTGGTGGTTAAGGTGCCGCCGTTCGAGATACCGCCGTTCGAGCTCAAAATGGCCTGGAGCCCTTTGTTGCAACACAACACGGATCACCAGTGGTTACGTAAGCTGATTGCCGAGGTGGCGGAAGAGGTAGATGCGGAATTTGCCCCGTTCGGAGCACAGTTTGAATCCACCAGGGTGCCCGGTATCCGCCACTCAGAGCGGTAGTTCTCGCAGTTCCAGAGAGCTCCTTCCAGCATCCCACATGCGCTGGAACGACTCAGCCAACTGTTTGACTCGGCCGCTGTTGGCAAACGTTGCAAAGCCTTCCGGCTTGTAGAAGTCATGCCGGTAAACCACGCCTTCGCGGTCCGCGAGCAGGAAGGGTTGGTCGTCCACCGGATAATCCTCGTTCACCAGTCTCAGTTCAATCCGGCTGGGTAGGCGGCGCATCAGTTCAACAATCTGGTGCCGGTGCTGGACCAGCGGCTTGTCATCGTGGATCAGAAGCCGCACGTCACTGAGCCGGTGTCGACGGGCCAGGCCGGATATCAGTTCCCGGAAACGCAGGCGGTCATAGAGATCATGGTCCAGCACTCGGTCATACAACCAAAGCCGCTGACGTGCCTGGCCAGCCAGGGAGTCGATCAGTTCTACCATGGCGTTCTCACGGTCAAACAGCCAGGCGTCCCGGTCTTCACCCAACAACATGGGGTTCTCGCGGGTTGAGTAGGCGTCGTTCACCTGCGTCGGAGCCAGGCAGCGCATGTCGACATGGGGGATGCCGGCGTCATCGTAGAGGTCGGAGCACACGTGAAAACCCGAGCGTTGGTAGAAGGGGATGGCGTGCTCCTGGGCGGAAAGTTGCAGCTCGGTGAACCGCTCTGAGGCTTCGGAGACAAGATGGCGCAGCAGGACTTCACCCAGGCCCTTGCCACGGTGCGCCGGAAGGATAGCCATGCGGCCGATGTGTGCGGTTTCCTCCAGCGTGGAGAACAGGCGGGCGACGCCAGCGGGGGTGTTGTCGGGCAATACCATCAGGTAGTGGTCGGCAATTTCGTCGGTGTCGTCCCACTCCAGTTCTGGTGGGACTTTTTGCTCGTCCACGAATACGGTCTGACGGATGTTCCGGACATCGGCCGGCGCCAGTTGCCAGCTGTACTTTCGAACCCTTACGTTCATGCTGCCTTCCCCCAGGTTTCAGTCAGATGTCAGTCAAAGTACAGAGAGCCCTGGTTGACGAGAGTGCTCAGAAGACCCTGTATGGCATCGTCACCAGCAAAGCTGGCCAGTGCGCCCATGTCCGGACGAGCGCCGGCACAAAGAAGGGGTGCCAGGGGCCGTGCTTCGCCCCGAAGCAGGAACTGCTCCCCGTCCACGAACAGGGCTGTTTCGTCCTCGAAGTCATGGTAGGCGAAACGTGAGCCTTCGTTCCAGCGCAATGGGTTGCCGGCCGCAATTAACTCACCCAGCAATTCTGGTGTGACTGGTTCTTCCGCGGGCACAACGATTTCCAGACTCTTGGGCGCCGTTGAGTACTGGCCGAACCAGAGTGCCAACTGGCGTTGATCACTGAGTTGGTCGCGGATGAGGTGGTCAAGCCGATGGATAACGTCGGGCTTGATGGCGCCGGGGTTGTCCTGGACCTTCAGGTCCGGATCATCCAGATGGTCAGAGGCATCGGAGCGGCTGCACAGGAAGTCGGTGAAGCCTGTCAGTACATCGTCGACCGTAGGTGCGCGGAACCCGATAGACAGGGTAATGCAGTCGTCCTCGGCGACCCCGTGATGACCAACGCCCGGTGGCAGGTACAGCATGTCTCCCGGTGCCAGGGTTACCGTTTCCTCGCCGTCCCAACTGCTCAGGATTCGTAGCGGCGTACCGTCCACGCGCGGCGAGGTGTGGTCACAATGGCCGCCAAAGGTCCAACGACGGTGCCCCTCGGCTTGCAGAAGGAAGACATCGTACTGATCGTAGTGGGGGCCTACGCTGCCACCCTTTGGCGCGTAGCTCGCCATGATGTCATCCAGCCGCCAGTTGGGTACGAAGCGGAATTCGTCCAGCAGGTCCGCAAAGTCAGGAACCCAGTGGTCAAGACCCTGAACCAGCAGTGTCCAGTGGCTGTCTGGCAGTTTGCTGAAACGCTCGGGCTCGAAAGGGCCGTTGTGCAACTGCCAGGGTTTGCCGTTGTCGTCCTCTATCACAATCCGCGATTCAACAGCGTCCTCACAGGCCAGTCCTGCCAGTTCGTCGGCCGAGACAGGGCACTCACTGTCTCTTATACACATCTCCGAGCCCACGAGACTAAGGCGAATCTCGTAT
>OJDN01000728.1_pt1 | contig 10364 bp, 14 predicted proteins | sample 1592731 | NCBI WGS metagenome assembly OJDN01 (sample SAMN05416881, study PRJEB24817) | seawater metagenome | isolation source: Sea water | place: Canada:Atlantic | collected 2013-11
CGGCATACGAGATTCGCCTTAGTCTCGTGGGCTCGGGATGTGTATAAGAGACAGTCCTTCAAGCGCCCCTATCTTATTAACAATATTAGCATGTTACTTTATTTGGTTTACACCGAATAATTAAATTAGAAAATGTATGGCAAAAAAGTTAATGCTCATGTCTCCAATGCGCACTTATTTGTCTTTCTCTGGTGATTGGCAAAATTCTACAATTATTCTAGATTCAGGTTAAATGCCCACTGCTGATCTCATCGTGACATTTTTTCGTATTAAGCTAATGAGGACCAGTTATCACGAAAACACAGCGGTCGAATAAAGGAGTAAAGATGAAATCACCAGCAACGCTGATCATTGGCGCTAATAGTGAAATAGCTAAAGCCATTGCAGTGCAAGTTATTAATGATGAAACCAGACAACTGATTGTTATTAGCCGTGACTGTAGCTTTTATCAACAAGAACAATTCGCAAATGCTAAAGTTATTAGTATTGATAACTATCAAGAACAAGCGATTAGTCAAGCGGTAAAAAACCTAAAAGCCAGCATGCCTGTGATTATTACCCAGGTATTTATTTGCCACGGTATTTTGCACAATGAACGTTGCCAACCAGAAAAACGCTTAGAAGACTTTTCTGCCGATATGTTTATTGAAACCCTGACCGCTAATACCATTACGCCTATGTTGTGGTTAAAACATTTAACGCCATTACTGGCCACAAAGTATGAATGTAAAGTGGTAATATTTAGCGCCCGCGTAGGCAGTATTAGCGATAATAAACTAGGCGGTTGGTACAGTTATAGAGCGTCAAAAGCGGCGATGAATATGCTCATTACCTCTGCCGCGGTTGAACTAGCAAGACGAGCTAAAAACATAAAGTTAATTTCTTTTCACCCTGGCACTACCGATAGCCCATTGTCGAAACCCTTTCAAAAAAATGTCCCACAAGGCAAATTATTCAATAGCCAGTTCGTTGCTAGCCAATTACTGGCTATTGTTGAGTCAGCAGTTGTTGATGGTCAGGCGAGTTATTTGGATTGGCAGGGCAAAATAATACCTTGGTAATTTGATGGTGAGAGTTCATCGTTGATTTAAAAGCTATTACTGCCAACCTATTTTCCACTGTTTGCTGTCTTTTAGATCACGCCAATTAATGACATATTCATTATTATTAATCACTGCTTCGATAACACAGGCAGTAACGCGCTGATCTTCATCAAAGGTTAATTTGGTAATGGCAAAGTGCTTTTCTTTGTTCTCTACGGTTATTTTTGTCCACTTACTATGAAGCAGTCCTTTCGGGCTAACTTTATTCATGATATTCCTAACTAAATTCAATGCTCTGTATTTCTAAAGCGAAGGTGTTCGGTTGCTTATTGGCGATTAAGAATCCAAGCTCACTCACGCTGCTTGCTAACAATACTGGTGCGGTGTCAATTGCCCTGCCGCGATGTGTTGCGGTAAAGTCTTTTAAATTAAATTGATAACATAAGCTTTGCCCAGCTTGCGTTGAAAGCATAACTTTATACGCGAGAGGAAAGTCCATAACCCGAGATTTCAAGCGTAATTGATAGTCGTTGCCATCACCTTGAACACACAACTTAATAGTGGTAATTTCTTTTGCTAATGGTTTTATAGGCTTGAACGTACTGGTAAATCCGCCATTATTTTCAACAGATATAGTGCCGAAAAACATGATCTTATGCTCAGCCTGTTGTACTTTTCCTTGAGATAAGCCGCCCATAACAGCGTCATTCGTGATGTACCAAGGCGCATCGCCCAAATCTATCATGACAGTGCCTAAGCTTTATTCATCGCTGATGGCGAGTATATTTTTTCCACCAGCTTATTAAACGACTTTAACTTAGCCTCATCTTCACAATCAAATGCAAAGCGACCATGAAAGTACATCGACATCGTCACTTCGTTATAACTCAGGTAACAGGTGTAACCGTCTAAGTCATGCCAAGCAGTCAGCCCATGTAAACAATACTTATCATCATGCTTTTCACCCTCTGAAACAACTTGATTAAACACATAAAGATATTGAGAAAGCTTCATTTAGGTACCTATGGTAGTTTATAAATATAAGGTTTGTGTTGATGCCGTCGTAGTAGGCAAACCACACATTTCATCGTAGGCTGACTCCAAGGTCAACTGAGCAACATTAATATCATTATCTCGCAGTAATTGCTTAGCCAAAGGCAAAGAATTACACATCGCGACAGTATGTAAACACGGTAATGCTATAAAGTTGTTGTCATTGTCAGTAGCACCGACTAAATAATGTCTCGCATCGGCAACACCGAGTATGGTTGGCTTACACTGCATCGTAAATTCCTCCTAAGTAGGTAACTGATATTACGTAGTCGTGACGTAAAAAGTTTACTTTCCCGAAAATGAATTTTTCTGCTTACCGGTTAAATCGCCTGTACCTTTAACACTTTTAACAAGAATAAGTGCTTTTATCATCCACCTCACATTGCACCAAAATGAGGCAGTGGCTTAGTTTAGTGCAATTTTATTAGCTTTTGAGTCACTTGACCTTTAGCCACAAAAGAAAATACATCTTATTTTACAATAAATTACAACAACTCAGTAGCGACCAAATAAAATGGCACAGGAGTTGAAGGTATAATAACAACCATAACGAATATTTTAGCGACAGTGGGAATTATGCTTTCAACCTTTATGAAACAACACAAACTACCTGAAGCGTTTATCTTAACGGCAAAAGAGCACTACCAACCGCTCACTGAGCAGATATTTAGCCGGTTTACCCAACATGACGGCGCTTTTTTTGTTGGTATCAATGGTTGCCAAGGCAGTGGCAAGTCAACGTTAACGGATTACCTTGCAGAATATTTAACGACAACATATCAATTAACTACGGTAGTGATGTCATTAGATGACTTTTATCTGACCGGTGCAAAACGCCAGCAACTGGCACGTGAAGTTCATCCCTTATTAGCTACCCGCGGTGTACCTGGCACTCACGATATAGCTGCGCTAAAGCAAATATTAAAACAGTTAAAAACCAAGCAAATCGGCTTTACTATTCCACGATTTAATAAGGCAACCGACGAACCTTACCCTGAAAGCCAATGGCCAATAATTGATACACCTGCAGACATTATTTTATTAGAAGGTTGGTGCTGGGGCGTCAAACCACAAACCGACGAGCAATTAGCTGCTCCGGTTAATGAACTGGAATTAAAACATGATACCGATGGCCTATGGCGACATTATGTTAACAAACAGCTGAAAAGCTATTATCAGCCTTTATATAAAGCAATGGACTTTTGGTTAGCACTGCAAGCACCATCGTTTGATTGTGTTTATAAGTGGCGCTTAGAGCAAGAGAAAAAGCTGCAAGCCAGAAATATCAACCTACCAAATTCAAAGGTAATGGGCTCGGCTGGCGTTTTGAATTTCACTCAGTACTTTCAAAGACTCAGCGTACAAGCTTGCAACACAATATCGCAATCTGCGGATGCCATTTTTTATTTAGATCACAACAGAAACATCACAAAAATGCCAATAACGGACGCACTGTAATGGCTAAGCAAACCATTATTTTCAGTGATCTTGATGGCACACTGCTTGACCACTACAGTTATCAGTCAAAGGCAGCTCAGCCAACACTAAAACAGCTACGTCATGCTGAAATTCCCGTCATTTTAAATACCAGTAAAACATTGGCTGAATTAGACATTATTCGTGCAGAGTTGAAACTTGAAACCCCTTTTATTATCGAAAATGGTGCTGCGATTTATATTCCGATCAACACCTTTAAAACGCAGCCAGAAGACACCGAAGTATTCAAAAATTACTGGCTGAAATCTTTCTGTTCACCACGCCAGCATTGGTTAGACTTACTCAGCCAACAGTGTGAACAATTTCAGCCCTATTACCAAGGTTTTTCAACCTTATCTAACACTGAATTATGTCAAGTTACCGGTTTAGATTCAGCACAAGCTGAACGCGCAAAACAACGACAATACGGCGAACCTGTGCAATGGTTTGGCGATGAAAAAACTAAACAACTATTTGTTGAACACCTTATTGAACTAGGCGCTAGTGTTGTTCAAGGTGGCAGGTTTATGCATATTGGCGGCTATTGCGATAAAGGCCAAGCCCTGATTTGGTTGACTGAGCAATACCGTGAGCATTTTGCCAACAGCAACGTTTATACCATAGCGTTAGGAGACGGCGAAAACGATATTTCGATGCTAGAGGCAGCCGATATAGCCGTGCAAATACGTTCTCCTGTGCACGACTTTCCGCCTTTGTATCAACAATATAAAACCACACAAACCCAACGATATGGTCCCGAGGGATGGGCAGACGCGATACAGCAGCTTTTGGCTAATCAACTCAGCACACATCTTAGTGCAATCTAATTTAGTTTAATAAAACAAAGAGGTAAATCATGGCTGATTTCTATCAAAACGGTACAGTTACTACGTTACATAACTTGGCACAGCGCAAGCCACAAGATATGGCAGCCGAGTTACTTGAGTTTTCAAAAGTCCGCTCACTAGGGCTTATTTTACCTTCGTTATTTTCCGAATTAGAGGGCAAAGCCTTACCCGATATTATCAATAAAATAAAAGACGTAAAATACTTATCTGAAATTGTTATTGGCCTAGACCGCGCTGATTTAGCACAATACAAGCATGCGCTGTCGTTTTTTTCTCAGTTGCCTCAACATCATCGCGTGTTATGGAATGACGGCCCAAGGCTTCAAGCAATAGACGCTAAGCTTCAAGCTCTTGGTTTAGCGCCGAAAGAGCTCGGCAAAGGCCGAAATGTTTGGTATTGCATGGGGTATATTTTGGCTTCAGGTAAGGCCGAGTCTATCGCCCTGCATGACTGCGACATTTTAACTTATGAAAAAGAGCTACTTGACCGACTTCTTTACCCAGTTGCCAACCCACTCTTTAACTATGAATTCTCTAAAGGTTTTTATGCTCGTGTTGCCGGCGGAAAAATCAATGGTCGAGTTTCTCGCCTATTGGTAACACCTTTAATCAAGGCATTGAAAAAAACCGTTGGGCACTGCGATTATTTAGAGTACATGGACAGCTTTTTATACCCGCTTGCCGGTGAGTTTTCATTTCGTCGCGATGTCTTAAGTGATATTCGTATTCCCAGTGACTGGGGATTAGAAATCGGCGTACTCTCTGAAATGTATCGTAATTATTCTCCGAACCGTTTATGCCAAGTGGATATTGCCGCCACTTATGACCATAAACACCAAGACTTATCGCTCGATAATACCGCCGGCGGGTTATCCAAAATGTCGATTGATATCAGCAAGGCCTTTATCAGAAAACTCGCCACACAAGGTGAAACGTTTAGCGCTGAAAAGTTTAGAACCCTAAAAGCGACTTACTACCGTATCGCTCTAGACTATGTTGAAACGTATCGAAATGACGCGATGATGAACGGCCTAGAACTTGACATTCACAACGAAGAAAAAGCCGTAGAAATGTTCGCCGAAAACATTTTAACTGCCGGTAATACCTTTTTAGAAAACCCGATGGAAACACCTTTTATTCCATCTTGGAATCGCGTAGTAAGTGCTATTCCAGATATTTTATCGCAACTAAAAACCGCCGTAGAGTTAGACAACCAAGAGTTTAGTCAAGTATTAAAGGAAAGTAACACTTATGCCAGCGCAGGTTGAACAGTTAAAAAACAAACTTATTCAGCAGCTTGAGACTATATATCAAGACATCACCCTAGCCGAAGCTGCGGCCGATATTGCTGATGCTCTAATTGATATTATGCGCTTAACAAGCCATGTCGCTGCGCCAAAGCCCTTTACTAACCATTGGTCAGAAAGTGATATTATTCTGATCACTTATGGAGATAGTATTATCAGTCAAAAGCAGCCACCGCTGAAAACATTAAAAACATTTTTAGACTCGTATCTAAAAAGCACCATTAACAGTGTGCATATTTTACCGTTTTTTCCTTATAGTTCTGATGATGGTTTTTCCGTTATTGATTATTCATCGGTTAATGAGTCATTAGGCACGTGGCAGGACATTACGCAGATCAGCGAACAATATCAGCTAATGTCTGATCTGGTGATAAATCATTGTTCAAGCCGAAGTGCATGGTTTGACAACTTTATTAAGGGCGAAGGCGTAGGTCATGACTTTTTCTTTACCGCCCACCCTGATGATGATTTAAGTGAAGTAGTAAGGCCTAGAACCTCACCACTACTTAAAGAAGTTGAAACGGGCCAAGGTAAAAAGTTTGTCTGGTGTACTTTTAGTCATGATCAAGTCGATTTTGATTTTCGTAACCCCGAAGTATTAAAAACTTTTGCCTCAATTATTCGACAATATCTTGATAACGGCGTAAAAATATTCCGCTTTGACGCTATCGCATTTCTATGGAAAGTGGTTGGCAGTAAAAGTATCAATTTACCACAAACCCATGAAGTGGTGAGATTACTTAGAACATTAATTGAAGCCGCTGAGCCACACGCCATTATCATTACCGAAACGAACATTCCTAACACCCAAAATTTGACCTACTTTGGTAACGCAAATGAAGCGCACGGTATTTATAATTTTTCACTCCCCCCCTTGTTGCTCAATACTTTACTGACCGGCAACTGCTTGTATTTAAAGCGTTGGTTAATGAGCATGCCACCTGCGCAAGATGGCACGCTTTATTTTAATTTTATTGCTTCTCATGACGGTATTGGTTTACGTCCAGCCGAAGGATTATTAAGCGATGCAGAACTTGATAGCTTGATCCATACCGTTGAAAACTTTGGTGGCAAAATTTCATGGCGAAGCACAGAAAATGGCGAGCAAAAAGCCTATGAAATGAATATTGCTCTGTATGATGCCCTGCAAGGTACTGTTGACGGTAAAGATCAGTGGAATTTTGAACGTTTTATTTGCGCACATGCCATTATGTTTGGCCTTGAAGGCATACCTGGTATTTATATCCATAGCATGTTAGGCACACAAAACGACACGAAAAAATTGGCTAACACGCATCATAATAGATCGATTAACCGCCATCGCTGGCAAGAAGATATTTTAGAGCTTGCGCTAGCAAACAAAAATTTACATCACCATAAAGTGCTATCAACCTTAAAAACTTTATTAGATATTCGAATTAAACAACCAGCATTTCATCCTAATGCAACGCAGTTTACTTTACATTTAGGCCTGCAATTATTTGGCTTTTGGCGACAAAGTCTGAACCGAAAACAAAGTATATTTTGTGTCAGTAATATTTCAAATCAACCAGTAGTATTGCCGTTAAGTGAGCTTAATTTAATTATTACCAAATCGTGGTATGAGCTAATCAGCCAAAGGGAGATCACTGAATTAAGCCAAGAAATGACTTTAGCTCCTTATCAAACCGTATGGATAGCTAACCAACAAAGTTAGAAAAACATTAATTTTTAAGTACTTATGTGTCAGATGATTTTACTAACATTACAGCTACAAAAAAATAAAACATTAAAAATCAGTAACTTAAAAATTGACATAAATATAGCTTAGAGCAGATTTATAACAATTTTTACGATGTACCTCACAGGTCATGTATTACTGAAGGTTTAAAAATGAATACAAAGTTCTTAAAGGCTGCAATTATTGGTGCAGCTTTCACTATTAGTAGTGTTGCAAATGCTGGCATCATCTTTTCTGATAATTTTGATCCTATCTCAACAGCTAACTGGACTGTTTCTAATGCCCGTGTTTTAGGTGACGGTATTACTGAATTTTATGATGGTAACGCATTATATTTCGATGGTTCAGGTTCACGTTTTGCTCACACATCTGGCTTTGATTTAACACAAGGTGAAAGTATTTCTTTTTACTTTAGACAAGGTAAATCACCATCAACTAAGTATTTTGAAAATACTGACGGCTTAAGTGAAGCAATGGATTTCTCATATTCAGTGGATGGTACTAACTACACGACAATCTTTACTTTCAATCCAAGCAATAATAATTACAACGGTTCATGGCAGCAGTTTAGCTTTGATATTAATGGCGCTATGTTGTCGAGCTCTACCAGCTTCAAATGGCAACAAAGAGACAATAGTGGTTCATCTTACGACCATTGGGCAATTGATAATGTTGCCATTACATCAGCGGCAAGCGCACAGGCACCTGAACCAACAAGCCTTGCTATTTTAGCACTTGGTATTCTAGGTTTTACTGCCCGAAGATTTAAAAAGTAATCTGTAAGACAGCAAAAGTACTACTGAGCTATGTAGTACTTTTTTCATAAATCTCGTATAACGCATGCAGTGATTGCACTAAAATCTCATTGGCAATATTGCCCTGATATCACTTCGTTTCACATATGTCTGTAGGATTTAATACACTAAATTAATACCGCTTATCAGTACACATCTCAATAACGATCAAATAATTTAGACCTCAAAAAAACACCAAATTTCAATATCTTGTGACACATATTGCTATCACACTTTATCTTTGAATTTCTCGCACAGAGTTTACTCTGGATTTTATACTCAGTATCAACTAACTTTTGGTGCAATATTTCCCGTCAAATTTACTACTGTAATCTAGATAGCATCTGTGACTGTGTGTTTTTTAAACAAATGATATATACAAAAATAACCCGTATTATACCAAGCCAACCCATAAGCTAAGTTAACCATACCGGAATCGCTCGCCCAAAGTTAAAAATAAGCTAAAAATAAGATTGTTAAGATCTTATCAATAATAACGCTCGTATATATCCATCATGCATTAAGCGCTGAATTTTAGCTTGGTGTGTCATGGCAATTTAATGCAGTAATAGAAGCTAACAATATCTGGGAGAACAACATCAACTATCAACATTACGACAGTGCTGACTTAGCAAAAATGTCGAGTCGCTACCGCGCAAAGTTTATTAACAGCTTGTCTGGATATAAAAGTGTCAACCTTATTGGCACACAAAACCTCGACGGCCAAAGCAATTTAGCAATATTCAGCTCGGTTGTGCATTTAGGCGCATCACCGGCACTCATTGGTTTTATCATGAGACCCGATAACGGCTCAAGGCACACACTAGATAATATTACACAAAGCCAGCATTATACGATTAACCAAGTTTGTGCTGATTTTTATCAAGCGGCACATCAAACCTCAGCTCGTTACCCTGAACATGAAAGTGAATTTGTCACTTGCAACTTATCTGAGCACTATATTGATGGGTTCAAGGCGCCATTCGTTCAACAAAGTCGATTAAAATATGCAGTGAAATTACAGGAAATAATGCCGATAGCTATCAATAACACTCAGCTTATTATTGGTGAAATTGTTCATGTTATTTGTGATAGTACGGCTATTCAAGATGATGGATATATTGATATAGAATCACTAAACACTGTCACTGCTTCAGGTTTAGATAGTTATCATACAGGTCAACGACTCGCGCGTTTGGCTTATGCTAAGCCTGATCTTGCTAGCACTGAACTTAAACTAGATGCTACTGCTGTAAAAGCAGAATTTTCTAGAGGTGTTAACGAAGCGTAGTCATTGTTGATTTGACGATAACAGCAATAAAACTTGGAGTTCGAAAATAATAGCGGCTATCGGTATGTGCATTCATACCGATAGTACCGGTCAATATCAACATGAATACCTATTATGACGCTACATAAATAGATCAATATAGATAACTAATCGCACGACTAACATAGTGCCGACATTTTGTGCTATTCACTCTAAAAGTCAATCACTCGTTGTGACAAACTTCAATCCTATTGCGACCATTCTCTTTTGCTTTGTACATGGCTGCATCAGCATCTTTAATTACATCTTCGAAACAGCCATGCCGCTTTTCAGCCTGGCAAATACCAATACTCAATGTTACATAAACATCCACACCTTCTAAAGTTATTGTTTGCTTAGCTAATGATGATTGAATTCGCTCAGCTGTTGCTATTGCACCACTTAATTCGCTTTCGGGTAATAAAATTATAAACTCTTCACCGCCATAACGTGCAAAAAAGTCAATGCTACGTATTTCTTCATTGCACACAAAACAGATATGCTGCAACACTTCGTCACCAAATAAATGTCCATACTTATCATTTATATCTTTAAATAAATCACAGTCGAGTAAGATTAAACTAAAAGAACTACCTGACCTTTGTAAGCGCGTAAATTCATCATGACCTTTTTCAAACAAAGCCCTACGGTTTGCTACTTTGGTCAAGGGATCAGTTTTAGATAGTTGCTCTAGCACTTCCGTTCGCTCTGCAACAATTTTTCTCATTGACTCCAAAGAAACTGTGGTTGCACTCAGCTCAGTGTCTGTCTCTTATACACATCTGACGCTGCCGACGATATGCAGTGTGTAGAT
>OJDN01000730.1_pt1 | contig 10340 bp, 8 predicted proteins | sample 1592731 | NCBI WGS metagenome assembly OJDN01 (sample SAMN05416881, study PRJEB24817) | seawater metagenome | isolation source: Sea water | place: Canada:Atlantic | collected 2013-11
AGTACCAGAACAGCTATCAGTGGCAGGTTTTGATGATAATATTTTGGCTTCAAGGATCATTCCATCGCTAACGACTATTCGAAGACCGGTACAAAATATGGCATGTTTAGCGGTGCAAAAACTCATCAATAAAAGCCAATCGACACAAAGTGAAAAAATTAAATTAGATGACGTAGTCACCCCTTATTTAGTGAAGCGTGAATCTACCAACAGATGCGCTAAATAGTCCGATTAACCCCCTCTCATAATATTTTTGTTACAGGCATACAAAGCGTCTTACTGACACTATGGCGCTTACTCCTATCCGTAATCCAATGATAATTTTTTGATTTAATTCATGAGTTAATTAAATTTGAGGAGCACCTTTGATAAAAGAGCATGAAATATCGGTGTTAAACGAAACGGCCGATATGCTGCCTAAAGGATAAAATGCATAGCGCTCGTTTTTAATATCTGGAACATTTTGAGCGCTGTAAGCACCGCCTGATATTAATCGTATTAAGTTACTGACCATTTATAGCGACAGATAAATACAGTGATAACAATGCAGAAATTTTGATAGGGTGTTCTTGGCAATTGCTCCTGCATTACTCTATCTCCTGCATCTATGCAGTCGTACTTGAAAAATTACTAACTCAATTTAATAACGTTAACTTCATGCCCTCGCTCTTTAACCGCAGCGCCTGTTAATCTCTTTGTGAATTATTATCTTGAAGATTTTATTGCACAAAGAGAAATGAATGATATGGATAAAAAAATACCCTTGCTGTACGGGGCGAGGGTATTGGTAACTATCAAATTGTGTGAAAGCAGCGCTTGGCTTCTCCCATTACAACTATTGTATGGTTATTTCATCCAATGTGATAGTTGCTTCACTTTCCGTTCTGAGAGTGATGAATGAGGTAGCTGTGGCTACCAACCCATCGACGGTGTACGTTTGACCTGGGACTAAGTCTTGAAGCTGTACTGAGTAGGACTTCGATGAACCACCGTGGATTGAATAAGCGCTACCAGAGGTGTTGTTATCTACATATATTTGGAAGCTTTTTGCAGTATTGCCTGCTACAGTCACGACTTTAAAGCTCACTTGATAACTGTTACTTAAATCAAGTAACCCCGTGGTGCTTGCATCTGCTGAGGTTGTACTAACCGCAGGGGTAGTATTCGCTATACTAATGCGTGCCCCTGTCATGGTTAATTGGCCTGCTGATACATCAATAGCGCCTGTTACACGGTGGAACAGCGGCGTACCAGATCCAGCTAAGCCCGATAAGTCACGATAACTATTACTAAAAAACTCGTCCGTATTCGCTGCAGCAAAATTTTCAGTAAAGGGTAACCCAAGCGGCTCTTGAACAGGTGGCTCACTTGGCGCTGCAATGTCAGGGATGTCTAAATCGCTTTGATCCGTTTTACCAATGCCGGCATGGGCAATAACATGCGCTTTAACATCCATTACTGGTGTTAACTTATACTCGTAAGGTGCTTGGTATGAGCTGGTGGGTGTCATACCAGTAGCAGTAACCTCTGCAGCCACATCGCCGTCAGCCACATCACCCCAAGTAACACCTTCACCTAGGTAGTTACCCGAGGTATTCCAATAACCAATTACTTTTGAGTAAAAAGAGACCACAGGATTTTTAGTATGCTCAAAGTAGTTATTCTCAATATGTAGCTCTGCGCCCATCCGTGAGTTAATCGCGCTAGAGGTGATATTGTTATAATAGTTGTTGAATATATGACCTTGACCAAATCTAAACAACGGAACACGCGATATGATGTTTTCAAAGCGGTTATGGTGAAAGGTAATATGACGATTCTTGTTGCTGCTCGAGTCATCATCACTGTGACCATGGAGTGACGTTTTCCAGCTATCGTGAATATAGTTATATGAAATGGTAATGTTTTCAGCACCAGATTTAGAATCGATTAAACCATCATAATAATCTTGATCAACATTTAACGATGAATAGAGTTCGTTATGATCAATCCAGATATTCGCGGTAGGTTTATTTTCATCACCTTCAATCGAAATACCATCTTTACCGCCGGTAAGTACTTCATGGATTTTTAAGTTTTGGATAATGATGTTATTAGCACGACGAATAGCAATGCCGATACCACTTAGCTCACCACGATCTGCCACACCAATGATTGAGATATTATCCATATCTTTAATTTCGATAGAAGAATTATCGCCGCCACTGTTTGCATCAGTAATGACACCATCGACATAAATAGTCACTGGAACACTTGATCATTTTGCTTGTGCTAAAGCCGATTTAAGCGCTGTGCCATTATCAACGGTCACTACTGATCCACCTTCGCCACCGGTTAGGCTAAAATTATAACCAGCAAAACCTAGACTATTATTCACCGGTGTTATTGCAATTGGCTCATCTGGCAAGATTGGGATAGCGAGTGGTTCAGGTGTCCAACCTTGGCCATCATTAAAGCTTGCAAAAATAGCGTTACGCTCAAGTAAGTTAACCACGTCGCTGTCTTGCATAATGTAACCACCAACACGGGCACTTAAATCAAGAGTATTACCTGCTAAATCCATGCTGCCATACTCGCGCCAGCCACTGGTAGCCGTTGCAATTTCTGGATTTGGTGCAGGTTGACTGTTAACTCCTTGCACAGCCCAACCTGAGGTTGCAATGTGAGTATCAAACTTATTATTGATAAGCGTAACATTATCAAAATATGTGTCACTGCCTCCACTGTGTGCGATATAGGTTGAATTATCTAACACATTATTGCCAATTGGTCCTGGGCCATGAGTAAAGCGGTTGTTTAAGAAGATAAAGCCAGGATCTGTTTGCACAGGTACGCGGGCTTGTAACACATAACCATCTGATGAGTCTTTAGTTGGATCACCATCTTTGGAGTCACCAATGGTGCGAATTTCACTGTCTTCAAATAATGCAGTGACCGGGTAGCCCCAAATAAAGTCAACATTACCTGCAACTAAGCTATTGTAAAACCAAGTGTAACCTTTAAGTAATAGGGTATCTTGTTCGCTAATAAAGCTGGCATTATTAGCCACTAAACGACCATTACTATTAAAGTAAATAGTTTCAGCTTGGTTTGAATCAACATTGTTACGCAAGTGGGTGTTTTTCAATGTTCAATTATTTCACATAGTTTAAGCCATTCAATTCACCCTAAAGGCGATCATGGTTATGGTGGCATTTGGGGCGGGGCAAATGCGAGCTTTATTAATAATATAATTGCCAATCATGCCAGTAGAACTCCTAGGCTCAATGGTCATAGGCTAAAATCACCGTATTCACAAAATGAAGAGTTTGTTGAGCTTATCAATAATATTATTTTTAACTGGGGACATAATAATGTTTATGGATCAGAAAATGGTCGCTTTAACTTGATTAATAATTACTATAAGCCGGGTAAAGCAAGTAAGATCATGCAGTTTGCTGATATTTGGTATTCCCCAGAGATCAAAGAAAATCAGGCATATATTATGGGTAATGTACTTGAGAATAACCCACAACTGACTGAGCATAATTATTTAGGTGTAAATTATCGCAAAGCGGTTAAAGCAAAACGCACTATTAGTGATGAAAATAGCCAGTGGTTAAGTGATCAAGCAATCATTACATCACCCATGCAAACAACGATGGTTTATGTTAATGCAAAGCAAGCATTTAGTGATGCCATTAAGGGGCAACACATAGGTGCAAGTCGTAATGCACATGGCTATTTCCATGACAGTATTGATACGCTTGTTTATCAACAGCTCACTGATAGTGTCACGATAAAGAAAAATGGTTTGATTGATCATGAGTTTGAGCTAATTGGTAATTGGGATGCATATAAACAGGAATTTACAGGGGCTCCCGCAATCGTTGATGCTAATGAAGATGGTGTTGCGGATGACTGGTTCAAACAGCATCAGCCGCAAGTAAAAAATGCAACTACAGCACAGGTTTTGCAGCAGTACTTAAATTCACTTAGCAACAAAGAAAGTAAAAGCTTTGATGACTTAAAATAATCATTAAGCCATCAAGACTTTAATTTTAACAACAATAATGATCAATGAGTTTTAGCAAATTGTACTGTTAAAAAGTCATCAATAACGGTGGTTGTAGGCGTTAACCACGGCTGGAATAACCAAAATGAATGCGGCGCATCATCGAACTGGTAAACTTCACTGGGTATATGTAACTGTTGCAACTTTTGTATTGCGCTGTCTCGACCTGCAAGAAATCGTGGCACTGAGCTATTAATGAAAAGTGTTGCAGGCGCGTTTTTATCAATATAGAAAATAGGCGATGCGCCGCGCCAACGCTGTGGGATAGTTTCATACCTACCCCCCAACCACTTGCTGGCTGAAGTGACGGCTTTGGCTGGGTTGTTTTCAAAAGGTAGTGCTTCAGAAGACGTGAAGTCACTTAAGCCATCTATATTGATCAGCGCTTGGACATTAAATCGCTTCGAGTAAGTGTCGCTGCTACCCACAATTCCGCCGCTGTAAGCTAACAGCGCGGCTAATTGGCCACCTGCAGAGCCGCCCGATAAAGCAATCTTAGTGCTGTCTATATTATACTGAGCAGCATTATTATTAAGCCAATGAAACGAACTAACTAAATCCTCAACTGCTGCAGGATAAGGCGCTTCCTCGCTGAGGCGGTAACTGGGCGCAGCAACAATATAACCGCGTTCTACCAGCGCAATTGCAAGTGCTATCATTAATGCGGGGGTGCCTGATTGCCAGCCTCCCCCGTGGATCAATATGATCAAAGGCGCTGTTTGTGGTTGCAGCTTTTGCTGATAAATATCTAAAGTCTGTGCACTGTTTTTAGTTTGCTTGTAAACCAATGCTTTATGAGCGATGACAGAGTCAGGAAGTGTCGTTGCGGGCACCTGCATGTGTGGATAGTGTTTGATTAGTTTTTTATAAGTATTTTCAACGGTGTAATCAGCTGCTATGCATGGCTGAACACATAGCAATAATATGACAATAAAGTTCAACTTTTGATGTTTAAACATATTCATTTAATCCAAAGTGTCGTAACGGGCATAGTCAAAATCGGCATAGCTGCTAGCGCCAGGAGTTTGCGACAGGCTAAATAAGCCTAACTTAGCTCCTACCCAGCGGCCTTTTTTAGCTTGGAAGTGTTCACTAATAATTTGAAACTCAGCACTTGTAGCGGTGCTATAACTAAAAATGGCTGTGGCGCCTGGTTGTAGAACGACTTTTAGTTCAAGATAGGGTTGTGTCAGTGGTTGTTGCCCTACGATACTTTCTTTACAGCCTTTTCTCGTATTAAAACAGTACACATAGACTAGCTGTTGTTCGCCAGTAGAAGATGTTTTGATACCCATCCATACGCTTGTTTGCTTTGAAAGTGAATAAACCAGTCCTCATCAAATTGGGTGTGAACCCACGCACCTTGATGAGGACCGTTGATCACTGAATTACCTTGGGCCATTACTACTTTGGCTTTATAGGGACCAGTAATTTTTTTTGCTCTAAATACCGATTGCCAACCTAAATCTACGCCACCAGCAGGCGCAAAAATATAGTAATAACCGTTACGTTTATAAAATTTAGGACCTTCAATGGTGCGATATCCAGGGTGATTTGTACCATCGACAATGTGTGTGAATTTGTCACTGACCCAACTTGCGTCATCTTTCATTTCACGTAGCGTGAGTACATTATTAAAGCCAGAACGACTTTTGCCCATGCATGTATTAAGTAGGTTTTACCATTGTCGTCCCATAATGGTGCAGGGTCGATCAATCCTTTACCCGCTAAAATAAGCTGTGGGGTTGACCAAGTTCCAGCAGGATCATCTGTTGTGGTTACATAAATACCAAAATCAGGATCAGGGTAAAAAATCCAAAATTTATTATCATGAAAACGGATTGTGGGCGCCTATACGCCGTTGCCATGTTGTACTTTTGCAAAGTGGGCTTGTGGCAGCTGTATTGGCAGCGCATAATTAATTATGCGCCAGTTGACTAAATCGGTAGAGTGTAAAATAGGCAAGCCAGGTGCAGAGTTGAAATTAGATGCTGTCATGTAATAATCACCATTAACGGCAACTACATCCGGGTCGGAATAATCGGCATGCAAGATTGGGTTTTTATATTCGCCATTACCTAGATGTGCTTGCCACGGACTTTGAGTGTGTGTTGGCGATAGTAATTGCGACTCTTTTGCATAACATTGGCTGCCACTTAAGCAAACAACCAACAGTGCTAAATAGAAATAGTATTTGTTGCTTAACATCGGTTATTTCTCCATTTCTAAACTAGCAAGAATAAAAGGCCCGACTGCTTTAGGATCGTTAGCACGTACATTTTCACTAATGTAATAAGCAAAGCTGCCATCTCGATAGGGTTTTCCACCAAGTCCTGCTACTTCACATACTTGTTGGATTGATAAGGTGTTATCTGCTTCAGGTTTAATAAAGTTGCTAACTACTGCATTAAAGGTGTTTTTTGCAATCGCTTGGTAGCTATCAGACAAGTAACCTTGATTAACACCTCTTGCAATCGCATAGCTGAGCATAGCACTCCCTGATGACTCTAAATAATTGCCGTGTAATTCACCTTTATCTGTAACTTGATACCATACACCGGAGTCAGAACGAAGTTTTAACATGTTATCAATTAATGTATTAAAGCGCTGTGATAGCCACACTTTTTTAGGGTAATCATTCGGTAGTTGATCTAATACATCAACCATTGCCATAACGTACCAACCGATAGAGCGCGACCAATGATTAAGTGATTGTCCGGTTTTTTTATCTGCCCATCGCTGTTGTTTAGACTCATCCCAGCCATGTACAGGTAAAGCGGTGTCACTGCGATAAGTATGTTTTTCAATTAATTGAAACTGCTTTATAACATCATCATACTGATCTGCTGTCCCAAAGCGGCGGATATATTCGGCATAAAAGGGCGCTGCCATATATAAACCATCAAGCCACATTTGCGAGGTATAGCGTTTTTTATGCCAAAAGCCACCATCAATTGTGCGAGGTTGTAATTTGAACTGTGCATATAGCGTATCGAGGGCATGGCGATATGTACGGTCTTTTGTTTCATCAAACATAAAAAACAGTAACTTGCCGGCATTGAGCATGTCGAGATTATATTTACTCATTACGTAGGTTTTAATACTGCCATCTTCCATTACTAACGCGTCTACATATTCTTTAATGTAATTGAAATAGCGTTGCTCTGGTTGATGCTGATAGAGCTTAGCAAATGACAGTAACACTAAGCCATGGGTGTAGTCCCAGCGCGGTTCAGTGCGCCAATCAATGGTGTACGCCTGTGGATTACGAGTCATCTCAGAGTTAGCCATTTGCACGGCATAGCTCAGTGAGTTGTTATTATTTTGCGCAGACACATTCATTATTGAGCAGAATAAGCAGCAGATAAAAAATGAAATAATATTTTTATTTGCGCTGTCTTTATTGGTTTTAATTATACGCATCATAAATCCTTATGAGCTTAGTGTGCTGATGTTGTTGAAGGGAAGTGTGTGTTAGCCGGCAATCAAAAATGCGATGGACTTTGCTTACCGGCTGACTAATCTATGACTGGTTAGTTGTTACCAGCTAGAAGCTTAGCTACTTCAAGGCTTGCTAGAATGAAGGGACCATTTCCTTTAGGATCATTTGTGCTGACCGGCTCGCTCATATAATAGTGATAACTACCATCACGGCCAAAGCCAAGACCTGCAACATAGCATTGGTTGGTCATACTCACGGTGCCATCACTATGTACTAATGTAAATTGGTTAAGTAAACCTTGATACGCTGCAAGCGCGGTGTCTTTATAATCAGCATCGATATAGCCATTATTAAGTGCTTTTGCATAAAAGTAAGCGAACATTGCTGTTGTAGTTGACTCTTGGTAGTTACCTAAAGCCGTTGGTTTGTCTAAAACTTGCCACCATGTGCCGGTATCAGTATCTTGAACTTTGGCAATATCAGTGGCCAACTCTTTTACCATGGCGAGTAAGGTATCGCGTTGCTCTGTGTTTTTTGCTGGGATGTAATCGAGTACATCAACCACTGCCATAGCGAGCCAACCCATACCACGGCCCCAAAACTCTGCGGAAACACCGGTTTGTTTATTCGCCCATGCTTGCTGTTTAGATTCATCCCAACCGTGATAGTACAACCCTGTTTGTGGATCGCGTAGTGCTTCGCGAGTGAGCTTAAATTCGTTTACAACCTCTGCGAAGGTTTCTTGTTGCTGGTGGCCCGTTTCAAATAAGCTACCGTACTGGGCTAAAAAAGGCATACCCATATAAACGCCATCTAGCCACAGTTGATGTTGATATTTGTTTTTGTGCCAAAATGCGCCTTGTGAGGTACGTGGCTGTAACTGTAATTGTGCTCGCAAAGCTTTTGCAGCCAATAAGTATTGTTGCTGCTGGGTATCTTGGTATAGCTGAATAAGGTTGCGACCGGGTGGAATATTATCAATATTAAAATTGCTTTGTTTATAGGCGCTGATTTTCCCTTGCTGATCAATAAAGCTGCCAGTAACTTTGGTAATCACATCCTTATAAGCTTGCTCATCAGTTGCCAGCCCTAATTGATAATAGGCATAAGGTTGTAAACCGATAATGTCGTATTCAAACTTTGGGCTGCGCTTACGGTTAACATCCCAGCCATTGGCATGGTAGCCTAGTGTTTTTCTTTTCAGCTCTGAATCGGCAAGGGCGCGGCCCCATTCAAGGACTAATTTATCATTAAGCGGTTGCGTCGTTTTTTTTGCTGTAACTGTGGTATGCAAAGTAATACGTGGTTTAATCGTCAATCTTTCAGCTTGTTGATCAAGGTACTTAATAAAGCTTTCTTTATCGTTGATACCACTTTCAGGTTGCCACACTGAGGCAAAATAGTAATCTACATGCTGTGTACTTTGTCCTTTTGGTTTTAGTACTGCAAGGTAGTTATTTTTATCTTGGCGTACGTCAATGACATCGCCTTTTTTAAAGAAAACCGCCATACCTAACGCTGATTTATCTAAACTTTGATTACCCCAACTGGCAATATAACTGTAGCCATAATTACTCATTGCATCGAGATCACCTTGAATAAACTCAGTCTCAGGGTGTTTGACCACACCGGCCACTAAATTAGACAAGTCTTTATCAGTGCTCAGTTCTACATGTGCTAAACGTGAGCCGCCATGCATACTAATATTGGCGGTTAAATCTTGCTGTTGATAACTGTTTTGCCAGCCTTGATACTCAATTTGGATACTAGCGCGTAAATCACCATTCTCAATAATCCGCGCTGTGCGTTGGTTCACATCAGCGACATGTTCCAGCTCATCATTACTACCCAGCAAACCAAATCCGCCAGCCCCTAAAGACTTACCGACTTTGAGAATGTCCATTCCCCAATCTTGTTTGTCATGATAAGAGTCATAACCATCAAGGCCAACAGTATGTAACACGGGGGCTGCGGTTAATTTACCAAAAATGTCAAAGCCATTGCGCCAATCAAGGTAAAAACGATAGCCCACTTTATCTGACTCAATACCTGGGCCTTCGTATCGGATCCAGTTTGAATGATCGGTGTAATAATCTGGTGGGGAAAGTTCTTGAACATTTATGAAATTGCCACCAACATATTCTTTTTTGCCTGTGCCAATTTGGTGTTTTGGCGGACGAGAATGAGGCTGCCATTGACCACCTTGTTTATGGGCAAGATCAGCTTGAACACGTTTTGTTTGTGCTGTGATTACTGGTTTACTTTGCTGTGTAATGGTGACTTCAATCGGTTTATCATTTAAATCGACAATAAAATACACACCATCAAGTTCACCGTCTGAGTTAATATCTACAGCTTGGCTAGGTAACACTTGCTGCGCTGTTTTTACAGTTAAAGCAGGAGTTTGGCTTAGGCCTAAATCGTAATAGCTAAGATAGATTGGCTCATTAGGGCGCTTAAACGAAGATGGATTAACAATGTCTACTTTAGCAACTAGTGCGCTACTGAGGGAGTTAGTCTCACTTGCTTGCAATGGTTTTTTAAGGTCAGCTTGTTCTTGGCAGGCAGCCAGTAAAAGGCCAGAGCCTAGAGCTGTTACCATCATAATGCGCTTTGATAACAGTGATGTTTTTAAAGTCATGGTGTGTCCTCAATGGTTGAGCCACTTAAATTAAGTGGCTCTATTATTGTTATTTATCGAGATTATATGCTTTTTTCACTAGCCCATAGGTTAGTTGATAAGCCAGTGTCTGCGCAGTGCTTTCACTAATTTGATGATTAGCTACTAATTCAGCCCTGTCTCTTATACACATCTCCGAGCCCACGAGACTAAGGCGAATCTCG
>OJDN01000740.1_pt1 | contig 10283 bp, 8 predicted proteins | sample 1592731 | NCBI WGS metagenome assembly OJDN01 (sample SAMN05416881, study PRJEB24817) | seawater metagenome | isolation source: Sea water | place: Canada:Atlantic | collected 2013-11
GAGATTCGCCTTAGTCTCGTGGGCTCGGAGATGTGTATAAGAGACAGATATTACCGATATCCGCCAGGCGGAGACTATGGCCCGTCAGCGTGAGCGCCAGTTAGCCACCATACTGGATAGCCTGCCCGGCATGGCCTACCGCTGCCTTTACGATGAGCACTGGACCTTGCTATCCGCCTCCAAAGGCTGTCGTGAGCTGACCGGCTACGAGCCGGATGAACTGATCAACAACAAAGTGATCAGTTTTGCCAAACTGATTGCAGGCGGCATCGATGAGGCCACGCTGCAAGCTGTCGACCTGGCCATCGGTAATGCGGAACTGTTTTCCATCGAGTATTCCCTTGTCCGCAAGGATGGAACGCGGATCTGGGTCTGGGAATGCGGCCGCAGTGTCGAAGGTGAGGGTGAGTTGGTGCTTGAGGGGATTGTGCTGGACATCTCTGACCGTAAAGCGCTTGAAAACGAGTTGTCCGAGATGGCGGCCCGGGACCCGCTGACAGGGTTGCTGAATCGTCGGGAGATGGCCCGGTTGCTGGATGAGGAAATTGTCCGTGCCACGCGCTATGGTCGAAACCTGGCGCTGCTTTGGGTCGATTTTGACCATTTCAAGAACATCAATGACTTGTACGGGCACGCCGCCGGCGATTCCGTGCTGAAGGCGGTTAGCGCATTGCTGGCAGAGAGCGTGCGGAGTGTGGATAGTGTCGGTCGGTTTGGCGGCGAAGAGTTTGTTATCCTGTTGCCGGAAATGGACTATCGCGAGGCGCTGGATACCGCAGAGCGACTGCGCCGATTGGTGAGTGATGCCCCACAGTCTCTGGGGAATGGCAACACGGTCGCACTGACCGTCAGTATCGGCGTTTCCGTATTCCCCGACCATGGTGAAGGCGCCGATACCCTGTGCGCGGCAGCCGACAGGGCCATGTATCAGGCCAAGACCGATGGCCGCAATCAGGTGGTGCTGGCACCCTTGACCGAGGACGCCCATAATCCCTGAAGACGATCGTGCTGGATGAGTTGACGCTGCCAGGCCCGCTATCCGGCCAATGCGCCGGGTGACATCCAGCGTCAGGATGTGCGAAAAGACAGTCTCCGGAATCAAAGGTCAAGCGATGAACCGAATTGCCCGCCGTGCGCTCCACACCTCTGCCGTTCCCAATGACCTGGCGTCAGTAACCTACCGAGATGTGGCCGGCGAGAAACCGGAGCTGGCTGGTGTGAGCCCCGAGGTTGTCGAGGCCATATGGCACAGCGTTGAGCGGTTGTACCGAACAGGGGTGCACCCAGGCATACAGCTGTCGGTCAGACACCGGGGCGAGCAGATCCTACATCGGGCCATCGGCCATGCCAGCGGCAACGGGCCCCATGACGCCGTAGACGCGCTGAAAGTGCCGATGACCACGGAGACACCCATTTGCTATTTCTCCGCCTCCAAGGCAGTCACAGCCCTGCTCATCCACATCCTGGCGGAACAGGGGCTGGTCAATCTGATGGACCCGGTGTCGTATTACTGCCCGGAGTTCGCGGGGGGTGGTAAGCGCACCATCACCATCCACCAGGTGCTGTCCCACCGTGGCGGCATTCCGGCGATTCCCCGGGAAACCCCCATTGATGTGCTCTGGGACAGGGACGAAATCTGGCGCCTGTTGTGTGAGGCGAAGCCGGTGGAGGTGGATGGTGCCAAAGTGGCGTACCACGCTATCACCGGGGGCTTCGTGTTGCAGCGGGTACTGGAGAAAGTGACCGGCGATACTATCGAGGCGTATATTGACCGACACCTCCGGAAGCCCATGGGGATGAAGTGGTTTACTTACGGGATTGCATCCGCAGACGTGGACAAGCTTGCCGGCAACTATGCCACCGGCCCAACGCCGCGCTTTCCGGTATCCTGGATCGTGAACCGGGCGCTGGGAGGCGATATACACACGGTGGAGCGGGTCTCCAATGATCCCCGCTTCCAGGAGGCGGTTATTCCCGCGGGCAACTTGTGTGGCACCGCCGAAGAAATGGGGCGTTTCTTTCAGATGATGCTCAACGGCGGGGTCTGGAATGGCAAGCGCATTTGCAGCGAGATGACCGTCAGGCGTTCCATTCAACAGTTTGGATCGCTACAGATTGACCGCACCATGATGATCCCCATGCGCTTCAGTGCAGGCATGATGCTGGGAGGTAACCCCATAGGGCTATGGGGCCAGCAAAGCAGACATGCCTTTGGTCACATTGGTTTGATCAACAAGTTGTGTTGGGCGGATGCAGCCCGGGATATTTCCGTCAGCCTGCTCAACACCGGCATTCCCATTGTTGGCCACCACCTGCCGGCGCTGGCACGGTTTGTCTACACGGTATGCGACCGCTTTCCGTTGATGCCTGAGAACCGCAGGCCGTTGGTGGAGGCCTGACTGACCCCTCAAAGGGTCGCGAGTTGTTCCTCCAGTATCCCCAGCACAGACGACAGGATATCCCGAAAGTCGGTTAGCGTCTGGGTTCGCTGGATTACTTCCTCACGGTTTTCATCCAGTCGCTCCAGCTTGGGGACCACCCGCCGGATACCTTCAGTGATAACTTCGTAAGGATAATGGTGGTCCATGACACTGAGCTTGTTGATCTCGGCCACTTCCTGACTGAAGATGCTGATGATGTCGTAAAGCATGTCCTTGTGCTGAATGGAGCTCGCTTCCCAGTAGGCATCGTCAAGCAGCTCCAGTAGGGAAAGGTATTCCCTTAGTGTATCGGCAACGGATGTCTGGTTCATAAGCGGTCTTCCTGGCCCGGATGGAGTGGGGTCGTTACGGCAAACGGATGCGCATTGTGTTGTGATCTGAAGGGAACTATAGCAGGGGTTTGTGCGTGTGGTTTGGGTAGCGGAGTCGTATTCACTGCAACAAATATGAAACTCTATTCATTTTTATTGAGTTTTGTCCGACAGTTGTGCAGAATTACGTCAAATCATAGAACGTGGACAACGCCTGCTACAGTATGTACCGAGGCTTTATAAAAGCCCGACGAAACAAAAGGATAAAAGGACTTCCAGCCCGGCCAAAAAAGAGCCATTGAAACGTGGGCGGAATCATCGGTTTCGGCGTATTGATCATTGGACACTCAGTGGAAGAGGACGATCATGGATAAGCACACGCAGCCACAGTCTGGGCAGGAGCAACCACGCCCGGTCAAGCTTGACCACCACGACAGTGTTCGGTCACACGTCTGCCAGCAGGTCAGTACTGAAGTGGCGCGACTTGAGCGCCGCATTGAAACCCTCCGACTGACCAAAGCCCCCCACGCCGCCATCATGATCTCGACCTACGAGCGCATGATCGACCGCAAGAAGGGGTTCCTCAAGAACTGGGACATGCAGGACCGGGCCATTTACTGACGCTCGCTGATGACCACGGACTCGTAGACAATCGCCTCGTCACCGCTCTGCTGATTGCCGCAGTGGGCAGGGTTGGGTGTCGTGCCCTCGGTATTGGTGGTGCTGGGCGGCTCATCAGAGGATGTGAACACACGCACCCTGGCGTTCTCATAGTTCACATCCACCCGTATACAATCGGGCTCTTCACCGTCAATGGTTATCCCCGAGGTCTGTGTCAGTGACAGCGTGTCGCGTTTGTTGCCAATAAACTCCTGCCGCATTTCCGCATTGCCAAATTCCCGTCCCGTCAGGCTGATGACGGCATACTCTGGCTGGTTGTAACCGCTGACGGAAAAATCCGGACCGTGAAAACGGCCGCTCCAGACTGCGCTGCTCACCTCCGGGGGAGATGTGTCGTCATCGGCGGGTTCCCTGGCGACAAACTGGGCCGCCCGAAAAACCTTGTCGAGCTGCGGGTTGCTGGTCCAGTCTAGCAGGACGTACACCCAGATCTGATCCGGCTCGGGCGGTTCGCCATTGTTGCCACCGGTTTCGGTAAAGCGGATCAGTGCATCGTTGGCTGGAGTATTGTAACGGGAACCCTCGCCCTGAGTGATGCTGTCGCGCATCAGCCGCCGGCCATCATTGAAGGTGTTCACCTGATTCGTGCTGATAACGTAGTGGAGGAAATCCATCGGATTTCGCGCGTGGGTGTAGGTTGTCCCATCATCACTTGGCGTCAATCCCATCAGCAGTTCGAAGCGATCGCGGAGCTGGGCGACCACGCCTTCGTCATCCTCGCCGTCGGCGGGTTCAATGCCCCGATACACATCGTAGAAAGTGGTCTGTGGCAGTACCGGTGGCAGGCCATCTTCGTCCCCGACGGCAAAACTCTCGAAAGACAACGACACACTGGCCGCCGGATTGATGTAGTTGCTGTCGGAGGAGTCGTCTGGCCCACAGCCGGCCAATGTCAGGGCAAACAGAGGAATGGCGGCGAAAATGCAGGAATGTCTCATTTCAAGTGACCCTGAGATGCGTCGTTGTTGGTAAAACGCTAAAGTGTTTAGCCAGGGTGCCGCTGAATTCGTTCGGCACCTGCGTGACTGCTGACAATAAACCATAAAAAAGGCATCTGCCCTCGCGGAGATCACATTTTGCAGCAATGGGAATGCCACGTCCGATGGCTCCGTTTCATCGCGCTTGCGGTTCTGGCTATTGTTATTCCGGCCTCCGCCGTGGCGCAGGAACGATGCCAGGACGGCGAGATTGTTCTGAACAGCGCCACCAGCAGTGTGCGTGATCTGGGTAGTTGTATCTGGTACCTGGAGGACCCGGAGCACACCCTCGATTTCAACGACATCCTGAGTGGAGATACCGCGCCTTTCACCCGTCATGAGGGCGGTGTGCTGAATTTTGGCTACACGGAATCTGCTTATTGGGCCAGATTTGATGTCGAGGTAGGAGCTGGCGCAGCGCTGACAGACTGGATACTGGAGCTGGCCCTGCCACTGGTGGATGAGGTGGTGCTCTACCTGGTTCGGGATGGCGAGCTGATAGAGCAGCGCCGTGCGGGCTATGAGGGCGACTGGTCCGGGCGTGACCTGGCGGTGCCCAACCCCACGTTCCGATTGTCACTGGAACCAGGAAGTTCAACTCGCATCTATTTGCGCATTACCAATACCAATACCTTCCGCCTGCCGATCACCCTGTGGCACCCCGATGCCTATATCGAGAGGGTGTCAGTCGATGAAGCCGTGCGGGGTATTCTGTTTGGCAGCATTCTGGCCATTCTCGCTTACAACCTGTTTGTAGCCGTGTCCGTTCGCGAACGCAGCAATATTTACTACGTGTTGTACCTGGTATCGGCCGCTGTATTCATAGCCACTGAGCAGGTGCACGGTATCCAGTTACTGGAGAATCGCCCCGCTCTACTGCACAAAGAATACCTCCATTACCAGATCATCAATACCTGGTTCTGGGGTCTGTTGATGGCCCGGTCCCTGCTGGAAACCCGGGAGCGGTCTGCGGACCTGGACAAGGTGATCCAGCTTTGCCTGTACGCCATTGTGGCGACCTTTGTGCTATCCCTGTTCCTGCCCTATCACACGGCGATGGAATGGATCGTGTTGGCGTCGATCCTGCTCAGCATTATCCTGATTGTGGTCAGTTACCTGTCCTGGCGCTATTACAACCCGGCTGCGCGCTCCTACTTTTTTGCCTGGACCCTGGCGCTGGTGGGTTTCGGTATCTATGGCCTGACCGTGATGGGCTACCTGCCGTTGAACATGTTCACCTCCTACGCCCCGCAGTTCGGCCTGACGGCCCAGATCATCCTGTTCTCCTTTGCCCTGGCTGACCGGATCAAGCAGGTACAGGGCGAAGCCCTGGGCTGGAGCCAGAGAGCGCTGGCCAACCTGCGTCGATACCAGTCGCTGTTCGACAACGCCATAGAGGGCGTGTTCCAGATGTCGCTGGACCGGCGTTTCGTCACCGCCAACCCCGCCATGGCAAGGTTGATGGGCTACACCAGCAGCCGGGAGCTGCTGGATCTTGACCCGGACGTCCTGGAAACCTGTTTTGCGGATGAGCGCGTGCGCCGCTGGGTGATTGGGCAGTTGGAATCCCGGGGCACAGTCAAGGGTATCGAAGCGCGGTATTACACCCGTTCCGGTGCAGAGCGCTGGGCCACCATTTCGTTACATACCGTGTATACCCCCGATGGCGATCCCGCCCATCTTGAGGGCACCTGTATTGATGCTACTGAGCGCCACCAACGCCAGCGTATCGAGCGGGAGCGGGAGCAGGAACGCCTGGAAAAAGAACTGGCGCGCAATTCGGCCGAAGCCAAGAGCCAGTTCCTGGCCAACATGAGCCACGAAATCCGAACACCGCTGGCGGCGATTATCGGTTATGGCGAAACCCTACTTGATCCGGACCTGACCGAGAGGGAGAAACACACCAGTGCGGAAACGGTGGTGCGCAGTGGCCGTCACCTGCTGGATCTGATCAACGACGTTCTGGATATCTCCAAGATCGAAGCCGGGCAGTTACAGGTTCGACAGGAGCCTTTTGATCTGGCCGATGCAATTGATCAGGTTATCGGGAGTGTTCAGCCATTGGCAGAGCAGAAAGGTCTGTCACTTCACAGGGACATCGCAGCCGGTTTGTCCACCATGCGCAGTGACCGTCGACGGGTTGAACAAATTCTGCTGAATCTGTTGAACAACGCTATCAAGTTCACGGACCAGGGCCGTGTCACGCTGCATGTGGAGTTGGAACCGGCATGGATGCCTCCAGCCACGGTCGATGAGGCAAATAACGGAGCATCACCACGCAGCGAACAGCCGGTGGCGGCTGTTCGATTCCGGGTCACCGATACCGGCATTGGTATCCGACCGGAAGATATAGAGCAGCTATTCCAACCTTTCAACCAGGTCGACACGGGCCTCACCCGCCAACATGACGGCACCGGGTTGGGACTGGCCATCTGCGGCCGCCTGACTAACCTGCTCGGCGGCACGCTAAAGGTCGACAGTCAATGGTCACAGGGCAGTGAATTTACCGTGACATTGCCACTGGAGCTATCATGAAAGAACCCCGCCTCGATATTCTGGTCATTGAAGACAATGAGCTCAACCGCTACCTGCTGACTTTTTTACTGGAACACCGCGGCCACCGCGTCAGATCGGCCACAGACGGACCGGCAGGCATTGCACTGGCGAAGGCGCTGTTGCCCGACCTGATTCTGCTGGATATACAATTACCGACCATGCATGGCTATGACGTGGCAGCAACCCTGCGCGAAGTCGAATCTGTGGGCAGGGTTCCCATTATCGCAGTGACCTCCCACGCCATGGCGGGTGATCGCGAGAAAGCACTGGCAGCGGGCTGTAGTGGTTATATCGAAAAGCCCATCGACCCCGATACCTTTGTCGATGAGGTGGAAAGTGTCTGCCGGCAGTCTCCGGATATGGAAAGTAGCTGATGCCACGGATCCTCATCGTTGATGACCGGGAGGAAAACCTCTATTACCTGGAGACGCTGCTCATCAGCCACGGTTATCAGGTCGATGCTGCCAGCCAGGGCAACGAAGCACTGGATAAGGCGCGCAGCACCCCTCCCGATATGATTGTCTCCGATCTGTTGATGCCCATCATGGACGGTTACACGCTGCTCCAGCAATGGAAATCCGACCCCCGGCTCAAGCATATTCCCTTCATCATCTACACTGCCACCTACACCGAAGAAAGTGACCGCGAACTGGCCCTGGATCTCGGCGCCGATGCCTTTGTCCTCAAATCTGCCGAGCCGGAAGCTTTCCTCAAAGTCCTGTGGCAAATCCAGGATCAACCCCATAGCGCCAAGCCCATTGCGACCAGCCCCGTCGGGCTCGATGAAAACACTATCCTGAAGACCTACAACCAGACACTGGTCCGCAAACTGGAAGAAAAATCCCGTCAACTGGAAATCGCCAACCGGGCCTTGCAGAAAGATATCGCCCGCCGGGAAGCCACGGAAGCCGCGCTTCGGGTCAGCGTGGAGCGATTCCGGTTATTGGCCCAGGCCACCAGTGATGCCGCCTGGGACTGGGATATGCTCAGTGACAATCGCTGGTGGAATGACGGTTTCACACAGCTCTTTGGCCACCGTCGCGCCGACTCGCAACCCGATGACGCCGCCTGGGCGGCGCTGATTCACCCCGATGACCGGGAGGAGGTGTTGACCGGGCGCCAACTGGCCATTTCCCAAAACGGCAACAATCATTGGTCCGCCAGCTATCGTTTCAGATGTGCAGACGGCCAGTGGGCCCAGGTGGAGGACCGCGGTCACCTGATTCGCGATGACCATGGCACTGTCATCCGGATGGTCGGCGGCATGACCGATATCACAAACCGCATCACGATGGAAAAACAACTCCACCGGGCACAACGGCTGGAGGCCCTGGGCATGCTGACGGGCGGGGTCGCCCATGATTTCAACAACCTGCTCACGGTGGTCATGGGCAACGCGCAAATTCTGGAAGACAAACTGGGCGACCACCCCGACCATCAAAGGCTGGCAAGGATGATCACGGAGGCGGCTGAGCGCGGAGCGGATCTGACCCATCGCCTGCTGGCATTTGCCCGGCAACAGAGCCTCACCCCGAGGACCGTGAACCTGAATCAACTGGTACTCGGCATAGAGCCGCTGCTGCAGCGAGCACTGGGCAGCAATATTGTAATCGCCCTGGAACTCGATGCCCGGCTGCCGTCGGTCTACGTGGACCCTTCAGAACTGGAACACGCGCTGCTGAACCTGTGTGTCAACGGACGCAATGCCATGCCGCAGGGTGGTAGCCTGACCATCTCAACAGGCGCCACTCAGGCTAGCGATTCAACCGAGCTGGATTTGAGTTGTGGCCAGTATGCCGTGTTATCGATAACCGATACGGGCACCGGCATAGCCCCGGAGCTTGTGGATCGATTGTTTGAGCCCTTTTTCACCTCTGCAGAACAGGGTGCCGGAACGGGGCTGGGTTTGGCAATGGTACACGGATTTATCAACCAGTCCGGCGGGCAAATCAACGTCCGCTCAAGACCGGGGGAAGGCAGCACCTTCCTGCTGTATCTGCCTGTCTCCGACCAGCCACCGACACCGCTGCCGGTTGATGAGCAACCATCTGAAAATATCGGCGGCAATGAATCAATCCTGTTGGTAGAGGACGACCACCTGGTTCGGAGTGTCGCCAAACATCAGTTGGAGTCTCTGGGCTATCAGGTCATCACGGCAACCGATGGCCAGCAGGCACTCGACCTGTTGCACGAAGGCAATACTGTTGACCTGCTGTTCACCGATTTGCGCATGCCCGGTATGGGCGGCAGACAGCTTGCCCAACTGGCCAGTGAGCTGCGCCCCAACCTGAAGATACTGTTCACCACCGGGTTTGCCGGCCACGACGATGAAGGCGACAGGCCCCAAGGCAACACCAACCTCATCCGAAAACCCTACCGCCGGTCTGAGCTTGCCCAATGCCTGCGCCAGGTACTGACACAGCAGGACAACGCATGATAAATCGCCAATGCCTGAACCCCGCAATACCGGCGGTCATCCGGCGGTCAATAACCGCTGTATTCCTACAAACTGAGCGGCTTTCAAGCGGGCTTGAAACAACCCACACAATACCGCATGCTGGGACTATGGTGGATTTGATCACGGATTATCTTTCTGGCCAAACAAGTCTTTCCGCCAGACAAACATGCGAATAATAAAGGTCTGGTGATGACATTAGGGATCCCCGATAAACGGCTGCTGGTACTCGATGATGATGCCGACGTCAGCTTTACCATCTGCACCATTGCCAAAAGTGCCGGTCACGATGCCCGCGCCACCACCAGTGCGGACGAGTTTCTTCACCTGGTCAAAGACTGGACCCCTTCACACCTGATAGTCGATCTCGCCATGCCGGAAGTGGATGGTGTCGAGATACTGAAACGTCTGGCCGATGCCGCCTTTGATGGCGTCGTGATCGTTGCCAGCGGTCTGGGCAACAGGGTGTTGGAAGCCGCGGGTCGAGCCGCCGCAGAAAATGGTCTCAATGTCTCGGGGGTACTGGGCAAGCCCTTTACCCCCAATCGACTCCGCGAGTTGCTCAGCGACAAAACCCATCAGCCTGCCCTCAAGGCACCCGATAACCGGCCACAGGAATTCCAGCTCACCAGGGAGACCCTCGCCGCGGGCCTGACTGAGCAGCAAATAGGCGTTTACTACCAGCCCAAGGTATCCTGTGCCACAGGAAAATGCATTGGTTTTGAAGCGCTGGCCCGGTGGCACCATCCCAGTATCGGCATCATTATGCCCGACCGCTTCATTCCGCTGGCGGAAGAAACCGGCCTGATCGGTGAACTGACCCTGTCTCTTATACACATCTCCGAGCCCACGAGACTAAGGC
>OJDN01000754.1_pt1 | contig 10203 bp, 7 predicted proteins | sample 1592731 | NCBI WGS metagenome assembly OJDN01 (sample SAMN05416881, study PRJEB24817) | seawater metagenome | isolation source: Sea water | place: Canada:Atlantic | collected 2013-11
TACACACTGCATATCGTCGGCAGCGTCAGATGTGTATAAGAGACAGGGTGTAGATGAGCGAATGAAAAAAGAAGGCCATATTCACGATGGCTTTGAAATAGCACATTATGGTAAACGCCATCGCATAGATATAAAAGCACTCACAAACGGCAGCACAGTTATGTGTTATGGGCAAACAGAAGTTACCCGTGATTTAATGCAAGCACGCCAAAGCATAGGTGCAACAACTTATTATGAGTCTAGTGATGTTGTCATTCATGAGCAAAACTCAAACTCCCCATTTGTAACGTTTACTAAAAATGGTATTGAATATAAATTAGACTGTGATTATATTGCTGGATGCGATGGCTTTCATGGCGTTTCTCGACAATCTATCCCTAAAGAAAAACGTAACGAATTTGAACGTATTTATCCTTTTGGCTGGCTTGGGTTACTTAGCGATACTCCCCCCGTTGCTGATGAGCTTATTTACTGTAAAACTAAACGAGGCTTTGCCTTAGCGAGTATGCGCTCTTCAACCCGTTCACGTTATTATTTACAGGTGCCATTAACTGATAAAGTTGAAGATTGGTCTGATGATGCATTTTGGGCTGAGCTTAAAAAACGCTTACCTGAAGACGCTGCTAACAGGCTGATTAGCGGTCCCAGTATCGAAAAAAGCATCGCCCCCCTTCGTAGCTTTGTATGTGAACCAATGCAGGATGGACGCTTATTTTTAGTTGGTGATGCCGCTCATATTGTACCGCCCACAGGCGCTAAGGGCCTTAACCTGGCAGCATCTGATGTGTCCACTCTTAGCAAATTGCTAAATAAGACATACAATGGTGAGGAGCCTAATGCAGTATTAAAATACTCCGAAATTGCATTAAAAAGAGTATGGCATGCCGAGCGATTCTCATGGTGGATGTCAAACATGCTACATGAATACGATGATGACAACATAAATGAAAACGAGGCTAAAACGTTTAAACGATTCATGGCATCCGACCTTGATTTTCATCTAAATTATGAAGAAGGTAAAAAAGTTATGGCTATCCAATATGTGGGAATGCCATACGAAAAAATTTAAATAATTCCCTTAAAATAAAGTAAGCCCATATGACATGTGTCATATGGGCTTACTTTATTAATGAATACAACCAGCTAACTTACTTAGTTATTTCGTGCGAACGCTCAATTTTCAATCTACCTCCTTAACTTCTTCGAACTAATTAAATTCAATAGTTTCATTCTTTATTGCTAAATATAGTGGCCAACGTTGAGTGCAATAATGTGATGAGAGCCCATATTTGGTAGATTTTAATTCAATCAGCACGGGTTCCATAAATATTTATTGGCTAATTAGATTGGTTATCTCATTTAAGCGATTCGCCAGTGGGTCCTGTTTTACCTCACTTCCGTTCTCGTTAAATTCAATTATTCTATTATCTTTAGTATTGTAGGTAGGCCAAGCACTGCCTTGCTTAGGTGACGGATCACTGTATTTAGCAAACCTTACCCATGCAGTGTGCATTGCACTGGCAACTTTAAAATCGTTTTGCGATGCTGATAGGTTTTGCTCTAGTATATTAAATACAAAAGGTATTTCAGTAGCATGGTATGCACCATCAACTTTGCCTTTTAACTGACTAGGAACGTAATTAAAGCGATAAAGCCATATAGGCTGATCATTCATACTTGCTTTGCTTGCAATATAGCGCGCAGGTTCTACAAAACGCTTATCACCGAATATCATAGAGCCTAGCAGTGGATAATTTAACTCCCCGTTTTTAGCTAGCACAAACGGCAAATACGCTTTAGTGAACTGTACTCTATTGTTCACTGATTTGAGCGTTTCTGTGGCTATTGCAATAGCCCCTTGAGGATTATAGTCTTTTAAAAACCCCCATTCAAAATCAGTGCTCCCAATAAATAAGGGAATTTTTTTTTGCTGACCTTGAGCATACCCCACCTCGTCAGTTGTTAATACAATAGATGAGTCAATCATCGGCCCGCTATAAGTAGGCGTATTTGCGTTCATCATATTCAACCCGCTTAGAACCTTTTCTGCAGGCAAAGCACGTAGTTTTGCGAGTGCTTCTTTATCATTGGTATTAATACCCACACTGTTAGCAAATTGAACGCCAGCATCTTCAGCTGAAAGGTTACCTCTAGTGCCTTTTTTATTTAAGTATACGACCGTTTCTGTTGAATCGCTTCTCCCTCCGCCTGATTGCACAATTACTTTATGAAACAGCCCTTCAGATTGAGGCGATAACATATGAACATTTACTGAGCGTCCACCCGCTGACTCACCAAAAAGAGTTACATTATTGGGATCCCCACCAAAATGGGTAATGTTATTTTTAACCCATTTTAATGCAGCAATTTGATCCATCAAGCCGTAGTTTCCAACTGGTGTATTTTTGCTTTGCTCACTCAACTCAGGATGAGCAAAAAATCCAAAACGCCCTAACCTATAGTTAAAACTAACAAATACAACACCCGACTCAGCAAACGACTGACCACTATAAATAGCCGCTGACGAACCGCCATTGACAAAGCCTCCGCCATGTATCCACACCATAACAGGGCGCTTTCGAATAGCATCTTGTGCTGGTGTCCATATATTTAAGTAAAGGCAATCTTCACTCAATGGGCCTTTTAAGGGCGCCAAGTCACCCATAAATGGAACTTGCATACAGTCGGGGGCATATTGAGTTGCATCAAGCACGCCTTGCCAAGGCGTTGCACTTTTAGGTTTTTGCCAACGTAAATTAGCAATAGGTGCTTGTGCATAAGGGATCCCCAAAAATTTATTAACAGGACTTTTTGTATCTATTACAGATACCCCTTTGACAAACCCTAATTGTGTTTTTGTAATCACATTATGTGTAGTTTTTGCTTGCTCATTGAGTTCAGTTAAGTCTTGAGCATTTGCACAAATACTTATACTCATAAAAATTGCAGTGATAATACGGCTTACTCTTAAAGTATTCATATAAAAATCCCTAAATAAGCAGTTGCTTTATTAAGCAACTGATTATTAGACAGTGCTGCTAAATCTAAAAGCCGCACTATTTAACTTAATTATTCTATTGAGCATTAAGGCTCAATAACCAAAGCTTTATCTAAATTAAATGCAGCGCGCTTTAGAATATTGCGTGAAGAGGAACCAATATTGACGCCATATTGACCAGCTTCTGCTAACCATACATTTTGTTTTTGATCGAAAGATGTTAGCGCTCTAGAATCAAATTCAAAGCTTATTATTTGTGTTTCACCTGGCTCAAGGAGCTTAGTTTTAGCAAATGCTTTGAGTTCATTTTCAGGTTTCTTTAACACATTTTGGGGCGCCGATATATAAAGCTGAACAACCTCTTTTCCAGATGACTTACCTGTATTGGTGATCGCTAATTTTGCCGTTATTTTATTGGTAAACGTTTCAGTGCTAAGTGTAATATCACCATAAGTGAAATTGGTGTAAGACATACCAAAACCAAACGGATAGGCAACCTCTTCATTGTGTTTATTAAAGTGGCGATACCCCACCCAAATGTCGTCATCGTAGGTAACCTTTGCAGGCACAGTTTGCATTATGCCTTCAGGCTTTGCATCAGGATCAAGAACGGTGCCTGGGAATCCTTTAGCCGCGGGGTAATTATTAAGCTCTAACGGCCACGTATCTGTTAACTTACCGGATGGATTAATATTACCTACTAAAATATTGGCAATTGCATTGCCTGCTTCCTGCCCAGGCTGATAAGCCAATAAAATTGCATCGGCTTTGTCTTGCCAACTAGCAACTTCAATTACACCACCCACATTGAGAATGACAACAACGGGTTTGCCTTGCTCACGAAATGCTTTAGACACATCGTGAAGCATAGCTAACTCTTTATCAGTAAGATAAAAATCGTGCTCAGGTCTGTCTATAAATTCACCCGAACTTTTGCCAAGTGTTACGAGCCCGTAGTCATATTTTTTAGCTGAAGCATTAAGGTACTTTTGATTAAGTGAAAACTCTGGTAAAGCTTGTTTAGGCATGAAAGGCGCTAAAGGATGCTTTGAAACCGGTATTTTAGCTTGTTCTTTTTTTATATGAGCCTTGTAGGCATCAGCAAGACCAACTTCTATTTCTGCTCCTACATTTTTTAAACCCTGCTCCAGAGAAGTAACATAAGCCTCATTTACATCACCACTGCCCGTTCCCCCAATAATAATATCAAATGAATGAATGCCAAATAACGCAACCGATTGAGCTCCTTTTAATGGTAAAGTATCTGCGTTATTTTTTAGTAATACCATTCCTTCTTCAGCAGCCACTTGAGAAAGCTTTGCATGTGCCTTTAAGTCCGGCTTATCAGAGTACTTATATTGTTTATAGACTAAGCTTTTTTGAACTAACGTCAGAATGTTCTTAACGTTTTGATCTAACAATTTTTTATCTAATTTTTTAGCACTAATAGCACCTAAAATTGCTTGCTCTTGATAATCCATACCAGGCATAAGCAAATCATTCCCTGCTTGCATTTGTGCAACAGGGTCTGTGCCACCAAACCAATCTGTCATAACAATGCCATCAAACCCCCATTGTTTTCTTAAAACGTCTGTTAATAAGTAGCGACTTTGCGATGTATAAACACCATTTACCTTGTTATAAGACGACATAATTGTCCACGGATTGCTTTCTTTTACGGCAATCTCAAATCCACGCAGATAAATTTCTCTAAGAGTTCGCTCGCTTAATTGAACATCAATCGTATTCCTGTTCCATTCATGGTTATTTGCTACAAAATGTTTAAGTGATGTACCTACACCTTGAGACTGAACCCCATTCACAACCGCTGCAGCTATTTTTCCGCTCAGTAGTGGATCCTCTGAATAGTATTCAAAATTACGCCCCCCCAATGCAAAGCGATGAATATTTAGTGCAGGTGCAAGTAATACATCAACCCCGTACTCTTTAGACTCATTCCCAATGGCTTCACCCACCTCTTGCGCTAACTTTAAGTTCCAAGAAGAAGCGATCAAATTGGCTATAGGAAATGCCGTTGCATAAAACGTGTTGCTTTTATCGGTATCTCGCTTGGGATCTATTCTCAGACCGGCGGGTCCATCTGCTAATGTTATTGAAGGAATCCCTAAACGAGGAATAGAAAAGGTATTGCCTGCAGCACCGGCCACTTTTTCTTTTGTTTGACCAACGGTTGGACTGTCCTGACCTGTATCCATACCTGTACCACGAACGAGTTTAACTTTTTCTTCCACTGTTAATGCATTAATTACATCATCAAGAGGGTCAACACCAAGTTTAGGTAACTCAGTAGATCGCGTATCTAATGTAGTAAACGCACTGGCAAGTAATAAGGAGAGCCACACTGCTGATGCAGTTTTAAATTTTGCAGATTTATTATTAATTTTTTTCATTTAAACATACCTATGTATTTAGAACTGAAGATAATGACTAACAATAAAAAAGCTCGTACAGCGTACGAGCTGTTAAAGCTTAAAACTCCCACCCAAAGCGAACCCCGCTTGTACGAGGGTCTGAAATTGTTACAGTTCCATCTGATAAGCCAGGAAACACTGGGCCCAATGATGCATTAGATACGGTAATTTCATCTTCTATATTTTTAACATAAGCCTGTACAAACCAATCGCGTTCAGCTGAGCGATAAGTGAAAGAAATATCTGATTTATGAAAAGAAGGTTGTTCAAACTGTGATATCGACGCAGTTGATAAAATTGAATACGAGTCACTCCATCGAGATGAAAGATCAACTTCTATATCAGCCCCGCTATCAAGCATAAATACGTGCTGGTAATTAAGTAACACTGTAAACTCTGGAGAGCGATTTAGTTTTTCGCCTTTTAAATTTATGTCTTGATTTAACTGATAATCAGTATAATGAGCATCTAGCCATGTGAAGGCTACATTAAGCTTATCGATAGCAGTAATATAATACCGAGATTCCACCTCAAGACCCGTTACACTGGCCTCCCCCGCATTACTGGTTACTTGACATGAACCACCACATATTTCAGAAACATTACTTAGCTGAAGGTCTTGATAGTCATAATTAAACAGGTTTATAAAGGTACGTAAGCCATTATCTAAGTCCATTTTTATGCCCAGCTCATATGCTGTCAGTGTTTCTGGGTCGTAAAATAATGCCGACTCAGATAACGGATTAAAACAATTAGGCATTCCTTGTGTACACCCGTCATTAAACCCACCAGCTTTATAACCTGTTGATACCAGGCCGTAAAGTAAAGTATCTTCGCTTAAGTCATAATCCAGGCCCACTTTCCAAGTTAGCTCTGAGTAATCAACTTCTGCGTTATTTAAAGAATCTGGGATTGGATTGGTTTGCTCATTAAACGTAAAATCAAGTGGTTCATCAACGGTATAATGATTAATAATAGCGCCGACACGGGATTTTTTATCTTGTGTTAAACGTGCGCCTAACGTGAAGCTGAACTGATCACTTAAGTTAAACGTGCCCTGGCTAAATACAGCCAAGGATTCAGATTTTGTTGGTTCTTGGGGAAAACCAAATATGTAACCATCCTCGCCTTGCTCACCCGCATAAATATAGTAGTCAATGGCAGATTTCTCAGCAAATGAATAAATACCCGCTTGCAAGTTCATTTTATCAGTCACATGAGTAAAGCGAAGCTCATGAGAGTTTTGGTCGTAGTTACCTTCAAACACTTGTCTGTCTGATATGTTGATTATGCCAAAAGGCAGTTCTACTGTTCCTACTAAACCAGTAGTGTTTTGATCATTTCGTTTAAATTCTCTGTATGAGCCTAAATAGGTCATTGTTAAACTCGGTGATATCTCCCAATTAAGCTCACTCATGACTCCCCAAGAGGAACCATCTTTTGAAGCTTGCGCTAAGTCTTTCCAACCTATAGTTCTTAACTCATCTGTGCTTAAGTTATCTGCAATATAAAGTGGGTTTTCTCCTTTGACTGTATTTGATGTATTTATATTGCTCAAATCATAAAAATTAGAAAGCTTTACTGCACTGCGCCCAGAGCCCTCGATAGAGGAATGGTCTGCTCTAACTAAAAGGTTTACATCATCAGAAAGCTCAAACAACCCGCTTAATCGAATCGAGGTGTTATCTTTGCCTGGATCAATACTGTATTCAGATTCCGGATTTTTATTTAGGTATGTATCGCGCTTATCCCAATTTATTGCAGCACGTATGGCCGCACTTTCTGAAATAGGTACATTGACCATAACTGTGGCTTGACGGCTTCCATAATTTCCTACTCCGCCATCAAGTGATCCGTATATTTCATCTATAGTCGGCTTGGCTGAAATAACATTAATTAAGCCTGCTGTTGCATTTCGCCCATAAAGTGTACCTTGGGGGCCTCGTAAAATTTCAACTTGATCTAGGTCAAAAAATGAGACTTCTTGAGCTTGAGGCCGCGCAATATAAATACCATCTTGTAAAAATGCAGCTGAGGGGTCACCTTTTTCAGTGTTATCGGTGCTAGATACACCACGTATTGTTATTTGTAGTCCATCTGAGCCTGCACGATCAATAGAAATATTAGGTGCTTGATCTTGTAACGTAGTGGGATCTGAAATCCCTGCGCTCATCAACGCTTTTGCAGATAGAGCAGTGACTGCAGCAGATGTATTAGCAAGGTTTTTTCCTGTTCGAGTTGACGATACAACAATAACTTCAAGATTTTCCTCTTTTTTTAGATTTTCGTTTTGTGCAAAAGCTAATGGTGCAGATAAAGCCATAGATGTACATGCCGCAGAAATAAGACAGCTTAATCGTGTTTTTGTGTGGTGATTCATAGTTGGTCCTAGTGTGTTTTACGTTACATAAAGTTAATCCATTGATTTATTTACCTAAAAATTACAGCAACATAACGTAACGCAATTTATCTTTGTATGATGGCGATATAATCGCCATACAAAATGTAATCGATTACATCGCATGACTCAACAACAAATTATTAACAAAAATTACATGCTTACAAATCACCTATCTTAGATTAAGCATTAAACTTATAAAATCAATTGGTTATAAATTTGAAAGGGAGAGATAAAGTTATATGCTTTAATCTATTGTTATTTTTGATGCATACAATCAATAATATAAATACGTAATTTGTAATTGGTTACAGTTTTGGGTTTATGTGTATACTAGTCGTAGTATATTTTCGGAACTAATTCTCTATGGCTAACATAAAAGATGTTGCATTTGCCGCTGAAACCTCTGTTGCAACAGTATCTCGATACTTCAGCTCACCAGAAAAACTATCAAAGAAAACGGCCGTTAAAGTGGCAAAAGCTATCGAAGCACTTAATTACAAACCAAATTTGCTGGCAAGAAACTTTACACAATCTAAATCCTATTCAATTTTAGTTATTGCGCCAATTAATAACCCTTTTTTACTTGATGTAATAAGTGGTATTCAAGAAGTTGCTATAGCTAATGGATATACTGTACTACTAGCCGACATTATGCAGTCACAGCGCGATGGTACATACTATTACAACATGTTAGAAACACGACTCGTCGATGGGATAATTGACTTTCAAGCTAGGCTTAAAGACTCTAAAACACCCTCCCCCCCGATGCAAAATATTGTTACACTTTGTGATTATAAACCTAATGGTATCTATCCTGTTGTTTCCATTGATGATGTAGGGGCGGCTGAAGAAATGGTCGATTACCTTACATCTTTGGGTCATAAGCACATTGGCTGTCTTAGTGGTTTAAATTTTATACATGCAACAAAACATCGTCTAAAGGGTTATCAAAACGCACTCAAAAAAGCCAATATTCCGTTTGACTCTGACTTAATCATTGATGGCGATTTTTCTTCAACGTGTGGAATAAAAGCTGCAAAACTTTTTGCTGACATGCCCAAACGACCAACCGCAATATTTAGCATGAGTGATAAGATGGCAATAGGGTTAATTCAGGGCTTTAAAAAGCTTGGCTTAAAAGTTCCCGAAGATATTTCAGTGGTCGGCTTTGACGACATTGAGTTTGCAAAGTTCTGCGATCCTACGCTTACAACAATTCGCCAACCAGCAAAAGAACTTGGCTCTGAGGCAATGAAACTTTTATGCGATATTATCAAGGGAAAATTTGCTCAAAATAAAGCACCAGCTCCTTATTTTTTGCCAACCGAATTAATTGTCAGAGGCAGCTCTGTGGCCCCAAAATGACTTCCCATAATTTGCTAGTCACCTAATGAGTTACATTGTAACTTTTAACAATCGGTGTTTATGAGCAAAGACAAACGTTATATCACTGGTTAAAAAAGCCTATAAGCGATAGATCGCTTGATGATATCCGCTTGATGAAGCTCATTAAAGCGTTTTATGTAGCCAGTGTTTGTACGTATGGTAGCCCTTGGATACAGGCAGACTTGCGTAAAGCCGGTGAGCTATGCAATGTAAACCATGTAGCTAAGATCATGCGACAACATAAGCTTAAAGCAAAAATTGGGTATAAACGTCGCCATATTAAAAGCGTGGAGGCACCACGAATTGCGGATAACTTATTAGCGCGTCAATTTAACCCGCCAGCACCGAATCAATCCTAGGTGAGCGACAAAACTTACATAAGAACCTATTAAGGTTCTTTATATGTGGAAACAGTGATGGATTTATTCTCTCGGCGTATTGTGTTGCTCAATGGATAAAATATGGGTAAGTACCTTGTTATAAGCACACTGTTGATAGCTGTATATCAACTTCAACCGAAGACTAAGATAATGGTTCATTGCGATTAAGCTAGTCAATACGATAGCGCTGACTATCTCGCATTTATCAAAGAACATAATCTTGTGCTTAATGAGTCGCGCTGGGAACTGTCATGATAATGCACTTGCTGAAAGCTTTTTCGCAACGATTAAAAGGCGAATAATTAAGTTTAATATGTACTCGACACGCGAAGATACGAAAGCCGAGATATTCAATTTTATGGAAATGCTCTACTATCAAAAAAACATTCACACTCAGGCGATGTTTCACCTGCTTAATTAGAGGAAGCCTATTATTCTAAGTTAAAAACTGTCTAATGAAAGTTGGGAAGTCGAGCTCTTTTTGAGAAAGGACGTAGAGTGTGATTTAACACTCAACAAATTTACTCAAGGGAGCGGCACTCTTAAACTAGACCCTATTTTTGCAATAACAGCCTTTAGTATCTGCTACAAGTAATTTTGAGTTAA
>OJDN01000758.1_pt1 | contig 10182 bp, 9 predicted proteins | sample 1592731 | NCBI WGS metagenome assembly OJDN01 (sample SAMN05416881, study PRJEB24817) | seawater metagenome | isolation source: Sea water | place: Canada:Atlantic | collected 2013-11
TCTACACACTGCATATCGTCGGCAGCGTCAGATGTGTATAAGAGACAGGTAACATGGCGGGTTCAATAGCTAGTGTTCAGAGGATCAAGGACATAATTATATTCGCGTTTTCCATTCTTTTAGTCGCCACTGCGTTCGTCGATCCTGCAATTCTATCGCTATTCTTTGCTAACGATATGTCCTCAAGATTGGCTTTAGGGTTTGGTTCGCTAACAATCTTCTTTTTATCGAGCCTTAGTCTTTTTTTAGGCTGGACTAGAAAAGCAGTTGAGCACGAGTCCACATCAACAGAGTTATTTGAGATAAAACAGATGATTAGGGAGGAGCTTGCCAGAGAGAACCTTGAAGACGACCGCGCGACCCTAATCAAGAAACGGTATGACCTGATCAACACCAAAGCTCCAAAACTTAATGACAAGCAGTTTCTAAAGGCTAAAGCCAAGCACCTAAGAAAAGTCCGCTTGAGCAAGATGCTTGACAGAAGGCCCCATGCATCCGTTGCGTGCCTTCGCTTTCGATTCTGGATTCATGACAATTTCTACAGCTGGGCCGAGAAACATGAAAATTGACGAGAGATTCGTTGAACAATTTTTTTCTAATGCCTCAGCGACGCTCTCATCCTCTCCGTTCGGTAAGGAAATAGAATGGCAGAGATCTAATTCATTGCGCTCTGTTTCAGAACAGGACTTTCTCCGAGAGACCGCTTGGGTAATCATAAACTCAGGATTTAAGGAGAAAACCGCTCGGAAGCTTTTTGGATATATAGAAATTGCCTTTCAGAATTTTGCTAGTGCTGAAACGATGCTTGCAGAGGCAGATCTCTCCCTCGAAATCGCGCTCAATATTCTGAATCACCCCGGGAAGCTGAAGGGCATCATAGCTGCAGCTGAACTGGTGAAAGAAAACGGCTTCGAAACGTTTCGCCGTAAGATTGAAAGTAGACCTTACGAAACTCTTCAATCGATTCCTTTCATTGGAGAAACAACTGTCCGTCATCTCGCAAAGAACTTGGGGCTAAACGTTGCGAAGCCAGACCGCCACCTCGTACGTCTAGCCAAGGCGGCACAATTTGATTCTGTCGATTCCATGTGTACACATCTATCAAGAGTGTTCAGTGAGCAGGTGAAGGTTATTGACCTTATATTGTGGAGGTTTATGGCTGAGTCGCCTGCAGCTCTTGATACATTTTCGAAAAACTTTAAATGGTAAGCCTCCGTGCCCCTGACCCAGGATTTTTAACCATTCTCAACTTAGAGCGGTTTAGTACTGACCCTAACCTGGACTTACCCCAATTCCAGGGCCAGGCTTTTGCATATCTCTCCTGGTGTGTTTGAATCGGGCATCGAATTAGGTCATGCCAAAGGAGGCATCCATTGCAAGCGGGCGATAAATTCATACAGCACATGATCGATGGATCGACTCAATTTCTCATTCCAATATTTCAGAGAACATACCGCTGGAAGCAATCTCACTGTTACCAGCTATTGAGCGATATTCAAAGAATGGCCGGCGCAACAAAGGATGAAAATCACTTCGCCGGCTCGATCGTACTAATTAGCAGCACCGGCAGTAGTAGCAGCGTATCCAAGTGGCTGGTCATCGATGGCCAACAAAGATTAACCACTCTACTTATTTTGGTTAGCGCAATTCTCCATCGTGCCGATGAACTCGGCCTGGAAAGCGTCGCCAACTGGCCTCTTGAGGCGATACGTGAGCGATTTTTGATTAATCGCCATGGTCAAGGTGAAGACCGCTATAAAATGCTGTTGACCAAGGGTGATAAAACAAGCCTTTGTGCGCTAATAGACGGCACCGAAGCTCACGATAAGCAGGGCCGTGTCGTCGAAAATTATGACTACTTCTGCTCAATTTTAGACAACGAAAACGATGTCGAAAATGCCCTTTTAGGGCTTGCGAAGCTCAAGGTTGTGGAAGTCAACCTTCATCCAAAAGTTGATAACCCACAAGCTATTTTTGAGAGTCTAAACTCCACAGGCGTGGACTTAAGTCAGGCAGATCTTATACGGAACTATGTATTGATGAGCCAAGACTATGAGACTCAGACGCGCTTTTATGAGCAGTATTGGTATCCCATGGAAAGGCTGTTTGGTCAAAATATCAGTTCACGGTTTGACAGATTCATACAGGACTTCCTGACTTTGGAAACTCGCAGCAATGCGCTGCTCAAAGCGAGGGACATCTATCCGACTTTTAAACATTGGTTCGAGAAGACAAACCTAGAATCTTCCAGTGAGGCGACGCTAGAAAGGCTTTACGAATTGGCCAAAAATTATGCGGCATTTGCACTTTCTAAAGAAGATGACATAGCTCTAGAAAGTAGTTTTGCGAATGTCAGAGCTCTCACAGATGTTGCATCGCCAGTATTCATCCGCCTTTATGAGGCCTTCCATCTCGGTAGCCTTAGCAAGCGCGAGTTCAGCGAAGCTGCACTGCTGATCGAAAGCTACATTCTTCGCCGGTCCGTCTGCGGCATGCAAACTCGATCACTTGGTAATATTTTCGCAGCCCTAGCGAATCGTATAGATATGCAGTCGCCGCTCGAAAGCTTGAAAGTCGCAATGGCTAGGTTCAAGCGCAACAGCCGTTATCCGACTGATACAGAGTTTGATCAAGCCTTAAAAACACGAGAGATTTACGAGATGCGTAACTGTCGGCATGTATTAGTGCGCTTGGAGAACAATAGTAAAGAAAAAATGGACACAAAAAACTTCAGTATTGAGCATGTGATGCCGCAAAATCAGAACCTTGATTCTGAATGGATTGCGATGCTGGGCTCCGAATGGGAAACGGTTCAACAAACGTGGCTACATCGTCTCGGGAATCTCACTCTGACGGGCTATAATCCCGAGTACAGCGACCGTCCATTTCATGAAAAGAAGGACATGGAGAACGGTTTCAGACACAGCCCTCTGAGACTGAATCGCTACATCGCTGAACAGCAGAAATGGACTGAGGTAGAGATCGAGGAGCGTGGCAAAATCCTAGCAGAAACCGCCCTCGATGTTTGGCCTGCCTTGGATGTCGACGAAAAATTGGTTGCAATGTACGAGCTGAAGGATCTTGAAGCCAAATCTGAAACCGTAGATTTGGAGAGCATTCTTGGGCCGAATATTCGCAAGCTGTTTTCTGAGCTGGAAAGCCGCGTTAAGGGGATAAGCGAGGATATTAGATCTATTTACTCCAAAAAAAACCTTACGTTCTATACGCTTACTCCATTTCTACAAGTCATTCCTCGCGCAGGTTACCTTGGACTAGTAATGGCTGTGGACCATGCCGATCTCTCACCAGATCTTAGTGAATTGGTGGAAGATACTCATGCATGGCAATTCATTCCCAACGCTGACCTGAGTGGAGTTTACGCTTCAATTGGCAAAGAAAGCGATATCGACCAGCTATGGCCTGTCATGCTGGAAGCTTATGAATTGGCTTTGTCTTAGTTTACGACCAACCTACCTAAAGACCCACCAGGGAGCTTGTGGGTAATTTTGAGGGTAACTAGAATTTACGCATACATTAAAATGTTATAATCCATAATTTTATGACCGTTATTAAGTGGACGCCGTCTCCACCAACCAACCGCAAAAAAGCCCCTGATTTCAGGGGCTTTTTTCGTTATCAGACTCTCGAACTTCCACAGGCTTGGTTGTCTGCCCATCTTCAACCACAGGCTCACCGGTCACCGACCGCACCAGCCTTCCCATGTAGCGCAGCGTGAAGAAGTTCAGGGCGCTCAGGGCTATGGCAATCTCAAGGTGGTGGTACGCAACAGCCACACCGATCGCGCCACAGTTCCAGATGCTGGCGGCGGTGGCGGTGCCGATTACGCGGCTATCGTCCTTGAGGATGGCGCCGCCGCCAATGAAGCCGATGCCGGTGACAATGCCTTGCAGTACGCGGCCCTGTTCGCCCGGGGAGTCGATCACGGCGCGGCCAACGAGCATGAAGCCACATGAGACCACGGCCACCAGCGGAAAGGTTCTCAGGCCAATCCGGGGCCCCTGCTCTTCCCGGTCGAAACCGATGGGGAACGCCAGCAGGTAGGCAATGGCCATCAACAGCAGGTGGTTGAGGGTGAGCATCCAATCAACGTTGAGCAAGTCTGCCATGGGGATTTCCGGGTTTTGAAGTTTTTGTTATCGCTGGATCGAGATTAGTCCTGGTCTGCAAAGGCTTCAATTGTTTCCGCTTCTGTTCGGCCACAATCGCTGTTTTCCGATTATCGGGAATGGTAGGTTTTAAAGGCCGGATTTGGCAGACGTTACCCTGATTCGAGGAAGAGCCCTATCTATGCGCAATAATGGCGACCCTACCAACATGCAACAACTGCTGGAGCAGATCCGCGAGTCGGCGGCCGGGGCCGGGCGAGTGTCGGTGAACGATATCCTGAATGGCGTGGGGGAACGTTCGTTCGGACCTGTGGTGCTCGTAGCAGGGCTGGTCACCCTGGCGCCGTTGATCGGTGACATTCCCGGCGTTCCAACCATTCTGGGGCTGGTGGTTCTGCTGACGCTGGGGCAACTGTTGTTCCACAGACGCACCATTTGGATGCCGTCCTGGATCTCCCAGCGCTCCGTGCCCCAGGACAAGCTCTTGAAGGGACTGGACTGGCTACAAAAACCGGCCAGGTTCCTGGATCGCTGGACCGGGCCGCGCCTGGTGTTTCTGGTGGACGGGCCGGGGCTCTATGTGATGGCCATTATCTGCATGCTGGTGGCTCTGGCCATGCCGGCGATGGAGGTGGTGCCCTTCAGCGCCAATGGTGGCGGCGCCGCGTTGACGGCCTTCGGGCTGGCAATCGTAGCGAGGGACGGGTTGTTGGCGATAGTCGCAACGTCGCTTACGCTGGTGACCGGCTGGTTTGTGATTACCGGGCTGGCAGCGTAATGCAGGAGGCGTAAAAAGGAGCCGTCCGTTGGCCCAAAGATGCAGTGGAGCAAGAGCTCCTTTAGTCGCTTTCAGGGACTAACACATCTTCAGTACACCAAATCAATATGACAGTTCTATGACGCCGGGTTATCACCCACGCCCATGAAGTTCTTCAAAAAATGCCCGGGTACGTTCGGTAATTTCGTCCAGTTTGGCGTCCCACGTGCGTTTGTAGCTTTTGAAGGTATCGTCACTCAGGCGCGAGAAACGCGCTCCCGCCTCGGCTAACGCGCGAGAACTGTCGGCAAAGGCGTCGAAATCCGGCTCATCCAGCCTGTCGCTGCTTCGATTGAGGTCCGCCGCGGTTCGCTGTAAGGCACTTCGATCTATCTCAGGCGCCCGCTGGTTGTCTTCCAGCGCCTCTTCGATGGATTCCTCCAACTCTTCCATCAGCCCCTGCAAGGCTTGGCCGTACTCTTCCATGGCCTGCTCTGCCCGGCGCTGGGCCTGGTCGGAATACGCCTCGAATTCGCGGGCAATGGCGTCCATCTGGCGAGAGAGATCGTCGGAGGACTGTCCGAAACTGGCCGTCAAGCGCTCGCCCAGCCGGTTCATTTCTCCGATTAAACCTGCAAACGGAGACGGATTCATGATCGTCCCGCCGGTGCGGTCGTAGTCCACCAGCCAGTCGCCGTTCTGCTCCACAAGGTAGGTATTTACTTCCCGGCGCTCGCCGGGGACGCCGTTTTCAGCGGGCAAGCGGGTTACAATCGTAGCTTCGCGATCGTCGATGACCACCCGACCGAAATCAGGCACGGTGTCAGACCAGTCCCGGGCGTAGCTATCGAAGGCAGAGGGCGCGGCAAGCGTCGATAGGTCGGCAACGGTATCCGCGTCTTTCTCGGACATGGCCTGCCAGAATTCGGCGGCCACTTCCTGGGGCGTTTCCGGCTTGCTGCATCCAGCAACCACAACGACTGCCAGCGTTAGTGCCACCACTCTGAACCACGAGTAACTCATTCGCCCATCCTCAATCAATGTTCAATATTGGGCGAATGATACTATAGGCTTTAGAGGTTACAGGTCAGATTTACCAATTCTTCATCAAACACACGGCGGTTTTCGCTGTAGTCCACGGGGACATCGATCAGGTGTACGCCCCCCGAGGTCAGTGCGCTCTTAAGAGTCGGCCGTAGGTCTTCGGTACGGGTGATTCTATGGCCGGCGGCACCATAGGCATCGGCGTATTTGACGAAGTCCGGGTTGTTGTAGTCCAACCCGAAGTTCTGAAAGCCCTCCTGGGCCTGCTTCCATTTGATCATGCCGTAGGCATTGTCGTTGATGATGAGTATCACCAGGTTCAGCTTCAGCCGCACAGCGGTTTCCAGCTCCTGGCTATTCATCATGAAGCCACCGTCGCCGCACACCGCCATTACCTTGAGGTGTGGATAGAGCATGGCTGCCATCATGGCACTGGGCAGGCCTGCACCCATGGACGCCAGGGCATTGTCGAGCAGTACGGTGTTGTTGTCGTAGGCCGGATAATTGCGGGCAAACCAGAGTTTGTACATGCCATTGTCCAGAGCGATGATGCCGTCGTCGGGCATGACCTGGCGTACGTCGTTGACGATGCGCTGGGGAATAACCGGGAAGCGGCCATCGTCCGCCTTGTCGGCCATATGGTTGTCCACGGACGTTTTCACTTCCATAAACCGGCTGAAGTCATGTGAAGAGCACTGGCCACATTGTTCAGCCAGGTATTCCACGCTGTTGGCAATGTCGCCCACCACCTCGTGCTGGGGAAAATAGACCGGATCCACGTCAGCAGCGCTGAAGTTCACATGGATAACCTGTTTGCCGCCGGGATGCATGAAAAAGGGCGGTTTCTCAACCACATCGTGTCCGACGTTTATAACCAGGTCGGCGTGATCGATGGCGCAGTGCACAAAATCACCGGCCGAAAGAGCCGCATTACCCAGGTAGCGGGGGTGGCGCTCATCCACCACGCCCTTGCCCATCTGGGTGGTGAAGAAGGGAATACCGGTCACGTTGACCAGGTGGATCAGGGCCTGGGACACCCGTTTTCGGTTCGCGCCGGCGCCAATCATGATCAGCGGATACCTGGCTTTGCTGATCATGTCGCAGGCAGTGTCCAGGCTCTTGGTACTGGCAGTGGGCCGACGGGCATCACTGGGCTGGAAGATATGGGTATCGCTCTCTGCCACCTCGGAGGCGATGTCTTCCGGTAATTCGAGGTGAACCGCACCGGGGCGCTCTTCGGAAGCCAACCGGAAGGCTTCCCTCACCTTGGCGGGGATGGTGTTGGCGTTGCTGATCTGGCGGGTGTACTTGGTAAGCGGCCGCATCAGATCCACCACATCCAGGATCTGGAACAGCCCCTGCTTGGACGACTTGATCGGCTTCTGCCCGGAGATCATCATCATTGGCATGCCGCCAAGCTGGGCGTAGGCAGCAGCGGTTACCAGGTTGGTCGCCCCAGGGCCCAGGGTCGACAGACAAACACCCACACGGCCTGTCAGGCGTCCGTAGGTCGCGGCCATAAAGCCTGCTGCCTGCTCGTGGCGATTGAGCACCAGCTCAATGCTGGATTCGCGCAAGGCCTCGAGGAGATCCAGATTTTCTTCACCCGGTACCGCGAAGATGTACCGGACACCTTCGTTTTCCAGGGCATGAACAAACAGCTCGGCGCCGTTTCGGCGGTTACTGGCCTCAGCGGTCATCATCTCTCCCGTTCTCGCTTGGTTGGACCTACCCTTCCTGCGGGGGCTCTGCCTGCAGTTCCTCAGCCGGTAACCGGTCTCGGCCCCAACTGCGGTGAATGCGGCTGATCACCCGTTCCAATTCCTCCTCGCCCACTTCCGCGGGTTCACCGCGTTCGAGGGGATCGAAGTGAAAAATGTACAGCCGCGAGGCGAACTGTTCAAAGGGCAAGGATGCCTCACCAAACCGTTCACCTTTCCTGGCGGTACTGACCACCACGTCGTCACCCCAATTCTGACCGCTGTCGTTATTGGGATTAAAGAAATACACCCGCATGACGTCTTCCGGGTCCAGGGTCACACGGAGGATGGTAATGGCGTGCCAGCCAATGAATCTAGCAGCACTGTCAGTAATTGCTACGCCGGCCGGTTGCGGGTGGATCAAAGGCTGGCTGCCATTGTAGTAGGGGTGGTAGCTGGCATAGAAATGCCGCAGGAACGTTTCCAGCTCGTCCAGGTGCCCGGTTGCTACATCCACGTTAATGCGGAATCCACGACCCGCGGACCAACCATGGAATTCAGGGTTAACCCACTGGTGGGGGTCGCCCTGGCGGTCCGTACACAGGCGGCCCATTTCCGCATAAATCCGGTCAAGGTGCGGTACTACCACCAGCGAAACCGGATCCAAATCGAGCGTTACTTCCGAGGCCACACCGCCCTGGCTGCCGGAGGAAGAAACCGGGCTGCCCTCGAAGTGCATGATGATTTCGTTATCCCGGGCGGCCCAGGCCACCATTTGCAAAAGATAGTCCGGGTCATTGTAGGCCCACATGGAGAGCGCCCGGGCTGACTGGCAGGTCGGGTTATTTCCCTGACCCACACCAAGGGGCTGACCCAGCATGTTAAGCACACCCTGGAGCAGCCACGCCTTCGGCTGTGGCTGATACCCATAAGCCAATTGGATACGCTCACGGGCTTGCGAACAGATAGAGAGCCTGGCTTGGCGCCAAAGTGCGGGGGCAAGCGGCGGTTGATAGAGAATACCTCGCTCCAGCATCAACGCAAGGCCGTAAAGGCCTTGGGCTGTTTCCGGATAGACGCCTTCGTTGATCAACTCATGCACCAGATCCTTGTAGCAAAGCAGGCAATCGCGGCCGGTACTGGACAGGCCCAGGGCTTCCGTCAGTAGCGCATCCTGACTCTCCAGGATGTGGCGGACAAACGTGGCGTGATAGGGCGATACCAACCCGGTGTCGTGCATGGAGCGGGCGAAACCGGTCGCCTCACTTTGCAGGGCCACCGCGTCCATGGACTGCAGCCGTTCCTGGTAGACAGGAATGCCAGGATCCTCACGGCATGCCTGTGTCGGCCCGTAAAGGCTTGAAATCAGACGTTCCGCACCCTGACCCGCACCACCGAGATCCACATTGGGATCAATGCGGCACAGTGCAATTTGAGTAATCATCTGCCGCACGCTGCTGACCTGGATCGGCCGTTGCTGCAGGATTCGCCAGATCTCCTCGATGAGCTGGTCAATGACATGCTCATAGCCAATCTGGGTGGCAATATGCTGCACCGCCGCGCGGCTGACGAGTGCCAGTTTGCCCTGTTCCCGTTCGGCTTCGCCAGACTCACCAAACAGCAAGTTCAGGTTGATGGCCAACACCTGCGTCAGGTAGTGATGCGCCTGCTCAGCAGAAAACGACTCATGCTGATACTCGCCCCGGGCAACCGCCAGCAGCCGCAATTCACTGAGCGCTTCGATGATGACTGTGTCGGCATGGGGGCTTTGCAGGGAAAAGGTCGTCAATGACGGCAACAGGATGGCGGGATCCGCCCAGTCGGTTCCAAGGAACACGCCGGACCGCTCAAGCCATTCGGATCGTTCCTGCAACGCAAGGCAACCTTCAGGCTGAAGCAACACCCGGCGAACCGTGTCGAACAGTCGGGGAAGTTTACCTGTCTTGGCGAAAGCGCGGCTCTCATCGAGAGCCGCAATCGCGTCGTCCAGTCGCTGCACCAGCTTGTCGAAATTGACGACGGGGGCTGGGTTTCCAGCGTCGGAATTGCTCAAACTGTCTTCCTCAGGGCCTGGACCAGGCCCGTTGTTGTTAATTCCTTACGGAATTATACATAGAAATCCAGTTCTTCCTGATGTTTCAGTAAATCACGCATCACATACGGGTCTTCACCGAAGAAGTAAACCAGGCCCCAATGCGTGCCAAAGGCGGTACGCTTGGTAACTGTTTCTTCCAGCGGCGGCGTGAGCTCGTGCGATTCGAAGTAGGGATGATCTTCCACTTCCTGCGGAATTTCCAGCGTGCTGACCACCCGACGGCGCGGGTACACGCCGAAACAGCCGGCGTAGCCGTTGGCATCTTCAATCTCCCGCGGGAAGAATGTCGCGACTTCCTCGGCGGTAGCTTTGGGGTCAAACACCAGCATGCTGGCCTGATAGGCATTGAAACCGTAGACCCGCTCCAGCAGTTCGAACACCTTGAAGCCCGGCGGGCGATAGGCGACTTCTGTCTCTTATACACATCTGACGCTGCCGACGATATGCAGTGTGTAGATC
>OJDN01000760.1_pt1 | contig 10170 bp, 12 predicted proteins | sample 1592731 | NCBI WGS metagenome assembly OJDN01 (sample SAMN05416881, study PRJEB24817) | seawater metagenome | isolation source: Sea water | place: Canada:Atlantic | collected 2013-11
GATTCGCCTTAGTCTCGTGGGCTCGGAGATGTGTATAAGAGACAGGTCCATATGCTGCACGGCACGAGTAATTGGGTCTTTAATGTTGTGAGTCATCCACCAAACCAGCCAAGCGTCCCGACCGTTAACAATGTCATCTCCATACATCATAATAAAATCGGGCTCATTAACCACGTATCCCTCTCGGGCGTAAAAATCCCACCAACTCGCAAAGTCTAGCCCAGCCGCTTCATGCGCATCCACTGTAACTTGCCACAAATTAGGCGAAAGTTCTGGGACAAGACTAAAATTCATTGGGGTCGTAGTCAGTATCCGCGTAAGCAATCTGAGGAGCATCACGGCTCACAGGAGCTTTAGTTCTAAGTCCCATGGCTGCGGTGCGCATAGCATCGGCCGAATGAGAAGACCAGTCATGAAACGGCTTATTACGAAACGTCTGGGTCTTTTCGTCTTTTTCGCGCCGGTAGCTTTTAAGCGCCTCTACTCCTCTGGCGGTGTGCAACTCATCAAAGCGACACGTCGGTAGTAACTGGCGCACTGCCTCAATGCCGTCGTGGACAGCCCCCTTGTCCACTTTTGTAAATCGTAGACCGGCATTGAGCGCAGTCTGGTATAAAGTATTTCCTGTTCCGAAATCTCGCTGGGCCACGTCATGGGGGGCATAGTGCGATCCCCAGATCCAATTGCCTCGGGTTGATCGGTCTTTAAGTTCGGCAACGTAGTAGTTAAATGCTTGGTCATGGTCTTCGAGGTGATCAAAAAAGTGTTTCCCAGACCGCGTAATTTGGAAGAACCAAATCGCCGTAGAGTCATCTATTCCAAAATCCCATGCCGTGTGCACAGGTAGAGAAGGATCGTATGGTAGATCGCAAACTCGTTTCCCCGCAACTAGTTGCGACATCTGCTTCTCGTAATAGGCCCCCTGCAACGCTGCGTCAAAACTGACGTAATACTCCTGTTGAATTAGAGGTTCCTCAACTCCCATGCGCCTATCCTCCTCAATCACCTCTAATGAAACCGCGCCAGTAGTCTCGATACTCTCTACACTCACATACCACTTGTCCGAGCTTTTAGCGCGCTCAGTCAAATCGTAAAAATGATTCTTTCCACGAGGAGTGCTAGGGAAAATTGCCCACCCCTGATTCTCGTTAAGCACCGGCTGCAACAACCGATACGCTAGTGGGTCCATCAGCGCAAACTCAGAGAAAATCGCTCCCACGCAGTTAATCCCCACCAGCTTATCGGGATCATCTGCACCCATAACCTGAAAGATTGACCCATTTTTTAAAATCAATCGCATTTCTAGATCAGACCGGCGCTCTACTAAAGCATCCGGAAAAGCATCAAGAAACTTAACCCCATTACGATCAATCCCGTTCCAAATAACGCGCCGACCCTGATTGGCATAAGGAAAAATATGCAAATATAGACCAACTCGTTGCTGACTAGCCACCGCCGCCCAATTAATAGCTGTGTGGTCTTTACCTGCTCTTCGGTGATGACAAAGAATTGCTCGGGCACCGAAAGGATGTTCCTGCATATACTGCCAGAACCCTGCTTGATAGGGTCGAGGTTTCCAGTCATTTGCTGGGAGGGTAACTTGCTGCATGGGCTGTTAGTCTCGTTGAACGATAGTAGTTTCAACCATCTTGGGTTTCTCCAAATGGAGAGGCTCAACTCCAGCAAGCGGTCGATTGATCGGTCCGTCAAATTCAATCTGGTTAATAAATACCTGCACCCCTTTAGATTCTGAGCTACTACCAGAATCTTGAGCTTTTTGCGGCGGCACTTGTGCAACTAGATAAGGGAGCAACGCTTTATCAATGTTCATCTTCTCCTTCGCGTCAATCCTCGGCATATCTTCCCCCATCGGCTTTCCCTTTTTATCCAAATGCAGACTAGTCCTAATCAACTCCTCAATCGGATTATACATGTATTTCGCCGCCGTCTGCTCTACAATCGCCCGAAGCTCCTTCACATCCTTGGTCCCAATAATTGTATCCGCCGTCTGATTCTGAACCCGCATCTTATCATGCTTGTTCCCGTGAATGTTCAGAACCCCCACCTCCTGGCTCGTTAGCAGTATCCCCTCATCCATCTTAGCTCGAATAATCGCCATCTCTCGACGCTTCTTAGCCGCACCTATCTGCATCTTCTCTACCGCTGCCTTTTGCCTAAGTGCCGTAGCTTCCTTCTTCTTGCGTCTCTCCAACTTCTCAGGTCCTCCGGGCTGAATAGCCTCTGCTCGATCTTGCGCCAGTTGCTCTGTCTCCCCTTTTATACTCCTCCCCACCCTCCGAGACAGTGCTAACTTAGCCGCAGAAAGCGCACGGAGTCGCTCATGCTTTACAATTAAGGGATGCAACCCTTTGCGACCACTCCGATTTTTGGCTTCTTCACCTTCAGGTGGCTCTGGGAGACTGATGATCGGATACTCTTCAGTAGCTACAAGAGCTTCTAGCTCCTCACGAGACGGAAGCGGGATAGTGTTCTTAGACATAACCGATACCTAGACCCCACACCCCAAAAGATCAAGCTTCTACGGGGGTGCTGAGAATCTCTTCTATAAAGGAATTACCACTTACCACTTATTTCCCAGAAAATTTGTGTTTTTTAAAAGACGAAATTATGAAAAAAAGTCAGTAAGTAGTGGTTCTCCTCCTTATAGGGAAATTCTATGCTTTTGCCTTACCACTTATACCGTTCGTGTCTTAAGACACAGCGATTATTGCAGGCATATTGCTTAACGGACTGGCTGGATCTGGGTTTTTGGCTGAAATGAACCGATTGTTTATTGCGATTCTTCTGCAACAACGATACTTCGGTAAGGCTTTCTCAGAATTTTGGGTGAATAGATGCTTGGGTCCCCTTATATGAACTGCTCAGTTCAGTTTTCCCCCCTCCCCCCCCCTCTTCGCTTCGTTGTTCACGTTCTCGCAATTACTTTGAAGCCTAGACGCTGCCACTCCGACGCCACTCCGACGCTAACTGCTTCCCAGAGCCAAAGAACCTTGGAAGCTGAGTGTCCAAGCGACGGTGTATGCGGGTGTCCACCCCACAGAGCACCATAAGCAGCCCAATTACCATGCCTCAAAGCACCTCACATTCCCACAACCTAGCGTATCATGTGACTCTTAACACTCAATGCACGCTATCGCTGCAGCACAGGAATAAGGTCACTATCGTGTCCTTCGGGGTGTAATTAGTAGAGTTGCTGACAAACCACGCACCACAGCGCGGAGCAGCCGACCACGCTAACTACCACTCGATATGAATAACACACACGTTCTTGGTAACCGCACTACGCTGCTCACCTTCGTAACCGCGCCCACGCGCAAGACAGTTGATGTGCGCATCAGCCGTCGCCACCACCTGCCGACCATCCAGCGCATCAGTAAGGATGAAGCCCGTCGGTGGTGGACAGTCGCCGCCAAACGCAAGTTCGCCCTGATCAGCGTATCAGTGCACGCCTAAACCCCAACGTAACATGAGCTACCGAGAAGCATGCGATGCTCACGCACTGTTCCTGTTCACGCATGATCAGTATCCAGACGAAGACGACCAATATGATTGGTCCTACTGTATCCAAGACGTGGTGTGTAAGCACTACGAGCAACTGCACTCCCAACTCCACCTACATCACACTGATGTCATCCTATCCATCTAACATGAAACTACACATAAACATATCAATTGAACTGAGATTCCGCCACACCGACTACATCGTGGGCAACGACAGACACCTACCCGAAGGGGTCGAAAAATACGCGTGGCAAACACTAACTGTGAAACATACGTGGTATGGCTCAAAAAGAAGAGAAACACGAACAATGAAACAAACCCTCGTGTTCAACGCCATGTTCGAACCAGACCCACAACCCAAAGCAACCGAAATGCCCAGCCACGAAGTGTGGTAGTATTTTGATATGAATAACACACAAAACGAAAAAAACGTAACACCACAACCGCTCATTCAGAGCGTTAAGAATCTGGCATCCTCCACACATGAAAAGTGGAAGAAGCTCCCGAAGCAGGCAAAGGCAGCTGCCGTAATTGGCACACTGTTCGGCTTCCTGCTCGGATAACACACAACAACACAACCCACATAACACATAACAGCATGAATAACACATCCACATCCACATCCACACCAACAATGTATGGAACCTACAAAGGAACCGTAGAATCAGTCGTAATCAACTTGACGGGTAACAGACCAGCGATCTACACCCGAATCACGGGAACCAAAGATGCACTGAGAAAAGAAGTAACGCATACCGTGCGCCTTCGAGGGAGGACTGCAGAGAGCACCAAAGCGCTCATTGAGATTGGTATAGGGGAACTATGCTCTGCATTCCCAGAACTACTGCCCCAAACAGGAACTGAAGAAGTTCTAACCGTTCTGTTAACTCAAACAGAAAAGTTCATAGGGAAACCATGCGGGTTTTCCATAGAAGAGCAGCTAAACGAGTTCGGTAAGCCAAAGATCAACCCAAAAACCAAGTCAGCCTACTACAACATCAGGATGGAAAGCGCAATGGCCAACCTATCAAAAGAATCAGCGGCCCCCCGTATCGCCGCATTCATGGCAACACAGGCCAACGTAGAGACATCAACGATCCTTGCTGAACTTGCTCAACAAAGCCACCCCGGATGAACCAAAAACGACTACTCACGGTCCTCGTTGCCGTTAAGGAGATCCGAGACTTGTTTCTCACCCCACCTCCAGGAAAACGCGCTTGGCGTGCCTGCAAACGCAACAAACTACCACGGATCACGCTGAAAGAACAAAACTTCATGGTTCATCATGAATCCCACATTGTTCGAGAAGCATCAGGATGGACCCGCAGCTACGATTACCTCGAAGGCGAATGGTGGTCCCCTCCATCACTCGCACAAGAAGCGAAGCCAAAAATTGTCCAATTGCACTGGATGGGTGCACGAACAATGTCAGACGACTGGTTCGACTCAAAGGAGAAATCGAGCAAATTCCACGACGCAGAGGCTGAGGCATCATTCGCTACGTTCCTTGGTGAAAACAACGAAACATTACCGTGGATCATGGATGATGAAACATGCGAAATGCGGCCTCTGCATATTGGTGAATACTACGAGAGACTGCACCATTCAAATGTGGATCTGGAACTAATGTATGGTGAAGCCTACGATCCTCGGGTAGAGCCCGACACCCACAGAGACTACCGTGCTAACACATCCTTAGAACAAGCGTTCTGGAGAAAAGATGGATCATACAAAGAAATGCGAGCACTTCCATCGCAAGTCTTTGTTGACGACATACCGCTACCAGACGATCTGGAAGTACAGGCAGCAAACCTGTCAGAACGTGCCTACGGTGACCGAAGCAACCCAAAAACACGGCAACTAGCCTACCAAACTCTGGTAGATCAACGTAGTGACTATAAGGTCAATTACGACCCATCGTTACCAGCTGAATGCCACCAAGAAAGCACAGGAAAATGGATAACTCGTGAAGAATTCCGAGATATATATGACCAAAAAGAGCGCGACTACTGCCGCTTCACGGAAGTAAAATCAAAATTCGACAAAAACCTCGTCGTCCACAACTGGGATGAAATGCGAGGATAGCACAACTGGGGTCTCTGCCAATCGGCGGAGGCCCCTTTTTTGTGATATGAAAACCACAACTCAAACACACCACCATCAGGATAAAACAGCGAGCCGGGGTTTCGGGTTACACTGGGCATTTCCGGCAAAGCCAGTTTTTGCGGTTGTATGATGTCAGTTGGTTTCTCCAGCTACGTTAACCATATCAAACATCAACCTAGTTACGTTGGAAGATGGGCGCACCAAGCACCTCTGTCTTGGTGCGCCGCCTACTTTAATTATTTATCATGGATAACCAACACACAATCACTACAGCTATCGCAGTCCTCACAGACTACCGTGCTCAACTAAAAAAGCACTTAGAACAAGTCGCTTACAACGACCCAGAAGGTGAAGGCTTTAAAATTAAAAGCGCAGAAGATCTGAATTTGTGTCTCGAAGAAGAAGCCCGTCTATCAGCTCAAGCAGAAAGAATCAAAGAACAGGGTGCTTCATTAATGCATAGTTTTCAATCAACTCCCTGTTTCCAACCTCTACCTATCTTCATATCTACATGGACAGTAGAAGAGATCATTACCCACGCCATCACCCACCTCGAATATCTTAGAGATGGGTGATTATTTGTTATGAACTTGTTTCTTCTCTCCCTATTACTCGCCGTTTCAATCTTAATCATCTTGTTTAAGTTGTTTGGGCGAACCAACACCCTCCGATACCACACTGCAGTTGACGCTGTAGCAATGATTGGAGTGCCTATCCTAGCTCTAGGTAGCTTTAACGGACTTGTTGTCTCAATCTACTCTGGAATTCTCATTAGTGCGCTGCTTTCCGGGCTGCGTTACTACTACAAAATTGAAGAAGACCCACTTAGGGATATCTTTTGCGTTACTTCGTCACCCGCATCGCCGTAGCCGTAGTAACTAAGGTCCTGATTACCCTTGTTTTTAAGGGTATCGAGAAGGCAGAAAAAGCGTATCACTCTCGCCAATGGAATAACACTTCTTGGCAAAACAAAAACAGCAAATAGATATCTATATGTATACAGTAACAGTAAAACAGGGAGTGTCTGGCACCATTACCCGAGAAGTAGTAGAAGGAACTACTGTTGGGCAACTAATTGCCGACAGCTATATCAAAGCACACCTTGGATATGGTGAAAACGTGTCAATCGTATGCAACGGCGAAACACTAGAAGATTCAGATACAATCAACGACGGAGATGTCCTGTTGATTGAAAAACAAGCTGCAGCAAAAGCTTGAAAAACCCAAAACCCTAGCCTCTCACCATTTAATAGGTGAGAGGCATTTTATTTTTAAATATGCTCAAAGAACCAATTATTACAGGAGACACTCAAACAAATGCGGAGTTTGTTGTATCGGGCAATCATATCGTTCGACGAGTAATTGTAGAAACGCCTGTTGTAAACGCAGCAGAGTTAATGGCTACCATTGCTAAATCCAAAAGCTGTTTTTATCCAGCACTCCTAAACTATGGAGATAAACATCTAGATTTACTAGATAGTGAAGTAGATAATCATTTCACTGTGTTTGGAAAAATAAGTAAAATTCCATTTAACTGCAGTTTTACAGCTAAATGGTTAAGCAAAAAAGAAGATTTTCAAACAATCCATCCAAAACCAAGACACGGTAATGGCACTAACGTTGGAGAAGTTAGAGAAAAACTAATGTGGAGCCCAAACGCATTAAAAGAGTTTGTAGACCCTAAAACACAGCTCTACTTAGCTGCAGGAGTTTCAAGATCAGATAATCACCAACAACTTCTTCAAGTGTATTTGCTTCTTTTTAGTGACGGAGAGTTCAGACAAATGCCTTATCCAAATGTTTATCTAGATGGTAGAGTATGCATGGGAGAAGAGTTTGAACGCAACAATACGCAAATAAGTGATATGCATGTTGTTTCCATGGCTGAAATATGGGGAATAGCCTATAATTCATTTATGTCATCTAGCATGAACTCAGACTTAAGTGATCCAAGTTGCGAAGATTTTTTCTCGTTTGGTCTAAGTTCTAAAGAACCGACCAACAACAAAGAAATCGCTGAAAAACAAAAAGAAATTTTAAATTCACGATCAATCTCTAACAAATATTTAAATGGATTCCGTATCATCTAAAGATTTCGCTACTAAACTTGCTTACGCAGTAGAAACTTCCGGTGAATATTTACCTACTGAAGAAAACATAATGGCAGGTCCTGCGTTAATTGCAGTTAGTGAAGACAAAGAAAGTCGCCATAAACTATTAAAAAAATTGCGGTTAGATGTTAAATTAAGAAAAGGCGTCCGAACGCGCGATCATCAGATAATGCTTACAGCAATTAAACGAGCATCAGCAAAACAACCCACTACTAAACTAAAGTATAGAGAGGCTATTATAATAGACGATTACAGCAGCGCACTTACTAGAAGTTTATATTAACCACACCATGAATATACTAATCATTGGCGCAGGAGGCGTCACATCCTACTTACTACCAGTGCTACTCAAAGCATTTGAGATCAAAGAACTGACTCTCATTGACAAAGACGTTCTTGAAGAACGAAACCTTGATCGACAATTGTTCGATCCCTCTCGCGTAGGAGAAAACAAAGCCACTGCACTAGCTTCATTAACCAATGAAGCTCTTGGAGATCGAGGAAAAGACAAAATAGTCGAGGTAATGCACGAATTCTTCACTGCAAACACCGAAATTCCAGACAACCTAGACTTAATTATCTGCTGCGCCGATAATCACGAAGCTAGAAAAAATGCAATGATCGTAGCAAAATCATTAGACATCCCTGCGTATGTTGCAGGAAACGAATATTTCGACTCTCAAGCGTTTGTATTTAATCGTTTCAATTGGGACGAAGACGATCCTAAAAATCCTTTTCAAAAGTATCCAGAAATCCTGACATCAAAAGTAGGTTCTCCTATTTCGTGCCAAGGAGATGAACAGGTCGCTCATCCCCAGCTAGCCATCGCTAACTTTGCCGCAGCTTCCAAGATTCTACACTTAATGTATGTTTGGGAAATTTGGTCACAAACAGAAGGGCTTAAGCTTTTAATGGAAGACCCACAATTAATACCTACAGAAATTTACGGCACTATGTTTGCAACTCAACACGCTTAAAATGAAAACTGATTTAGAGAAAATTATTTTTACCCCCATCGTAGATTGGACACAGATCTATGTTGATGCAGGCACAGACTCAGACGCTACACAAACAGTGTGTAGAACAAACACATATCTCTTTGATTTACATGGCATGATAAAATCAAAGAAGTTAAAGAAAAAAGTAATTAACTCTTTTTTAGATTCACAAAAAAATCTTAAAAAAGGAATGCCTTTAATTTACTGCCCATTGACTCAACCTTTAGGTAATCCTCGAATGCCTAATCATTGGGGATATGAAGAAAACATTTCAGATGCAATGCGGCCTTACATATACGCAAGGCTTGGTCGTCGCATGTCTTTAGTTCTAAAAAACATTAAAACTCATAAAGAACTACATGAGTTTCTCATTAACAACTTTGTTGAATTACTAGAACTGCAGAAAATTAATTATTTTGTAGCTCTTACTGCAGAAGAACATACGCGACTAAAAGTTATAGCAGATTCGCTGTTCGCGAACACAGAATCTATGCCTGATAACTTAGTAGAATTTTTTAATTCAATAGCTTTAAAATTTAGAGCTAAAGAAATTATCTCAAACAACGAATATGAAAACCACTCCAGATCCCAATACTCAACTGAAGACGAAGACGAAAACGAAGATGAATACGAAGATGACGAAGGCTAGTCCTGATTCACCGCGTCTTATGATTTTTGAGAATGAACTTCTTGAAAGCACGGCAGGTCCTTATTTTTCCGGATGGAAAAAGAAAAACAGTGATGAAATTCTAAAGAATCATACTCCGTTATTTTCTTGGAATAAAAATAAAATCCCGTTCGTTTTATGGGAAGAAATCGTATCTTTTATGCGATGGGGCTTTAAAACTTACAGTTCAGAAGTTCTTGTCGCGTTGTTTTACAACACAGCAGAAGATAAATGGGCAGCATGGGCATTTCCTCAAACAACCCAGGGAATGACTGTTCAGTTTAACGAAGATGACCCTGACTACAAAATTGATCGTCGTCAGTTTAGTGAAGGCTGGGTTCAACTTGGTTCTGTTCATCATCATTGCAGCATGGCTGCGTTTGCTTCTGGAACAGACACAGCAGATGAAGCAGACCGAGAAGGTGTCCACATTACATTAGGTAATATGAATCAAGAAGTTCTAGATATTCATATTCGGCAAACGTTTACTGAAATTGTAGGAGACGTAAATCCAGAAAACTTTATTGAAATGCCAGAATGGAGTAAGGATCTTCCAATTAAAGTTAAGAAACACATTACCAAAAACGTGTTTGTTGATATAGAACTAGGTAAATTTCCTAAGCTTTGGGAAACCCGAGTTACAAAAGAAATCCACAGACCAGCACAATATCCTTTTAGTTCAAGCAACCCTTCTCGTTGGAACCCAAAAAATCAAATGGGATTTAATCACGTTAAACCCTGTCTCTTATACACATCTGACGCTGCC
>OJDN01000766.1_pt1 | contig 10136 bp, 7 predicted proteins | sample 1592731 | NCBI WGS metagenome assembly OJDN01 (sample SAMN05416881, study PRJEB24817) | seawater metagenome | isolation source: Sea water | place: Canada:Atlantic | collected 2013-11
TTAAAAGCTGAAGTTGTAGCTATCAGCCCACTTACAGAATTTGTTAACAAAGTAACTTTAAAGCCACAAGAGCCTGTGACCTTTGAAGCGGGCCAATACATGCAACTCGTGTTAAGTGAAAAAGACAAACGCGCTTTTTCTATTGCTAGCCGCCCATCTCAATGTGACGAAATAGAACTACACATTGGTGCTTCGGGTGCAGACTCATACGCAATGCAATCGCTTGAACACTTACGCAATGCACATGCAAACAACACAATGGTTGATATAGAGGCCGGGTTAGGTGTTTCCCAACTTCGTTTGCAATGTAACCGACCTATTATTTTACTTGCCGGTGGCACTGGTTTTTCGTATGTAAAATCAATGGCTGATCACTTAGCTGAAATAAACTGTGACCGCCCTGTATTATTTTATTGGGGTGTTAAAGAAGAGTCTGCTTTGTACGCACATGAAGAAATGAAATTATGGGCAGAGAGCCATGAACATTTTGAATTTATTCCTGTTGTCGAAAACCCATCAGCTAATTGGCAAGGTCACACTGGTTTTGTGCACAAAGCAGTAATGCAAGATATTGTATCACTTGAACCTTACGACATTTACATGGCGGGTCGTTTTGACATGATAGGGATTGTACGTGACGACTTTATAGCTCATGGCGCTATTCGTGAAAACATGTACGCCGATGCATTTGCATTTATTAAGTAAACTCATCGCATAGTTTAATAATAAGCACCTACGGGTGCTTTTTTTATGACTTTAAATTTTTAATAGTTTAAACCTATCATATTCATCAATATAAACAATTTCCTAAAATCCAATCTATAAACCATACTTTGTACAGAACATCAGCGGGAGAGACCCAAATGCTAAATACAAAAGTAAAAGATTTTATGCAACGCAAGTTGCCAAATATCACACCAGATACAGAAATGACGACAGCCATAGCAGAACTACAAAAATTTAAACTACTTGGCGCGCCAGTATTTGATAAAGATAAATGCTTAGTTGGATTTATATCAGAGCAAGAGCTGTTAAAACCACTTACTCAAAGCAGTTATTTTTGTGATGGGATGGTTAAAGTATCGCAGCTTATGCAAACAGAGGTAGTAACCGTTAGCGGCGATACCAACATTATCGAGCTTGCACAGCAGATGCAGCCTGGTAAACCAAAAAACTATCCTGTTGTAGAGGGTGTTAAAGTAATCGGCATGATCAGCCGAGCAGACGTACTAAAAGCGCTTTACGATAATTACATAAGCTGCCAAACACACTAAATATCAGTTATAGATACAAAAATGCCGCTTATATAAAGCGGCATTTTTAAAGCTCTTAAACTAACGTGCGCTAACGAGTGCTAAAAGTTCTTTTTTATCGCCATCGCTTAAAAATGCTATTTCTAACGCATTTTTTTGGGCTTTTTCCATATCAGCTTGAGATAAGCCTGCTTTAGGTGCAGCAACGGTATATTCATACTCAATTTCAATACCTTCAACCGCAGGATCATCAGTATTAATACACGCTAAAATACCATGATCTAAAAACTGTTTAAGTGGGTGATTAGTTAAATCGTTTACTGTACTGGTTTGAATATTACTTGTTAAGCATGACTCAATACCAATACGGTTATCGCGTAAATAATCCATTAGTTTTGGATCTTCAATTGCTTTAACGCCATGCCCTATTCTGCTCGCACCCAACTCATTAATTGCTTGCCAAATACTTGGAGCGCCAAGTGCTTCTCCAGCATGAATAGTCGAAGCTAAATACGCATTTCGTACTTGTTTAAAGTGCTCTACAAACAACTCACCCGGGAAGCCAATTTCGTCACCGGCTAAATCAACAGCGACTAAATCATTTTTAAATGCGAGTAATGCATCAAGCTCTTTTTGACACGTTTTTACGCCATAAGTACGCGATAAAATACCAATCAAGTTAGCTTTTATATTTGCGCCCTTTGTTGCTGATTTAATACCATCAACAACTGCCTCTACAACGCCTTCTGGGTGTAAACCTTGGCTTTGTGCCATGTAGTAAGGGCTAAATCGAAGCTCCACATAATCAAGACCTTGTGCTTGTGCATCTTCAATGTTTTCAATTGCGATACGTCTACACGCATCGTAGTCGCCAAGCACAGTAACTCCCCAATCTAACTTTTGTAAAAAAGCCATGAGGTTTGGTTCAGGATCAATAACTTGAACATGAGGGATTAATGCTTCAACGTTATCTGCAGGTAGCTCTATATTAAACTGTCGACCAAGTTCTAATATGGTTTGCGCACGTACATTACCGTCTAAATGGCGGTGAATATCTAGCAAAGGTAATTTTCTATTGATCATAATAGCAACCCAGTTTAGTTAAATTTGCGCGCATGATACGCAGATACAGTTATTTTTCAAGTCTATATGATTTGCGGTAAGTTTTAGCGGTCATATGTCTGCTTTTTGTGCAAAAAAATGATACAGCTTATTTTCCTGATAAGTGATGCCAAAGAGTTTTAAAAAGCGTATTTGCATCAATAGGTTTGGTAATATAGCCATTCATTCCACAGGCTAGTGCCTTTTTAACGTCCTCGTCATGGGCGTTCGCCGATAGCCCTATTATGGGTAAATCAATTAACTCTAAATCACGACGAATTACTTTTGTTGCTTTGAGTCCATCCATTTTTGGCATTTGAATATCCATAAGAACAATGTCGTAGCTATTTTCGGCTAGCTTTTCTATGGCCTCAAAACCATCGTTAGCAATGTCGGCAATACAGCCTTTCGTTTTTAAAATAGCATTAGCAACATGCTGATTAAGTGGATTATCTTCTACTAAAAGTAATTTATAGCCTGTAAATGATAATGTACTTACGTCTATTTCGTTGTATTGCTGCTGAATTTGCTCTGCCTTTGGTAAAGGCGATATTAGCGGCAAACTAAATGTAAATGTAGAGCCTTTACCTTCATAACTAACTAAATCAATTGCACCACCCATTAACTCAACCAGTTTTTTGCAAATACTTAATCCTAAGCCTGTACCACCATATTGGCGTGAGGTTGAGCTATCAGCTTGTGCAAACGGTTTAAACAATTGTTTTTGTGCTTCGCTACTAATACCAATACCCGTATCGTTAATACTAAAATAAGTCATTTTTTTCGATTGCCAAATTTTCAGAGTGATTTCACCTTCCCCTGTAAATTTAACCGCATTATTGAGCAGGTTCAGCAGCACTTGTTTTAAGCGGATTGGATCGGTATTAATGACCAAATTTGATGTTTTATCAAAATCGAGACTTAACTTTATCGATTTAATATCAGCCTCAAATTGAAGTAAATTAAGCATTTCATCAGCTAAACTCGCTACATTAATAGGCTCTTGCATTAAGTCTAGCTTGCCTGCTTCCATTTTTGAAAAGTCGAGCACATCGTTTAATACCCTCAGTAAAACACCAAGTGCCCCATCTGCTTGCTCTATGTAACTTCTAGCTTGTTGCCAATCGTTTTGCTGAAGCGCTAAATAATGCAGCCCTTTTATACCGTTAATAGGGGTGCGGACTTCGTGGCTCATGTTTGCTAAAAACTGCCCCTTTATATGACTCGCTTCATCTGCCTTTTGTTTTTCTTTGCGTAGTGTATGCGTTTGCTTGGCCACTTGTTCGCGAATTTGTATGTTTGTACCAGTAACTGAAATCAAAAATGTAATCAGTAACCACACAAACAACATCCCTACTATTTGTGCAAGCCAATACATTAACCAAGATGTTCTAACTATTGGTTCATATAACTCGACCTGCCACATGCGTTTGCCAATCAACAATTGATATTCTTTAAACAGCGTTTGCGAGTTATCGGTATCGGCAATATAAATTGCCTGCTTTTTCCCTGCTATCGTTGTATCAAAAAAGCTAGCTGAAATTGAGTTATTGTGATCAAATAATAATGTTTGCGATAAGCGTTTCAGACTGACAATCGCTGCCACAAAGCCTTGAAAATCATCTTCGGTAGAGGACTGTCTAAAAACAGGATATAAAAAAAGCACACCGTGTTCGGCTGTATTTTGGACCAAGTTAATTGGCTCACTTAGTGCAAGTTCATTAAGCTCTTTCGCTTTGCTAAGCGCTGCACCTCTTACTTTACTAGAAGCTAAATCAAACCCTAAAACATCTTCATTACCTTTTAAGGGATATACGTACTTTACTGGAAAGTAATTACTACGCGTACCTGCTGGTTGCCAAGCTCCATCTAGTGACTTTTCTTTTATGTATAGAGGTTTGCCTGTGGCTGGATTTTCATGTATTTCAAAATCTGCGAGTTTATTTGCTGGTATATAAGGTATCCATTCGAAAGCTAGAATTTCTTGGCTGTAGTCCAACTGCTTTGAAGTAAATTGTTTAAACTCTTTAAAATTAACGTCACTACTACTAGCAAAATATGTAGCTAATAAGCCTAAATGAGCAGTAATACCATCAAGCTTTTGGCTTATAGCATTTTGCACAGTAAGTATTTTGGCTTCTTGCTTTTGAATATCTTTTTCTTTTTTAACACTAGCAGCGCCATAAAAACTAACGCTGATCAGTATGTAAATTAATAGCGAGGGTAAAATTACCAACATACGGTGGCGTACTTGTGTGTAATTAAAAGCGGCGAGTACTAAAGGTGTAAATATAAGCACGCCAATACTGTCGCCAATCCACCATGCTATAAAGTTATCAAAAATAGCATTGGTCGGAATCACATTATTCAATGCTAATAAACTTGTTCCTACACCTGCAGCAATAACACAACATATTGGCCCCGCTACTATTAAGCTTTGAACACTGTGTTTTAAAGAAGATAAATCCAACGGCGCTTTTATAACATTCACTATAATTTGTCGGCCAATCCAAGCCTGTAAAACAGAGGCTAAAGTAATGCCTATAGCTTGTAAAAGCACAATAAAATGAAAAATATCTACGGTGCGTTCAAGATGAATTAAGTTAGTACAAAAAGCCCCAATAATAAGGCCAATAAATGACTTACGTCCCCAAATTAAAAAGCTCGCTAAAGCAATTCCTGAGGGCGGCCAGGAGGCGACCGCATAGCCATCTACAGAAAGAAGTGAGTTGCTAAAGTATCCTGTAAAGAAGTAAGCACAAGCCAAGCTAAGGGTTAATATTAAAAACTTTCTCAAAGCTTGTGCTCCTGAACTACAAAAAATGCTAAGTAGTTATAGTGTAGTCATTTATTGATATAAAACGAGCGCCTTTTCTGCCTGTGCACTATTTTTATAACTCAACACAGCTTGTTCAGAGAACTGTTTTTTATTTTCACTATTCAGTGCTTTATCAAATATTCTAGCTGCTAAGTCATAATCACCCTTAGCATTAGCAAGGCAAGCTAGCGCAAGTAATAGTGAATTATTTGAATCATCCTTCTTAAGCCGTTCTTGAATGCTTATTTGCAACTTAGCTGCATCAGCTGCTGTTGCTTTACTTAATATATTTGCAAGCTCTAAGTGTTGCTCATTGTGCTTAACCATCTTAATTAAGTCACTTTCAATAACAGCCAATTGACCTGCTTGCGCCATTTGCATTAAATATGCGGTGTGGGCATGAGCTTGCAGCTTTTTAGGCAGCTGTTTATATTTTTCACTCAGCTTGTCTGCATCTAACGCACTAAAATAAGCACTAAATAACTGCGTCCACTGTGCATCAGTAAGTGCTTTTTTGCGCAGTAAACGCGGCAAAAAGTCTTCCAGCGCACCAAAGTGTTGTTGCTGTACTAATACTTCTGCATAAAGTTTTAACTCAAGTGCGGTGGCTTTTTTAGCTTCTGCGCTAATACGCATTTGTGATTCAATCGCGCTACTATCACCACTTGCCAACCATAGCTTTGCTACTTTTAATTGATGCTCTGGGCTGATTTCAAATAAACGCTCAAGTGCTTTATCTGTTTGATTATTAGCAAGCGCTGCTTTTGCAAGTAATGCTAAGCGAATATCCTCAAACTTATCTGGTACACTATTACCCGATAAAGCCTGTTCTACGTGCTCGTAATCATCATTAATAGCACTCCAAAGAGCCTGCTCAATAGCTGCTTGTTTGCGCTCTTGGCTACGTGCAAAAAAGCCATGCTTAGTATTATGATAAATCGATAATAAATAACGAATTAACTTATATGTTAAATATAAAACAACAGCGGTAATGACTGCCATTATACAAAACGATACTATCGTGCCTTCTATCGTCGTATTGTTAAATGAAATAAGTACATAACCTTTTTCATCTAGAACGAATGGAGTAACCGCTAGTACAACAACAATAGCTACAATTAAAATAATTAGCCCTATCATTGCGCCCACTCCTTAACCTTTTGTGTACTGTTTAAGGTTACTTTTGGATTAAAGTTAAGCTGCTCTTTTTCAAGTTTAGACAACGCTTTAAGTACCGTTTTAGTTGTATCATCGTCTTGCTTAAAGTACTCACCAACTAAACGTTTTGCTTCACTTAAGGCGCTAAAGAAAATACTCGCCTGCTTACTCATAAGTGCATCTTGTGCCTGAGTTATATTAAGCTTGATTCGTTGATTTATTAAATGACGCTCTTGATCCGTAAGTAATGGCTCAATGGAAACACCCTCGTGCTGACGAATAGTAATAAAGCTATCCACAATTTTATTCCAGCTATTACTCAAGTTTTGCTGCCAATCACTCACGTCACCACTTAAAGCATTTTCATCTATTGCAGCTGCTTCTTCTGGTAAATTAACTGCATTAAAAACTAAGTCGTCAATACTGCTTAGTACACTGTTTAGCTGTAAATAAATAGCCTCTGTTGCAACAGGTTTAAGGCTATCAAGTGTTTGTATATCTTGCATAATCGCTTGGCGAACTTCAACTGTTCCTGGGTGCTCACTAAGCAATCCATCTAAGCGCTTTAAAACAGCACTAGTGCCTTGATAATCTTTTTCAGCCCATAGTTTAAACTCAGCCATACGTTGTAAGCTGGTTACTTCTTGTGGGTTTAAAGATGAGCCTTGTTGCTGCGCCTTTTGCAAAGCGGCTTTCAATTCTTGCTGATTTTGAACTGCACTTTCATTTAGGGCTGCGGCAACTTTTTCCTCACTATTAAACAGCGCTTGTTGCAAATTAGATTGCGCCGATTTAAGTGCTTGCACCTCCTGGGTGAGTAACTTATTTTGCTCGCTTAACTCATTAACGGCTAGGTTTTGCGCCTTACCAGCATTTAATTTTTGATAAAACTCGTATCCAACACCAGAGGCCACAATTAACGAAATAAGAAGCGCAAGTACTGCAACCTTACTTATTTTTTGTTTACTTTTGTCTGCCGTATTTTTTGTAGCTGTAGGCTCTTGCTTAGTTGATTTAGCAGAGGTCGTGTTAGCTATTGTTGGTGTGGCTTTTTCTGCCGTTACTGGCTTTGACTGTTCGCTCATGTTGCTACCTTGCTGATTTATGCAGGTAAACATAGCATTATCGCTAGCCCCTGCTGCAATGTGTATATTAGCCGAACTTACCTGTTGCAGCTTTAAATAAGCGGCTATACGCTCGCTAGCAACATAAAATCGGCACTGTTGTAACCATTGTAGTTGGTGTGCAGTAAGGCTTTTAAATATAGCATCAACTGCTGCATTACTTGTTATGACTATACCGTGTACATTCTGGCTTTTCCAGTGGTCTGTCCAGTTAGAGGTAATACTCTCTGTCGGTTCACGTTTGTACACAACACAATTATTTAAAAAAGCACCGCGCTCTTTGAGCGTTTTAGCTAACTCAGGGCGGCCACCTTGGCCCTTAACTAATACTATATTACAGCCATCCACCTCGGCGAGTGATTTAAGCGCAAGTAACCCTTCTGAATCATACTGCTTTGGTACTGCTGCGCGCACACCAAATTGCTCATATATAACATCGGCTGTTTGTTGTCCAACCGCATAAAATTGCGCTTTGGTATTTATATCTGGTTTTAATTGCGAAAGTGCACTGACTGCATCTTGCGATATAAATATTATTTTATCTGCATTTAATAGTGGACTAAGCTCAGTGCTGGAGGGTGTTAAATGCGTTATTTTTAATACCGGAAATAAAGACGCCTGATAACCCGCTTGCTCAAGTTGCTGTGCAAGGGCTGCGCCTTTTCCTTCGGGCCGAGTTATCAGAATATGTGTCATTTATGCGTCTCTATAAACTTCAGCTAGTATTTTGTCTGCACCTTGAGCTAGTAATTTTTTAGCAAGCTCAATACCTATTTTTTCTGCGTCATTTACATGGCCGGTTACTTCGTCACGTAAAATTTCGCTGCCATCAACAGCACCCACTAAACCACGCAAATGTACCTGCTCGCCATCAACTAATGCATAAGCACCAATAGGAACTTGGCAACCACCTTCTAAATAGCGATTCATCGAACGCTCTGCGTTTACGCGAATACGTGTTTGTGTATGCTCAAGTGGTGCAAGTAATGCTTTGGTTACTTCATCATCAATACGACATTCAATACCTACAGCGCCTTGACCATTTGCTGGTAATGACACTTCTGGCTCAATGTAGTCAGCAATACGCGACTCCATTTCTAAACGAATAAGCCCTGCAGCCGCTAAAATAATAGCATCATATTGGCCGTCATCTAATTTACCTAAACGCGTATTTACATTGCCGCGTAAATCACGAATATCTAAATCAGGGCGAAGTGCCTTAATTTGGCACTGGCGGCGTAGGCTCGAAGTACCAACAATAGCGCCTTGTGGTAGCTCACTTAAATTAGCAAAATTGTTTGATACAAACGCATCGCGTGGATCCTCACGCTCACAAATAGTATGCAGTGCTAGCCCTTGAGGAAACTCTACTGGCACATCTTTCATAGAATGTACGGCAATGTCAGCTCGGCCATCTAGCATGGCTTGCTCTAGTTCTTTAACAAATAAGCCTTTACCGCCAATTTTAGCCAATGGCGTATCTAAAATTATATCCCCTTGCGTCGACATTGGGACTAATTCTACGCGCACATCTGCATGAAAACGCTCAAGCTCTGCTTTTACAAATTCGGCTTGCCAAAGTGCTAGAGCGCTTTTGCGCGTTGCGATGCGTACTAATTTTGTTTTTTCTGTCATAGGGGTATCCATTAATTACTGCGTTTAGCCAGTTTTAGTCAGCTAAAATTCTAAATTCTTTTTGGGCAATTAAATTACCTTGCTCATCAACTACATCAACACGCCAATGACCTGTTTGTGTGTTCATTATATTTTTTGTTGAGTACGTTCTGTAACGAGGCGAAGTAACATTAAGTGTAATTTCAGCCATCGTTTCACCTTCAAACGACCAAACATGCTTAACTTGCTGGCCTTGAAGGTTTTTAATCTCGCTAAAAAACGATAACCCTTCCTCAAACTGGCTTAACCTAATATCAGCAGCAAACACATTAGTAGGCTCACGCTTACTTACTTTACGAGTAAGTACCGCGCGACTAATTTTACCCGTGTCTATTTGCGCCCCCAATGCCACACTTGCCACATGTGCTGTAGAGGAAAAACCTTCAGTGCCACTCAATGCGCCATCATCACTTTCTAACTCTAAAAGTAAGTCACTTTGACTTGCAGGCTCAGTTACGTTTTGGGCTTCTGCGGTTTCTTCTTGCACATCATTATCAAGGTTTGAGTTTAACTCTGTATTAATACTTTCGCTTTGATCAGTAACAATATCGTTGTTAGCCAACAAAGCCGGGGGATTATTTACAAGGTCTACTTCGGCAGGTGTATTACTTGAAATGCTTAGTTGAGTCTCATTTTGCTCAGCTAACAAAGGTTCAATACTCGCTTGAGTTACCTCTGCAGACTCAGCAGGGGTATTGTTTCCTGATGATTGAGGCTCAACATCCATTACCTCATCGCTTGTTTGGTTTTCAGCGTTACTGCTGAAATTTAAGAATTGTTCCTGCTCATTTGGGTGCTCACCTTGCTCTGCATTAACAGAGGTGGTTAAGCCATAAATAACTGCTGCAGAGGTCATTAATACCAACATAGCAATACTCACAATACGACGCCAATTCCACTCGTAGCTTACCGTTGGTACGCTCTGTTGTAATTCGCGTTTAACATTTGCTTTTATAACTATTTTTTGACTCATATTGACCTCAGCGGCTCCAAAATTAGCTTAAACGG
>OJDN01000768.1_pt1 | contig 10106 bp, 11 predicted proteins | sample 1592731 | NCBI WGS metagenome assembly OJDN01 (sample SAMN05416881, study PRJEB24817) | seawater metagenome | isolation source: Sea water | place: Canada:Atlantic | collected 2013-11
CGAGATTCGCCTTAGTCTCGTGGGCTCGGAGATGTGTATAAGAGACAGAGATAGCGCTGCCCCTGACCTGCCAGCTTGGGGAACGTGGGTACCGGGCTGTTGCCATCGGCACCGTGGCAGGCACTGCAGATCTGCGTGAGCGGCTCACCGGCAGCGGCATCGCCTTTGAGGAACGGCGTAGCCGCACCGGCAGTGTGTGCAAAACCCACCAGGGCTGCACAGAGAACAAGGGCTTTCTTCATGACACTTCCAGACAGGAACGTAGAGTAACGGCGCCTTACTGCGCCGGCGTGGACATGTACGTGATCAGGGCTGCATAGTCCTCATCCGTGCAATCAAAGCACATGCCCTTGGGCGGCATGGCATTCAAGCCATTCTTGACGGACGTTACCAACGCATCCATGCCTTTCTCCATTTTCGGAGCCCAGGCGGCAGCGTCACCGGTTTTAGGCGCACCAGCAACACCGGCGTTGTGACAGACAGCACAACTCTTGTTGTACTTGTCCATGGGCGGCTCAGCCATCGCGCCGGCGGCAACAACCATGGCGCCAACTGCCAACAATTTTTTCATGCTACACCTCTGCTACTTGCTGCGGGTTAGGCGGGACGCGGAGAATTCCGTCGGTCCCGGGAAAGCTATGGCATTATATACGAGATACCCCATGCAAAAAAGGCAAGCGCACCTCATGCAGTCAACCGCCCCGGACCGGCCCGACTACCGCAGCGCCGGTTTCCTGACCAGCGCCAGCCGGCTCTCCCAGTGCCCCGAGGACGCGGGCTGGGAAGTGGCCTTCGCCGGTCGCTCCAACGCTGGAAAATCTTCTGCAATCAACAGCTTAACTGGGAATCCAAAGCTTGCGCGTACCTCCCGCACCCCCGGGCGCACGCAGTTGATCAATTTTTTCAGCCTCAGTGAGACGCAGCGCTTGGTCGACTTGCCCGGCTATGGCTTCGCCAAAGTCCCCCTCGCGGTGAAACAGGAGTGGACCAAACAGCTGGAAAATTACCTGCAAAAACGCGAGAGCCTGCGCGGGCTGATTCTGCTCATGGACGTGCGCCATCCACTGCAGGCCTTTGACCAGCAAATGCTCAACTGGGCAGTGAGCGCCGGCATGCCGGTTCACATTCTGCTGACCAAGGCGGACAAGCTCAAGAACGGCCCCGCACGCGCGACCTTGCTGCAGGTACAACGGACACTGCAGGTGCACGGCGACAGCGTTACCGTACAGCTCTTCTCCGCCCTGAAGCACAGCGGCCACAAGGAGCTGATCGCGGTGTTGAATGCCTGGCTGACCGACCTCAGCGTCTACGAGGAGCACGAGGCAGGCGAAGAGGACAAATCCGGCGCATAAAAAAACCCGGCTGCCCGTAGGGGGACAGGCAGCCGGGACAGCTTGGGTCTCTGGGGAAGAGACTTGCCCCGCGAGTGGCTCATGGGGAGGAGCCTGCGGAGCAGTAGCAGCATGCTACGGGTAATGAGACCGGGTTCGCTGCGAAAAGTTCCACCCGCTAGTGCGCTTCATCCCAATTTTTTCCGGAACCCGCCTCCACCAGCAGCGGCACGGCGAGTTCAGCAGCGTCGCTCATCAGCCCGCACAGCGTGTCGCAGACCTGCTCGACCGCCTCTTCGGCCACCTCCAGCACCAGCTCATCGTGCACCTGCATAATGGTGCGGGCATCCACATCCGACCCCTGGAGCCAGCTGTCCACCTGCAGCATGGCACGCTTGATAATGTCCGCGGCTGTGCCCTGCATGGGGGCATTGATCGCTGTGCGCTCGGCGGCCTGCGCGCGCATCTTGTTCCGGGCGTTGATTTCCGGCAGGTACAGCCTGCGTCCGAACAGCGTTTCCACGTAGCCCTGCTCGCGGGCGCTGGCGCGGGTGCGGTCCATGTAGTCCTGCACCCCGGGGTAGCGCTCGAAATAGCGGTCGATGTAGTCCTGCGCCTCGTGGCGCCCCAGGTGCAGTTGTCGTGCCAGCCCGAAGGCTGACATGCCATAGATCAGGCCAAAGTTGATGGCCTTGGCCTTGCGCCGCTGTTCCGCGGACACGGCCTCCAGAGCCACACCAAACACCTCCGCGGCGGTGGCGCGGTGTACATCCAGCCCCTCGCGAAACGCATGCAGCAGACCGGCGTCGCAAGACAGGTGCGCCATGATACGCAGCTCAATCTGGGAATAGTCCGCGGCCACGATGCGGTAGCCCGGGGGCGCAATGAACGCCTGGCGGATACGTCGACCTTCCTCGGTGCGGATCGGAATATTCTGCAGGTTCGGATCGGAGGAGGACAGGCGCCCGGTGGCCGTCACCGCCTGGTGATACGAGGTGTGGATCCGCCCCGTGCGGGGGTTCAGCAGCTCCGGCAGCTTGTCGGTATAGGTGGATTTCAGCTTGCTCAGGCCCCGGTACTCCAGCAACACACGCGGGAGCGGGTAATCAAGGGCGAGTTCCGCCAACACCTCCTCCGCTGTTGACGGCGCACCGGTCGGCGTTTTGCGCAGCACCGGCAACTCCAGCCGCTTGAACAGGATCTCACCGAGCTGTTTGGGTGACCCAAGGTTGAAGGCCTCGCCGGCCAGGTCATGGGCCTCGGCTTCCAGCTGCTGCAGGCGCTCACCCAGCTCGCGGCTCTGCTGCTGCAGCAGCTCCCGCGACACCAGCGCACCCGTGCGCTCAATACGCGACAGCACCGGCACCAGCGGCAGCTCGATGGCGGTGTACACCGCGGCCGGCCCCTCCAGTTCTGACAACCGGGGCCACAGCGCCTGGTGCAGGCGCAGGGTGATATCCGCGTCCTCTGCCGCGTAGGGGCCGGCATCCTCCACCTTGACCTGATTGAAGGTCAGCTGTTTGGCGCCCTTGCCGGCAATATCCTCGAAATGGATGGTCTTGTAGCCGAGATACTTGAGCGCCAGGCTGTTCATATCGTGACGGGTCGCGGTGGAATCCAGCACATAGGACTCGAGCATGGTGTCGTGGCGAATGCCGCGCAGGGTGATGCCGTGGTTGGCCAGCACACTGACGTCATACTTCAAATTCTGCCCGACCTTGGCGCGCTCCGGGTCCTCCAGCAAGGGCTGCAACATGCCCAGCACCTCATCGCGATCCAGCTGCGCCGGCGCGCCCAGATAATCGTGAGCCAATGGCACATAGGCGGCCTCACCGGGCTCTACCGCAAAGGAAACGCCCACCACCTGCGCCTCCATGTAATTCAGGCTGGTGGTCTCGGTGTCGAAGGCAAACAGCTCCGCTGCCAGTAACTGCGCCAGCCAGCGCTCCAGCGCCGGCATGTCGGTCACTACCTCCCAGTGGGTATCCGGCTGCGGCTGAACGTCGGAATCAGCGGCTTCGACCCCTTCAACGTTCCCCAACAGCTCCTCAAGCCAGCTGCGGAACTCCAGCCGGGTGTACCACTCGCGCAGTGCGGCGTTGTCCGGCTCGCCGTTGTGCAACGCCTGCACCGATTCCTGCAGCGGCACATCCAGCTTGATCGTCGCCAGCTGGTAGGACAGGTAGGCGCGCTCGCGCTCCGCCTCCAGCTTGGCCGCCATGCTCTTGGCACCGCGGAAGTCCAGGGTCGCCACCTGATCCAACGCCGCATAGATGTCATCCAGGCCACCCAGCCCCTGCAACAGGGCAAGTGCGGTTTTTTCTCCCACACCCGGTACGCCGGGAATGTTGTCCACCTTGTCGCCCATCAACGCGAGGAAATCGATAATACGGGAGGGCGGTATACCAAATTTCTCTTCCACCCCGGCCTCGTCCAGCCGCGTATCGGTCATGGTATTGACCAGCGTGGTATGCGCATTCACCAGTTGTGCCATGTCCTTGTCACCGGTGGAAATCACCACCGGCCGGCCGCACTCGGAGGCCTGGCGGGCAAGGGTACCGATCACATCATCAGCTTCAACACCGGGTTCACAGATCAATGGCAAACCCATGGCCCGCACAATGGCATGGATCGGTTCTACCTGGGCGCGCAGCTCGTCCGGCATGGGCGGCCGCTGGGCCTTGTACTCGGCGAACAGTTCGTCGCGAAAGGTCTTGCCTTTGGCGTCGAAAACCACCGCCACCGGGCTTTCCGGGTAATCCTTGAGCAGACGGCGCAGCATGCTGATAACGCCCTTCACCGCACCGGTGGGTTCACCGGTGGAGGTGTTGAGGGGGGGCAGCGCGTGAAAGGCCCGGTAGAGATAGGAGGAGCCGTCCACCAGGACGACAGGCGCGGTGGTATCAGCCATGACGGCCTCCTGTTGCAGGGCTCAATGGTCCCAGAGATAGCGGATGGAGCGGTAGGTCAGCTTCATTTTAGCCAGATCCAGCGGGGCCTTGAAGAACGCGTGGTAGTCGCCGCGGGGGTTGATCAGGACCACGTTGGCGCTGTGATCCACCAGATAGTTCTCGTCCTGACCGGGTACCTTGCGAAACGGCGTATTCAGGGCCGTGGCAAAGCGGTGGATGTCGAGAAACTCGCCGGTAACACCGACAAACCCGGGGTTGAAGAAGGGCACATAGCTGGCGAGCTGTTCCACCGTGTCGCGGGCGGGATCCACCGACACCATGACCACCTGGGTGTCTTCCACTTCCGTGCCTTCAAGCGCTTGTACAAACTGGTCGAGGAACGCCATGGTGGTGGGGCAGATATCGGGACAGTAGGTAAAACCGAAGAAGATCAGCGTCCACTGGTTCTCGAGGCTCGCCGGCACAAAAGGTTGGCCACGGTGGTCAATCAGCGCGAAATCACCCATGTCACGCGGTGTTTGCAGCAGAAACGCGCCGTTTGCCTGCATGTCGGCTGCCGTCATCACACGTGGCTGGTTGATGCGGTTCACGAAACCGGCAACGATCACAAGAATAAACACCAGCACCCCGATGACGGTCCAGCGAATACCGCGGCTCTGGCTGGGTGTCTTGCTGTCGCTCATGGTGGTTAGATCCTCAGGCAGCCGTCATGGGAAAAACATAGTGGTCCACCAGCATGACCACGAACAGGGCCATCAGGTAGATGATCGAGTACTTGAAGGTTTCCATGGGCGCGGCCGGGTTGCGGTTACGCATCAGCTCAATGGCCCAGTAGAGGAAACCCCCGCCGAGTACCACGGCGCCCAGCAGGTACAGCGGCCCACTCATGCGGGTCACAAAGGGCAGCAGGGTAATCAGGAACATGAGCACCGTGTACAGGAGGATATGCAGGCGCGTGAAGGCATCGCCGTGCGTCACCGGCAACATCGGTATATCCACCGCCGCGTACTCTTCCTTGCGGTGGATTGCCAGGGCCCAGAAGTGCGGCGGTGTCCAGGCAAAGATAATCAGCACCAATAGCAGCGCGTGGCCGTGGATCTCCCCGGTAACGGCGGTCCAACCGAGTAGCGGTGGTGCCGCGCCGGCAAGTCCGCCAATCACGATGTTCTGCGGCGTGGCACGCTTGAGAAACAGGGTGTAGACAAAGGCGTAACCCACCAGTGAGGCAAAGGTCAGCCAGGCGGTCAGGGCATTGATCCAGATAAGCAGTATGGCCATGCCGGCCCCGCCCAGCACCAGGGCGAACACGGCGGCCTGCAAGGTACCGACCCGGCCCTGGGCCATGGGGCGCTTGCTGGTTCGCGCCATGCGCTGGTCCACCCGCTGGTCGACAAGGTGGTTCACGGCTGCCGCCGCCCCGGCGCAGAGGGCAATGCCGAGATTTCCCAGAATGAGCGCGTCCAGCGGCACCATACCGGGCACCGCCATGAACATGCCGATTACCGAGGTGAGGATCATCAGCAGGACAACATTGGGCTTGGTCAGCTCCTTGTAGTCCCGCCAGGTGGATTTGGCTGTTGCGGCCATGTCAGTCATTGCGCTGGTTCAGTCCCCGGAGTTCTTCAGCAGGAATTTAAGATCAGAGATCACGTCTTTGTAACTGTCGCTGGCATCATACGTCATCATCACCCAGCCGGCAGGGTCTACCAGATACCAGAGGTCGTCTTTAGCACGGGTTTCAGGGAACAGCTGAGGCCAGCTGGTGGCGTCCAGGCGGGCGATAACCAGACCACCGTGCTCCTCCGCGAGCAGGCCCGCAAAACCCGCCGGCGCCGGCTTGCTGTCGCTGAGGTCACTCACCCCCAGAGCCGTGTCCGCAGGTGCGCGGTCCGTAATCAGCATGCGCCGTACACGGGGGAACTCCTTGCCCAGTGCCAGATGAATCTGGCGCGTCAGGTACAGCTTGTGCTCGCAGGCAGTAGCGCACTCGGCACCGTCCTGCGTCACCAGCAGGGTCCATTGGTGATCGACGTTGCTCCAGGGCAGTGGTGTGCCGGTGGGCGATAGCAGCCCGGCTTCGGCAAGAGGCCGCGGGGGGTCCAGCAGGGTGCCGCGGTTTGCGGTACCAAGCATGCCCACGATATCCAGCTCGCCGCGCGCCACAAACCACCAGAGCCACGTCGCCGCCAGTACCATAATCACAGGTATACCGGCGATAAGCAGGATCACCAGACGGCTGTTGTTCGCTCCCGCTGTGGGTTCCTGCATCGGTCAATCCTCTCGACGTGTCATGAGCTGCCACAGGTTGGAGCTGCGCAGCAGAAAAAAGAGCAGCAGCACGGCGGCCATGGTAAACCACTGCAACGCATAGCCCTGGTGTTTTTCCGGGCTGGCGTTGACCACAGGCCAATCTGCGGTGAGCGCCGCCGGCTCGTTGGGGTCAATACGTACCAACCAGGGGTACAGTTCGGCGTCACTGACGGTGGCAACCAGTGGCTGCAGGGCCTGCATATCCACGGCCTGGATGCGCACCGGCCAGGGCGGCGCAAGCCGCTGTTCGGCCAGCAGGTACGGTGCACCGGGAGAGACATACAGGTGCCCGGTGACCCTCGAGACACCCGTTGGCTCGGGAACATCGGGGAGCGCCAAACGCGCGGGGTCACTGGCTACCCAGCCACGGTTGACCAACACCAGCTGCTGCGTGTCCGCCAGACGGAACAGGCCTATCACCTCATTGCCATACCTGCCGCGATACATGCGGTTGTCCAGCAACAGGTCGTACCCGGGCAGAAACTCGCCGCGCAAAAGAACGCGACGGTAGGCCAGTGCGTCCGCCTGCGCAGCGGCGAGGTCGCCAAGCTCCACGGGGGCTTCACTCTGGCGTTGCGCCCACTGGGTCTCCAGCTCGCGCTTTTCGTCCGCTCGCTCCAGCTGCCAGAACCCCAGTGCAATCAAGGCGGGGAAGAGCAGTGCAGTAAACAGCGTGATACGCCACTCCAGATCCAGTTTCAATGCCACCATGCCTCAACCCCGTTCAGTTAATGTAGCGCCGTATGCAACAGCCATGAAGGCTGCTGGTTTATACTGCTGCGTTTCTGGAAAGGAGCAGGACATTGTTGAAGTTGATGATCGTCGGTTTGATGCTGGCGCTGCTGGCCAGCCTGGGTAGCGGATTCTACTTCCTGATGGTGGATCAGGGCGACAAAAACAGCCGCCGGACCTTCCATTCGCTGGGTGTGCGCCTGGGCCTCGCGCTGACCCTGGCGGGTCTGGTGGTTTACGGCGTGGCCACAGGCAAGCTGGGCCACCGCAACCCCTGGGACGCCGGACCTCGTCCGACCGCCCAGGCGCAGGAAACCGCGGACTGAGCTCCCTACAGGATGTAGACGAACAGGAACAGAAACACCCAGACCACATCGACAAAGTGCCAGTACCAGCTTGATGCTTCAAAGCCGAAGTGATCATCGGCGGTGAAATGACCGCCCCTGACGGAGCGCAACCACTGGATCAACAACATGGTCATACCCATGATCACGTGGAAGCCGTGGAACCCGGTCAACATGAAGAAGGTGGAACCGTAAATACCGGAGTTCAGGGTCAGCCCGAAGTGCGCGTACGCCTCATAATATTCCAGCGCCTGCAGGGCCACGAACAGCATGCCCAGGGCAACGGTGACGCCCAGCCAGATATTGAATTTGCGCTTGTTGCCGTCGAGCAGACCCATGTGCGCAACGTGCACGGTGAAGCTGGATGACAGCAGCACGATAGTGTTCCACATGGGCAGCCAGAGGTACCACGCCGCCGCCTCACCGAATGCCATGCTCTGCTCGTAGCTCTGGAAGGTGCCCATGTTGGCAACAGGCTGGTTGGCGACCCCGCCCACAGCTTCCTGCGGCGTCAGCGGCATCGGCCACTGGTAGGTGAAGCCTTCCCAAAGCAGGTGGTTCATGCGCCCGCCTTCGCCTTCACCGGCGAGCCACGGGCCTACCAGCGTACGCACATAGAACAGCGCGCCGAAGAACGCGAGGAAGAACATCACCTCGGAGAAAATGAACCAGAACATGCCCAACACGTAGGACTTCTTCAGCTGGGCGCTGTTCATGCCCGCCAGGTTTTCCTTGATCGCCATGCGGAACCAGCCGAACAGCGTGGCGGAGAAAAAGAACAGGCCAAACCAGAATATGCCCCAGGAGCCGGTGGTTGCACCATCGCCAAAGGTCATGTCGTTCATCACATTGGCGGCACCGAACGTGCTTGAGATGAGGCCTATCGTCGCGCACACCGCCAGTTTGCTTTTTTCCGGTACGTAGTACTTCTCGTACTCTGTTGAACTCTGGGTTGTCATTGTGTTTCTCCGTTGTCTATCACACGGCCCCCCCGGACCGCGTGTCAGCGAGCAGCGATTGAGCCGCCCACCATATCTGTGACATCAAAAATCGTGTAGGACAGCGTGATGGTGTGAATGTCGCTGGGCAGATCCCGGTCGATGATGAACTGCAGCGGCATTTCCGCCGAGCTGTCACCATCGAGCGGTTGCTGGTTGAAGCAGAAGCACTCTGTCTTGTGAAAGTAGGCCGCGGCTCGCGACGGCGATACGCTGGGAATCGCCTGCGCCACCATCGCCTGTGGCAGCGGGTTGCGTGCGTGGAACACCGTGTCGTTACTCGCCCCCGGATGTACTTTCATCATGGTCACCGAAGGGCCGAAGTCCCAGGGCATGCCCTCGTTGTTGGTGGCCACGAACTGAATGGTCACCGTACGCGACTCATCGACGCCGGCCTGCACCGATGTGTAGGCCTCGCCGTTGGTTTTGCCATTGATGCCGAGCGCATCACAGAGCACGTTGTAAAGTGGCACCATGACCACAAATACGAAGGCAAACATGATCACAGCGGTCGACACCAACTTGACGACAGTGTCGACAACCGGGTTACTACTCACTCTCAACATGCGACGCTCCTCAATCCCGACGACAGGCCGTTAGCGCACCTGCGGCGGCGTTTCAAAGGTGTGGTAGGGCGCCGGCGTGGCAACCGTCCACTCCAGGCCTTCTGCGCCTTCCCAGGTTTTCGCTTCACTGGTGGGCTTGCCCGCAACAATGGTGGCAATCACGTTGTACAGGAACAGGATCTGCGAGGCACCGTAGATGAAGGCGCCAATGCTGGACATCATGTTGAAGTCAGCAAACTGCAGTGCGTAGTCCGGAATCCGTCGCGGCATGCCGGCGAGGCCGACGAAGTGCTGTGGGAAGAACGTGATGTTGAAGCCGATGAACGAGATCCAGAAGTGGGTCTTGCCCATGGTTTCGTTATACATGCGGCCACACCACTTGGGCAGCCAGTAGTACACCGCAGCACTCATGGAGAACACCGCACCGGCCACCATCACATAGTGGAAGTGCGCGACCACGAAGTAGCTGTCGTGGTACTGGAAGTCCGCGGGCGCAATGGACAGCATAAGGCCAGTGAAACCACCAATGGTGAACAGCACCAGGAAGCCCATGCAGAACAACATCGGGGTTTCGAAGGTCATGGCACCGCGCCACATGGTCGTCACCCAGTTGAATACCTTCACCCCGGTGGGTACGGCAATCAGCATAGTGGCGTACATAAAGAACAGTTCACCCGCTACCGGCATACCGACGGTGTACATGTGGTGAGCCCACACGATGAACGACAGGAAGGCAATGGAGGCCGTGGCGTAGACCATGGAGTCGTAGCCGAACAGGGGCTTGCGGGCAAAGGTCGGGATAATCTGCGAAACCACACCGAATGCCGGCAGAATAATGATGTACACCTCGGGGTGACCGAAGAACCTGTCTCTTATACACATCTCCGAGCCCACGAGACTAAGGCGAATCTCG
>OJDN01000772.1_pt1 | contig 10070 bp, 7 predicted proteins | sample 1592731 | NCBI WGS metagenome assembly OJDN01 (sample SAMN05416881, study PRJEB24817) | seawater metagenome | isolation source: Sea water | place: Canada:Atlantic | collected 2013-11
GCTCGGAGATGTGTATAAGAGACAGCACTTACTTACTCGTTAACAAGTGAGCCAATGCTCGGTACTGTTAATGTTGACAGTGATGGTAACTTTACTTATACACCTAATAAAGAAGCAACAGGTTCAGATAGCTTTATGTTTGGTGTAAGTGATGGCGTTAATTCGCAAGTAACTGCAACAGTAAACATTACAATTGACGCACTACAAGTCGACTTTGCTCAATTTGCAACCGATGCATTTAATCAAGCGCCAAATGCAGAGCCGTTAACTGTTAACGGTCGGGTGTTTACAAACACAGATACCGATGTTGATGGATTAATTTCAACAAACGGTAACTAACCAAGTAATTAAGCTGACAGGCCATGGATGGCTTTTTTTCAAAGGATATTTATAATGCATTTATCAATTTTTAAGTCCGTCGCATTTATAACTTTATGCCTAACGACCTTTGCATTAAGCGCTGCGCCTTTTACCCCAAAAGATGATGCAGTTATTGCTAACAGTAATTCAACGCTTAGTGCTTCTCTGTCTGTTGAGGAGATAAATACATTAGTCACTAACAGCCAATATGTAGGCCAAACAGAGCGTTTACAGGGGCTACTTAAAACCCGTTTAGCCCAGCTATATGAACAAACACCCTCATCTCAAATTGGTTACTTATATGCTCGCGTTTTACAAAAAGAGCACCTTTTCAACGAAGCTATTGATATTGCTAACAACGTTTTGATTAAAGAGCCACAGCATAGTAATAGCCATTTATTGCTAGCCAATATATTTATGACTCAAGGTAAGTTTGCACAAGCAAAAAAACACTGCGTCGCTTTAATTGGGCAAGTAAGTACTATTACTGCTAGCACCTGTGTACTTGATGTTCAAAGCCAACATGAAAGCGTTTTAGACAGCTACCAAGCATTAGTAAAAATTATAAATAATAATCAAACTAGCCTAGCTACAAACCATGTTTTAAGTGAAATGAGCTATCGTTTAAATAACTACAAACAAGCATTGTCTCACTTACAAAGTGTAGATTTAGTTCAAGCCCCTGTGAGCCTAATTGTTTTATGGGCCGATATTCAAATTGCTCTAAACCAACCACAACAAGTATTAAATACATTAAGCGTACTGCTTCCTGATAAAGGTAATTTAGAGGACGCTATTTTGCTAAGACTTTCAATCGCAGAAAAAAAACTGAATAAACGCGATAAAAAATGGCAAAATACAATAGCGCAAAGAGTTACGCTACGAGAGCTTCGTAAAGATTCTTTTCATGCAAGTGACTTAGCTAAATATTACCTTGATGTACAACCAAATCGCGAAAAAGCACTTTACTGGGCTCATATTAATTGGCAGCAGGCTAAAATGAGCACCGATGAGCAATTACTTATTCAAGCAAAAGCGATGCAACGAGATACACTATGAAAACGCCTTATCTATTTATACTCACTTTAATGCTGTGCATTTTTTCAACTTACAGCTTTGCCCATCAACTAAGTACAAGTTATATAACCTTAAATAGCGAAAACAATAACGACACCAGCAAAAATCTATACACGGGTACTTGGCAAATAAATATTGCCGACTTAGAGCACGCAGTGCCTCTGGATTTAGATAAAAACGGCCAAATTTCGTGGACAGAAATAAAAGCAAAACGCAGCTCAATTAATAACTTCATTAAAGAAAATTTAAATATCACGCAAAGCGCGCAAATATGCCCTTTAAAAAGTGAAGGTATCTATCAGCTAGATAACCATTTTAACCAACCTTATTTAGTGATTCCGCTGCAGTTTAGCTGTGATGACAATGAAGCAATCACCCTTTCCTACTCCGCTTTTTTTAAAACTGATGCTAACCATAAATCCATCGTAAATATTAACGGTGTATCTCGTGTATTTAATATCAATGAGGCACAACAAACGTTCAGCTTTGAACAAACAAGTTATTTAAGTACCTTTAATCAATACGTTTACCAAGGTGTTTTACATATTTGGATTGGTATTGATCATATTTTATTTTTAATCGCTTTGTTACTTACCTGTGTTTTAAAACGCAGCGATAAAGCATGGCAAGGTATTAGCTCTAAAAAACACATTATTAAACACACAGCATGGATAGTAACCGCGTTTACGCTTGCGCATTCTATTACGCTTACCGCCACCGCTATGAACCTTGTATCACCAAATAGTCGCTGGGTAGAGCTTGGAATTGCTATATCTGTTTTATTTGCAGCATTAAATAATGTGTGGCCGTTGGTACTTCGTTTAGGTTGGCTTACTTTTGCTTTTGGTTTACTACATGGTATGGGATTTGCGAGCGTACTTGGCGAACTTGGCCTGTCGAGCGACTATCAACTGCTCAGTATTTTGGCGTTTAATTTAGGCGTCGAAATCGGTCAACTTAGTATACTACTGATAGCCTTACCAATACTCATTTATGTACGACACTACACTTGGTATAAAAAATGGTTAATGCCAATGGGCTCCGTTGCTATCGCAATTGTTGCACTTCAGTGGTCAATCGAGCGTTTTTAAATAGTATAAATAAAAAAGCTAGCCAAAATATTGGCTAGCTTACTTTTGGTTATTTATTTTTAGCGTTACTACGCTTTATCAAATGGCATCAGTAATGTTTTCATCGCAGGGCGAAGTGCTATGAGTACCGTTTCTTCGGTTAGCTCAGGGTAGAGTAACTTTCTAAGTAATAACCCTGCCATCATCGAAAAAATAACATTAATTCGGCTTTCAAGTTCACGCTCATCAATGTCTTTGAGCGCACTTCGCTCGCTTGTTAAAAGCTGCCTCATGCGCCCTCTTGCTTGAATATCGGTTTCACGCAAAAGAGTAGCAACTTTAATATTACGACCCGCTTCTGCCATCATATCTAAATCGATAACACATGAGCCTGTATCCATGTGTCTTTGCACGCCAATATTTAAGCCATCTAAAAGAGCCGCCAAAACATCACCAGGGTGATCTTCAAACTTTTGAAAGATAGAGAACATTTCTTCCATGTCTTTTTCAATAATGCTTTCTATAATAGCTTCTTTGCTTTCAAAGTAATTATAAATATGGCCTGCACTCATCCCTGCCGTTTTAGATATTTCTGCCATACCTGCACCGTGGTAACCTTTACGGCGAAAACACTCTGCAGCAGCTGTTAAAATTTGCTCACGCCTAGCAAGTGCTATCGCGGGATCTGTTTGCCTTTTTGCTTTAGGCTTCATGTTCAACTCCACTACCAAGTCATAAACTCAGTAAAGCAAGAGCTATAAATAGTCTCGCTATATAAATATGTAATGCGGCTTTAAAAGCCGCAAATATTATTTCTCTTCCTGAGTTGTTTCACTGGCTACATTCCATCCGCCACCAAGCGCTTTGTACAAGTTAATTTGACTCGCAAGATACGCTTGCTGACCCGCAATTAACTGCTGCTGCGCGCCGTACCACGTACGCTGAGCATCAAGTACTTGCAAGTAGCTATCTGCGCCTTTTTCGTAACGCATTTTTGATAAATCAAACGTGATTTGTCGACTACTTATAAGCATATCAAGGGCACTTAATTGCTCTTGGTAACCTTCTCTATCAGCAAGTGCATCGGCAACTTCGCGAAACGCATTTTGAATTTTTTGCTGATACGTTGCCACTGCAATTTCTTGATCTGCTTTTGCTACATCAAGATTTGCTTGGTTACGTCCCATATTAAAAATAGGTAAGCTAATTGTAGGCACAAAACTCCATGTACCCGAGCCTGAATCAAACAAGCCACTTAAGTCACTTGAAGCTGACCCCGCATTGGCAGTTAAGCTTATGCTTGGATAAAACGCTGCACGAGCAATACCAATATTGGCATTAGCAGCAAGCATTAAATGCTCAGCGGCTTTAATATCAGGGCGCTGTGATAACAGGTCAGACGGTAAACCAACGGGTACTTCTGGCATACTGATCAAGTTAGTCAGGTCTTTATTAGGCAGTAAATCAGCTGAAACAGATTTACCTACTAATAAATCTAAGGCACTTTTATCACGCTTTAACAAACGTTTGTACGTTGCTATGTCTACTTTTGCCGTAGCAACTGTGCTTTTAAGCTGCTCAAGGGTAATTGAAGACGTCGCACCTAAATCAAAGCTTTTTTGCGTAAGAGATAATGACTCTTGCTGAGAGGTAAGCGTTTCTTTTGCAAGCTCTAGCAGTTGCAAATCAGTTGCATAATTTAGCCACGCATTTGCCAACTCAGAAATTAAAGACACCTGCGTGCTGTATTGGCTAAGCTCTGTAGAGTATAAGTTTTGCAGTGCTTGCGCTGATTGATTGCGTACTTTGCCCCAAATATCTAACTCATAAGAGGTAATACCCACTGTTGCACTGTATTGCGAGCTAATAGCTGCATCGCCAGTACCTGATAAGTCAGCCGGTAAACGCTGGCGCGTACCAGATGCATTTAAATCAAGGGATGGATACAAAGCAGAGTCTTCAATTTGATATAAACCACGCACACGCTGCACATTAAGCACTGCAATTTGCATGTCTTTGTTATGCTCAAGACTTTGACTAATTAACGTTTGTAGTTTTTCGTCATTAAAAAACTGCTGCCAATTTAATTGCTGCGCAGCGCTTTGCCCAGTACCTGATGCATAAGCATCAGATACTGGTAGAGCAAGGTCTTTTTGCTCAGGCGCTAATTGGCAACCACTTAGCACCAATAAAGCAATTGCACTTAGGCTGAATGTTTTAATGCTCATTCTGCGCTCTCCTTCGTTGTCTCTTTAGCTTTGCCAGGAAATACACGGCGTACTAACACAAAGAATAACGGAACAAAAACAACAACTAATATTGATGATGCAAGTGTGCCGCCAATAATCGAAATACCTAACGCATTTTGCGCACCAGAACCCGCGCTTGAGGCAATAGCAAGTGGTAAAACACCACAAATAAAGGCCATCGAAGTCATAAGTATTGGACGCAAACGTAGGCGAACAGCTGCAATAGCCGCATCTACTAAGCCAAGCCCTTCTTCCATTTTATGAATCGCAAACTCTACAATCAGTATCGCATTTTTAGATGCTAAACCAATGGTGGTCAACAAACCTACCTGCAAGTAAATATCGTTAGATAAGCCACCGCCAAGCGCTGCCATAATCGCACCAAATATACCCAGTGGCACAATCATCATTACCGCAAACGGTACTGACCAACTTTCATAAAGCGCGGCTAAACATAAAAATACAAACAACAGCGATAAGCCATATAATAAAGGTGCTTGACCGCTACTAGAGCGCTCTTGGAATGAAATACCGGTCCACTCAGACGAAATACCATTTGGTAATTGTTTAACTAAACGCTCCATTTCATCCATTGCTTGGCCTGTACTGTAACCTGGCGCTGCACTACCTTGAATTTCCATTGCTGAAAAACCATTGTAACGCTCTAAACGCGGCGAACCATACGTCCAGTAGGCACTAGCAAACGCTGAAAACGGCACCATATCGCCATTATCATTGCGTACATACCACTTATTTAGATCCTCAGGCACCATGCGAGATTGTGCATCACCTTGCATATACACTTTTTTCACTCGACCACGGTCAATAAAGTCATTCACATAACTACTACCCCATGCTGTCGAAAGTGTACTGTTAATATCGTTTTGCGACACACCAAGCGCTTCGGCTTTTGCAAGGTCTGTATCAAGTTGTAGCTCTGGCATATCTTCTTGTCCATTTGGACGCACGCCCGCTAAAATTGGACTTTGGCTTGCTAAACCTAATAACTGATTTCGTGCAGCTAAAAGTGCCTCATGGCCAAGACCTACACGGTCTTGTAAGAAAATATTAAAGCCATTAGCAGTTCCCAGCTCAACAATTGCAGGTGGCGGAAAGGCAAAAACAAATGCTTCTTTTATCGTTGAAAAGTAGCCCATCGCTTTACCTGCAACACCTTGAACAGATAACTCGTCACGCTGACGCTCATCCCAATGTTTAAGATTTACAAAGGCAATTGCTGAGTTTTGGCCAGAACCTGCAAAACTAAAACCAGTCACGGTAAAAATACCGTTTACTGCTTCAGATTGATCGTTTAAAAAGTGGTTTTCTACCTTTTTAACAACCTCAAGCGTTTGTTGTGTTGTAGAACCCGCTGGTAATGACACTTGGTTAAACAAAATACCTTGGTCTTCGTCAGGCAAAAATGCCGTTGGCAAGCTTGAGAATACATAAACCATACCGCCCACAATCACGCCATAAATAAGTAAGTAGCGTTTAGAGTGAGTAAGCATGCGCCCTACAAAGCTTTGTGCACCTGAATTTGTTTTATCAAAACCACGGTTAAAGCCTGTAAAAAACCGGCCAAACAACGTGTCATTGTTATGTACATGGCTTGGTTTTAAAAGCGTTGCACACAATGCTGGCGTTAAAATAAGAGCCACTAAAACAGATAACCCCATCGCCGATACGAGTGTTATAGAAAACTGACGATAAATTATACCGGTAGAGCCACTAAAGAATGCCATTGGAATAAATACCGCAGAAAGCACCATGGCAATACCTACCAGCGCGCCTTTAATTTCATCCATAGATTTACGTGTAGCTTCAAGTGCCGAGAGTTTTTCCTCGGTCATTAAACGCTCAACATTTTCTACAACAACAATTGCATCATCTACCAATAAGCCTATGGCAAGTACCATCGCAAACATCGTTAGCGTATTTATTGAATAACCAAAGGTGTATAAAATACCAAATGTACCTAGTAAAACCACAGGTACGGCAATTGTTGGAATAAGCGTTGCCCTAAAGTTTTGTAGGAACAAATACATAACTACAAAAACAAGTACAACAGCTTCAATTAATGTATGAATAACTTTTTCGATAGATAACGATACGAACGGTGTTGTATCGTAAGGTATTACGGCACCTAACCCCTCAGGGAAAAACGGTTTTAGCTCTTCAATTGCTTTTTTAACGCCCTCTGCGGTATCAAGTGCGTTAGCGCCACTGGCTAATTTAATACCTAAACCTGATGCAGGTTGCCCATCGTAACGAGCAACAACGCGGTAGCTTTCACCGCCAAGCTCTACTTTAGCAACGTCCTCTAGACGTACAAAAGAGCCATCTGGATTGGTTTTAACTAATATTTGTTTAAATTGCTCTGGCGTTTGTAATCGGCTTTGCGCCGTTACTGTTGCATTAAGTTGCTGACCATCAACGGCAGGCATACCGCCAAGTTGACCGGCAGATACTTGTGCATTTTGCGCACTAATTGATGCACTAATATCAGCAGGTGTAAGCTTATAATTTTGTAACTTTGCAGGGTCTAACCAAATACGCATCGCGTACTGAGAACCAAACAGTTGTACTTCACCTACGCCTTCAACACGCGAGACAATGTCTTGCACGTTTGATGAAACATAATCGCCAATATCAATATTGGTCATGCTGCCATCTTTAGACACAAAAGCATAAACCATTAAAAAGTTACGCGCTGATTTTGCAACTACCACACCTTGCCTTTGTACGGCTTCTGGTAATAGTGGAGTCGCTGTAGCTAGTTTATTTTGCACTTGAACTTGTGCAATATCAGGGTCAGTTTCAGCACTAAACGAAAGTGTAAGCGTAGCAGAACCACTCGACTCAGACGTAGATGACATATAAAGCAAGCCATCAAGCCCTTTCATTTTTTGCTCAATAACTTGCGTTACCGTATCTTCAAGTGTTCGTGCAGATGCACCAGGGTACGTTGCAGTAATACTCACTGCAGGTGGTGCAATTGAAGGATACTGCGAAATAGGTAAACTCCTAATCGCCAAAATACCTGCAAGCATCACTACAATAGCGAGTACCCAAGCAAATATCGGTCTATCGATAAAAAATCGTGACATTAAAACTCTCCGTTATTGCGCTTGATCGGCTTTAGCAGACGATTGAATTTCAGATGGGTTCACAGGTGCACCAGGGCGGATTTTTTGTAAACCTTCAACTATTAACTTATCGCCATCACTTAGGCCATCAGTAACAAGCCAATCAGAACCAATAGTTCTATCTACTTTCAATACGCGACTTTCTACTGTGTTGTCTTTACTGACAACCATTGCTGTTGGTTCGCCTTTTGAATTACGGCTAACGCCACGTTGCGGAGCTAAAATAGCACCCGCTTTAACACCTTCCACAATAGAAGCTCGGGCATACATGCCAGGCAGTAATAATTTTTCTGGGTTTGAAAATTTAGCGCGCAGTGTTACTGAGCCAGTACTTGGATCAACGGTCACTTCAGAAAACTGCAATGTGCCTTTATGAGGATAAATAGAGCCATCTTCCATAATAAGTTCAACGTCAGTTTGACTAGCCGAATCGACAGTTAGAGTACCTGATGATATTGCTTTTTTAAGTTGGGTAAGCTCATTACTTGATTGTGTTAAATCGATATAAATTGGATCTAACTGAGTTACTGTAGCAAGTGCTGTACTTTGATTGGCACTTACAAGTGCACCCACTGTTACGCTTGATTTACTAATTTGACCACTAATAGGAGAAGAGACGTGGCTGTAATCGAGATTAATTTGCGCTGATTTTAACTGCGCTTTAGCTGTTAATAATTCAGCATTAGCTTGCTTATATGCAGCATCTGCTTCATCAAAATCTTGTTGGCTCACGGCTTTAATTTTTAAAAGCTCTTTATAACGCGATGCTTTTGATTTAGAGCTGGCAATGCTTGCCTCTGCGCGCGCTACGCTTGCTTCACTTGCTGCTAAGTCTGCTTCAAATGTAGCAGGGTCTATTTGATACAGTGCTTGGCCTTGTTTAACCTCATTACCTTCAACAAATAAACGAGATTGCACAATACCACTTACTTGTGGACGAATTTCAGCAATTTGAAATGCACTAATGCGACCAGGAAGTTCTTTTTTGAGAGTAAGCGCTTGGCTTTTTACTGTAATTACACCCACTGGGACAGCTTTAGGAGCTGAAGCTTGTGACTGCTCAGCAGCCTGATCACAACCAGTTAAAGCAACAGAACCGACGAGGGCTGACAATACAAATAAAGCGATGCGGGAACGCTGCATGTTAAATACCTTTTAGTTTAGAGTGAACGATCATTCTAAATTAAAATGCGCTGATAATGAATCTTAATAAGGAGAAATTTACACAAACTTACACTATTGAATATAATATACGCCTTAGGTAGCATTTAATGTTAATTTTATGAAAATAGAATCAAAGCTGTTTGAAAATAAAGCAATTAAACAGATTGAAATAACCACTCATTTTAAGCACAGAACTTTTAAATAGACACAAAAAAGCCAAGCAAAAAACAGCTTGGCTAGTTATATAAACGACTATCTTACTTTTTTAAAGGGGGTTGTCGTTCTGTGGAATAACTCTTGAAACTAACAACTGCTCTACCCTAATGCCCTCTACATCAACAACTTCAAACTTAAAGCCTGAAAAAGTTAAATGCTCTGCACGTTTAGGGATTCGCTTCATACTGTAAATTAAAAATCCAGCGACAGTTTCATAGTGCATCTGATCAGGAAATTCTTCTATATCAAGTACCTTTGCTAAATCGGTAATTGGAGTTAACCCATCTACAAGCCATGAATTTTTATCGCGCTCTATAATTAATTCATCACCTTGATGAGTAATTAAATCACCCATAAACCCTTTCATTAAATCTTTTACCGTTACAATACCTACCGAAAGCGCGTATTCATTTACGACAACAGCAAATGGCTTTGCTGCGCTTTTAAACGCATTTAAAGCTTCTGATAGGCTTAATGTTTCAGGTAAGTAAAAAACATCTTTATCAATCAGCTCATCGTTTATATTGGCGGCTTCGCCTTTTAGTACTTGTCGTAAAATATCTTTAGATTCAACAGAGCCATGCAATTTATCTAAATTTCCTGACACTACTAAAAAGTGATTATGAGGGTGATCAATAATTTTGGTCGCAATATCATGGCTAGATTCGTTTAAATCAAAATAGACAATTTGGTCGCGTGGCGTCATTACGCTTGATAAAAACCGCGCTTCTAGGTCAAACACATTACCAATGAGTTCATATTCTTGCTTTTGCAAACTACCATAT
>OJDN01000779.1_pt1 | contig 10031 bp, 10 predicted proteins | sample 1592731 | NCBI WGS metagenome assembly OJDN01 (sample SAMN05416881, study PRJEB24817) | seawater metagenome | isolation source: Sea water | place: Canada:Atlantic | collected 2013-11
TCTACACACTGCATATCGTCGGCAGCGTCAGATGTGTATAAGAGACAGAATCAAGGGTGTGACTGCTCGGTGACAACGAGGGCGCATTATAAAGAGGCCGCCCTGCATGTCAACGTTTTTCATGAAAAAAGTTCGGTTTTCGGAAGGCTCTTACATGGCATCAACCATGACATCCTTTCCCTGTGCGGTCTTTCGGTATTCAATGGGTGTCATGCTCGACCAACGCTTGAACGCCCGGTAGAAAGTACTGGGTTCCGAGAAGCCGGTGAGGTATACAATTTCATCAATGGACTCATCAGTCGTTGCAAGCAACTGCCGCGCCAGACGATAACGGAAATCCGCCAACACCTGATTGAAGCTGGTTTCTGCTTCGGTCAGGCGGGTACGCAGGGTTCGGGGTTTAATGCCAAGACGCTCGGCCACGGCATCCAGAGTGACCTCTCCGCTGTCCAGCAGTTCCGCGACAATTCGCTCGACCTGTCCAACGATGTCTTTCTTCTCAAGGCGGGCCACCTGCTCACTGGCAAACCGTTCATGGAGATCCAACAATTCCGGTTCTGCATGAGGCGAAGCATGAGACAGCAGGGTTGCAGGGAAATACAGCCGGTTTTCCTTGGCGCCAAACACAACATCGCAGCCGAGTACGTCGATCACGTGCTCCCGACCATGCTCACGCTGATGTTCAAACTCGATACGCGATGGGTAGAAGCGGTCATCGGTGATCGATTTGAAAAAGGTTATCAGGCCCTGTACGAAGCACTCGTTGAAATGCCGCAGGCGGCTGACTTCGCTGGACGCTGCATCCAGCACCATGCAGGCCTCATCACCCTCGATCAAGAAGTCGGTATTGGCAGCATCGCTCAACAGGCGCTGATAGTTTTGAGCCCGCCGAAGGCCCTCGCCAAACGTGGGACTGCTCAGAAACAGGTATTCCAGAACCTGCCCCTTGTAGGCCGGTAACAACTGGCCCAAGTGGAGGCCGGCGTCAGGATCGCCCGACACATCCTCAACCACCTGCCAGAAATACAACTGGGCACTGTGAGGTGTTCTTAGCTGCTCGGTGTAGACATAGTCTTCATCCACTCCCAGCCGGGCAAAAATGGCATCGGTATCAATCCCTTTGCGTTTCATGGCCTGATAAATCAAGCGCAACATCACACCCGCATCGCGAAGTTCCTGCATAAAATCCCGCTTTATAGTTGTTTATCAATTGGCTTGGCCGGCCGGACAACCCTTGCTGGCAAGCCAGGTCAATGCTCATACTGGTCGGGTTTGCCAGACTCTGAGACCTTAGTCTTACATTAGAGCATATCAGGCCAGTGACGCACAGGTGTACCAGGAGAGAAAGCAATATGACAGATACTTCAATCTACTACAGCCACCCGCCCGGCCTATGGTCGCTTTACAGCAAGGCCCTACTCCCGAAAAACAAGCCATCCGGCGACGACCTCCAGATACCTGGTCTGTCCGCCCGATTAATCGGCGTCAGTACGGCCAACCATAACCTGAAACGCTACCGGAGGGTATGTGGTTTCAATACACAGGCTACCGTGCCCATCACCTGGCCCCACATCCTGGCGTTTCCGTTGCATCTGAAACTGCTGACCGAAAAGGCCTTCCCGCTGCCGCTGCTTGGGCTCGTCCACCTTCGCAACAACATCACGCAGCACCGCGCTATAGGCACTGGGGAAACATTGGACATAGCCGCACGGCTGGACGGTCAGAACAATACATCGAGGGGCCTGGAGTTCGATCTGGTCACCGAAGCCTGGTCCGCAGGGCGGCTAGTATGGGAAGAGACGAGCACCAACCTGTTTCGGCAGCCGGATAAGAGCAAAAATAGCTCAGAGGGAAAGCCTCCCGAACTGCCCCACTACCCTGAGACCATCGACATCAGTGCCGCGGAATCCATCGGTCGGCAATACGCCGGGGTGTCCGGTGACAGAAACCCGATACACCTTCACGCACTGACCGCAAAGGCCTTCGGTTTCCCCCGGGCGATTGCCCACGGCATGTGGAGCAAGGCCCGTGTGCTGGCGTTGCTGGAACAGCAAAGCGGCTGGCGCCCGGACGCGATATCCGTCTCCTGCCAGTTCAAGAAGCCGCTGTTCCTTCCGGGAACGGCGCAACTCAACTGGCAGGCTGGGCAAGACGGCTGGGACTATCAGTTACTGAACGCGTCAGGTAACGCCCCTCACCTGAGCGGCGAGATACGCTGGAAAAATTGAGGGGGAAGTTACTCTGTCGGCTCTCCGGAGCCGGCAGTGGACGTACAGGGCGAGCCCACGGCCCCGGCGGCCGGCAAGGTAAAGAAGAAACAGGCGCCACCATGCCCGGGTCTCTCAAACCCGATATCACCGCCTTGGGCCTGAATCAGGGATCGACACATGGGCAAACCAATCCCCATGCCTTCTTCCTTGGTGGTGTAGAACGGCAGGAACAGCTTTTCTTCCGCATCGTCCTGCAGACCTACACCGTGATCGGTTACCGCCACACGGACACAACCCGTACCTGACATCGCCACGGTCACTTCGACGGGCTTTACCGACTGAGCGCTGCGAGTGGACTCCAAGGCATTACGAATCAGGTTCAACGCAACCTGTTGTACCTGAATCGGGTCCGCTATGACATCCGGCACGTCGTCGGCCACCGAGATTTCCACACCGCCCTCATTGTTGCGGATATCCACTTCTGCAAACTGGCGGGTATCTTCCAACAGCGCCGTAACCGACAACACATCCTTTCCGGCAGCCGGCTTCTTCATAAACCGCCGGATACGGCGAATCACCTCACTGGCGCGGTGCGACTGGGCTTCGATCTTCTCCAGCGTTTCCTCGAGCAACTCGCGATCTGGCGCTTCCTTGGCCAATACGCGTTTGGCTACGCGGGCGTAGTTGGTGATGGCCGTCAGCGGCTGGTTAACCTCATGCGCCACACCGGCCGCCATCTCCCCCATGGTGGTCAGGCGGGAGAAATGAGCCAACTGCTCACGCTGCTCCTGAACCATGTGCCGGGCGTCGTCCAGGGCGTTTTCACTTTCAAGCTCTGCAGTGATGTCACGGAAGACCACCACCGCCCCGTGTAGTTCATCACCATCCAGTTTCGGTGTCGCTCGATATTCCACCGGAAACGGTGAACCATCGGCACGTAACATCTCAATATCGCGTTGATTTTCCGCTACACCCCTGGTGCAGGTGGCATAGACCGGGAGCGACTCACATCCGTGGCCGGCAGTGCGGAAATGGAGATCGAAAAAGCCCTCACCAATCAGCTCTTCAACGGGTCTGCGCATGATCAGCGCCGCCGCCGGATTGGCGAACACGATGGTGCCCCTGGCGTCGAGACCATAAATACCTTCGCTGATGGAATTGAGTATGCGGGCCTGATCGTTTTCAAGCTGTCGGTTACGGGCCTGGAGTGCCCGTTCAAGGCGGATTACCCTGGCGTGGGTTTTCACCCGGGCAATCACCTCCTGGGCCTGAAAAGGCTTGGAAATGTAGTCCGCACCTCCGAGGGAGAACCCCCGGACTTTCGCTTGCAGGTCATCCAGTGCGGATAGAAACACCACAGCGCTGTCTGACGTAATCGGGTCTGCCTTTAGGCGCTCACACACCTGATAGCCGTCGAGTTCAGGCATCATGATGTCCAGAAGGATCACTTCCGGCTGATGGCGGCGGGCAAGGTCCAGAGCCTTTTCACCATCGTTGGCAATGAGGAGGCGATAACCCTTGTCTTTCAGGGTCTCATAGAGAACCTTGAGGTTCTGCGGGTTGTCGTCAACGAGCAGAACCGTTACGTCTGTTGTCTCAAGGACAGCATCTGTCATAGAAGTACGGCCGGTTACGATGATAAATGCATGATGCCGGCCAAATCAGCGCGCGTCGATAAGGTCCTTTACGGACAGAACCATACGGACCAGGTGTGCCAGTGAATGCGTGCCCATTTTGTGCATCACCCTCGACCGGTGGATTTCAACGGTACGCTGACTGATCTCCAGTTCAATGGCAATGACCTTGTTCGCCTGCCCCGCAATCATCCGGTCCATGATTTCATGCTCTCGGGGCGTCAGGCTTTTCACACGACGCAGGATTTCCTGTTTCTCACCGAGGGTTTTTCGCTGCTCCAGATCCTGCTCCAGGGCAGCCTCAATCTTCTGCAGCAGGGCCTCCTCCCGGTAAGGCTTCTGGATGAAGTCCACCGCTCCCTCTTTCATGGCATCGACTGCCATGGGCACATCACCGTGTCCGGTCACAAAAATGATGGGCAGGATGGAGTGTTTATCATTCAGCTTTTTCTGTAGCTCCATACCATCCATGCCCGGCATGCGGATATCCAGTACGATGCAGCCGGCCATTTTTTCGGAGTAATCCTTGAGAAATGCGTTGGCATTGTCATAGGTCTTGACCGGCTTGCCATCGGATTTCAGCAGCAGCTCAAGAGAATCACGAACCGCCTCATCGTCCTCAACTACGTAGACCGTTTGCTGGGTATCAGTCATGTGCCTTGTCTCTCCTTTCAATGACCGCCGTGGCTCTCAGTGAATCGACGGATCTTTATGGTCATCCCGGGCATGCTCCTGGCGCTCATGCTCGCGCATTTTTTCCAGACGTTGCTGGATAATGCCAAAAACGCTCTGCTTAGGGTACCTACCTTTGTCGTCAGCCTTACCAGCCGGTTTACCGAGCAACAGCGTAATGGCTTCCTCGGCACGGCTGACCGAATGCACGGCAAACTGTCCGTTGCGAACGGCCTGGACAACCTCCTGCTCAAGCATCAGGTTCTGGACGTTGGTGGAGGGCACGATCACCCCCTGGGTACCAGTGAGCTCCCCGGTCAGCCTGCAAGTGCTGAAATAGCCTTCAACTTTCTCGTTCACGCCACCAATGGGCTGGACCTCTCCGAACTGGTTCACCGAACCGGTGATCGCCAAGTCCTGCCTCACTGGCAGCCCTGACAACGCAGATACCAGGGCACACAATTCCGCCAGCGAGGCGCTGTCGCCATCCACTTCCCCGTAGTTCTGCTCGAACGTCAGACTGGCTGAAAGGTGCATGGGATCGGTAACGGCGAAATGGGAAGACAACCAGGAACTGAGAATCATCACCCCTTTGGAATGAATATTACCGCCAAGCTTGACGTCCCGCTCGATATCCATAACACCGCCATCTCCATAATAGCAGGTCGCGGTGATGCGATTGGACAAACCAAATTCAAAACCACCGGTGGACAGCACCGAAAGCGCGTTCACCTGTCCAATGCAGGTGCCCGTTGTGGACACCAGTGTGGTGCCATCGCGGATCGAGTCGTAGAACTGATCCCGAATACGACTGCTGCGGTAGCGGGCGCTCTCCAACGCCTGATCCACATGGGAGTTCTGGATCAGCTTTGCCCCCGCCTGCCGCGCCCAGTAGTCGGACTCTCTCAGTAGATTGGCGATATCCGCCGCATGCAGAGACAGCCGATCCTGATGTTCCGCCATGCGCGAACTGTGCTCAATCACACGAGCCACTGCTTTGTTACTGCAGTGCAGTAGCTTCTTCTCATTCACCAGGCTGGCGATGAACTTGGCGTACAAGAGCTGGCTCTCGTCCGTACGCATCATCTCGTTCTCGAAGTCCGCCGTTACCCGGAACAGCTCGGCAAACTCGGGGTCGTATTCCTGCAACAGCATCCAGGTTTCCCGATCGCCGAACAGCACGATTTTTACGTCCAGCGGAATCGCTTCGGGTTCCAATGAAATCGTGCCTGACAGGGTCAGTTCCCGTTCCAGCGAGTTGATCTGGATGGACTTGGACCGCAGGGCACGCTTCAGCCCGTCCCAGACAAATGGCTGCTCAAGCACCTTGATCGCATCCATCAGCAGATAACCACCGTTGGCACGGTGAATACTGCCAGGGCGTATCAGCGAGAAGTCGGTAAACACCGAGCCCTTGAAGGTCACGTTCTCAACATAGCCAAACAGGTTGTGGTAGGTCGGATTGTCCTCCACCACAACCGGCACTTCATCGGTTTTCTGGTGCACCAGCACATTGACCAGATAGCGCCGAGGCATTTTCTTATCCAGCGACGCATAGGCGATGGCCGCCTGCTCTTCATTGTCCTCCAGAAAGATTTCCAGGCTCTCGGACAGGTCCTTCCGCACTTCTTCGAAATAGGAAACCACGCCCGGCAGATCCCTGTACTTCTCGATCAACTCGTCGATCTGGTGGCCAGAGATGCTTTCCAGGGTCTCCTCGTTGAGCGCCTGCTGGCTTTCGGCGTATTCCTGCTCCCAATCCGCCAATTTGCGCAGTGCCTGACGCAGCTTTTTCTCAAGTTTGTTGATGTCGTTTTCAAACTTGTCCCGTTGCGCTTCGGTCAATGCCTGGAAGGATTCAGCGGTATGGGGTTCCTCGCCATTCATCGCCACCAGTCGATAGCCACCGGGCGTCGTAATATTCAGGCTGACTTTCTTTCGCTTGGCCTGGTCCGCCACTTTCTCAAGCTCGTCTTCCTGTTTTTTGCCGTACTCGTTCTTCAGGTGTTCAGCACGCTCAAGGAAACTGTCGCTGTCGAAGGTCTGGGGAATCATCTTCATCAGACGCCCCATCAATTTTTCCATATCCTGCTTGAGCTCGGTGCCCTTACCAGCCGGTAACTGGAGAACCCGGGGAATTCGCGGCTCCTCGAAGTTGGCGACATAACACCAGTCGTGGCTCTGGTTCTCAGTGTCCACATGGTGCTCAAGGTAGCGCAACATCATTGTGCGCTTGCCCAGACCATTGCGGCCCACGGCATAGACGTTGTAACCGCCGTGGGGCATAGCCAGCGCAAAGCGCACCGCCGCCTGGGCTCGGTTCTGGCCGACAATTTCCGCCAACGGCTCGAGCTGTCGCGTGGTCTTGAACGGTAGATCTTTTAAAACACAGGCTTTGTAGAGCTGGTTCAGGGACAGTGACTTCAAGGTTCGGTCCTGTAACGGTATGAAAGCATTTTGGTGTTGGCCGCTCATTGTAGAATCTGGGGCCCTCCCTGTCGCGCTCTCGCTAAAGATTTAGCCCAACTTGTCGATAAATTGATCAATCGGGCATAATGACAGAGGCCTCAACCTCAGGGCAGGACACTCATTCAATGGATATTTATCGGAATCAGTCGCAGCCGTTGACGGTGCTTGAGTCACTGCGGAAACGCAAAACCTTTACCGCACCACAACCACAACAGGCGTCACCGACGCCGGAAAAGCCCCAGGGCGATCGACGTGTACAACCAGACCGGCGCCGGGCGCAGGTGGCCTTTGAAGGGCCAGACCGCCGCAAGAAACGGTCCAGGCGCAGCCCACGATTACTAAACCCGAAAACCGGCAAGGCCGCGCCCACCGAGGACCGCAGGGGGCGACTGGTCAGCACCCAGGCCTGAATACGTTGTCATCAAGGGCATGATTGTTCATATCTGCACACTGCGACCCCACTTTGTTAACCCGGTCACAGTTTTTGGCTTGGTCATTTTTCAGCCACCCTCCCGCGCACTAGACTTCAACGTCCCGGTGGAAGAACGGGCCAATAACAATCACAAGATACCCAACGGATGCCAACGTATGATGCGTGATTCCGCAGACCGCAGAATCAAGGACCGCTACCCTGCCATGTGCCTGAAGGTACAATTGCAGGAGCGTGGCTTCTTTGGTCGGGGGAAGAATTCAACCGCTGTCACCTGCCTGGACCTGAATCGTTATGGCATGGCGGTGCTTTGCCCAAGGCCAGTGGAGTCTGGCGCTCACCTGTATATGGACTTTGATGGCAAGTACATCCGCGAATCCCGTGTTGCCGCCCAAGTGATCAGTTGCCTGCCCTATCAGACCGGTTACCGGGTAAGCATCCAGTTCAGCTACTGTTTCAACAAAAAGGGTTATTCACGAACAGTGGACAATGCTCTTTCCCGCATTGAAGGCCTGTACAGCCGCTACGCCAGCTAAACCTTCCTAGAACAACCCGGCATCCAGGCTGGCGGCCATGTAGAGCCCCAGTTCCCGGCACTGATCCTCGAATTCGTCCCGATAGTCGCCATGACAGAGCAATGGCTCCTGCACCAGCCGCCAACGCAGGCCCGTGGTGATGGAATCGATGGCGCGATGGGTTCCGGTGCCGTCGAGGCCCGCGCGGATATAGAAGGTGAAGGGCAAACCCTGGGTTTTCTCAAGGCAGGGGTAGTAGCTGCGGTCGAAGAAATCCTTCAAAGCACCACTCATGTAACCGAGGTTTTCAGTGGTGCCGAGGATAATGGCATCACAGGCCAGAACATCTTCCGGGCCGGCTTCCAGCGGAGGGAGCACAGTCACTTCCACGTTTTCTATGTCTTCGTGTTGTGCGCCCTGTTCTACCGCTTCCCGGAGCTTGAGGGTATTCCGGGAGGGAGCATGGGCGACAACCAGCAATTTCTTCTTCGCATCCATACCACCTCCCCGATAGTGCGGGAACTAACCACAGAGCTTAAAGAAGCTCACCGTTCGCGTCTGCCGTTGCCTCTTCCTTTGCCGCTTCTTCTTTCTTGGCCGGCTTTGGCATCAGCTTGTCACGCACTGCTGCTTCAACCTCATTGGCAATTTCCAGGTTTTCTTCCAGGAATTTGCAGGCATTGGCCTTGCCCTGGCCAATCTTGTCGCCCTTGTAGGCGTACCAGGCGCCGGACTTGTCCACGAAGCCTTCCTTCACGCCCATATCGAGCACTTCGGCCATATGGTAGATGCCCTTACCGTACATGATCTGGAACTCGGCCTGCTTGAACGGCGGAGATACCTTGTTCTTGACCACTTTCACTCGGGTTTCGTTGCCCACCACTTCATCGCCGTCTTTAACGGCACCGATGCGGCGAATGTCCAGGCGAACGGATGAGTAGAATTTCAGGGCGTTGCCGCCGGTGGTGGTTTCTGGAGAGCCGAACATCACACCAATTTTCATACGGATCTGGTTGATGAAGATCAGCAGGCAGTTGGCATGCTTGACGTTACCAGTCAGCTTACGCAGCGCCTGGGACATCAGGCGGGCCTGGAGACCAACATGGCTGTCGCCCATCTCGCCTTCAATTTCGGCCTTGGGCGTCAGCGCTGCCACGGAGTCCACGATGATGACGTCAACGGCGTTGGAACGCACCAGCATGTCAGAGATTTCCAGCGCCTGCTCACCGGTGTCCGGCTGGGACACAAGGAGCTCATCCACGTTCACGCCCAGTTTCTCGGCATAGACCGGGTCCAGGGCATGCTCCGCATCCACGAACGCACAGGTTTTTCCAGCCTTCTGGGCCTCGGCAATCACCTGTAGGGTCAACGTGGTTTTACCGGAGCTTTCCGGGCCGTAGATCTCACAGATACGACCGTAAGGCAGACCGCCTATTCCCAACGCCACATCCAGGCCCAGGGAACCGGTGGATACCGCAGGGATCGCTTCCCTGGGTTGGTCGCCCATCTTCATGACGGCGCCCTTGCCGAACTGGCGTTCGATCTGGCTCAGTGCTGCACCCAGTGCTTTCTTGCGGTTGTCTTCCATCGTTGCAAACCCTCTGTCGCCAATGCCGTTATCGGGACGGGAGCCCGGCGGCCAAAATCATGGACTGCGGAACCCGGAAAAACCGAATCCCTGTATATTTGAACAGTATTAAAACACAACACGGGGGCAAGACCAACCCCTCCGTTTCACGCCTTTTCCAGAAACCCCCTAACTCCCTGTAACACATAAAGAACCGCCTGGCGCCGAACCTGATCACGGTCGCCCTGGAACTGTTCAACCACCGCTTCGGTGTCAGCCGCAGAACAACCCCAGGCAAACCACACCGTGCCTACCGGCTTGTCGTCACTGCCGCCACCAGGGCCCGCCACACCACTGACCGCAACAGCCACATCCGCACCCGTGGCCGCCAGGGCACCGGCAACCATTTCCCGCACGACCGGTTCGCTGACCGCGCCGTGCTCGCCCAGCGACGGTTCAGTCACACCGAGCAAGCCCCTTTTTGCATCTGTCTCTTATACACATCTCCGAGCCCACGAGACTAAGGCGAATCTC
>OJDN01000787.1_pt1 | contig 9979 bp, 12 predicted proteins | sample 1592731 | NCBI WGS metagenome assembly OJDN01 (sample SAMN05416881, study PRJEB24817) | seawater metagenome | isolation source: Sea water | place: Canada:Atlantic | collected 2013-11
AGATTCGCCTTAGTCTCGTGGGCTCGGAGATGTGTATAAGAGACAGGTATAGGCGGGCTGGCCACAGCAGGTCTGGTCTTCGGGGTAGATGACCTGAATGCCTTCGCGTTCCAGCAACTGGATGCCGGCCACCCCTGCGTCGGGATAGAACATGTCGACCAGGCAGGTGCCGTAGAAATAGACTTTGGAAGGTTTGGCCGGGTAAACCTTGATGGGATCAACCATAGTGCCGTCGCTCGCGATTATTATTGTCTCTCTGAACCACAATAATAGGGCGATGCCCTGGCGGTTGCCAGGCGACTTTATGGGGAGTCTGCGTGCTCTGAAAACGGGTGGGATGATAGCGCGTGGCTTGGGAGAGGGCAGCGGCAGCCGGCCACTGCCCGGATAGCGTTATTCGACCGTCAGGCGCTCGGCGTTCTTTTCAACCGTGCGCTCGCCAATGCCCTTGACGTTGGTCAGGTCGCTGCTGGACTGGAAAGGACCATTGGCGTCACGATAGGCCACGATGGCTTCGGCCTTGCTCTGCCCGATGCCGTTGAGGGCAGCCAGGGTTTCAACGTTGGCGGTATTAATGTTGATGGTGGCGGGTTCAGCGTGGGCGAAACCGGTGAACAGGCTGAACAGAAGGACCATCATGGCGATAAAGGGGGTGCGTTTCATGCTTGCGTTGCTCCTGAGAGTGATTTTACGTGTCTGATTATTCGTCAGGACGTAAAAGCGGCGGAGCTGGTTGAATAGAAAAGACGGTAACCGGTGGGATGGGGAAGTGCACGGACAGGAACACATTCCCTATGCTCCTGAGCCCGTGGCTGACCCCATGCCTGATCCTTCAGGCTGCGCAACATCCTGTGCGCGTCTTCCCTGTTGTTCGTCCCTGCAGCCCTGATTCCCTGGGCAACTCCTGATCCCTGGAGTTATCTTCCCTGAGCCAGCTTTCCCTGCCAGCTTTTCATCCTTGACGTTGACCATTCTACATGGGAGCTATTCTCAAGAAATCGGACATTCGCTCCCTCATCTGTGCGATATCTCTTACAGTTTTGTAATCAAAGTGGCAGGTGAAAGTTGAACGTATGCTCATGCATTTAGTGAGGTTTTTCCGTTTATGGCGTGGGTGCACGATTAAAGGTCCTTGGCACCAGAGTTGAACATGCGGTTGCCCCGTTTTTTGACAGCGACAGGACGATAGGCGGCAAGGTAATAAAAATCGTCATAAAAACAAAGGGATATTTGATGAGTCCATTGAATTGTATTGCGGCGACTCTGGCGCATCGTAATAGTGCGCTTAGCCGGGTTGCGATTCATCGTGGTGCGTCAACGGTGGTCCCGGCACCCGATCAATGATCGATAAATGGAGTTTAAGTGACTGAAAAATAAGGCGTGATTTGCATTCTGGAACAGCTGATGCAGAGGGGTTGGTGCATTTTGGGGCAATAACACCAATCAATCCGAAAAGGATGCACAACATGACGATTAGAAAACACGTGAAACTGGGCCTGTCAGCGCTGGCTCTCTCAATGTCTCTTAACGCAGCGGCCGCCGAAGATCCCATTAAGGTCGGCATTCTCCACTCCCTCTCCGGCACCATGGCCATCAGTGAAACCGTGCTGAAAGACACCGTCGAAATGCTCATCGCCAAGCAGAACGCCGAAGGTGGTGTTCTGGGCCGTGAACTGGAAGCGGTTGTGGTTGACCCCGCGTCCAACTGGCCGCTGTTCGCCGAAAAGGCCCGTGAGCTTCTGGCTCAGGAAAAAGTGGATGTCATTTTCGGCAACTGGACCTCGGTTTCCCGTAAATCCGTCCTGCCGGTGGTTGAAGAACTCAACGGCCTGCTGTTCTACCCGGTTCAGTACGAAGGTGAAGAATCTTCCGAGAACGTTTTCTATACCGGTGCCGCTCCCAACCAGCAGGCCATTCCTGCGGTGGACTACCTGATGAACAACATCGGCGTTGAACGCTGGGTGCTGGCCGGTACCGACTACGTGTACCCGCGCACCACCAACAAAATCCTTGAGACTTACCTGATGGATCAGGGCGTTGCCAAGGAAGACATCATGATCAACTACACGCCTTTCGGTCACTCCGACTGGCAGAACATCGTGTCTGACATCAAGCGTTTCGGCTCTGCGGGTAAGAAGACCGCCGTGGTCTCCACCATCAACGGCGACGCCAATGTGCCGTTCTACCGTGAACTGGGTAACCAGGGCATCTCCGCTTCCGACATTCCGGTGGTGGCGTTTTCCGTGGGTGAGCAGGAGCTTTCCGGTATCGACACCGGCCCGCTGGTTGGACACCTGGCTGCCTGGAATTACTTCATGAGTGTGGACAGCGATGCCAACTACGACTTCATCGACCAGTGGATCGAGCACACCGGCAACGAAGAAGCCGTCACCAACGACCCGATGGAAGCCCACTATATCGGCTTCAACATGTACATCGAAGCGGTGAAGAAAGCAGGCACCACCGACGTGGACGCGGTTAAAGACGCCATCATCGGCGTGAGCGTACCGAACCTCACCGGTGGCTACGCCACCATGATGCCCAACCACCACATCACCAAGCCGGTGCTGATCGGTGAAATCCAGGACAACGGCCAGTTCTCCGTGGTCTGGGAAACCCCGTCTACCGTAGCTGGCGATGCCTGGTCTGACTTCCTGCCAGGTTCGCGTGACCTGATCGCCGACTGGCGCAAGCCGATGTTCTGCGGAAGTTTCAACACTGCAACCGGCAAGTGCGGCGCCTCCGCTGGAGAAATGGCGGCTGAAGAAGCCGAATAAGGCATAGCAGCCAACAGCGCAATACAGACAACCGGGAGCGGCGATGCTGCCCCGGTTGTCGCCCCCGCAACTCGCTTTCAACCGACAGGACACCATCATGAGCATCCTTCGATCGCTCACATTGCTGCTTATCGCCCTGGTTTCCGTGCTCTCGTTTCCGGCCTCCGCCCAGGAAGACGACCTCGGAAAGGCCTTGCTGAATAACCTTGCAGAAGCGCCCGCCAGCCGCGTTGAAGAGGCCATCAATGCCATCGTCAGCAGCGGTGATGAAAGAGCCAGGGGCTGGCTCGAAGCTTATGGCAACAACCGACTGAGCCGGATAGACGACACCGGCCAGGTCGTGATCGTACTGAACAACCGGGGCCGGGACTGGGAAATCGCCAACCCGCTGACCGGAGAGAACATGGGCGAAATGTCCCGCCGCGAGCTGGACCGGATCGCCATCAATAACCGGATACGGGGCCAGCTTGAGGGCATTCTTGCCATGCTGGACCTGAACGCCGCAGACCCTGACGTGCGTGAAGCCTCCGCACAGGACATGATGGGCAAAGTGGATGCTTCCCTGGTCGAGCCGCTGGAAGCGCAGCTGGAACGGGAAGAGAACGCCTCGGTGCGCAACCGCATCGAAGAGGCATTGGCCATTTACAGAGTGGGTGAGGGTAATCTTGAGGCCGTGGACGTACTGGCCGGCAGCCTTCATCCCCGTGCACGGGCCGCCCTGAACGAAGCCGTGCGCAGCGACAATCCGGCCCTGGCCGACAAGGCCGAACAGGCCCTGGCTTCCATCGAACAGAAACTGAAACTCAACCGCGCCGCCGAAACCCTCTATTTCGGCCTCAGCCTGGGTTCCGTGCTGGTACTGGCCGCGATCGGCCTGGCCATCACCTTCGGCGTGATGGGCGTCATCAATATGGCCCACGGCGAACTGATCATGCTGGGTGCCTACACCACCTGGGGCATGCAGCAACTGTTGCCGGGCCAGCCTGGCCTGGCACTGATTCTCTCGATTCCCGCCGGCTTCCTGGTGGCGGCCACCGCCGGCATCATCATCGAGCGCAGCGTAATCCAGTTCCTCAAGGGCCGACCGCTGGAAACTCTGCTGGCTACCTTTGGTATCAGCCTCATCCTGCAGCAGCTGGTGCGTACCGTGATCTCGCCCCAGAACCGCACCGTGGTGACACCGGAGTGGATGAGCGGCTCGCTGGTGATCAACGACGCGCTCTCCCTGACCCTGAACCGCCTCTATGTATTGGCGTTCGCACTGATCGTCTTCGCCGCGCTGATGATGATCATGCGCAAAACCCGCCTCGGCCTGGAGGTGCGTGCCGTCACCCAGAATCGCGCCATGGCACGCTCCATGGGCATTCGCGCCACCCGTGTGGACATCATGACGTTCGCCCTGGGCTCCGGCGTCGCCGGCCTGGCCGGTGTGGCGCTGTCCCAGCTCACCAACGTGGGCCCCAACCTGGGCCAGAACTACATCATCGACTCGTTCATGGTGGTGGTGTTTGGTGGCGTGGGCAACCTGTGGGGCACGCTCATCGCCGGGTTGTCGCTGGGCACCATTAACCAGCTGCTGGAACCCTGGGCCGGTGCCGTACTCGCGAAGATCATTGTGCTGGTCTTCATCATCCTGTTCATTCAAAAACGGCCGAAGGGGCTCTTCCCCCAGAAAGGCCGTGCGGCAGAAGGCTAAGTTATGTGGCTAACAAGACCCTTGCGTGAGCGATCCACGCAGATTTTCCTGGGCGTTCTGTTTGTAGCCCTGGCCATCGTGACTTTCCTTCACGTGGCTATGCCGGAAGACAGCGCCCTGTATGTTAGCGCCTACACCGTGACACTGCTGGGTAAATACCTGTGCTACGCCTTGCTCGCGGTGGCTGTGGATCTGGTGTGGGGGTACCTCGGTATCCTCAGCCTGGGCCATGGCGCCTTCTTTGCCATCGGCGGCTACGCCATGGGTATGTACCTGATGCGCCAGATCGGCGATCGCGGCACCTACGGCGACCCCATCCTGCCGGACTTCATGGTGTTCCTGAACTGGCAGGAACTGCCCTGGTACTGGCTCGGGTTCGACATGGCCTGGTTTGCCTTCATCATGGTGCTGCTGGCCCCGGGCCTGTTGGCGCTGGTGTTCGGCTTCCTTGCCTTCCGTTCTCGGGTCACCGGCGTGTACCTGTCCATCATCACCCAGGCGCTCACCTTTGCGCTGATGCTGGCGTTCTTCCGCAACGAGATGGGCTTCGGCGGCAACAATGGCCTGACCGATTTCCGCGACATCCTCGGCTTCAACCTGCGCACCGACGCCACCCGTTTGGGGCTGTTCATCGCCACCGGCATCGCTCTTGCGATCGGCTATGTGATCTGCCGCGGCATTGTTACCAGCAAGCTGGGCCGGGTCAGCATCGCCTGCCGCGACGCCGAAGCCCGCGCCCGCTTCCTGGGCTACCGGGTGGATCGGGTGCAGCTGTTCGTGTTCGTGGTCTCCGCCATGCTGGCGGGTGTGGCTGGCGCCTTGTACGTGCCCCAGGTGGGCATCATCAACCCCAGCGAATTCTCGCCCTTGTTCTCCATTGAAGTGGTGGTCTGGGTCGCCCTCGGCGGCCGCGCAACCCTCTATGGCGCAGTGATCGGCGCGGTACTGGTGAACTACGCCAAAACCGTGTTCACCGGCGTGATGCCGGATGCCTGGCTGTTCGCCCTGGGTGGCCTGTTCGTGCTGGTCACCGTGTTCCTGCCCAAGGGCATCGCCGGCCTGCTGGCCAGCCGTCGCAAGGGCAAACAGGATGAAACAGACACCCCAACCGCCCCATCCACCACGGAGGCGACCGCATGAGCATTATCGAGGAGCTTTCCAACCGCGACCGGGTGTTCGAATTCCTGACCCCGGCGGTTTCCCCCGTGGACACCCGCCACGGGCCCATCCTTTACATGGAAGACGTCAACGTGAGCTTCGATGGCTTCCGGGCCATCAACAACCTCAACATGACCATCGACGACGGCGAACTGCGCTGCATCATCGGGCCGAACGGCGCGGGCAAAACCACCATGATGGACATCATCACCGGTAAAACCGCCCCGGACACCGGGTCGGTCTGGTTCGGCAGCCGTCACAACCTGCTGACCATGAACGAGCCGGAAATCGCCACCCTCGGCATCGGCCGCAAGTTCCAGAAGCCCACCGTGTTCGAAGCCTTAACGGTGTTCGAAAACCTCGAACTGGCCATGGCCACCGACAAGCGGGTGATCCCCACCTTGCGGGCGGCCATGAAAGCAGAATTCCGCGAGCGCATCGACGAAGTGCTGGAAACCATCGGTTTGCAGGAACTGCGAAACCAGCTGGCGGGCATCCTCTCCCACGGCCAGAAACAGTGGCTGGAAATCGGCATGTTGCTGATGCAGAAGCCGCGCCTGCTGCTGGTGGACGAACCCGTCGCCGGCATGACCGAACAGGAAATGGAACGCACCGCCGAACTGCTTACCAGCCTCGCCGGCAAGCAGTCGGTTGTGGTGGTGGAGCACGACATGGGCTTCGTGCGCTCCATCGCCCGCAAGGTCACCGTGTTGCACCAGGGCAGCGTGCTGGCGGAAGGCACCATGGACCAGGTCTCCAACGACCCGGAAGTGATCAAGGTGTATCTCGGGGAGGAGGAGGCGTAATGCTCAAGATCGAAAAACTGAACCAGTTCTACGGCGAAAGCCACACCCTGTGGGAGCTGGAACTGGACGTGCCCAAAGGCCAGTGCACCTGCGTGATGGGCCGCAACGGCGTGGGCAAAACCACCCTGATGAAATGCGTGATGGGGGAGGAAAACACCAGCAGCGGCAGCATCCAGTTTGATGGCGGCACCGAACTGACCAAGCAGAAACTGGAAGAGCGCTCCCGCCTGGGCATCGGCTACGTGCCCCAGGGCCGGCAGATATTTCCGTTGCTGACCGTGGAGGAAAACCTGCGCACCGGCCTGGCCGTGCGCAAGGACGGCAGCAAGAAAATCCCCGAGCGCATCTACGAGCTGTTTCCCGTGCTCAAGGAAATGAAAAACCGCCGTGGTGGCGACCTCTCTGGTGGCCAGCAGCAACAGCTCGCCATCGGCCGCGCCCTGGTGATCGAGCCTCAGTTACTGATCCTCGATGAACCCGGCGAAGGCATCCAGCCCAACATCGTGGCTCAGATCGGCGAGGTCATCCGCCGGCTGATCAAGGAAGACGGCCTGACGGTGTTGCTGGTGGAGCAGAAGCTGCCCTTCGCCCGAAAATACGCCGACCGCTTCGCCATCATGGACCGCGGCCGCCGCGTCGCCGAGGGCGAGATTGCCGAGCTGTCTGATGAACTCATCAAGAAGCACCTGACGGTATGACCGCCTACGAAGCCATCACTACCAATGAGGCCCACGACTCCGGCCACCGCTTCGACGCGGACCGGCGCTGGGCCGCCACCCTGGACCTGGCCTTCGACGCCAGGCAGGAGCAGGGCACGCACGTCACCCGCATGACCCGAACCCGGTTCAAAGGGCCGTTGCGGGTACAGCGGCCGTTCTACCCGGAAGGCAAAACCGGCTGCTGCCACGTGTACCTGCTGCACCCGCCTGGCGGGCTGGTCAGCGGCGATGCCCTGACTATCAACGTAACGGTTGGACGCGGCGCCCACGCCCTGGTGACCACCCCGGCGGCGGCAAAACTCTACAAAGCCGACCGCAACGGCGTCGCCTGGGCGCAGCACACACACCTTAAAGTGGCTAACGGCGGCATCCTCGAATACCTGCCCCAGGAAACTCTCGGCTTCAACGGCTCCCGGGGCGAGCAGACCACCACCATCGAACTGGAAACCGGCGCCAAATGCCTGGGCTGGGAAATCCTCGCCCTGGGCCGCCCGGCCAGCAACCTGCCGTTCGTCACCGGCCACATGGAGCAACGCTTCAGCCTGAGTATGAACGGCAAACCGCTATGGCTGGAACGCCAACTGTTAGACCCCACCCACACCCGTTTCCAAGGCAAATGGGGGCAGGGCGGCGCCACCGTTCAGGCCACCTTGTGGGTAGTCGGCCTGGAAGACGAAGCCGGCGCGATAGAAGCCATCCGGGAACAACTGCCGGCAGCCACCCACTGGGCGATTACTCGTCGGCGTGGTGTGGTGTTGTTGCGGTACCTGGGCAACGAACGAAACGAAGCATGGGATGTTTGTCAGCGGGCCTGGGAGGTTCTTCGGCCTATGTTGGCCGGCCGAGCTGCTGTTATCCCGAGAATATGGTTGACCTGATGGTTGGTGCGGGAACAGGGCGGGGCGAACCGTCCTTCCCTCCTGCCGAAGAACTCCAAAATACGAGGAGAACAAAAATGGAATTAACGCCAAGAGACAAAGACAAACTGCTCCTATTCACAGCAGCGCTGTTAGCAGAACGCCGCAAGGCCAAAGGCCTGAAACTGAACTACCCAGAAGCCATCGCCCTCATCAGCGCCGAAATCATGGAAGGCGCCCGCGAAGGCCGCACCGTGGCTGAAATGATGACCGCCGGCACCGAAATCCTCACCCGCGACGACGTCATGGAAGGCGTGGCCGACATGGTCGACGAAGTCCAGGTAGAAGCCACCTTCCCGGACGGCACCAAACTCGTCACCGTCCACAACCCCATAGTTTGAGGAGGCTGCCATGATCCCCGGCGAATACCAGCTTAAAGACGGCGACATCGAACTCTGCGAAGGCCGCCAGCGCATCACCATCGAAGTCGGCAACACCGGCGACCGCCCCATTCAGATTGGCTCCCACTACCACTTCGCCGAAGCCAACCCCGCGTTGGACTTCGACCGAGCTAAAGCCAGGGGCTACCGCCTAGACGTCGCCGCCGGCACCGCCATCCGCTTCGAACCCGGCCAAACGCGGGAAGTGACGTTAATACCCTTCGCCGGAAAACGCGAAATCTACGGTTTCCGCCAGGAAGTCATGGGGAAGTTGGATAAAAACTAATGATTCTGGGAGCGAGTGGGAATGACTTTCCAAAACTGTGCGGAGGCATGGATGCCGGAGCCCAAGCGCCCCATGGATGGGCTTGAGCGTGTTTTGGAAAGTCATTCCCACTTGCTCTTGCTCCCAAAGTTACAGAGAGGGATAGCATGAAAATCACAAGACAGGCTTATGCCGACATGTATGGCCCCACCACGGGTGACCGAGTCCGCCTGGGCAACACCGAACTGTGGATCCAGGTTGAAAGCGACGCCACCCACTACGGCGACGAAGTAAAATTCGGTGGCGGCAAAGTCATCCGCGATGGCATGGGCCAAAGCCAGCGGGCCGACGACACCGTCATGGACACCGTCATCACCAACGCCCTGATACTTGATTGGTGGGGCATCGTCAAAGCCGACGTCGGCCTGCAAAACGGCAGGATTGCCGCCATCGGCAAAGCCGGCAACCCAGACACCCAGCCAGACGTCACCATCGTCATCGGCCCCGGCACGGAAATCATCGCCGGTGAAGGCAAAATCCTCACGGCTGGCGGCATCGACGCCCACATCCACTTCATCTGCCCCCAGCAGATCGAAGAAGCCCTGATGAGTGGAATCACCACCATGCTCGGCGGCGGTACCGGCCCGGCGACTGGCAGCAATGCCACCACCTGCACCCCCGGCCCCTGGCACATCGGCAAAATGCTCCAGGCCGTCGACGACATGCCCATGAACATCGGCTTCCTCGGCAAAGGCAACGCCAGCCTGCCAGAGTCCCTCGAACTGCAGATCAAAGCCGGCGCCATGGGCCTCAAGCTCCATGAAGACTGGGGCACCACCCCGGCCAGCATCGACAACTGCCTCACCGTGGCGGACAAGTTCGACGTACAGATCGCCATCCACACCGACACCCTCAACGAATCCGGGTTTGTGGAAGACACACTCGCCGCGTTCAAAGGCCGGTGCATCCACACCTACCATACTGAAGGCGCCGGCGGCGGCCATGCCCCCGACATCATCACCGCCTGCTCCAAGGACTACGTACTGCCGTCCTCCACCAATCCCACACGGCCGTACACCGTCAACACCATCGACGAACACCTCGACATGCTGATGGTCTGCCACCACCTGGACCCCAACATCCCGGAAGACGTGGCCTTCGCCGATTCCCGCATTCGCCGCGAGACCATCGCCGCGGAAGACATCCTCCAGGACCTGTCTCTTATACACATCTGACGCTGCCGACGATATGCAGTGTGTAG
>OJDN01000793.1_pt1 | contig 9926 bp, 10 predicted proteins | sample 1592731 | NCBI WGS metagenome assembly OJDN01 (sample SAMN05416881, study PRJEB24817) | seawater metagenome | isolation source: Sea water | place: Canada:Atlantic | collected 2013-11
CTACACACTGCATATCGTCGGCAGCGTCAGATGTGTATAAGAGACAGATCCCATAATCAGCAGGGCAATCGCCGCCAGCAACAGGGTCAACAGGCTGATGGCGCGGGTAAGCATGAATGTCTGACTGAAGACCTTCGACGCCAGCGCGCGGATGCTGTCGTTGTCCCTGATGGTGAGTTCCGACGTCTGCCAGGTGTCCGACAGGCGCCCGCGGATGTCGGCCATCGCCACGCCGCAGGGTGTCACCGAAAAGCTTTGAAAGTGGGGCTTGAAAGCCGCCGGCAGCGCAGAACCGGCCATCAGAATTTCCCCCGCAGGCCGCCCGTAGTCGGCGTAGATAGCCACCACTTCTGCATTACGATTGGTATCCGCTAATCTGATGTCGAGGGTGCCGCCCACCTCAAGCCGGTAGCGCCGGGCCAACTGTTCATTGATCATTACGCCATCGGATTCAAGCTTTAGCCAGGGCTCCTCAACACTTTCCAACAGAGACCACGTTGTCACCAGATCACTGATTGGCATCAGGGCAAACAGGTCCACCGCAACACGTTCATCGCCAAGGTCGCGTTGGCTGCCGGGATCCGCCATCGCAATGCTTGCCTGGCCGCGGATCACCCGATGCCACGGCCCGATGCCGTCCAGGCTCTGCAATTGCGCAGCCGCCGAGTCGGCATCCGCGCCTGCCGGTACCTCCACATAGAACTCTGCTTCCAGGCGCTGGGCCAGCCATGTCTCGAAGGTGCCTTCAAAGGTCGTCACCAACGCCTGCACCGCCAGTACCGTGGCCACTGCAAATTGCAGTGCCACCACCGGCAATGCCAGGTGCCGGAACATCACCGCCAGTTCCCGTTGCCGCCAGCGGGCAAGTGGGTCTTGTTTTCGTGAACCTGTGCGATCGGAACGTCGCTGGGCGAGCAGCGCCAACCATCCAGGTGTCAGCCAACCGGTACCCGCAAATACCATCGCCGTCGCGGCGAAAATCCAGGCCAGGCTGGGGGCGAGGGCAACACCCGCCATTCCGACCAGAAAAACCGTAAAAGCAATTACTCGTCCTCGGCCCTGGCCAGCCATCGCCTGCCAACGCGCTGGCACCACCCAGTCCACCAGACAGACCGCCGGCACCAGAAAGAGCATGATGCCGGCCGCCCTCCAGGGCAGTGCCCCTTCGGTGCCGGCATAGATGGCCACATCAAACAGACTGTCGAGGGCCTGCCCGAAACCGCTACCCAGCATCCCGGCAAGCCTTGTCCCCAACCATAACCCCGGCACAACGCAAATACCGGTCAGCACCAACAACTCCAGTGCCAGCCACTGCGTTATCCGTTGACGGGGCACTCCGAACCGGTGCAGCAGGGAAAAGCTGCCGTGCCGCTGAGCAATCCCCAATCGATGTACGCTGCGCACCAGAAGGCCCGTAATCAGAAGCACCAGCAGGCTCAGGGCATCCAGGTTGAGCAGGAAACTGTCCGCCAGTTCACCGGTGGGAGGGCCCATGGAAAACTCACGCAGGGTATAGCCAGTTGGTAAACCCCTGTTCTCGTCCCGCACCAGCAAGTAAAGCCGGCTGCCGTACCCTTCTTTCGAAAGCTCTGCGGCCTCGCTGATATCGAGGAAAGGCGCACCGTCCAACGTGTCGGCACCTCTGCCAAAGCCAGTGTCACCGAAACACTCCATCGCCAGCGGGTCGATACCGATCACCCGCCCCTCCGGCGGCGGTCGCTGCACCTCCAACCAGGGCGCCACACACACGCCAGCCATACGCAGGGCCGCAAAATCATCCACACCCACCGGTCGCCCATCCGAGCGAATCACATGAGCGCGAGCCGCCACCGCATCCTCGCTCTGCAACAGGCTGTTGCGGGCCTGGTCGGTCAGCACCGTCACCCCGGTCCAAAGCATGGTTGCCAGCACAATCATCACCGCCAGAGCCAATAGCTGAAAGGGATGGCGGCGGTAATGGCTGACGAAGGCGCGCGCAAGCATCGTTGGTCAACCAGTCGTGCTGAGATCAAGTAAATGGTCACAGCGGGAAGCCAGTTCCCTATCGTGGGTAGCGAACAACAGCGCACAGCCGGTTTGCTGCTGCACCGTGAACAGGCAGTCTGCCACCTCATCAGCGGTGTGGCGATCCAGGCTGCCGGTGGGCTCGTCCGCCAGAATCAACGCCGGAGCCATGGCGAACACCATGGCCAACGCCGCTCGCTGGGCCTGGCCACCAGACACCTGATCCGGATAACGGTCGGCTTCCCCACCCACACCAAGGCGTTCCAGCCATCCACGCTCGCCGCCGGCAGGATGGCCGGCCAGGTGCGTGCGTAGGCGAACATTGTCCAGCAGCGAGAGGGCGGGCATCAGGTTAACGTCCTGGAACACCACGCCGATGGTGCGCCGGCGGAGTTCGGACCAGCGCATGTCAGCGCCTGCGGAAGCGGCATCGTCAAACGACTCGCCCGCAACAACGATGCGCCCGTCATCCGGTGCCTGCAGGCCACACAACAGATTCAATAAGGTGCTCTTGCCAGAACCTGATCGTCCCACAACCGCCAGGGATTCCCCCGTACAAACCGACAGGGACAGATCCGCCAGCACGGGCACCCGCTGACCACCACTGATATAACCCTTGCTTAACCCTTCTACGGCCAATACCTGGCTTCCCATCATTCGCTCCGCTGACAGTGTCTTAGATACTATACCGCCCAAATGTCCTTGTGGATCCGGACCGAGGCGTTGGTAAATTCCAATTTACGGACATAAAATCTAAGACTTTAGTCTTAATAACCCTCACTTTTTGCTGAAAATCTGATCTAATTCGCCCCACTTTACTTGTGCTTACATTACCTACACATTTTTAACACCCGGATACATTGAGTTACCGGGCCACCACAGATCTCGCCTCATGGATAGCTACAAAGAACCCCTGAAAGCCCTGGCACGCCCCTATCGAAAGGCGGTATTAAAGGCGTTGCTGGTTCTCACCATGCTGGGGGGGATTCTGTTTGCCATACTGAACCTGCTTACGGGCAGTTATCCATTGGCCATTGTCGAACTCGCAATGGGTGCTTACGCCATTCTGGTTTTCTGGGCTGTACGCGACACCCGGCATCTTGAGCGTTGGATCATTGCTTACGCCATCCCGTTTTTCACCGCCATGATGTTCGCCATGACCATCCCCAAAGCCTCGGCCACCGTACACGCCTGGGTGCTGCTGATTCCGATCGTCTCTCACCTTCTGATGGGCCGTCGGCTCGGTCTGGCTATATCCGTGTTCTACATGAGCATCGCCGGCATTATTTTCCTGCTCAGATATCACGATGAGCCGGCCATGATGCAAGCGCTGCCAGTCGCCAATATCGCCATCATCTCCCTGTGTATCCTGGTGTTCTCCCACGTATACGAAGTGACCCGGGAACAGTCACAACGCCAGCTACTCAAGATCGCCCAGACTGACACCCTCACCAGCCTTGCCAACCGGGCCAGACTGAGCGACATCTTCAAACGGGAGCAGCAACGCGCCCGCCGCTACAACACGCCAATGACCATGCTTGCGCTGGATCTGGATCATTTCAAAGCGGTCAATGACCGCTATGGCCATGAAACCGGCGATCTCGCCCTGCAACACGTCGCCCGTATATTCCGGGAATGCCTGCGTGCAACAGACCTGCCGGCACGCCTGGGAGGGGAGGAGTTCGGCATACTGCTAACCAATACCAATGGCCGGCAAGGCCTTGAGGTCGCCGAAAAAATCCGTATCGCGGTCGCCTCGACCCCGTTGACCGTCAACAACGACGTTGTCCGCCTGACCCTCAGTGGTGGCGTAGCGGAATTCGGGCCAGACGGAGAGACCCTGCGTCAGTTGGTGAGAGAAGCCGACAAGCGCCTGTACGAAGCAAAGAATCGGGGCCGCAACCTGATCATCCCGGCGGAAGCGACTGACGGCTTTCAGGAGCCGCTGGAAACAGACACGCATCGCGCCTGAGACAGAATGCCGCATCCGACTGAAGACATTCCCGCAGTAGCACCATCGAAAACCCGCTAGAATGCATGCCATGGAATGGCTGACTCACTCACAAACCGGTTTTCAACAGGCGGCGCGCTACCTTCTCACCATGCGCCTGGCCATCGTGGTCATTCAACTGATCGCCGTTGCCATCGCCGACACCATGGTAACCCTGGCCCACCGGCCAGAAGCCCTGCTGATATGCCTGCTCTATACCGTACTGGCAACCCTTGGCTGGCTCTGGTTTACCCGCCGGCCTCCCCGTTTGACGGTTACGGTCAGCCTCGGGCTCGGCCTTGATCTCTTCCTGATCAGCGCCTGGCTGTTCCTCACCGGAGGCTACACCAACCCGCTTGTCTCGCTGCTGCTGCTTCCCATTGCCGTTGCCATCATCCTGGTCCCCCTGCGCGAAAGCATTGCTTTGACGGTCATCGGTTTTGGCTTCTACACCGCCATGGTGCTGTGGCACACGCCGCTGACCCATGAACACCACGACGCCGACCTGACCCAGCTGCACCTGATGGGCATGTGGGCCACCTTTGCCATCACCGCCACCATGCTGTTGCTGGTGGTTGGCTCGCTGGCCCGTCGGTTGCGCCAAAAGCAGGGACAACTGGCCGAATTCCGTGAGAACCGGCTCCGTGATGAACAGGTGATTGCCCTGGGCCTGTCCGCCGCGGCGGTGGCGCATCGGCTGGGCACGCCATTGAACACCATGGCCCTGCTGGTGGATGAAATGAAGTCCGCGCACACAGACCCTTCGCTTGCAAACGATCTCGGGCTGATGGAGAAGCAACTGGGCCTTTGCAGCAACCACCTGCACCAACTGTCTACCGCCGCCATGCAGGCCAAGGCCGCGCATCAGGAAATCCTTCCGCTGCACTTCTGGATGATGCGACTGCGGGAGTCAGCCACACTGTTGTGGCCCGCCTCGCCCATCCACTGGCGGGCGCCGTTTCCCGACCAGCTCGTCGCCGTGGATGCCACTCTGGACCAGGCTATACTGAACCTTCTGGCCAACGCGCTGACCGCCAGCCCGTCCTGGGTGGCAGTCAGCGCTGGGGACAGCGACGAGGGGCGGGTCGCAATCGTGGTCGAGGATCATGGCAAGGGTCTCGAACTCTCACTGCAGAACACCGCCGGCGATGGCGTTGTGGACTCCGAACATGGCCTGGGGGTAGGTTTGTTCCTCTCCAACGCCACCATCCAGCGCCACGGCGGCACCCTCAAAGCCAGGGCGGACCGCACGGGCACCACCATGATCATCGACCTGCCACAGGCGCAGGACAGCACCCCGGACGGTAAGGAGGCAGAATGAACGGCCAGCCGACCTGGTTGCTGATCGACGATGATGAAGCCTTCGTACAGGTGCTCCAGCGTTCCCTGAGGCGTCAGAACATCGAGGCAGTCTGTGCCCTCAACCGCCTGGAGGCCATAGCAGCGCTGGAATCACAGACCTTTCACCGCTGCGTGCTTGACCTCAACCTGGCCGGCGAAAGCGGCCTGCAATTACTGCCGGAGCTACTGGCCCTTCAACCCGGACTGGAGGTGCTGGTACTGACGGGTTACGGCAGCATCGCCACCGCCGTGGAAGCCATGCGCCGGGGTGCCGTCAATTACCTGTGCAAACCGGTCACACTGAGCCAACTGACCGCCGGTTTCAGCCCACTGGACGGCCCACCGGCAACCCGTGAAGAACCCCCAACGGTGGAGGAAATGGAGTGGGAACACATTCAGCGAGTGCTGAACGAGCACGACGGCAATGTGTCCTCAACAGCCCGAGCGCTGAACATGCACCGGCGAACCCTGCAGCGGAAGCTTCAGAAACATTCCCGCTGGCGGAATCAGTGATACTATGAACACGCAGCCGTTGGGCGCGGGTTAAACGGCGTCAGGCCAGGCGCCGTAGCCAGGTTTCACGCCGCAGGTAGATCACCATGATAACGGCTTTCACCACTTCATCCGCAACAAAGCCGGCAAACACACCCCAAAGACCAAACCCAAGATAGAGCCCAAAATACCAGGCCACGGGCACACCGACACCGGCAAAGCCAATCAGGGTGATCACCATCGGCGCCCGGGTATCACCACCAGCCCTCAAAATGCCCGGAATAATCATCGTCAACGCCGTGGCACCGCTGTAAAGAACGCTCAGAGCCACCATCCAGATCACCCGCTCCCGGGTTAAATCGCTGATCTCGTAGAACTCCAGGAACAAGGGAGTGAGCAATGCCACGATCAATGTCAGCAACGGCAGCACCAGCAATACCATGCGGATACCCATAGCGGTATAGGCTCGTGCCCGCTGAGGATGTCGGCCACCCAGCGATTCCCCCAGGGCAATGCTGGCGGCCTGCTGCAATCCGACACCCGGAGCCAGCGAAAACCCACGAATAATCGACGCTACCAAAAAGGCCGCGTAAGCTTCCGCACCCACCCGATTAAACATCATGGTGTAAATGAACGCCGACCCCTGCCACAGAAAACCATCTACCGACAGCGGATACCCCAGGTACAGGATTCGCCTGAGCCGTTGCCACGCCAGCCCGGAGACATCCCTTACCCGGGCATTGACCGCTGGATGGCGGAGAACGGCGCGTAGCATGAACACCGCCTGAAACAACCACGCCAGCACAGTGGCGATCGCAACACCGGGAAGCCCAAGAGGCGGAAACAGGGGCTCGGTTACGCCCTGAATGGCACCGCCAAACAGCAACAGGTAGTTACCAAGGGCGTTCAAGACATTGCCATACAGGGCCAGTCGCATGGGGGTGCGGGTGTTGCCCAGGGACTGGAGAACATACATGGCCACATGGGCAATCACCAGCGCAGGCAACCCCAGCCCGATGATCCACAGGTAGCCATAGCCAATGCCCGGCAGCCCGGAGCGCTCCGCCGGAGCACGGAACAGGTCCGTAGTCAGCAAAGCCAGAAGCGACTCGCCAAAGACAATATAGAGAGCCCCAATGGCCACGCCCGTAAACAGGCCTGCGGTCAGCAGGGTTGCCAGGGTCTCTCGGATCTCGGCGTGCTTCCGGGCGCCACGCAACTGGGCGGTAATCACGGCACCACCCTCAGTCAGAGCCGCATAGCAGAGTACCACCAGGAAGTTCAGCTGCAGGCAGATTCCCAGCGCAGCGATGGTCTGCTCACCGAACTGACCCACCATCAGGTTGTCCACCACGCCGGTGAGCTGAAACAGGTAGAACTGGATAATGATGGGCCAGGCCAGGGTCATCAACCGCTGGCGCACGGGGCCTGAACTGGGGACCATAGGCCGTTCCGGAAAGGGTATTGCCGAATACTAACAAGCCGGGCCTGGCTTGCAGTCCTCCCCGAACGCTATTTGGGGGGCGTAGGTTGCTCCATTCCGGTTTCGCTGCACAGTGGCTCAAAAGCTGCCTCACAACCTGGCCATTTGCCGTCTCAGCCACTCGATCATAGCCCGTTTTCTCGGACCGAAATCACGCCCCTCCGGATAGAGAAGATAATACCCCTCATCGTCAGGAAACTCGATTTCATGAAGCAGTTGCAACTCGTTCCTGGCAAGGTGGGCCTCAACCAGGATTCGCGGCGCAATACACACGCCCTGACCCGCCAAAGCCGCATCTATCGCTAGGCTTGTCTGCTCAAATCGCAGTACCTTGTCAGCGTCATCCAAGTTCGCGTGGCGGATCAGCTTTTCCCAGTTTCGGTGGGCATCATCAATAAGCCGGTGGGACGGCAGATCCGTCAGCGTTTGGACTACGGAATTGGCCATGGCATAGGACGGACTGGCAACAGCACAAAGCTCCACCGCCGCCAAGCATTCCGCGTGAAGCCCTTTCTCGAAGGGTGGGCTGGAAAACCGGACCACGAAGTCAGCTCCGTCGGGACCAAAGCTCGCACGCGTTTCACTAGCGGTAATCCGTAGTTCTATATCAGGACACGCCTCGCGAATAGCATCCATCCGCGGCAGCAGCCATTTTGAACCAAACGACGGCGGGACACTGATCACTAAATGCTGGGTCCTCGCCATGAGTGTCCGGGTGGACTCATCAATGATCCCTAGAGCCGTCCGGACGGACTGGTGGTAGGTCTGGCCCTGTGCGGTCAACTGAAGACCACGTGGCTGCCGGGAAAACAGTATCACCCCCAGATCGGACTCGAGACGCCGGACGCGCTGGGCAACGGCACTTTGCGTCAAATGCAGTTCCTCCGCAGCAAGCCGAAAGTTCTGGTGCCGGGCAACCGACTCAAAAATACGCAAAGCATTAAGGTTTGGAAGCATGTTACGCCAATCGTGACTGTAGATTCTCTACAGGCTAGCACAAGAAGATCTCACTGGTAGATGACGATTGAAGCGTGCAACCTGTAGCGCATGAACAAACAGCCTATCGGTAGGCATCAGAGGGATAACAGGATGCAAAAACATGCAACGTATCTCGCTTTCTTAGCGCTCGGCGTGATTTGGGGCAGTAACTTCATTTTCATGAAGTGGGCTGCTGACTTTATCAGCCCAATCCAGATCACCTTACTTCGGGTAGTTTTCGGTTTTATTCCGCTATTTTTCGTCGCCCTGCTGACGAAATCCCTAAGTTGGGCCCACCTGCGGCATGGGCACCACTTTATCGCAATGGCACTGCTGGCTACCGCACTTTATTACCTCGCCTTTGCCAAAGGCACTGCGCTGCTGCCCTCAAGCATTGCAGGTATGTTAAGCGGATCGATTCCCCTGTTTACCTTTCTTGCCGCCCTGGTGTTCCTGCGGGATGAACCGGTCAACGTTCATTCCGTCAGCGGCACGTTGCTCGGCTTTATCGGCGTACTATTGATTGCCAAACCCTGGCATGCCGGCGCCGGCCAGATTAACCCGGAAGGCGTACTCTATATGGTTGGCGGAGCTCTCAGTGTCGGATTATCCTTCGTCTATGCACGCAAATTCGTCAAACCACTGAAGCTTAACCCCATAACCCTGGCCACTTACCAAACTGGAATTGCAATGGGTATGTTGCTTCTGACAACCGATATGGGCGGTATAGGTTCCGTATTCGATGATACCAGAGCCATGCTTGGACTCATTCTGGGCCTCGGCATTCTCGGCACCGGTGCGGCGTATATCATCTATTACTTTCTAGTCAATCAGATGGGCGCGATTGCAGCGTCAGGCGTTACTTATATTCCGCCTGTTGTCGCACTGACCATTGGTGCCGTACTTGTGGGCGAGGAGGTCAGAAGTCTAGATATACTGGCTATGGGGCTAATTTTGACCGGGGTCTGGCGCGTGCAAGTCGCTCGCCAGAACGCCCCCTGATTCTGCATGCCGCCTTGACTGAACTGGCAGGACCGACGGCGACGATCAAGAAATAGGCCCCAGCAAGGTCACCAATGGGTTTCTCGAACGGAGGCGGCTTGCGGTATGGATTTTCAGCTATCAGCGCTAACAGTTCCTGAGCTTTTAGTTTGAGGCCACTGGCGGCCAACTTCTTTGCATCTTTCTGGGCTTGCCTGGTGTAAACCAACTTCCATGTCACCAGTCCAGCTCCTCATCGCATTCATCCACGGGGGTATCCATCCCCTCACGAATAGACTCTCGCATACCTGGTACGAAGAGTAGGTAGAGCGTTTCCTGGATGGCCGACCAGTCTTCCTCGGAAACCAGGACGGCTTTGTTCCGCTTACCCATAATGACAATTGGCTGATGGGACTCGGCAGTTTCATCAATCAACCGATAAAGGTTGCTGCGCGCCTCAGTTGCTGTGATTCCGGTCATGACGCACCTCTTGCGTGTTTAACTTTTAACCTATTGTACGTCTTTAGGTACGTACGTCAAGACGAACGTTTTGTATAACGCTTGAGACCAAAGAGGTTGGAGTGAATAAATTTTGATTAGCCTAGCGGCTGTCTCTTATACACATCTGACGCTGCCGACGATATGCAGTGTGTAGAT
>OJDN01000805.1_pt1 | contig 9858 bp, 8 predicted proteins | sample 1592731 | NCBI WGS metagenome assembly OJDN01 (sample SAMN05416881, study PRJEB24817) | seawater metagenome | isolation source: Sea water | place: Canada:Atlantic | collected 2013-11
TACGAGATTCGCCTTAGTCTCGTGGGCTCGGAGATGTGTATAAGAGACAGCGTGGGAGCCTTCACCCTTGACGGGAATCACAGACCCGGGTGCGTAATTGGGGACCATTACCTCATCGAATAACTCACGGCTGACAGGTTCTCTGTTCATCGGTGTCTCTCAAACTAAAACGTGAAAAGGTACGTTCCATCATACGCCACTAAGGGCATCAGCACATCCGGCACACTCACCGTTCCTTCCCGATCAGTTTACTACTTACCAGATTCATGGCCACGCGGGAACACCAGTTGCCCTCTCGATGTCAGTGGCTTTAACCATCGCGGCTTCGCCGAACCTGCACTTAGTTTTGTGCCGTCGGTCGCTACCTCGGCCATAATCGAAGTGACGGGGCCGATGTTTGCGCGTTGGAAGGGAGATCTGCTTTTGGATACTCTGCGAACCAACAGGCTTTACCGGCTGCACGACCTGGCGGAGTTGCCAGATGGGAGCATCGTTGCGTGGGTCGACCGCGGCGTGTTTCTGGAACTGCGCACTGGCGCCAAAATGTCCGCCTTTGGCCGGAACTGCGAAGGTTGTCATGCGCCGACGTTTGGCGTCCCCGCAGGGCCGTCGCAGGTCGGTCTAATCGGTCGCGAAATTGCCACTGTGCCCGGCTTCAGTTATTCGCCAGCGCAGACGGCACTCGGCGGTGCCTGGGATGAGGCCAGGCTCGACGCTTTCCTCCGCGCCCCCAAGCAGTTGCATCCGGGAAATCGATGGTTCTGCCCCATTTGACGATGCAGTGCGCGCAGAGCTGATTAACTATTTTAAGGGGCGGTAGTTGTCAAAGAATATAAGACACGTAAGCCGCCTATTCTGAAAACGCCAGCCATCCTCAGATCGGACAATACTAGAAAACTCACTGCTCCCCCCTCTTCACAACCAACCAGGGGCCCTCTCTGTCACGGTGGCTAATCCGGATTAATCAGGGTTGCGGACAAGGAGGTCACGCTTGTTGGACCGGCGGTTAATCTGAAGCTCGCGTTATCTGAAGGCGTGAGGGCTGGAAGTTGTTTCCAGCGGTTTGATCTGTCCGAATATTCTCCTTTTACAGTTCCTTGCAAGGTCATATTTTCCATAGCAAAATCTATCTCGGCCTCGAAATTCGAGTTATTGACGACTACCACAGCCAGCTCGCTCTGCCTGTCAGAGCGAAATGCTATCACCTTGACGAGTTTATTGTCTGATACGGCATCAATCCGCAACGAACCTGGCGCAATCCAGCGGGCAAAGTGACCAATGGCAAACCCGATTCCACTTATATGGATTTCAGATGTTTTCCGGTCGATGAGCACGATATGACTGGATTCACTGAAAAAATCGATGCCTCTGCCTTTGAAATGCGCATCGTGGCTTTGCCTGTCCCACATGTCGTACATCGCAAAATAGGCTGATGCATTAGCATAAACCAGTTCATCATGAATATGGTTGGCGCGTGCCCGCAGGTTTTCCGCTGATCCAAAAGGATAATCGGCCCGGCCCGGCCCCTCGGAGGTCTCTGTCATCCACACCGGGATGTCATAACGGGCGGCGAGTTCATAAAGCCGCTGGCGAATCCGTATCTCATCGTGATCCGGCAGCCCTCTCCCTGATGCCTGCAAAATACGCCGGACACTGGAGTAAGCAGAATCATAGGGATAAGCGTGATAAGCCAACGCACCGATATAGGAGCGCGCGTCTTCATCGGCAAGGACGGACTCGATTGTATCGATGGATTTGGCAACGGTCTCTTCAGCGGGAACAATAAATCTCGTGCGTGCAAACCCTTCCGCACGCAACCATTCGCCAGCGGATTTGATAATATCGATTATTTCGTGCTTCGAGCCGCCACGCAGTTCCTGGTTACCGCTCAATGGTTCGTTAAACAGTGTAATAAAGCGGGGGGCGGCCCCGGCTATTTCCTGCCAATGCCCAACACCGGCGGCTACATATTCGGCGACTTCCTGAAGATAGCGACTGTAATCTCTTTCACGCAGCTCATCCATCCAGCGCAATTCCTGCCGCATGTCTATCTTCAGGCCAAGCGAATAATTGCTGAAACCATAGGCCCTTGCAGGACGTACAAGCAGATCGAGCATCGCGTTCGATGTTTCCCACTGAAAGCCATCCTTGTTGATTAGCATGGGGTCGTCGTTGTCGTTGGCCGGCTCCAGCCACAACTTCAGACTGCCAAGCGTCAGGCCCACGTCATGATAGACCGCCTTGATGGCCTGGTGTCTTAACGTTTCGCCCAGCATGTCGCGCAGCCCGTTTTCCGTCAGCATGATCCCGGCAAGGGTTGTCGCGCCAAATCCGGCTATTTCCTGGTATTCGATGGCGTTGTCTATGCGCACGGTGACAGGCATATCCATTTTCCCGGAACCGGTTTCCAAAGAAGCGGCGAAGCAGGCGCCGGAAATCAGGACGGATGTGATTGTTACCAGTCGAAGGAATCCTAAAAATTTAACGCGGACCGATTTTTCGGGACAGACATGACTTTCGTTTTTATTGTTCTGCCGTGTGAGCTTTATCAACATGTCAGTAAGCACCGGGTGAGCACAACAGAGACTTTTTCTGCTTCTGAAACACATGCCTGGATAGTATAATCTCGCTGGATTTCACTATAGAAACTCAGACATCAATGACAGGCAGACCAATGAATTTCAGGAGATGCGCAAGGCATTTGTTACTATTCACAGTGGCATTCATCCTGATTTATGCCTTTTGCCAACTCCTATCCGACAAACCACTTATGCAGGCGCTCTCGATTGGCACCGCTTACACAAGCCTTATTTATTTCGCTGTTACCCTGTCTATCGGGCCAGCGAACCTGATACGCTCCAGGCGCAATCCGCTGTCAAGCCTCCTGAGGCGGGATCTGGGCATCTGGTCCGGCATACTGGCCCTTGCGCACACCATCACCGGATTACAGGTCCATTTCAAGGGCAGGCTTATCCAGTATTTTATCTACCCGCCGGATGAATCGCACGTCCTTCCCTTCAGAACCGATCCGTTCGGGCTGACCAATTATATCGGGTTGATCAGTGCGCTGATAATGATCGCACTTCTTTGCCTGTCCAATAACCGCTCCATCCGCATCATTGGTGCGTCTTCATGGAAAAAATGGCAGCGGCTGACGTATTTCCTGGTGTTGGCCATACCAATTCACGGCCTGGTCTATCAGTTGCTTGAGAAACGGACCGGCGCTTACACCATGCTACTGCTCGCAATATCCTCGGTTATCGTTGCGGTTCAGATATCAGGTTTTCTACGTTTCCGACGCGCCAGGGGCTCTCGGCCCCTGACGGATTCAGAAACTGCCTGATGGCAGCTCGTTACGTATTCAATGCTTATCGTTTAACGGGTCCGGAACGCCACAATCAGGTTATAAATAAACGCCAGTACAAAGCCGGCAACAGCGCCACTCAATGCACCGTAGAATAAACCGACCACTGAGCCCGACCAGGTAACACTGTAACCAGGGAAGAAATTCGACAGCAGACCCAGGGTTGGTCCAACGTGTTCGGACCCACCCGTCGGACCAATAATCAATAGCCACGCAGTTGCCATGAACAGGACCAGGCCTCCGATAATCCCGAACGTGACCGCCATTACCGATGCGCGCAGACGGGCAATGGCCCGGCCGATAATTTTCCACTCGTCATCCGAAAAATGTTCTTTATTCATGAATCAGCACCTCTATCCTTGCCTGATAATTAGCCCAGCGATCCTTCAAGCACCCCAAGACGCCGAAGAAGCTTCCCAAGATGAATTGAAACCGTCACATTGATTGCCACGGCCGTAACAAAACCAACGACGAAACCGAAAATACCACCCCACAGCGAACCTATTAGGGAGCCAGCCCAAGTAACGTCGTATCCAGGAAAATAATTGCCCAGCAATGCGAGGGTCTCCCCAACATTTTCGCCTCCTTGCACAAGCAGAATCGCCGTCGCCAGGAAAACTGCAAACCCGATCATCACGCCAATGGCTCCGCCCAGAGCGACGGGATCATACTTTGCAAAGACGTCATTCAGAAGCTCAATGGGTGATGCATCCTGGACTCGCTGTGGTACCAGACGCTCACCGCTCGCACCGTGACTCTTCTTGGCTCCCGCCTCTTCGTGATATTCCTCTTCCACATTTACATCCCAAACATCGTGGTTAGCGCCAAGAATATTCTCTGCCGCGTACATGGCAGTCACCATCGAGTGATCCTGGTTGTTATAACGATGCTGGCCATTGCGACCAATCAGGTGGAGATTCGGAATCTGGTCTACGTAGTCACGAATGCTATCGATATTTTCTTTATAACCGTGGTCATAGACGGGATAAGCCTTTGGCACGCGTATGACCACACCGTCGATGACCTTGTCGGCGTCGATCAAACCCAGCCTGGCAGTTTCCTTTTTGCCAAGTTCAATGAGTTCTTCGTCGCTGGCGGTCCATAGTTCATCGCCTTCCTGAACAAAGTATTCAAGGCCAATACAACTGGTTGATTTGTCTGGAATCATATAGGGACTCCAGTTGCCAAAATTCTGTATACGGCCAACTTTCACATCCGGGGAGTGGATATAAATCCAGTTATCAGGGAATAGCTCCGTCGATTCAACGACCAGCCCCACCGTCAAAAAATCGCGGTATCTGAGTCGATTGGCCGCCTCCAGGGATTCTGCGGGCGGCGGCGGGTCCATCGCATTCAGCAGTTCCCTCACCGGCATGGTGGAGATGACATGATCAGCATCAAAACGCTCTTCTTCGCCGTTGACGTCAACAACCGTAATGCCAGTGACCCGCTCTCCATCACGATGTATCGTTTTCACCCAATGCTCCAGGTGCACCGGATGCCCCCTTGCTTCCAGCATGTCGGTGACCCGTTCCCACATCTGGCCAGGTCCAAGCCTGGGATAATAGAATTCTTCGATCAGTGTCGTGATCTGATTTTTGCCGGTCAAAAGCTTGGGGGCGAGCATCGAAAGAGCCGCTTTGCCCAGATTCAGATTCTTGATTCGTTGCGCCGCCCAATCTGCCCCAATTTCAGTGCACTTCATGCCCCATACCTTTTCGGTGTAGGTCTTGAAGAACATCTCGAACAGGCGCCTGCCAAAGCGGTTGGTGACCCACTGCTCGAGGTTCTTCTCTTCACGGGAAGGGAACGCCTGGGCTTTAAGGTAACTGAGGCCAACCAGGACGGACTCAAAGAAACCCACGTTAAGCAGTGCGTTCATTGGCTTTAACGGGTAATCGAAAAACTTGCCCTGGTAATAGATCCGGGACAAGCGTGGTCGAACCAGAAATTCTTCAGAAAGAATATCCATCCACCAGTTATGAACCCTGTCTACCTTAGTAAAAAAACGGTGGCCCCCAATGTCGAAGCGATAGCCCTTGTAATCAACCGTCCGTGATATCCCGCCGACCTGCCGGTCCATCTCGAAGACAATTGGCTCGACTCCTGCCCTGGATAACTCCAGAGCGGCGGTAAGGCCCGCAGGCCCACCACCGACGATCACACAACGAACTTTGCTACCTGTTGAGCTCATTTTTTAATCTTCCCGGATTATATTGCTTCTCTGCACTACTGTGGTGGTTACGTCAGGGCTTAACCGCTGAAATGATGGCCGCCCCTGACTGGTAAACCAGCCTCCCCTTCCTTGCCAAAACAGCTTCACAAGTCGATATAAATTCTTTTTTCAATGCATCTATCGCTGGCTCCTCCGCCTGCCCTATTCGTTTACGGGCAAGGCTGGAAAAAGTCATTTGTAACTCCCAAAACGCCTCGGGTGAGTGGAAAGCGGAGTATTGTCCTCGCCAGCTGCTGTTGATATCGGTAAACCCTGCATCCCTCAGCAGGTCTCTGACGGAGCCGGTAAATCCGTGGCGATGCCCGGTCCATTTCGCCGTCTCGCTATTTGCGTTCTCAGGAATATGTTTGTTGACCAACTCATCCAGGAATTCGCAAGCAGCCAGCTCCCGCCCTGTAAGTCGCCTGATAGCGCTTCCGATTTTTCGGACCACGGCAGCCATGCCATCTTTGGACAACAACTCAGGGCGGCTGCCAACCGCGATTACCGCTTTGCCTCCAGGTTTGAGGACACGGTGCATCTCGGCAACCGCCTTTTCGGGGTTGGGAAAGTGACGCAGAGCGTATAGGGAAAGAACACTGTCGAACGAGTTGGCATCAAACTCAAGCGCCTCGGCATCGATTTTCAGGAATTCCGCCTTTGCGGCCAGCCCCTCTTTTTCCGCCTTTCCTGTCGCCGTGGCAAGCATGCCGTCGGAAAGATCAATACCAACAACCTCACCCTCGTCACCAAGTTTGCGAGCAACTTCCAGCGCTACGACCCCAGTACCAGTGCCAATATCCAGCACTCGCTGGTTGGCCTTTACGCCGGCCATAGACATCATAGGGACAGGTAAATGACGAGTGACCTGCTCCGTATATTTGTCAAACAGGTCTACCACTTCGTTATAGCTGTCGGCGTCGTCAAGTTTGAACAGATTGTCGTGCGACCGGGTTACGGCCTGGTAGGAGTCGGTCATCGCAGGTCATCCATGTCGAGGTATTAACTATTGGGGCCGAAACCACCATGCAGCCTGCGCACGCGCGCCAGCCGTGGGAGAACCCCCCACCTACCGCTTTATCGTACGTATTCCTACTTAGAAATACATGCTATTTTGATGAAATCGGCCTCACGATGCAATGGAGCCCAATTGACATACCGCAAAGCTCCAGAAATCCCCCACCCGTTTCGAAAACGCGCCTGCTCAGATGAAATCACCTTACTCAAGCTGCTATGCATCGGTATACTGCCAAGGCCTGGCCACTTGACTCACCCGATCCAGAACCGGATTCTGGAAAAGGTCTGCACGAGCCTATGATGGCGAGCCGACTGGTTTTCCGTCGATTTCACCAACCTTGATATAGGCCGGTTCCGAATGTCCAGGGTCCTCATCTCCGTGGGAGTCATACAGGTTTTTATTATTCTGACGGGGATGATCCGGGCTAAAATCCTGTCCATCGCTCTCGGCCCGGCAGGTTTCGGGATTATTGCGACAGTCGACCAGGTCGTGCTTACCGTCGTGCAGGTAGCCGGATTCAGCATTCCCTTCTTTTCCATGAAATTCATGTCAAGGGCGCATAGCGAGGGAAACCGGCGTTTCCAGACTGTGTTTTCCAGTTTTCTTCGGGGGCTATTCCTGCTCTCCATAATGGTCACCATTCTGGTTATCGGCATCACCTGGTGGCATCCGGCCCTTCTTGGTGTTGAACTTGTTCCCTACAAGCTGTTCATTCTTCTCGCACTGCTGAATGTTCCCGCGATGATGCTGGGAATCTTTTTTGTTCACACACTCGCCGCTGCCCAGATGACATCGGCAAGTGCAACCCTGAATCTTGTGGTCACGTTCTGTCTAGCATTTGCCGCTAGCAGCGCCGCCTGGCTTTTCGGTATGGATGGCATCTATATAACCGTGGCCATTACCGGCGTTCTGACCACAATCGGATCTATTTTCTATATCAGGAAGAAGCTGTCGTTACGTGTTACTGATGCTTCCGCGGGCATCCTCAAGGAGTTGCGACGAAGTCCTGAAATCATTTCCTTTTCCCTGTACGGTCATATGGCTCTGTCGGCCTACTCGATCACGATGCTGATAGCACGTTATGAGGTTTTTTCGACCATGGGCGAGGCACAGGCCGGATTGCTGCAGGCCCTGTTCGCCATTGCACTTGCCCTGGGCGCGATATCGGGCCCGCTGAACTACCTCTACCTGACCCCCATTCTGAACCGGAACATTCCGAACGAAGATAAATTCGAGAAGGCTCACGAATTCCAGAGCCTGATGATCATCATCGTTTTCACGCTTTCCATTCCCTTTTTACTATTCCCCAATCTGGCCCTGACCTTACTCTATTCATCCGAGTTCAGGCCGGCATCCGCCCATCTCTATCTGTTTGTTTTCTGGCAGAGCGTGTATTTAATTGTCAACGTTTACACGCAGCTTCTGATTGGACTCGATGACGTAAGGTTCATCTCTGTTAGCTCATTGATTTCCTATATTGTCGCCATTGTACTTGCACCTTACCTGGTTGGGAGATTCGGGCTTCCCGGAGCCGCCTTCGCGTTATCCTTAAGCGTGTTTTTAAACGGTTTGGTCATCCCGTTCAGACTGGCCACCAAATTCCGGACAAGCATTCCCTCAGGCCTGTGGATAAGGACCATCATCTGCCTTGGCGGTATCGTTGTAACAGGCCAGATATTCTCGCAACTTGAAGAGTTCTCGGTTACGGGGCTTCTGGCAAGAGTGTTCTATATCGCATTACTGACTCCCCTGCTATGGAAATTGCTGCCGGATGAACAAAAGCGGATGATTGCCGACACGATCGGCCGGTTCAGGGCATGAGGATTGCTATTCCCTTTTCCGGGCGATGGTTCCTGTAGCGATTTATAGACCTGTCGTTTTAGGCTATACTTTTTAACCATGATTCGACGAGATAGGGAATATCCGGCATGTCTGATACAGCCACGATGATCTGGCGCTGCCCCACTTGCCACGGCTCGCTGGGCGTAATTGACACGAACCTGCGTTGCGAGTCCTGCCAGGCGCACTACCCTGTCATTGACGGCATTCCCGATCTGCGCGTGGCGCTGGATTGCTGGATAGATCTGGACGAGGATCGCAAGAGAGCCCGGGAGGCGGCTGACCGGGTCGAACGTGACGGGCTCGAGGCCACCATCCACCATATTTTTCGCTCCAGCCGCGGCATGAATGAACAAAAAGCCGGTTACCGTACTCACCAGGTACTCGCCGGTGTTGGAAAATGTCAATCCCAATGCTCGGACTGGTTACGACCCGCCCTTGAAGCCGATGGCGTCATCCTGGAAATCGGATGTGGCCCCGGTCAAATGATGGCTGCGGCAGCCAGCCTGGGGCATGAAATAACAGGAATTGATGTTTCCATGGAATGGCTGGTGATCGCCCGGCATCTGGTTGAGCACTATGGCGGCAGCCCCAAGCTGGCGGCCGGTTTTGCAGAACGATTGCCGCTGGCCGACAATTCGGTCGCAGCCATTGTTTCGCTGGATGTCATCGAACATGTTGGTGATCAGGATGCGTATGTGAGCGATCTCAGGCGCGTGCTGAAGCCGGGTGGATTTTTCGCGCTGTCGACACCGAATCGTTTCAGCCTCTCGCCAGAGCCGCATGTGAATGTCTGGGGGGTTGGCTATTTGCCCCGGCCGCTACAGGCCCGTTACGTGAAACTTGTCAGGAACCAGCCCTATACATTTACCCGTCTGCTGAGTGTCTGGGAAACGAAAAGGCTGTTCTCCGGAGCAAGGGGGTTCGACGCCAGAGTCGTGTTTCCGGCTATTCCGGAGCATGAGATTTCGGGCTTCACAACACCCAGAAAAAAATTGGCGCTTATCTACAATTGGTTGGTTGGGATACCACTGACGAAACTGTTCCTGCCGTTTTTCGGAGCCTATTACCGCGTATGGGGCAACATCAAAAATTGAAAGACATCCTGACCGCGAGCCAATCAAGGACGACACAGGAATGACACCACGACTGCGACAGCATTGCTCACATCCATTTCTTGCGAATCGCCCATGGCAGCCTGCCATCGCGCAACGGATAGACCATGCCGCAGCTGTTCCGCTGGCCATTATGGTCTTGTCGGTTTTTTACCTTGTCACGTTGGTAAAAGGGCAGAACTGGAGCGGCGATTTCGGCCTCTATATTCTTCACGCCCAAAACCTGGTGGAGGGCAGGCATTATCTCGATACCGGTTACCCTGTCTCTTATACACATCTCCGAGCCCACGAGACTAAGGCGAATCTC
>OJDN01000807.1_pt1 | contig 9844 bp, 9 predicted proteins | sample 1592731 | NCBI WGS metagenome assembly OJDN01 (sample SAMN05416881, study PRJEB24817) | seawater metagenome | isolation source: Sea water | place: Canada:Atlantic | collected 2013-11
CATAAAAAGTTCCAAAAGGAATAATAGAAGCAAGCACAACAATTCCTAAATTTTTTAGATTCCATTTCATTTGCTTTTGAATAACAATTGCTAAAACAACATAGCTCATAAATAAAATTCCATGTGGCATCCCTAGCATTTTCACGTAAGAAACATCTCCTTGAAAGTATTTAATTGGTACCGCAATAAATAGCAATAATAAATAAGAGATTCCTTCTAAAAAGCTAATAATTCTGAATATATTTTTCATAGATATTTTAATAATGCCCGTTCGAATGATTTCAATTTTTAATTGAGATTGTATCGAGAACTTTTGATTTTATAGTATAACACAAAAATACAAATTTGTTTTCCTATTTTTGTTGCACAATGCAGAGAACTTCCATAAAAATAACTTCAGACAAATTAAATTTACAAGAATGCTACCGTTTTGTAGAAGACGATTCTTGTGGCGGAATTTCTACATTTATAGGAACCGTTAGAAATGATACACAAGGAAAAGAAGTAACACAATTAGATTTTTCTACATACAAACCAATGGCAATTAAGGAAATGCAAAAAATTGCAGAATTAACTTTAGAAAAGTTTGATATTTATAAAATTGCTGTGCATCATGCAGAAGGAGTTTTGAAAATAGGAGACATTCCTGTTATAATTGCTGTTTCTTCTAAGCATAGAAAGGCAGCTTTTGCAGCTTGTGAATTTGCAATTGATACCCTAAAGGAAACGGTTCCAATCTGGAAAAAAGAATACTTTTCTGACGGCGTTGTTTGGGTGAATGCACATCCGTAGGTTTTAGTCTCAGTTTTCAGTGGCAGTGTCAGTTTACAGTAATCAGTTTTTTACTGCTGCGGTGTTTGGTTGGTAGCCTTTTATATAGCTTACAGTTTCTTACTGTGGTGTTGTTAGTAGTCTTATTTTAAGTACCCGTTTGCATTACAGTGAGAAGCTGCTATTGCCAACTGCTATTGAATACTATTCTATTTTGCATAGCGGTTCTGCAGCCACAAGTAAAATTGTAGTCCGAATAAAAGTGCACCTGCTAATAAATGGATTGCCTGCGTGCCAATAGGAATTTCTGCATAATACATTAAAATACCTGTAATTGCTTCTAAGAAAATTAAGAAAACAATCCAGTTTACCAATGTATATCCTAGGTTTTTTAATTGATTTATATAGAACATTCCTAAGTTTACTAAAACAATAGCAATTGTAAAAGATCTATGAAAGTAAAATTTAAAACTAGGATTCATTAAACTGTGGTTCTTATTTTCAAAACCATATAATTTCACCTGTTCGTCTATAAATTGCCTTACTTGTGTACCCATAGCAATCTGTATCAATGAGAAAATTACAGAAATAATTAATAATTTATTAAAGAGTGCGTTGTATTTGTAGATTATCTTTTTATTAGTAACAATAAATCTCAACCATAATAAAAGTCCAATGATTATTAAACCAATTACCATGTGAACGGTAATAATTGCGGGTGTTAAATTTGTATCTACAACTGTTTTTCCTAACCAAGCTTCAAATAACATTAAAAAGAATGCACCGAAGGCTAATCGTGGAATTCTTTTATCAGTTTTTCTTAACTTAAAAGCTCCGTGAATAAGAAATAGAAATACAAAACCAGCTAAAACAGAAACGAGTCTATTAATGTATTCTGTCCAAGTATGAAACTTATTAAATTTGTTATAACTGTGTTTTGTGTATGCTGTCCAATTTTTTGGATTAAAGCTTTTTTCTGTTTTTAAATCGCTTTCGGCAACAAATAAAACTTCGTCTTTAATAATAATAAGACCCTCTTTATAGGTTGTATTGGATTTCCAGGTAATTTGTTCTTCAGAAGTTGGCGGAATGTAATAACCAAAACATTTAGGCCAATCTGGACAACCCATTCCAGAACCCGTCATTCTCACAATTGCACCTGCCAAAAAGATTAAATAAACAGAAATAATAGCGATTTTCACTATTTTTGGAAACCTATTTTTCATTGAAAAAACTTTTTACAAAGATACTTCAAAAATGAAGGAGCAAAAAAAAAATAAAACACTTCTCTCTATGTATAAAAATTCTAAATAAGACCTTTGAAAAACCTATTCTCAATAATTTTATTTTTCATCATTTTTTATCCTAAAAATTTATTTTTTAAAAGTGCTTTTTAGGAATGTCAGCAGTAGCAGGAACTTAGCTTTTTTTACCATTGCAAACGCTTGATAATAAGGTGTTTGTATAATTATTAAAATTTGTTGTTTTTTTAGAAAAAAGTCAGATTGTTAAAAACTTCAATGGTTTTGTGAATAAGTATGGCTTTCATTTAAAACGAAAAAGCCCAATCTTTGTAAGACCCAATTTAATTATTAAATAACAATACTTTATCGTGGAAATTACTCATATCATAAAAAGAGACTCTGAAATCAGTATTTTTGAGTTAGAAAAAATTACAAAAGCGATTGAAAAAGCGATGCTTTCAGTGAACAATGGTTCTAAAAGTGACGCTATTGCAATATCTTACAGTGTAAACGAAACTTTGTTAGAAACAAAGTCAAATGAACCAAAATATACACCCACAGTTGAGCAGGTTCAAGATATTGTAGAGCTTAAATTAATGAACAGCCCTTTTCAGGATGTTGCCAAAGCATACATTCTATATAGAAATGAGCAAACTAGAAGCAGAAAAAGAAATATTTTTGAAAAGAGACTAAACCTAAAGCCTTACGATTATCCTGCTTTAACGGATTATGTAGATGCTATTAGACACTCTTATTGGATTCATACAGAGTTTAATTACACAAGTGATATACAAGATTTTAAAGCTACACTTACAGAAGTAGAGCAAGGTGCTATAAAAAACACCATGTTGGCAATTTCTCAAATAGAAGTAGCGGTTAAAACATTTTGGGGAGATATTTACAAGAAAATGCCAAAGCCAGAAATTGGTGCGGTTGGGTCTACGTTTGCAGAAAGTGAAGTACGCCACCATGATGCATATTCGCATTTACTAGAGATTTTAGGGTTAAACAACGAGTTTCACAACCTAAAGAAGAACCCAGTAATGATGAGGCGTGTAAATTATTTAGAGGGAGCTTTAAAGAATGTGAAAAGTGAAGACAATAAAGAATTTTCTGAATCTATTATTCTTTTTTCTTTATTTATAGAGCATGTGTCTTTGTTTTCTCAGTTTTTGATAATAATGGCTTTTAACAAGCATAAAAATGTATTAAAAGGAATTTCTAATGTGGTAGAAGCTACTTCTAAAGAAGAGCAAATTCATGGAGATTTTGGTATCGATATTATTAAAATTATAAAAGAAGAAAATCCAGATTGGTTTGATGAGGATCATAGTTTAATGGTTCAAGAAACTTGTAGAGAAGCTTTTATCTCTGAAAGTAAAATAATTGATTGGATTTTTGAAAAAGGAGAATTAGACTTCTTACCTAAAAAAGTAATAAAAGAATTCGTAAAAAATAGATTTAATAACTCATTGGCAAGTATAGGTATAACAAAAATATTTGAAATTGATGCCGTTCTATTATCTGAAACAGATTGGTTTGATGATGAAATTATTGGAACCAAACACGGAGATTTCTTTGTAAAAAGATCTATTAATTACAGCAAAAGAACTAAAAGTATAACTAGCGACGACTTATTTTAAATCTATGAACCAAACTGAATCTAAGACTACCCACCTCACAGAGCACGAACAATTAATTCAAGCAGCTAATACTGCTAGAAAAGAAATTCTCGAAAAACAAAAAGAACCAGAAATTACTTGGTTAACAGAAAACAGTCGCAAATTTTTAGAGTCTGGTTATTTAACAGGAGATACAACACCAGAAGAAAGAATACGTGAGATCGCAGACAATGCAGAACGCATCTTGAAAATTAAAGGATTTTCAGATAAGTTTTACAAGTATATGGCTGCAGGTTATTTTTCTTTATCGTCACCAGTTTGGTCTAATTTTGGAAAGAAAAGAGGGTTGCCTATTAGTTGTTTTGGTTCGCATGTAGCAGATGATATGGGAGATATTCTATACTCACAGTCTGAAGTAGGTATGATGTCTAAATTAGGCGGAGGTACTTCTGGGTACTTTGGTAAGTTACGTGAAAGAGGTGCAGATGTAAAAAATAATGGATCATCATCTGGTTCTGTCCATATTATGCAATTATTTGAAAAAATGGTTGATGTTGTAAGTCAAGGTTCTGTAAGACGTGGGCGTTTTTCTCCTTATTTACCTGTTGATCATAAAGATATTAAAGAGTTTTTAGAAATAGGAACGGAAGGAAACCCAATACAAGAATTAACCCATGGTGTTACGGTAAGTGACCAATGGATGGAAGAAATGATTGCTGGAGATACAGAAAAGAGAAGTATTTGGGCAAAAATTTTACAAAGAAGAGGTGAGATAGGATATCCTTACATTTTGTTTAGAGATAATGCAAATAACGGAACCGTAGATGTTTATAAAGATAATAAGCATGAGATTTATGCAAGTAATCTTTGTACAGAAATAATGTTGCCTTCTAATGAAGATTGGTCTTTTGTTTGTTGTTTATCATCAATTAATTTGGTGCATTATGAGGAATGGAAAGATACAGATGCAGTAGAAACTTTAGCTTTCTTTTTAGATGCAGTAATGCAAGAGTTTATTACTAAATTAGAAGTATTTAAAGATTCTCCAGATAGAGACGATCAGTTTACATTTCGTTTTATGGAAAAAGCCTACAATTTTGCAAAAGAAAATAGAGCTTTAGGTTTAGGAGCTTTAGGTTGGCATTCTTTATTACAATCTAAAATGTTGGCATTCGATAGTCAAGAAGCGTATAACTTAAATACAGAAATTTTTAAAGTTATTAAAGAAAAATCGTACAAAGCGTCGGAAGAAATGGCAAAAATGTACGGAGAGCCAGCAGTATTAAAAGGGTACGGTAGACGTAACACCACTTTAAATGCAGTAGCACCTACAACATCATCTGCTTTTATCTTAGGGCAAGTGTCACAAGGTATAGAGCCAATATGGTCTAATATTTATGTAAAAGATATTGCGAAGATAAAAACAACAATTAGAAATCCTATTTTAGAAAAATTATTAGAAGCAAAAGGACAAAGTACTTCAGATATTTGGAAAAGTATTAGAGATAATGATGGCTCTGTGCAACATTTAAGTATTTTAACAGATGCAGAAAAAGATGTTTTTAAAACGTATTCAGAAATAGATCAAAAAGTAATTGTTTATCAAGCAGCAAATAGACAAACGCATATAGATCAAGGGCAATCTATAAATATTATGGTACATCCAGATATGCCAATTAAAGAAGTAAACGATGTGTATATTACGGCTTGGAAACTAGGTGTAAAATCTATGTATTACCAACACAGTATGAATGCAGCACAAAAATTTAAACAAAAGAAAGATTGTGCAAGTTGCGAAGGATAATCGAGTAGATTGTTTTTTATTACAAAATTGATAAAAAGAGAAGTCGAAAGGCTTCTCTTTTTTGTTTAATTTAGACAATATTTTATAATTATGATGAACTGGGAACAACTACTTTCTTTAAAACGCTCTGGCGATACACAAAAACGACCAAGAGAAGCACAAGATGAAACACGTTTGGGTTTTGATGTAGATTTTGATAGAATTATATTTTCATCAGCATTTAGGAGTTTACAAGATAAAACACAGGTAATTCCGTTATCTGAAACAGATTTTGTACATACGCGTTTAACGCATAGTTTAGAAGTGTCTGTTGTTGGCAGAACTTTAGGCAGAAGGGTTGGTAGAGTGTTGTTAGAAAGGCACCCAAACTTAGTAGCTTTAGGATATACTTTTAATGATTTTGGAGCCATAGTTGCAGCTGCTTCAGTAACCCATGATATCGGGAATCCGCCTTTTGGGCATTCAGGAGAAAAAGCTATTGGCGAGTATTTTAAAACAGGAAACGGTGCAAAATATAAAGGCAAACTTACAGATAAAGAATATCAAGACTTAATAGACTTTGAAGGAAATGCAAACGGATTCAAGATTTTAACAGAATCTAGAGAGGGTGTTTTTGGAGGTTTGCGCTTGTCATATGCTACTTTAGGAGCATTTTTAAAGTATCCGAAAGAAAGCCTTCCAAAAAATCCAACCAACCATATTGTAGATAAAAAGTATGGATTTTTTCAATCAGAAAAACAAGAGTTTTTAGATGTAGTAGAAGATTTAGGTATGTTGCAGAAATCTGCAGAGGCTATTTCTTTTTATAGGCATCCTTTAGCTTATTTGGTGGAAGCGGCAGATGATATTTGTTATACAATTATAGATTTTGAAGACGGAATAAACCTTGGTTTAATTGAGGAAGAATTTGCTTTAGAATATATGATTAAGCTCGTAAAAGATACCATTGATAGTAAAAAATACCATTCATTAAAGCACAAAACAGACAGAGTAAGTTATTTACGTGCTTTGGCAATTGGCGTATTAATTAATGAAGCTGTAGCCATTTTTTTAGAAAACGAAGCGGCAATTTTAGCAGGTACTTTTGAAAAATCATTGTTAGAGAAATGCGCTTACGAAGCACAAATAAATGACATTATTAAGATTAGTGTTGCTAAAATTTACAAAAGCACAGAGGTTGTAGAGAAAGAAGTTGCGGGTTATAGAATTATTGCAGATTTATTAGATGTATTTGTAACTGCTTTAAACAATACCTTTGATGGAAATCCGTCTAACTTTGATAAGTTAGTTTTAAATTTATTACCAGAAGAATACAAAATAGATAACGTTAATTTGTATGATAGAATTATGCAGGTGTGCAGTTATGTATCGAGGATTTCAGACAGCTATGCAATTAGAATGCATAAAAAATTAACAGGAAATATTATATAATTTATTTCATTATTTTTTCAGCGATTGATTTAATATCCAAACCAATTTTACGTTGAAGTTCTAAAACACTTCCGTGTTCTATAAAGTTATCTGGAATACCTAGTACTTGAATCTTATTTTGATACTCATTTTTGGAAGCAAATTCTAAAACAGCAGCTCCAAATCCGCCTTTGATGGTACCATCTTCAATAGTGAATATGGTTTTGTAATTTTTAAAAACGGCATGCAACAAACTCTCATCCAAAGGTTTTACAAAACGCATGTCAAAGTGTGCGATTTCTGAAGAATTATCTGCTAATTCGATGGCATCAGTCACATTTTTAGCAATTGTTCCAATAGATAAAATAGCTTTTTTTGTTCCTGTTTTTAACTGTAGTCCCTTTCCAATTTCAATTTTTTCAAAAGATTTTTGCCAGTCTATAATCGTTCCTGTTCCTCTTGGATATCGAATGGCAATCGGATGTTTTAAACCTAATTGTGCGGTATATAAAATATTTCGCAACTCAATTTCATTACTGGGTGCAAAAACAATTAAATTAGGAATGGCACGCAAGTATGCCAAATCAAAAACTCCGTGATGTGTAGCACCATCTTCTCCAACCAAACCCGCTCTGTCTAAACAGAATACAACTGGTAAATTTTGAAGTGCAACATCATGAATTACTTGGTCATAAGCACGTTGTAGAAAGGTAGAATAAATATTACAAAACGGAATTAAGCCTTGTGTTGCCATTCCTGCAGCTAAGCTTACCGCATGTTGTTCTGCAATACCCACATCAAAAGTTCTTTTCGGGAATTTTTCAAACATAAATTTTAGCGAACTTCCTGTTAACATTGCAGGCGTAATTCCTATTATTTTATTGTTTTGTGTTGCTAATTCTACAATTGTTTTTCCAAAAACATCTTGGTATTTCGTATATAAACTTGCTGTTTTTTTTATGCGCACACCAGAAATTTTATCAAACTTTCCGGGCGCATGATAGGTTACTTGGTCTTCTTCTGCTTTCTGTAATCCTTTACCTTTGGTGGTAATTACATGTAAAAACTTAGGACCTTTCACAGATTTTAAGCGTTCTAATTCAGCCAAGACCTTCGGTAAATTATGGCCATCAATTGGTCCAGAATAATCAAAATTTAAGGCTTTTATAATATTGTTTTGAGCGGCTAGCTTTCTATCTGTCTTTACCCTAGTTAAATATTCTTTAAGAGCCCCAACAGAAGGATCTATTCCAATAGCGTTGTCGTTTAAAATGATAAGTAAATTTGCTTTAGAAACCCCCGCATGGTTTAGTGCTTCAAAAGCCATTCCGCTTGCAATAGAAGCATCTCCAATAACAGCAATGTGTTGTTTTTCGGTCTGACCTTTTAGGTTAGATGCAATTGCCATTCCTAAAGCTGCAGAAATAGAAGTAGAAGAATGCCCCACGCCAAAAGCATCAAATGCGCTTTCTTTTCTGGATGGGAATCCTGCAATGCCACCAAATTGTCTGTTGGTGTGAAAAACAGCCTTTCTTCCCGTTAAAATTTTATGGCCGTATGCTTGGTGTCCAACATCCCAAACGAGTAAATCATTTGGAGTATCAAACAAATAATGGATTGCAATGGTAAGTTCTATAACTCCTAAACTTGCGCCTAAATGCCCTTCTTTTGTGGCAATAACATTAATAATAAATTCACGTAACTCTTTTGCCAACTGAGGCAATTGAGTAGTATTTAGTTTTCTTAAATCTCTCGGATTTGATATGTTGTCTAACAAATTCTTCATTCGGTTACAAAAATACAACTTCCAATTTTATATTGATAAAACAGTTGCTTTATAAATACAAAGCTATCGCAAATATTTTACTTAATTTTGTCTTTCTTAATCAATACTTCATGATACAGCCTTTTGATGATGTTTATTTTATGAAAAAAGCTTTTCAGGAAGCAGAAACTGCTTTTGGAAAAGGAGAAATTCCTGTAGGTGCTATAGTTGTTTTTAAAGACCAAATAATTGCAAGAGCACATAACTTAACAGAAATGTTAAATGATGTAACAGCGCACGCAGAAATGCAGGCATTTACTTCTGCAGCAGATTTTTTAGGCGGGAAATATTTAAAGGATTGCACGCTGTATGTTACTTTAGAACCTTGCCAGATGTGTGCTGGTGCCAGTTACTGGACGCAAGTTGGTAAAATTGTGTATGGTGCTTCTGAGCCAGAAAGAGGTTTTATCAATTTAAAGACCACATTGCATCCTAAAACAGTGGTAGTTGGTGGGGTTTTAGAAAAAGAGTGTGCCCAGCTTTTAACTCGTTTTTTTGCTGAAAAACGGAATTTAAATTAAAGCTAAAACTTACGTTAATCGGCTATAAATGCTAAAATATCGGCAGGCTGGCATTCTAATGCTTTACAAATTGCTTCTAAGGTAGAAAAACGAACCGCCTTTGCTTTACCAGATTTTAAGATGGATAAATTTGCTGTGGTAATGCCAATAATTTCTGCCAATTCTTTGCTTCGCATTTTACGTTTGGCAAGCATTACGTCTAAGTTTACAATGATGGCCATACTATATAGTTAAGTCGTTTTCTTGTTTTGCGTTTTTAGCTATTTTAAATATTTCACTTAAAACTAAAAAGAATAAGCCCAAACAAATAATTACTAAATGTTGATTTAAACCAAATTCTAAGGAAACTTTTTGTTCAAAATATATTGTACCAATTATTGAAATTATCAGCGAAATAAAACCCGAAAACGTTAATAGGTTTCCTGTTTTTTTAAAAGAACTAATTACTACTTCTTCAAAAACTCTTACCCGAACAAAATGGGTTACTACTTTTCTAAAAAAATACAAAGCCACAATAAGTAATAAATAATTTAAAGATGAAATAACAAATAATATTTTTGACAAAGTGCTATTCGTATCAAAATCTAAAGCATTTATTGCTGTCTCTTATACACATCTCCGAGCCCACGAGACTAAGGCGAATCTCG
>OJDN01000815.1_pt1 | contig 9756 bp, 11 predicted proteins | sample 1592731 | NCBI WGS metagenome assembly OJDN01 (sample SAMN05416881, study PRJEB24817) | seawater metagenome | isolation source: Sea water | place: Canada:Atlantic | collected 2013-11
GGCATACGAGATTCGCCTTAGTCTCGTGGGCTTCGGAGATGTGTATAAGAGACAGGTTTAGCACCTATCCATTGACGACTTGGTTCTGCGGTTGCGTTATGTTTTGTATATTTTGAGCAGTTTTTTCTGCTGCTTCCAATGCGCCCTCCAGGAAACCACCAAACCCGCTAGCTGTTTCGGTCGATGCAAAGTGTATCCCTTTGTTAGAAAGATCCTTGAGGCTGAAGGGTACCCCGTAGCTAGGATGATGACTAATTGGACGCCGATCTTGCGAACCTGCGACCTCCGGAACAGCAGCCCAGTCCTGTAAAATCAGCGCAATTGGTTTCAGCATCTTCGTCCCGAACAAAGCGGTCAGTTGTGACAAGGCCATTTCCTCAAGCTCGCCCTTATGCGCATCGCGCGCGTCGGGGGGCACACCAACGAACCCGAACAAAGCATAAGGGCCACCCTTCATGGGTGATGCATCGTGGATTTCCACCATGGGGCCCCGATGACTCATAGCATCGCCTGACAGGCCAGCATTACGCCAATGGGGTTCATCATAGACTGCGACAATTTTAGCCTGTCCGGCCATCCAAGTTGGTACGTTCTTGAGCGCTTGCATTTGAGCGGCATCCAGCTCTGGGTCAAATGCGATTGTGTCGGCAATGACCCGTGGTGGAAGCGCTAGTATGATTTGCTGAGCATTGATCGTAATAGCTACCCCACCCTGATCAAGCCCTGCAACTATTCCGCCCTCATTGTGGGTGATCTTTTCAAGACGGGTGTTGTTAAGGATTTTTGAGTCGCCCAGAGTAGAGAGCAAGTTCTCAATGAGAGCCCCCATACCACCTGCAAGTCTGTATGAGCCCTGCATTGACGCATAGCCTCTGCCACGTTGGACTGCGCCTGACTGATCTTGGTACATTAGATCACCCGTAGCATACTGCTCAAACACAGGGATTTCGAAACGGCGCGCCATTTCTGCCATGCGCGGTTGGCCCGGCCAGAACCATGCGGGGCCGAGATCAAAACGCCCGCCCGTAACTTCTTTGGTGAGGATTCTGCCACCAAGACGCTCCTGTGCTTCTACCAGTAAAAAATCAACACCTTGTTGGGTCAATCGATCAGCGAGAGCCAGACCAGATAGGCCACCGCCAACTATGAGCACTTCGGTTTGCATTAGAATGTCTCCCCCATAGGTCTGAGATCCAGCTCGTGGGTCCAGGTAGATTTTGGTTGATCCGCTATCGCCAAGTAAATCATGGCGATATCTTCGGCCTTCATCATACGATCAGGATCCATAGCATGCAGATCCCGACTGGCTTTCGTATCGACGATACCGTCGAGAATGACATGCGCTATATGAATACCTTTAGGGCCGTACTCGCGCGCCAGGGATTGTGTTAAGGCTCTCAATGCTGCTTTAGCGGCGGAAAAAGCAGCAAAGTTCTTCCCTCCGCGCAAGCTAGCCGTTGCCCCTGACACGATGAGAGTGCCGCCGCCAGCATCAACCATTGCAGGCAATACTTCACGGGTGACATTGACAGCCGACAACACCATCGAACGCCACGCTGCCTCAAAATCATCATTCGAAGTGTCTTCGAACGATGAGATGATCAGTTTTGCGGTGTTGTGCACGACCAGCTTGGGCGCTCCATGGGTACAAACCAAATCCTGCAGGCGAGCTTTGCTTTGCTGCTGGTCTGTAAGATCAACCGCTAGTGTCGTTTCCGCTCTATCAGGTACAGTACGGTTTAGGCCCATAGCCATATATCCGTTCTGCCCAATAATTTTGACGAGCCCCTGACCAAGACCTGGGCCAGCACCTGCGACGATTGCGAGAGGCTTTGTCTAACACCTACCCTACCGACGGAGCTGTGGGCGCTTCAGCTAGGTGTTCAGATTTCACCCACAGTCGCGCGCCGTTTTCTCCGGCGGTGGCATTTAGGGGTGCGCCAGCTGGCAACCGTAGCCAAGAATTCTTTTCAAAAGTTTCTCCACCTTCGCTAAAGCTACCCTCTACCACAAAAACCTCAAAACCTTTGTGCTCAGAGACGTTTACCTGAGTGTTCGTGTCCCACACTTCGATGCGCACACGCTCGCGGGCATCTTCAAAGAGTGGGATTTCCGAAACACCTTCAGCAACTGGTTTCGCATCCTGCGCATTTGTATCGATGGCCAACTGGTTCCGGTCTTCCATATCAAATTGCCAGAGCTTGACGAGGATGGTGGCTCCATCGGCTGCACTTGGAGTGTGCGAAGTTGTTGGTGGGTTGCGAACATATGTCCCCACTGGGAAATCCCCGTGCTCGTCTTGGAACACGCCATCAAGGACAAGAAACTCTTCCCCACCCGTATGTGTGTGGGCAGAGAAGGAGCTGCCCGGCGCATACCGCACAATCGTCGTGGCGCGTGCCACCTCATCGCCAATCCGATCAAGCATCCGGCGCTCAACACCTTGCATTGGCGATGCAACCCAAGGCTCCTGTTCGGAATGTACAACTGCACGTTTGCTGAAATCTGCATTAATGTTCATGGCAAGGCTCCTTTTAAAATCCGTATATCTGCGTTGTATGCGTCGAGGTTTTTAGCGCCGAACGGGTGATGCCGTCGAATATGAGCTCACAGCATAGGGCGTAAGGTAGGTTAGAATTATCTTCCAGATTGGGGGAACATCCCCAGCCAAAAGGACATCCAGTTGGTTGATAGCAAGCAAAATGGTTCCAACTACCAGACTTACCGTCAGCGCACGACGCACAGTTGCGGGATGCGTAATTGCGCCTAAAAATGCGGGGTTTTGTACTGCCAACATGGATCTTCTCCTGAAGGGCGCGGAGCATGACCGCTCCACGCCTATTAAATTTACGCAGACAAGCGTTTTGCGAGAGCTTCTGCGAGCGGCGGAGCGGAGGCAGGGCTTTGGCCTGTCATCAGAGCGCCATCTTCAACCACATTGGCTTCCCAGTTTGTTTTACTGATGTAGTGTGCGCCACGGCGCTTCAGCTCATCTTCGAGGGAGAACAGCAAGTGATGCAGCAGTTCAATTTCGGTATCTTCATCATTCTTGAAGCCCGTTAGACTTACACCGTCAACCAAGTAGCTGCCGTCGGATTTTTTAACATCACGCAGGATGGCTGGGGCGTGACAGACCATAGCAACAGGGCGATCAGACTCATAAAACTCCTTGATCATCTTGATAGCGTAGCTATCGGAGGCAAGATCCCAAAGGAGGCCATATCCGCCAGGAATAAACAGAGCGTCAAAGGTAGAGTAATCAATTTCACGAAGTTTACGCGTATTTTGAACCGCAAAAAGCGCTACAGGATCGTCCGCAAACCGAGCTGTGTTTTCCGTTGTGAACGGTGCTTTCATGGACAGCAGGTCAATTGGAGCATTGCCACCTTGTGGTGAGGCAAATACAACCTCATATCCAGCTTCAGTCAGGATATAGTAAGGGGTGGCAACTTCCTCAAACCAAGTGCCAGTTTGCTTGCCAGAGATCCCCATCTCATCAACAGATGACATAACCAGCAATACGCGTTTTTGTTTGTTTCCAGTGGACATTGTGTGTTTCCTTTCATGCTTACCTATCAGTAGGTACATAACTGTTTTAGATGTTGCTTTAGGGACTGTCAACAACTATCTATCACTTGGTAGGAGAAAATATCATGACCATTGAAACAAAAAAGAAAATACTTGAAGCGGCAGAGCGTAGGGTGCGCAAATCGGGCTTTGCTGAGATGAGTTTTCGCGACCTGGCTGCGGACGTAGGTATCAAAAGCGCCAGTGTGCATTACCACTTTCCAACCAAGCCCGATCTCGGTGAAGCTCTTGTCGATCTCTATGCAAAGCAGTTTAAACAGAAGCTCGACAAGATCGCACTTAACAACCTAAATACGGCGCTTTCAGAATTCGTCCGTCTCTATGACGAAGCTTTGGTTTTGCAGGAGTCAATCTGTCTATGTGCGATTATGGGCGCAGAGGCAATGGGCCTGCCTGAAACCATCAATCAGCGTACAAAAGCGTTTTTTGACATGAACAGGGTTTGGCTTGAAACCTTGTTGACCAACAATTCGGTCAAAAACGCTAAAGGTAAAGCTAGTATGGTTGTCGCGGCCCTTGAAGGGGGCATGATTGTGGCCTCAGCCTCAAATGACCGCTCCATATTTAACCAAATATCCCAAATCGCCATTGAGTGTGCAACGAGTAAATAGAAGTCAGGCGGAGTAGGGTTATAGTGGGCAACGCTGGGCTAAATGCCAAGGTCAGAAATGTCTGCTGACCGGCCCTTGGTTGGGTCGACTGCCATTTCTAAATGACCTTGTATTCCTTGAGTGAGGCCACGCGAAAATTGTCACTGACGGTATCGCGAAAGTCTTTCCAATTTGCGGGCAGAGTTTGGCGAAAAAAGCCAAGGATCGCCTCGGTGAACTGGTTGAAGGTGGCGTAGTGCCGATTGTGTGTCACCCATTTGTGCATAACGCCCCAGAGGCGTTCTATCGGGTTCAGATGCGGGGCGTATGACGGCAAAAAATGCAGCTTAACCTTGCGATCTGGGCGGTTCAACCATGGTTGAAGTATCTTGGCGTGATGATAGCGCGCGTTGTCCAGATAGACATGAATTGTTGCCCTCGTACGATTGTTTTGTTCCAGCTTTTCCAACATCTGCCTTGTCGTGTGTGCATTGATTTTTTCGGCTTCGACAAAGGTGAACTGGAATGCTTCAAGATCAATCGCGCCTTGGATATTGGCCCAACTGGACCGAGTCTCTGATTTCGGCCAAAAAACAGAACAAAAGTGAACATTTCTTGTAATATTGGGCCTGACTGGCCCATTCGTGATTTTCGCTTTAATTTTCTTGAACTCTGCCATATCAACCAACGCCATATATACGATATTTATTGACAGTCTTACCTTACGGTACTTGTCTGCAGTGACAGCAAGAGGCGTTACTATGACTGATGATTATCCCTCACATAATTTTTCTCGTATATGGGGTTTGTCATTTGAAGAGCTTTCTTTTTTGTTGAGGCTTCCACCATCAATTCGGCTGGAAGCTGCTGTTCAGTTGAAGTTTTTATGCATCCATGGACAATTTGCCTTGTCATGGGACCTTATTTTTGAAGACGTAGTCTCGTATATTCGCATGCAGCTTGATTGTGATGATACAGTTATTTTATCGGGGGCATTTAACAACAGGACAGCACGGCGGTACCGTGCACGTATTCTACAATATCTTAAATATCTACGTATGAAGAGAGCCGACCAAAAGGCCCTGTTTACATGGATGAAAGCGAAGCTTTGCCCAGAAGGTTTATCTCATGAAGCTATGATTGATCGTTGTTACCTATGGTGTCGTGATCATAAATTGTATCCATTAGCGTTAGGTGAGTTAGAAGGCTTAGTGAATTCTGCCCGTCTCAGCTTTTCAGATGAGTTTTTGTCGACTGTGACTGGACAACTTTCCATTGGCACAATTGCCAAACTCGAAGCTTCACTTGCGGACCCGATGACAACAACAGGATTTCAGAGGCTGAAGGATGATGTTGGCGCCGCTGCATTGGATAATATGTTGTCGGCCACTGAGCGTTTGGCATTCATCCGTGATCTGAATTTGCCGATGGATATGTTGGGCAAGGTAGACCGTGCTTGGATTGACAAGCTGGTGCGACGAGTGAGTGGAGAAACCGCTTCCGAGATGCGTCGTCATAACTATGAGCGAAGAATGGGGCTTTATGCTGTATATCTCATGATGCGCAACGCACAGTTGATAGATGGTGTTGCAGATCTTCTGGTTGAATTGACCCACCGTATTGGCACGAGATCACGCAGCAAAGTGATTGCGAACATAAATCGTGAGATTGAAAAGGTGCATGGTAAAGAGCGGTTATTGGCGGAAATAGCCATGGCTTCTGTAACACGTCCCAAGGGTAGGATTTGCGATGTTATCTTTCCAGTTGTTGGTGCACCTAAATTAGCAGCAATCATCAAGGAATATAGATCAAAGGGCGCTTTAGATCAGCGCATTCAAACGGTCATGCGAGGATCATACGCCAGCCATTACCGCCGTATGTTGCCTGATATTCTGTCTGTTTTGGCCTTCCAATCAAACAATGCATCATGGCGCCCTATTATTGATGCACTTGAGTGGATCAAGGTGTTACACACCGAAGGCCGTAGGCTTGCAGACCTGAAAGCCGCACCTGTCGGGTCCATTCCCAAAAAATGGCAGGCCTTCGTTGTTGACGGAAAAGGCCGCCTCAATGTCATTTCATATGAACTGTGTGTTTTGACACAATTGCGGACTTGCCTGCGCGCGAAAGAAATTTGGATCACAGGTGCTGACCGCTACCGCAATCCCGATGATGATTTACCAAAGGATTTTACTGAGCGCCGAGATGCCTATTATGATGATCTGAAACTGTCGCAAGACGCGGCAGGATTTGTGGCTGGGATAAAGGCCGAACTCGAGGATGAGTTACGACTGTTAAACACTAATATACCGCATAATGAGAAAGTATCTCTACGCTGGAGTGGAAAAAATCGCATTTCGATAACGCCTTTTACAGCCGCACCCGAACCAACAGGGCTTATTGGGTTGAAAGCAGAAGTGACCAAATGCTGGCCGATGACGGGCCTCTTGGATGTCTTGAAGGAAGCGGCATTGGATACTGGATATCTTGATGCCTTTGAAACATCAGCATCTCGCGAAGCATTGTCACGCGATGACCGTGATCAACGTTTACTACTCAGCCTTTATGGCTTGGGAACAAATGCAGGTCTGAAACGTGTGGCTGCTGGTGTGTCCGATATCAGTTATGATGCATTACTTCATGCACGTCGTCGCTATATTGATCCCGCCTCTTTACGGGCGGCTTGTGTACGCGTAGCAGATGCAACTTTGGCAATCCGCAATCCTGAAGTCTGGGGCAAATCAGGTACGGCCTGTGCATCGGATTCCACTAAGTTTGGCGCATGGGATCGTAATCTAATGACCGAATGGCATGCACGTTACGGTGGGCGCGGGGTCATGATTTACTGGCATGTGGAAAACCAATCAACCTGTATCTATTCGCAACTTAAACGGTGTTCATCGTCTGAAGTGGCTGCGATGATCGAAGGTGTACTGCGCCATTGCACGGATATGGAAATCCAACGCCAATATGTGGACAGCCACGGACAAAGCGCCGTTGGCTTTGCTTTTTGCCACCTTTTGGGGTTTGAGTTAGCCCCACGTTTGAAAGCTATTGCGCGTCAAAAACTGGCGCTGCCAAGCGCAGGCATGCAATCTGAACTGCCAAATGTTCTCCCCATTTTGTCAGGGGCAATTGATTGGGAAGAAATAGAACGCCAATATGATGAGATGGTTAAATATACCGCAGCAATGCAACATGGCACAGCGGATCCCGAAGCGATTTTGCGCCGCTTTGCTCGCGCCGATGTTATGCACCCAACCTATAAGGCGCTAGCTGAATTAGGCCGCGCCATTAAAACGATATTCCTCTGTCGTTACCTACGATCAGAAGCGTATCGTCGTGAAATCAATGAAGGTTTGAATGTTGTTGAGAACTGGAACAGTGCAAACGGCTTTGTGTTCTTTGGTAAGGGCGGCGAAATATCCACCAACCGTATTGCCGATCAAGAGGTATCAGCCCATGCGCTACACTTGCTTCAGGCCTCAATGGTTTATGTCAACACGCGCATGGTCCAATCCATTTTGGAAAAGCCTGAGTGGGCCGCCAAATTAACCCCCGAAGATTACCGCGGCCTTAGCCCGCTGATTTATTCCCACATCAACCCCTATGGTCGGTTCGACGTTGATCTTGATAAGCGGATCGATTTTACAAGGAAGGCTGCGTAATGACTGAGAACGCACGAAAGTTTAAACTCCAGAAGCTCTTAAAGTTAGGGCAAAATAGGTATTTTATTGACGATAAATCCCCCATAAAATTGCCCAGTAAGAACGTTGACTTATCTTACTTTGCTGAAAATAAGACTACTGAGATATTAGCGAAAGAATTTTTCATTTCCGAAATACCTGAAAGGAATAGAAACTTAGTAAATGCAAATCTTGATAAACCATTAATTTACCTTCTTAATTCGCTTTGTATTATTCAAATTAGGAAAAAAGGTCACGCGGCCGATGATGCCATCATTCTGCTTAGAAGGTTGTGGGAAGAATATCCGAATGAACTAAAATCTCAGTTGTCAACGAAGCTAATTATATCAACAATGCAAGCGATTGCTTTAGGAAGTGACAACCCTATTGAAGCGGCGGTATGTTATACAGGCATAACATACGCTAAAATGATTAAAATCTATGAATCAGAACGCATTTTTACAGGGTTAAGCCCAGACGCTCCATATCCGAATAAAAAACATCACTTCCATGGAAAGACCAATGAAAATGGTCTGGGTAAAATCAGTTTTAAAGGGCATGATATAGCACGTAATCTTCATGCAGATATATATACTCTTTCTATGGCAAGTGATTTTGCAGGAGTATTACTTCAAGAATTGGTTGAACGCATGTCCGAACAAATTAACGTCTTTTCTAGACTAGACAATGAAAGAGAGAGCTACTTTGGAGCGGATTCTATAAGAGATAGATACAGCTTCCTAAAAAAACCCATAAAGTCTGGGCAGAGTAGCATTTAAGACAGGCTTAACTATTTATAGAAGATTTATACTGTAAAGCTGCATTTAGCCATTCATCAGCATAATCAACATTTTTGCAATTTTCGAACCACGGCCCCCCACGAGTATAATGAACCGCTTTTGGGAGGCTGTTTCGCGGCTTTTCATCCCAACCCTCTAACCAATTCCATTCGCTAGGTAAGCTTCCTATCTCGCAATCTTTTGCCCATTTCATTTGATGTAAATAAGCCCCGCTCTTAGCATTAATATCAGCTACGGTTAGTCTTTTACATGCTGGATGTGAACAATTCAAAAGCATCATTGAAGACCAATTTTTTCGTGGATAGTTTGTTTGATTTTTACCATCCATCTTCATCGTATCTTTTGGAGTATAATCATGGTGTACACAGTGCACAGGAATTTGATTATCCCTAAAGGGCAACAGTTCAGCTACGTCACCAAAAAACAAAAAGTCGCAATCTATAAATAAGGCCCAGCCCTCAAAATTCATCAAATATGGTGTTAAAAAGCGAGAGTATGTAAATTCTGTGTAAGCATACAGGGAACCCCCTCTATTTTGGTTTGATTTGATCTGCGATATTGCGCGTGGCTGGCTTGGTCTGGCGCAATGTAGGAGATTTAATCTTGAGCAAAAAACAACGCGGGCGTGGTTTAAAATACACGGATGACTTCAAAAAGCAGCTTGTTGGAGAAAGCCGCGCCGATGGCGTTACGGTTCCGATGGTGGCAAACAAGCACGGGGTCCCAACCAGCCGCATATATTCATGGCGCGGTGATCCGCGTTTTCAGCCAACAGAGATTGATATGCCAGAGTTTACACCCGTTGAGGTCACTGAAGCCGCCGAGCCGTTTGAGGTTGTTGCACCTATACCACCAGAGCCTCGGATAGAAATCACCCTTGAGAATGGGCGCAAACTTTCCATCAGTAACGGTGTTGATGCTGGCTTTGTTTTGGAACTTGCGCGAGGTCTGGCAGCATGATCCCTGTTTTAGCGGGTGCAAAGATATGGTTGGCCGCTGGTGTGACCGATATGCGGCGCGGCTTTAACGGCTTGGCGGCCCAAACTGCGCAAGTTCTTGAGGACGATCCATACTCAGGGCATTTGTTTTTGT
>OJDN01000816.1_pt1 | contig 9736 bp, 3 predicted proteins | sample 1592731 | NCBI WGS metagenome assembly OJDN01 (sample SAMN05416881, study PRJEB24817) | seawater metagenome | isolation source: Sea water | place: Canada:Atlantic | collected 2013-11
GGATAGTAAAACCGCCCATAAGATTGTTTCTGAACTTGTCTTTGTTATGAAGAACGGCAAGCTCACACCAAAGTTCATCTCGAATATTATGTCGAAGTTTGTGGGTGGTACGGATGCAGACGGTGTTTTCTCGCGTTTGAGATATTCGCATTGGTCTCATGCATATAAAAACACTTGAGTTTCTGAAAGCGTCCCGTTACCTATCTCGGTAACGTTTTGTTAACATTTTTGTGATTCAGGATATTGATTTATGCATTATATTTCTCGTGTTGGGGGTTTCCCATCATTTTTTAAGAACACACGTAACAAAATAACCAAAACGTTTAGAGTATTTATCTGCTCACTGATTGCATTCCAGCCCATGATGATCGAGTTGGCCTATGCGCAAGAAATTGTCATTGATCCAAGCGGGAACGTTGGTTTTAACCCGACAGTTCGAAACACGTCGAAAGCTCCTGTTGTAGATATTGCACGCCCTAACACTGGTGGTGTTTCTCACAATAAATTCACAAAATTCAATGTTGATAGTAAAGGCGTTGTTCTGAATAACTCTGCAACGGCTTCTAACACCAGCCTAAATGGTTCTGTTGCAGGTAATGCTAATTTAATAAATGGCACAGCTTCCACGATTGTAAATGAGGTGACCTCTACAGGTAATTCTAGCTTGTCTGGTACAACTGAGGTAGCGGGTGATCGTGCAAGTGTCATCATCGCCAATCCAAATGGCATCTTATGTAATGGGTGTAACTTCATCAACGCAGGAGATGCAACGCTTACGACAGGTACGCCTGTTATTGATGGCGGTAATGTCCGCCTCAATGTTACGCAAGGTACAGTCACAATTGGTCGCAATGGTTTAAATGGCTCTCAAAATAATGTTGCCAATATTAACCTTATTGGCCGTACAGTTGTTGTGGATGGTAAAGTCACTGCAATTGATGGCGTCAATGTGCACGGTGGTGCGCAATCTTATGATCTTACGAATAAGCGTCATGCTGCTACATTAACGGGTGTTGGAACAAAATCTGATTACGCAGTTGATGCGACTGCGTTTGGTGCAATGGAAGCAGGACGTATCCAAATCATCGGTAATGAGCGCGGACTTGGTGTGCGTACACTTGGAGCTCTTCAATCCACGTCTGACACAACGACAGTGAAATCAGAAGGTGATATCGCTGTAAGATCAGTGCAATCAGCAGGTGATGTTACAATTTCTGCAAGAGATAGTCTGGATATTGAGCGTGACGTCGCGTCTACTGCTGGAAAAGTGTATCTTCGCGGTAAATACGTGTCCGCTGCTGATACATCGGGTGTCTATGGTGCTACCAGTATTTATGCTTATGGGCACAGTGGGTTAACCTTTGGTGGTGATATTCAATCCAGTGGTGATGTAGAGCTGATTTCCAAAGGTAATTTGGTGTTTTCTGGATATGCTTCAACGCCTGAAGATTTTAATATTCATGGGTATCGCAATACGACGATTAGTGGTGCTACAGTTGTTGCAGATAGTTTAATATCAGGTGCTGCTTCAACCGTCTTTAAGGTTGAGAACAGCGCGGTCTTTACGTTGAATGATTTCCGTATTGCAACGCGTGATTTTCATTTAGGTAAAGATGTGGTTGTTGATGGGCTAACAGAAGCCGCAACATCCAAACTCATTGTGACTGCAACTGGGGCATTTATTAACGGTTCTGATTTACGACGCCATTCAACCGCTGATATTACCTACGCTGGAAATCTGATTAATGAAGTTGGCGGTATTATTGAGGAAGCGCATCTTAATATTGCGTTTGATAAAGATATTCAGAATTCGGGCATTCTATATGGTTCTGAAACGCTAAAGCTTGATGTTAAAAATCTGTTTAACACTGAAACAGGTGCCATTCTGTCTAAATCAATAAATATTGATGCAAAAACGCTTTTAGAAAACAAAGGGACGATATCCTCTGAGGGTAACATTGTTCTGGCATCAGATACACAGGTGATCAATAGCGGCTATATCCAAGCCATTCGTGCTACGGTTAATGCACCTGTCATCAAAAATGATGGCAATGGTGAAATCCGCCTACGTGACCTAGGAAGCTTCACTGCTACAAACAGATTTGATAACGCGGGTATCTTAGCCTCTTTGGATGATCTTAAAATTATCACTGAGACATTTGAAAACAAGGGTTTGGTTTCTGTTGGAGATGTTCTTGATGTTGCTGCAAACAAAATCAAAAATTATGAAACCCTAACATCTGGATCAACTATTAAACTTGTTGCGCGTGATGATATTCTAAATGCAGGCCAGATTGCTAGCTTTGGGAATACAACGCTTGATGCGGCAGACCGTGTTGATAATACAGGTTCTGTTTTAGTTGATGGTGTTATTTACGTTAGAGGCACTGGATTTTACAATACTGGTGATGATGCTCTTGTACGGGCTAATGTTGCAGCACTTTATCCAAGCCAGATTAAAAACTCTGGTAAGATCTATCTGATCAATGATTTTAAAAAGCACGATCTTGATTATTTTGAAAACACGGGCGTATTTGCGACAGCGGGTGGTATCGAGTTGAGCGGGCGCACAGACCGTTCCAAAATATCTTTAATGCAGGGAAGTTCTTTGATCTCAGGGCTTCAGGCGAATGATACGACGCAAACACTGCTTGCTGGGAAATCTATTAACCTGTCCTTCCATAATCTGGACCTTCATGGACGTGTTGCTTCGGGTGGTGATTTATCTTTAACCAGTGTATCGAATACTATCATACGGGACCAATTGCAGGCAGGTCGCAACGTATACTTCAACGCTCCAAACGTTACGCTTACAAAAACGGCTAAGTTAAATTCTACTGGAAATGCGCGCTTTACGGTTCCAGGTACGGTTGTAAACGATGGTATCATTAACCTTGGCGGTTATATTTCTACTGGCAGTGATAGTAAGCGGTTCTTTAACAAAAATATAATCGCGGCAAAAGGCACGAGTAAATTTGCCTTACAAGATGAATTTGTAAATTCTGGTTTGTTTCAAGTGGAGGATACATTTTCTATTTCTGCCTTAAACGTGACAAACAGTGGGCACTTACAAGCTGGACAGAATGCATATCTGAGTGCGCGTAAGCTGGTCATCGATGATCAAGGGCAAAAGTCTTATGACCTTGGCCATTTAGTGCATTCAGGAACATTTGCTGCAGAAAATATCGCAAGTTTGGCTGGTTCGCGTATCACGACGGAAAGCAATGCATTTTTATCTGCAGGTCAATTGTATGTAAGTACAGGGCGCTTTTACAATAAAGGCTCAACCTCTCTTTCAGGAGAGGGGCGCAATGAGTGGAATATCAGTGAAGCATTGTATCAATATGGTACAACGTATAGTGCTGGAGATTTCCAAATTAGAGCCCAGTCCCTTAATACATATGCGGATAGTTTGATTACTTCAAATAAAACGCTGTCTCTTTCAGTCACTGCGGGTGCCTCACTTGCGGGCCGATTGTCGGCGAACCGTGCCGTTATTCATACAAACACGGTTTCTGGATCGGCGACATCCTCTATTTTTGCAACAGACGACATTGATTTACGTGGCACAGTATCAGCTTATCACAGAGGTGAGTTGGCTGCGGGTGATAATGTGAGTGTCAGTTCAAAAACCATTGGTTTGGATGGTACAGTCTTTGGTGAAACTGTTATTTTAAGCAGTAAGAAAAGTACAAGTGATAGCTCAAACCGAGCACGCATATATGCAAGAAAAACATTTTTCGCAAATACGGCTGCGAGCTTTTATAACTATGGCGAGATTGAAGCAAAAGACAGCTTAAGAATATCTACAGGCGATTTATATAATTATGCAGGCTCTGAGCTTAAATCAACAGTTGTTGATGTAAGCGCAAGCAATGACATTACGAACTACGGCAAGCTCTATGGAGCAAGAGAAGTTAATCTGACGGCCAATAGAATTCTTGCGAATGCATCAGGTGGTGAGATTGAAACCGTTTCCTTGGGCTTTAAGACAAGACGTTTTGACAATCACGGTTCCATTGATGTTTATGGGCTTTTTGGTGAGAGCTATGAAGGCACCACGAATTATGGCTCCATAAATGCTAAAACGTACTTTGGATTGACTGCGGCGTCAGTGCAAAACAGAGAGAATGGCGAAATTCACTCAGATGGGCATCTGTATATTAATACAGCGAGCTATCTGAAAGGATATAAAAACTCTAAAATTACAGGGCAAGTCGTTGATATACGGGGCTCAGTTACAAATGATGGTTTTATCCAAGCGCAAGAAGTCGTTAATCTTGCAGGTAGAACGGGTAGCTTTAGCAATGGTGCGACGGGCGCAGTTTACGGCAAAACCATCGCTTTGAGTTTTTCCAAGGGGAATGCAGTTAACCGTGGCATAATCGGGCAGGCAGCAAACTCAAACTTACCAAAAGCAGAGCTTGTGAATATCTATGCAAATGGGAGTATAGCGAATACAGGGCAAATACAGGCTGGTGATATCCGACTTCTGAGCAGTGGAGATATTGGCCTGGGTGCAACAAGCTCCATTACGGCTTCTGAATTCCTTGGCCTTAAATCACACCATGGGACTATACTTAACCAAGGCGTTTTACGTGCAAAGAATGCAACATTAGAGGCGAATGGTGATTTTGATAACAGGGGCTCTTTCCGTGTTGCTGAGGCCCTCAGTATCGATGTTAAGAATCGTGTATACAACCGCAGCTTAGGGTCCGTTAATGCGGATATCCGCGCCCAAAATCTTGTTATTAAGGCTTACCGACATATTGAAAACTCTGCATATCTGAATGGTAATACAGCTCTGGTTTTAAAGTCTAAAGAGGGTAGCGTATCCTCAACTACTGATTTAACGGGGCAAGGTGGCTTACAGATTGAGGCTTACGGCACCATCGATCTACAACAGGGCGCAGGTGTTGCTAATTCTATAAACTTACTCTCTCATCGTGGGGATATTAATGTTGGAAATAGAGTTGAGACCAAAACACTCTTACTTCAAGCCTATGGCAATATCAAAGCGACTGGAGGGTCTTTACGCGGTAAAGAGATCACACAACTTATTGCTAATGATATTGTCAGAACAGATAGAACCACTGTTGATGTGGCCGCAAACCGTTCATATAAATTGGATACGATTTCCAATGATGCGCGTGGCGATATTTACGTACGTTTGCGCAATGGTAGCTTGGGTCAGGTAAACGGTTCAATCTACGAAGATACGGGCCATACATATGAACGACACGGCTTTGATGTAACGGGCTCTGTTACGTTAATTTCTGATAACGGGGACGTGCTTTTGTCAGGCACGCATAATATTGATGAAAGCCTTGATGTTAGAGGGCGCAATGTTGGCATTGGAAGACTGACCGTCAATGTTGGAAAAACAGTTCATCTGGAAGCGCGCCATGTTCTTAAGAACTTTGGCAGGGTGAATATTGCATCTGCAAGCAACGTTGAGTTGGTACAAGGTTCTGGCTGGTTCCGTACAAGCGAATGGCTGACAGACAATCAGGTTAACTATGATCTAACAGTTCAGGCAAAGAGCATCGCTGTAGACAGTGACCACCGCTTCGGTAAAGACTTGGTCTTGCGTGCCGAAGATAATATCTGGCACAATGATAGTGTGATTTCGGCCAATAAGATCACTTACGCTGCTGGTAAAGACATCTCAATTAAATTTAACCCGTTCAAGTGGCGTGAAGCCAATCCAAATGCGGCTAATGCGAATTGGTGGGACACCGTTTCTGGTGGCCTGCGCGGGCACACATTACTGGCAGGTAAAGGTGGTATTACCCTTTATGCTGGGCAAGATGTAAAGCTTCAATCCGGCAAGATACATACGTCAACCTCTGTCGATATTACGGCTGGACGCCATATTATCAGTGCGCCTTGGTATCAGACACGCTTTGGTGGCAATGTTCCTGGGGCTGTGGGTTGGAGCTTTTCTGATAAATATGGATTTGAAGGCGACTGGACGCCGCCAAACTCAAGTGATTACGACAGTCATATAGTTGGAAACGCGGGTCAAGCGACAATAGATGTTCGATCAGGTAGTCAAGGTAAGCTGAAAGAACGGCGTGCTTACGTAAACCATATAACGGCTAATGGTGATGTGCGCCTTAAGGCGGGGAAAACCGTGAACTTGATCGGCACTTATGTGAGTTCACGAGATAGCTCAATTGATATTCAGGCGACTGTAGGTATCAATATCGCGGCAGCATCTGGATATCGTAAGTATGATGATTATTGGACAACACGAGGTGGTAAATGGCCTTTTAAGAAAACCCACCACGATACGGTTAAGCAATATGATGATATTTATACTGCGTCGTATCTAGAATCTAAAAATGGCGAAGTGCGTTTGCTGTCAGAAGGTAATATCCTTTCTGCAGGAACGCGCATTTTGGCTGGTGGCGATCTTTTGGTGAAATCAGACGAAGGTAATATTGAACTAGGAACGTATAAAGAGCGCTACTTCCGCGAACATTATTACAGAAAAGAACGTCATGGACTTGGCGGGATTAAAGGAGATGACAGTTCTTCGATCACGATTGATACAAATTTTAATACTGGGAACAATTTTGACTCAGATAAACAACTAACGCTTAAAACTGAATCGACTGAAAGTGCCCTTCGTATTGTTGGTGGTACATATAATGCCAAAAAAGTCCGTATTTTAGCGGCAGGTAATCTTTATATTGATGCGGCGATTAACGACGTGAAACTCACTGAGTTCAGCGAAAAGGGTAACGGTATTACCATTACGACGATCAACAGTGGTGTGGATCGTGAAAGTGCGGCTCTTCCTGAGATTACGTCTGCTGAAGATATCGATTTTGCTATTGGTGGTGAAGTGCATATTGGGGGCTGGCGCGGGCGTGATCTGAACAGTTCATTGATTTCTACAATCGGTAATCGTGATTTTGAGAATGCTTTGGTGAATCTGTATACACCAGATGCGCAAGCGACTGCTGCAAGTGCTGCACAGTCTGTTAACCAACAATATTTACGCGATTTTGATTTACCAGGTGCATCGGATGGCCAGCAATTTGAATACCTTGATACACTGGTACGTGATTACGGTGCAACTTATCACACGATCCAACTGCGAGATCGCACTTGGTATGACAAACAAACACGTCTAAGTCCTGCATTCCAGGCATTGCTACAGATTGCGGCGACTTATGTCACAGGCGGTTTGTCATTGGGTGTGGATAAAGTTCTTTTGAACGCGGCTATTCGTTCAGCATCAGCCACTGCTTTAAGTGGTGCCGTTGGGGGTGTCATCACAGGTAACTTTGATCTTGGTGATATCTTAGAAGATGCGGCTTTGGCTGGCAGCTCTGCCTATATAACCACTTTCCTCACGACAAGCATCGATTTTGGTGCCGGTTTTAGTGATGACAGTATCTTTGTGAATTCTGTCGGAGATAGTAGTAGGTTTGCACCGTCTGCAATAGTGGATCGCCTCGGTGACCGCGTTATTTCCAATGGTGTATCCAATGTCTTCAACGGAGAAAAGTTCTTTGAAGGTATCGACAAACTTGGAAAAACATTCCTTGTTAGCGAAGCCCTTGCGGTCACTCAGTTTGGAATTGGTGAGTTAGGTGAAGGAAATGCAAGCTTTGAAGGGTCTATAGGGCATCTGTTACTTCACGGCGGAGCTGGCTGCGTAGCACTTGTCGCCATTGATGGTAACTGTGCAGCAGGGTTCTTCTCTGGGGCAAGTCAATCGGTGTTGGCGGGTTCAGGCCTGTCTGACCAACAAAAGGCTGATCTTGTTCCATTGGTCGGTGCGTTGGCTGGCTTTGCTTTTTCTGATGGTGAAGCCATTAATGTGACCTTTGGGAGTACAATTGCTACTTCTGGGCTGGAAAATAATTATCTAAGTCACAAAAAAGGTGAGTTACAAGAATTTAAAGATAGATTAGATAATTGTCAAAGCTCTTCAGATGTCTCTGCTTGTGAACTATCGGCATATGCGTGGGCAAAATTACGTTCGAGTGAAAATCTTCGTGAAGTCAGGGCTTGTGGCAATGATTTAACGTGTCTTCGGGCACATCGTGATGATGTGAGAAATGGAGAAACGTTAAGAAATGTTTTGCTTAATGATAATAAATACTTAGTTCTTGATACTGGCGGCTTTAACAACATAAATAACATCGAAGCTGTATCACTTTTTTATCTGTCAGAAAGACTAGCATATGCTGATCCAAGCGCGCTTCGCCTAGTAAAAGAATGGGCCACTGGTACTGGGCCAGAAGAACGTGAGTTCCTTGATGGTATGAATTTTACAGAAAGCTTTAGGGCTTCCAATGGCATGATTGCCGCACGTGATTATGTTTATGGAAAATATAGTGAGGCGGGTGGATTAACCAATGATTCATCAGTTACCAATTGGGGATATGGCTTTGGCCTTTATGATATTGTTACAGATTATACTGCAGCAGGACAGGTTATTGGTAGTGTAACATTGGAGACAGCAACTGTGCATGATGGGATTATAACTTATACATTTACCAATAAGACCAGTTTGCAATCGTTTTTGTATAGTCGGGATAGCTTGAGTTTTATAAATACAGCACGGACTAATACTAGTAGCTTGCCTACTAGTACAATCGGGCAAACAATTATTATAACAGAACCTGTCGACCCTAATTTTTGTTCAAACAACGCATGTGTTGCTCCTTAGGTGAGATTAATGAAACCCTTCAAGAGAATAATATTGGCTGGAATATTACTATGGGCAGTATTCACTATAATATTTCTATTATTTACTCGTAATACTGTTGAAAAAAGAGAGATTCCTGGATTATATTCTTTGACACAAAATAGTTTATATCATGAATTGGAATTGTTTGAAAACGGTACTATGAGAAATCATGTGATATTGTCTGATGGTCTCCGCTTTGAAGTCACCGGAAAATGGCGTCAATGGCGAGAAAATATAGTAATAGATCCATTCATTACTTCAAGTTCATGTTCACGTGATTTTATTCCCAATGTTACTTATGAGATAGATGGAAGCCCAAAGCTACCAATGGGTGAAATTGTCCCTATAATCGAAAAGAATTTTGGCACTGTAGTTATTGTTTTATGCGTAGATGGTGGGGGTGAAAACCTGAGAAAACAATAATTAATACTTCACATGTAATTTCTTAAACCGACATTCCCCAAGTAAGGGCTCACGTGATGATATTTGCAGTATTTTGAGCCTTGGAGCAAGGCTCTCGCTGATTTCAGCATGCAATTCTTGCTGATTCAATCGAGGCACCACGTAATCGGGTGGTTGGAGGGCTTCTCAGCAGAAATCCAAATGGTAGGTTCTCGACCAATGAAGCATCAGGCCATTTCCACCGAAACTGGACACCAGAGCTACGAACGCAATTTACAGAAACAATGAGGAGCTATGGTTTGGAATTTGATCATCGTGCGGGGCTGTGATGGAGTATCTAGTCAAATGTCCAGATTCTGATAGAGTTCTCGAGTTTGATGCCGAATTGCAGTCTTGGTTTGTAACAGTTCAGGGACAACAGTATTTGATTGGTGATGAAAGTGATCAATCAAATCGAGAGTGTCAGCTCTTTTGTGTATGAGTAATTTTTCCCATGCTTCGACAATGAAGGAGCATGAAGACAATGACAATATCAAACAAACTTTTAGACGAGCTGCTTGAGGGTGTTAAAAACCCAGAAGATCTACTCGGCCAAGCTGGTTTAATGAAAGATCTTAAGAT
>OJDN01000825.1_pt1 | contig 9669 bp, 7 predicted proteins | sample 1592731 | NCBI WGS metagenome assembly OJDN01 (sample SAMN05416881, study PRJEB24817) | seawater metagenome | isolation source: Sea water | place: Canada:Atlantic | collected 2013-11
GAGATTCGCCTTAGTCTCGTGGGCTCGGAGATGTGTATAAGAGACAGAATCAAAACGGTCGAGCGTGAGTTTGCCGACCTGGATGAAATCTGGAAGGCAGAAAAAGCCTCTGTGCAGGGCACGCAATCGATCAAGAGTAATCTGGAGCAAGCCCGGGCGGACCTGGAAGTGGCCAGACGTGCCGGTGACCTGGCCCGTATGTCTGAGCTTCAATACGGCATTATCCCGAAACTGGAAAAGTCGCTGGATATGTCCACCCATGCCGAAATGCTGGACATGAAATTACTGCGTAACCGGGTAACAGAAGAAGAGATTGCTGATGTGGTGGCGCGCTGGACAGGCATACCAGTCTCGAAAATGCTGCAGAGTGACAAGCAAAAATTGCTGGAAATGGAAGATGCCCTGCATCAGCGAGTGATGGGGCAGGATGAAGCTGTTTCGGCGGTTGCCAATGCAGTGCGACGTTCGCGTTCGGGGCTCTCGGATCCGAACCGGCCTAATGGTTCGTTCCTGTTCCTGGGGCCAACAGGTGTCGGTAAGACCGAACTGTGCAAAGCGCTGGCGGAATTCCTGTTTGATACGGAAGAGGCCATGGTTCGTATCGATATGTCCGAATTCATGGAGCAGCACTCGGTGGCCCGGCTCATTGGTGCTCCTCCTGGTTATGTCGGTTATGAGGAAGGAGGGTATCTGACTGAAGCGGTCAGAAGGCGCCCTTACTCGGTGTTGTTATTGGACGAGGTTGAAAAAGCCCATCCCGATGTTTTCAATATCCTGCTGCAGGTGCTGGATGATGGCCGTCTGACCGATGGTCATGGCCGGACAGTGGATTTCCGTAATACGGTGATTGTGATGACATCCAACCTGGGGTCAGACCGTATTCAGGAAAACCTATCCAGTGATGATCTGATCAATGATGCGACCACCTATGCCAAGGTAAAAGAAGATGTGCTTGCCGTGGTTTCACGTCACTTCCGGCCAGAATTCATCAATCGAATTGATGAAACGGTGGTCTTTCATCCGCTGCTGGCGTCGCAAATACGTGGTATTGCAGAGATTCAGATTGATCTTCTGGGTCAGCGGCTGCATGACAATGATCTGGCGTTGCAGGTCAGTGATGCGGTACTGGACCGGTTGTCTGAGCTGGGTTATGACCCGGTATATGGCGCCCGGCCCTTAAAGAGGGCCGTACAAACCTGGGTTGAGAATCCTTTGGCTCAGAAAGTGATTCAGGGCTTCTATGTTCCTGGCGACACTATCACGATTGATCTCAAAGATGGCGAACTGGTCTTTGACAAGCAAGAGAAGTTGTAATCGCGCTTGACAATCCCTGTATTCGTGGGAAAATTATCGGTTCTGATCCGCCTGCCTTTTTCGGGCAGGCGGACAGTGCAGACTGAGAAGGTAATCCCCTCCCCAAATCTGCTTTAGCCGGGGTATGACATAAAGTGTCTTCCCGGGACTAATGCTTAGGTGTCAGACAACATCCACCTATGGCTTCAACCGTTACCGCGCATGAAGCCAGCATGAGTCAGGACTTAAGAGGTTTGCTGGTTCAGCACCGTCTTGTGTCTGGCTTGTGTTTCGGAGCTGTTATACAGTTCCCTTAATCTTTATATTAATGACAGAACACGCATACAGAACGGGATATCGTAAGCATACGGTATGCCGATTTGATGTTTGTTATATCAATCTTTTGAAAAGAGGCTTAGACAGTGGAATTGCTCTCTGGTGGTGAAATGCTGATTCGTGCGTTGCACGACGAAGGTGTTGAGCTGCTGTTCGGATACCCGGGCGGCGCCGCACTGCATATTTACGATGCGATATTCAACCAGGACAAGGTGGACCACATTCTGGTACGACACGAGCAGGCTGCGACTCACGCAGCTGATGGTTATGCCAGGGCCACCGGCAAACCTGGTGTGGTACTGGTCACGTCAGGGCCAGGTGCCACCAATGCCATTACCGGCATTGCGACGGCATTTATGGACTCAATCCCGATGGTGGTTATCTCAGGACAGGTTGACAGCTCGTTGATCGGTACTGATGGTTTCCAGGAAACGGACATGGTGGGTGTTTCGCGCCCGATTGTGAAACACAGCTTTATGGTGCAGCGCGCCGAAGAAATTCCGGAAATTGTGAAGAAGGCGTTTTATATTGCGACAACTGGCCGTCCAGGCCCGGTTGTTATCGATATACCCAAGGATGTGACGGATCCTGCCCGTAAAGTTAAGTATCAGTATCCGGATTCTGTGAAAATGCGGTCCTATTCGGTACCCAGCAAAGGACACACCGGCCAGATCAAGAAGGCGGTGGAAATCCTGCTGGCTGCGAAACGGCCCGTTATCTATGCAGGCGGTGGCGTGATACAGGGTAATGGCTCAGAGTTGCTGACTGAACTGGCAAGGATGCTGGGCTATCCAGTGACCAATACCTTGATGGGGCTGGGAGCATACCCGGGCACCGACGAACAGTTCCTGGGTATGCTGGGCATGCACGGTACCTATGAGGCCAACATGGCCATGCATTTCAGCGATGTGGTGCTGGGTATCGGGGTGCGTTTTGATGACCGTGTCACGAATGCGGTGAACAAGTTTTGCCCCGGTGCAAAAATTCTCCATGTGGATATTGACCCGGCTTCTATCTCCAAGACCGTGACAGCGGATGTACCGATTGTTGGCTCCGTATCCAGTGTCCTGGAAGAGATGATCGACTTGATCAAACAGTCCGACAGCCAGGTGGACAGTAAGTCACTTGAACTGTGGTGGCAGCAAATTGAAGGCTGGCGCGAGAAAGAGTGCCTGAAAGTAGAGGCCTCAACTGATGACAGCATCAAACCGCAACAGGTGGTTCAGGCAGTTTACAAAGCTACAGGTGGTAATGCTTATGTGTCCTCAGACGTAGGTCAGCACCAGATGTTTGCGGCTCAGTATTATGTCTTTGACAAACCGCGGCGCTGGATCAACTCCGGTGGCCTGGGCACCATGGGCTTTGGTTTTCCGGCTGCCGTTGGTGTACAGCTTGCTTACCCTGATGCTGTTTCAGTCTGTATCACTGGTGAAGGCAGTATTCAGATGTGTATCCAGGAACTGGCAACCTGTATGCAGTATGCATTGCCGATCAAGATTGTATGCCTGAATAACCAGGCGCTTGGCATGGTCAAGCAATGGCAGGACATGCAGTATGGAGGGCGCCATTCGCATAGCACTTACTCGGAGTCATTGCCTGATTTCGTTAAGTTGATGGAAGCATACGGCCATGTGGGTATTCGCATCGATAAGCTGTCCGAGCTTGATGAGAAAATGGCTGAGGCATTTGCCATTAAAGATAAACTGGTCTTTATTGATGTTTCGGTAGATGCAACGGAGCACGTGTATCCGATGGCGATCAAAGGCGGATCGATGAAAGATATGTACTTGAGTAAAACGGAGAGAACCTGACATGCGGCACATTATTTCCATATTACTGGAGAATGAACCTGGCGCATTATCACGAGTGGTAGGTCTGTTCTCTCAGCGTAATTACAATATTGAATCATTGACCGTGGCGCCAACGGAAGATCACAGTCTGTCGCGATTGACGATTACCACCATTGGTGATGACCGGAAAATCGAGCAAATCACCAAGCATCTGAACAAGCTGATTGATGTGGTAAAGCTGGTCGATCTGACGGAAGGTTCGCATGTAGAGCGGGAACTGATGCTGATAAAAGTGAAAGCATCCGGTGCCCAACGTGCTGAAATCAAACGTACCACGGATATTTTCCGCGGCCAGATCATAGATGTGACGCCAACGGTCTATAGCATTCAGCTATCCGGTACCAGCGATAAGCTGGACAGCTTTATCGCAGCACTGGGCAATGCCGCCGTCCTTGAAGTCGCAAGAACCGGTGTCACCGGCATCTCAAGGGGCGACAAAGTCCTTAGCCTGTAAAAGCGTCAGTGACTCAAACTGAATCTGTTACCTGGCAGCTTCAGCTATAAAAAAAAACGGGAAGTGCCTATTCGCACTTCCCGTTTTTTTTACCCCTAAATGCCAACAAACATGGCACAAGGTCAGGGCATCATATTATATATTGTTGCTAATCAGGCCACGCTTTGCATGGCGGTCCTCACCCGAAACAGCAGCCGAACTGTTTGAGCCGTTAGGCGAGTTTTCGGCTGCCGGGTGAGGGCGGCAGGCAGTGGCCAGCAGCAATATATAATATGATGCCCTGGCCGCTCACTGACCTGTTTGTCTGCTTTAGATTGCCCGCTTCATCGCAGTCATGTAACTACGCAGACGCTGACCCACCACCTCAATCGGATGGTTACGGATGCTGTGGTTAACAGCAATCAGCTCAGCGTTATCCACATTGCTGTCACTCAGCTGCAGACCTTTACCAATCACATCAGTGTCGACTTTAGTCATAAAGTCTTTCAGCATAGGAACACAGGCGTGCGAGAACAGGTAGCAACCGTATTCAGCCGTATCAGAGATCACCTTGTTCATCTCATACAGCTTCTTGCGACCAATCAGGTTGGCGATCAGTGGCGTTTCGTGCAGAGATTCGTAGTAAGCAGACTCTTCAATGATGCCAGCGGCTGTCATGGTTTCGAATGCCAGCTCAACGCCTGCTTTCAGGAAGGCGGCCATCAGAATACCGTTGTCGTAGTACTCCTGCTCAGAGATTTCCATGTCGCCCGCTGTTGATTTCTCAAATGCGGTCTCGCCAGTTTCTTCGCGCCAGGTCAGCAGGTTTTTATCGTCATTTGCCCAGTCTTCCATCATGACACGGCTGAATTCGCCGGCAATGATGTCATCCATGTGCTTTTCGAACAGCGGACGCATGATGTCTTTCAGTTCGTCTGCCAGCGAGTTGGCAACCAGTTTGGCTGGGTTGCTCAAGCGGTCCATCATATTAGTGATGCCGCCATACTTCAGGCCTTCAGAGATAACTTCCCAGCCGTGCTGAATCAGTTTTGATGCATAGCCAGCTTCAACACCCTGCTCGATCATACGCTCGTAGCAAAGGATGGAGCCTGTTTGCAGAACACCACACAGAATGGTCTGCTCACCCATCAGGTCAGACTTTACTTCCGCAATGAAAGACGATTCCAGCACGCCCGCGCGATGACCACCTGTTGCTGCCGCGTAAGCTTTGGCAAGTTCCAGGCCTTCGCCCTGAGGGTCATTTTCCGGGTGAACGGCGATCAGTGTCGGTACACCGAAGCCACGTTTGTACTCTTCACGGACTTCGGAGCCTGGGCACTTGGGTGCGACCATGATGACAGTCAGGTCGTCACGGATCTGCATACCTTCTTCTACGATGTTGAAACCGTGCGAGTAAGCCAGGCATGCGCCCTGCTTCATCAGTGGCATGACCTGTTTAACAACAGCGCTATGCTGTTTGTCTGGCGTCAGGTTCAGAACCAGGTCAGCGGTTGGAATCAGTTCTTCATAAGAGCCGACAGTGAAGGCATTCTCGGTGGCATTTTTCCAGGACTGGCGCTTTTCAGTAATCGCCGCTTCACGTAACGCGTAGCTCACATCCAGACCGCTATCGCGCATGTTCAGGCCCTGGTTCAGGCCCTGGGCGCCACAGCCCACGATAACCACTTTCTTGCCCAGCAGGCGGTCAACACCATCGGCAAATTCCGATGTGTTCATGAAACGGCATTTGCCCAGCTGCTCCAGCTGAAGGCGAAGTGGTAAAGAATTGAAATAGTTCATGAGTCTCCCCGGATTCTCATTATGTTGCTTGAATAAATAGAAACGGCGCCATCATACTCTCAATCTGATGGTTGCGTAAAATGATATATATGCAAGAATGTATTGCATATATTGCAATAAAGATTGCCTGACTCTGACCTGGCTAAGGTTGCCCTGACAGGGCACCGCTGCCGGGTTTCTTCAGGGAGAGATACTATGGACCTAAAAGACCTCAAGTTGTTCCTGCATTTATGTAAGACACTGCACTTTTCCCGCAGTAGCCGTGAACTGCATATCAGTCCCTCTGGCCTGACACGGGCAGTGCAGCGCCTGGAGCAAGAGTTGGGTGTGGTTTTGTTCGAGAGGGATAAGCGTACCGTCAGGCAGACAGAGGCTGGCGTTAAACTGCAGGCTTTTGCAGAATCCACATTGGAGCAACGGCAATTATTATTAGAGCAACTGGGTGACAGGGCGGAGTTGAATGGCACATTAAGTCTGTTTTGTTCTGTGACTGCCAGCTACAGTTTTCTTCATACCATGCTGCAACGGTTCAGGGCGGGACACCCGCAAATCGAAATACAACTTCATACCGGTGATGCCGCGCAAGCTTTTCAGCGTGTCATTGATGAGAAAGATGATCTGGCGATTGCTGCCTTGCCTGCCAAACTGCCTGACCCCCTGGCATTTGTGGAGTTAGGCCGGTCACGCCTGATTGGTATTGGCCCTGCTGCTGATTGCCCGGTACGTCGCCATATTCGTGCTGCCAGCAAAAGCGGTTCTTTTAATTGGGACCAGGTTCCCTTGATCTTACCTGAGGCTGGTTTGGCTCGGGACCGTGTTGAGCAATGGTTTCGAGAGCAAGGTGTTAAACCCAGGGTATATGCTCACGTCAGTGGTCACGAAGCCATGGTCAGTATGGTCAGTCTGGGTTGTGGTATCGCAGTCGTGCCTCAGGTTGTTGTGGAAAACAGCCCTTTGCAGGACCGGATCGACCGGCTGGAGGTGCTTCAGGGCCTGGAATCATTTACGGTGGGCCTGTGTGTATTAAAAAGAAGGCTCGGCAACCCTCTGATTAAAGCGTTTTGGCAGGTTGCAGACTCCCAGCATCGCGATGCCGCAAGGGGTAAATGAAACTGAGCAGAAATAACGCTGGTGTGTATAATCAGTGACAAGAAGTCCATGAAATACAACAGTATTGAGTTAATTATATGAGTATGGAATCAGTGCATGAGAATGCAGAAGAAGGCACACTGCCTGAGAATGATAGCGACAGTTTTATTCCGATTGATGAGCATGAGGAGTATGTTGCTGAAGCAGACGGTCGAAAAATCACCCGTAAAGGGATTTATTTATTGCCTAACCTGCTGACATTAGGGGCTATGTTCGCCGGGTTTTACGCCATTATTGCCGGGATTAATGGCAACTTTAATGCCGCCGGCTGGGCGATATTGATTGCGGCAGTCATGGATGGACTGGATGGCCGGGTTGCGAGACTGACCAACACACAAAGTGCGTTCGGCGCTCAGTTCGACAGTTTGGCTGATATGGTGTCCTTTGGTGTCGCGCCTGCACTGATCGTTTTCAGTTGGACATTGGGTTCACTGGGTAATGCCGGTTGGGCGGCCAGTTTTATTTTTATGTCTTGCGCAGCACTCAGGCTGGCCCGTTTTAATGTCCAGGCAGGAACGGCCGATAAGCGCTTCTTTGTTGGTTTGCAAAGCCCGGTCGCTGCCGGCCTTGTGACTTTTATCGTCTGGGTCGCCTACAAATACAATATTGAACCGGGTTGGTGGATGTCACTGGGTACAGGGTTACTGACGGCTTTCACCGGTCTGTTGATGATTTCAAATTATCGTTACTACAGTTTCAAAGAGATACATTTCAAGGGAACCGTTCCCTATGTTGTCTTCGTATTGGCTGTAGGGTTGTTGGTTGTCATTGCGCAACGACCGCACGAAGTGCTGTTCGGTATGTGTGCTGTTTATGCCATTACGGGCCCGATTATCGGGTTGGGAAAGAAGGTGAAAGCACGCCGTAAAAAAACAGAAAGGGCTGAGCCAAATGAGACGGAAGCTCGGTCTGGTGAAAAAGACAGTGAAACTGATTCTCTATCACGCTAGTAAAGAACGCTAAAAACGCTGAACGAAAAGCTGAAAAAGGGGCTAGCCATGCTTATCAAGCGAGCATCAGATATTAAATCTTCTGAAATTACGCCGGAGTCTGTGTACCGCAGCCGGCGGGAATTCATGAAAAGTGCTGCAGCGCTGGGGGGAGCGGCAGGTATATCCAGCCTGTTACCTGGCCTCGCCATGGCTGCTTCAGGCGATGGTTTGCGTGCCAGGGCGCCGGCCAACATGCAGCGAAGTGCACCGGCGGCATGGTGGGAAGACAAGTTTCAGAATATCGAGGCCGCTGAGCGCGGTGGTGCTTTCTGGACAAATGAAGCACTCACGCCTTATCAGGATGTGGTGACTTATAATAATTTTTATGAGTTCGGCATGGATAAGGGGGATCCGTCCCGGTATGCGCAGGAATTTGAGGTTGATCCCTGGTCAATAGAGATAGCAGGGGAGTGTGATAACCCGGCAACCTACCATCTGGAGGACTTTCTTAAGCCCCAGCAACTGGAAGAGCGTATTTATCGTTTGCGTTGTGTTGAGCGCTGGTCGATGGTGATTCCCTGGGTGGGCTTTCCTTTGGCCGATCTGATTAAAAAGGCGCAACCAAATTCCAAAGCAAAATATGTCGCGTTTGAGACCCTGCTTGACCCCGATCAAATGCCTGCTCAGAATAGCCGGTTTGCCATTATCGATTGGCCCTATCGTGAGGGGCTGCGTATGGATGAAGCCATGCATCCGCTAGCGTTCCTTGCAGTAGGTTTATATGGTGACTACCTGTCTCCGCAAAATGGTGCACCTATTCGTCTGGTGGTTCCGTGGAAGTATGGTTTCAAGAGTATCAAGTCTATTGTTCGTATCCGTTTCACCGAGACTGAGCCGCAAACGGCCTGGAATATGCTGCAACCGCAGGAGTATGGCTTTTACGCCAATGTGAACCCGAATGTTCACCATCCGCGCTGGCGCCAGGATATGGAAACGCGTCTGCCACGAACACTGTTCAGCTCCGGGCGACAGGAAACCCTGATGTTCAATGGTTACGGTGATCAGGTCGGACATCTATATGAAGGCATGGATCTGGCCAGAAATTTCTAAGCTGATAGCAGGGAAGCCGTTTGGTGAATGCTAAAACAACCGGCCAGTTGAGCTGGCGTCGTAATCCTGCTCTGTGGAAGTGGATTCGCAGGTTGATCTGGTGGTCTGCCTGCGTACCTTTTGTGTTTCAATTATATGGGGCTGTATTTAATACCCTGGGGGCTGATCCGGCCAAAGAGTTGGCACTGGATACGGGGCGTTGGGCGTTGCGTTTTCTGTTGCTCTGTTTAGCTGTGACTCCGGTGCGGGAGCTGACTGGTATTGCCCAGCTTGCACCCTTGCGACGAACGCTGGGCTTGTTCTCGCTCTTTTATGCTTCTTTACACCTGCTGGTATATGCGCTGTTTCTGCTGGAGCTCCGCTGGTTTGAAATCGGCGACGATATATTAGAGAGACCTTATATTACAGTCGGCTTCACGGCCTGGTTGATTCTGGCTGTGCTGGGGGCAACATCGCCCAAGCGCATGGTGCGCTTACTTGGGCGCCGCTGGCGCACTTTGCACAAGCTTGTGTATCTGGCTGGTGTGCTGGCGTTATTGCATCTGATATGGATTATACGATCAGACATATCTCAAGCCGTTATCTATGGCACGATCCTGATTGTTTTGCTAAGCTATCGGGTCTTGAATCACTTCAAAAAGCGCGCAGCGAAAGCTCAAAAAACCAGAATATAGCGCGCAGATGACAAATTGATTTCAAATATCGAATTTTTTGCAATTTATGCTTGCGGTAATCAGATTCTGTGGCATAACTGTCTCTTATACAC
>OJDN01000832.1_pt1 | contig 9609 bp, 9 predicted proteins | sample 1592731 | NCBI WGS metagenome assembly OJDN01 (sample SAMN05416881, study PRJEB24817) | seawater metagenome | isolation source: Sea water | place: Canada:Atlantic | collected 2013-11
CCCCTTTGCCGACGGGATCGACGTGGCGGTGGACGCAGGTGCCAGCGTGGTGATCCAGCCGGGCGGCGCCATGCGCGACGCCGAAGTGATAGCAGCAGCGGATGCAGCCGGGCTGGCAATGGTATTCACCGCAATGCGGCACTTCCGACACTAGAGAAGCGCCCTTTCCGGTAAATCCGGCAGGTTGGTACGACGGATCGACGCATGTCATCGACAAGCGTCGAGCTATTCACGCTGTTGCAAGACGCAAGTGCGTAGAAGGGGCAATAACACCGACGCAATTCCTATTCGAAAGACCAGCCATGGGCCTTTTCACTTCCGAACTTTATCGTTCCTTCTTCCTTGGATTCGGAATCACGGCGATCGTACTGGCGGTCGATATCGTTCCGCGCATGGGAGGATTCTGAGTGAAGATAAAAGCTCTTGTCGCCGCCGCAGCACTGGCGACGGTGGGCGTTGTTTCGATGCCACTGTCGGCAGAATCCGTTTTCCAGGCACCTGTCGCAGCGCGACAGGCAGACGAAGCCGGATTGCAGACGGCGATTTTCGCCGGGGGCTGTTTCTGGGGTATCGAGGCCATCTTCTCGCACACGCGCGGCGTGCAGAGCGCCGTATCCGGCTATCACGGCGGCACCGCCGGACAGGCCAAGTACAGTCTGGTATCTTCGGGCGTGACCGATCACGCCGAAGCCGTCCGTGTGGTCTACGATCCGTCCGTAATCCGGTACGACCAATTGCTCCAGATCCTGTTCTCGGTGGGCGCCGATCCGACGCTGCGCAACCGTCAGGGTCCCGATCGCGGAGCGCAATATCGCGCCGCGCTGGTGCCGCTGAGCAGTGAACAGCGCACGGTGGCGCGAGCCTATCTGCGCCAGATGGAGCGTAGCGGCGTATGGGACGATCCCATAGTGGTGCCCATAGAGAACCCGCGCCGCTTCTACGAGGCAGAAGCCTATCATCAGGATTTCGCGGAAAAGAATCCCGATCACGGCTATATCCGCCGGTGGGATGCGCCCAAGGTCGCGGCGTTGCAGCGGATGTTCCCGCGCTACTTCCGCGCGTCGTTTCGTACCGGCTAGGCACTTCGGACCATTTGCCCCGCTGGCCTCGCGTGCCTATATCGATTTCATGGCGGGACATAAGCACCACGAACATTCGGGCGACAGGCTGGTTGCGGAGGCCGAAACGGTCCTCATGGACTCGGGTGAGCAATGGACCTCCATGCGCGCCGATGTGTTCCGCGCACTGGTGGCACAGGACCGCCCCGTTTCCGCTTACGATATAGCCGAGGCCGTTGGCACGACGCGCGGCAAGCGGGTTGCGGCCAACAGCGTCTATCGTATCCTCGACCTGTTCGTGCGTACCAACCTGGCCAATCGGATCGAAAGCGCGAATGCCTATATGGCCAACAGCCATCCCGGCTGCCACCACGATTGCATTTTCCTGATCTGCGACGATTGCGGTCAGGCCAGCCATTTCGACGACGACCGTCTGACCGGCGCATTGCGCGAGGCGGGGCAGCAACACGGCTTTGCCGATGTGCGCCCGGTAGTCGAATTGCGCGGCTTGTGCGCCGATTGTGCCGCCTGAGCCGGATCGCGCGATGCCTTGCCATTACTCCTTCCGCGTTCATCGACAGGTCCGGCCGGGCGTTGTAGGGGTGGCCGGATGACTGCCGTCCCCGACACCCCCCTTCTCGACACCGTCGATACGCCCGCCGATCTGCGCCGCCTGGAAACGGGCCAGTTGCGCCAATTGTCCGATGAATTGCGCGAAGAGATGATCAGCGCTGTCGGCGCGACCGGGGGCCATCTTGGCTCGGGTCTGGGCGTCGTCGAGCTGACGGTTGCCATCCATTACGTGTTCGATACGCCCGAAGACCGGCTGATCTGGGACGTGGGTCATCAGGCATATCCGCACAAGATCATCACTGGCCGCCGCGATCGCATCCGTACCCTTCGGCAGGCGGGCGGGCTGTCGGGCTTCACCAAGCGATCCGAAAGCGAATACGATCCTTTCGGCGCAGCGCATTCCTCCACTTCGATCAGTGCCGGACTCGGCTTTGCCGTGGCCAACAAGCTGTCGGGCCGACCGGGCAAGGCTATTGCAGTAATCGGTGACGGCGCGATGAGTGCAGGCATGGCCTATGAGGCAATGAACAATGCCGAACAGGCGGGCAATCGCCTGATCGTGATCCTCAACGACAATGACATGTCAATCGCGCCTCCGGTGGGCGGACTGTCGGCCTATCTGGCGCGCATGGTGTCGAGCAGCGAATATCTGGGCCTGCGCAGTCTTGCATCCAAGGTCGCCCGCAAATTCAGCCGCAAGGTTCATTCCAGCCTGGAGAAGGCAGAGGAATACACCCGCGGCATGGTTACCGGGGGGACGCTGTTCGAGGAGCTGGGTTTCTATTACGTCGGCCCTATCGACGGGCACAATCTCGACCACCTGATCCCGGTGCTGGAAAACGTCCGTGACGCCGATGAAGGCCCGGTGCTAATCCACGTCGTGACGCAAAAGGGCAAGGGCTATGCCCCGGCCGAGGACAGTGTCGACAAATACCACGGCGTCGCCAAGTTCGACGTGATAACCGGCGAACAGAAGAAAAGCACCGGCGGCCCGCCCGCCTACCAGAATGTGTTCGGCGAAACGCTGGCAAAGCTGGCCGAGACCGACAAGCGGATATGTGCGATAACCGCGGCGATGCCGGGTGGAACCGGCGTGGACAAATTCGCCGCCGCGCATCCGGAGCGCGCCTTCGACGTCGGCATCGCCGAACAGCACGGCGTGACTTTCGCCGCCGGTCTGGCGGCGCAGGGAATGCGACCGTTCGCGGCGATCTATTCCACGTTTCTACAGCGTGCCTACGATCAGATCGTGCACGATGTGGCGATTCAGAACCTGCCTGTGCGCTTCGCGATCGACCGCGCGGGACTTGTCGGCGCCGATGGCGCGACACATGCCGGGTCTTTCGACCTCACCTATCTCGCCACCCTGCCCAATATGGTGGTGATGGCCCCCGCCGACGAGGCGGAGCTGGTGCACATGACCTTCACCGCTGCCGAATATGACGACGGACCGATCGCATTCCGCTACCCGCGGGGTAACGGCACCGGCATTGCGCTGCCCGACGCGCCGCAGAAGCTGGCGATCGGCAAGGGCCGCGTGGTGCGCGGCGATGCGGGCGGCGGAAAGGTCGCCATCCTTTCGCTGGGCGCGCGGCTGGCCGAGGCGCAGGCGGCTGCCGACATGCTGGAGGCCAAGGGGCTGACGACCACCATCGCCGACATGCGATTCGTCAAGCCGCTGGACACTGAACTTATCCGCAAGCTGGCCACCACGCATGAAGTGGTGGTGAGCATCGAGGAAGGCAGCATCGGCGGTCTGGGCGCCCATGTCCTGACAATGGCGAGCGACGAGGGCCTGCTCGATTCCGGCCTGAAGATACGCACCATGCGCCTGCCCGACCGCTTCCAGGACCAGGACGCGCCGGACAAGCAATACGAATCCGCCGGCCTCACCGCTCCGCATATCGTCGAAACCGTGCTGTCGGCACTTCGCCACAACAGCGCGGGCGTGGAAGAGGCGCGCGCCTGAAAGTGAGGCGTCCGTCGCGCGTATGACGAGCGCGAGGCAAGGCACGGCGATGCAAGGTAGGATTCGGGCTTAACGGGGTGCGGGACTCCGCCATGCACAAACCTGTCGGGATGCATTATCGCATCGAGTTGTCGCCCGATGGGCGGTTCCGGATCGAGTATGCGGAGAACGAAGGACGCATGTCGCATTGGGTTTCGACCCCGGCGGTGTTCGATACGACGCGCGAAGAGTTGATATTCGCGCTCGGCGGCTTTCCCTGGCACGGCGAAGAGGCATGGGAGGCGGACGGGCGCTTTACGCTGGTGATTAGCCAATACCCACACGGCGGCTATGGCCTGCCATTGCATTTCGATGCCGATGCCATGACCGTGCGCATCGCAACGGACCCGCAAAGGCACCCGATCGAACAAGCGCAGCGATTGGTCGAGTGGCATTTCCAGCGGCGTGCACGACTGGCGCCGCCACCCGCGCCTCCGCCTCCACGAAAGGCAGATCCCAAGCAGGTTGTGCTCGGTCTCGCGCTGGGTCTGCTGCTGATCGCGGTGGCTGCCATGGGCGCTTACCTCTGGCAGCAAGCACGGGAATCCGGCCCCGCGCCCTATTGGGTGGCGCCCCTACCCAAGACTATCGACTTCTGAAGGCCGCAGTCAGATCGACGCAGATCAACCCCGCGGGCGCGTCTCCGGTTGGACGCCTGCGGCCTGCGGCTCGCCGGGCCCCTCGGTCTGTCCCAGCAGGTCGTCTCCGACATTGTCGTCGCCCAGCGTGTCGAGGTGCATCCACTTCTTCACGACCGGGCTGAGCAGCAGGACCACCACGCCCACGCCGATCGCGATCCAGCCGATCTGGCCGTAAATCTCAAGCGTCACGTCCTTCGACATATCGCCGCCCTCGCCGCCGGTGGCCTCACCGATCTTGCCGGCGACGAAGCTGCCCACTGCTGTCATGTAGAACCATGCGCCCATGATGAGCGAGGCCATGAAACTGGGCGCCAGCCTGTTCATCGCCGACAGGCCGACGGGCGACAGGCACAGTTCGCCGGTGGTGTGCAGAAGGTAGATCAGGAACACGAACAGGACAGGAGTCATCGCCTCGATCCCGACCGTGTTGGCGCCCCAGACGAACACGAGGAAACCCGCGCCGACCTGGAAAAGTGCCAGTGCGAACTTGGCCGGTGCACTCGGCTCCAGACCCCGTTTGCCCAGCCATTGCCATATCGCGGCGAAGACCGGGGCGAACAGGATGATGTAGATCGGGTTGATCGACTGGAACACCGAGGACGGGACATTGCCGATGTCGACATAGCGATCGGTGTACAGGTTGAGACTGCCGCCGGCCTGCTCGAAAAGCCCCCAGAACAACGGGTTCAGCGCAATCAGGAACAGAATCGCGAAAATACGCTCGCGCGGGTGCTTGGGCAGCTTGAACGCCTCGAACAGGACATAGCCGAGCAGCGCCACGCCAGAGACGATCAGCAGCGTCTGCACCAGATCCTGATACTGAATCAGCGCCCACATCAGCCCTACGGCGATCACACCGGCACCGTAAATCGCCATTTCCTTGCTGCGGGCGAGCGGTTCCGGTGCCTCGCCTGCACCCAGCAGCACCTTTTTGCCCAGCACGAAGACAACCAGTCCCGCGACCATGCCGATGCCGGCAAGACCGAAGCCATAGGCCCAGCCGATGGTTTGCCCGAGATAGCCTACCAGGATCGTGCCCATCGCGGCACCCACGTTAATGCCCATATAAAAGATCGTGTAAGCGGCGTCGCGGCGCAGGTCGGTCAGGCGATAAAGCTGTCCCACCATCACCGAGATGTTGGCCTTGAGAAAGCCGGAACCAACGATGATCAGCGCCAGCGCCAGCCAGAACATGTTGATCGTGGGATCGGACTGTCCGCCATCGCCTTCGAAGGCCATGCACAAATGGCCGAGCGCCAGCAGTACGCCGCCGAACAGCACCGCCTTGCGCTGGCCCAGGTAGCGGTCGGCCAGCCAGCCGCCAAGCACGGGAGTAATATAGACAAGGCTGCCGTATGCACCGTAAATTACCGTGGATTCGCCATCACTGAACAGCCAGTGCTGGGTCAGGTAGAAGATCAGCAGCGCGCGCATCCCGTAGAAGCTGAACCGCTCCCACATTTCGGCGAAGAAGAGCATGTACAGGCCCTTTGGGTGGCCCAGCGCTTTGGGCTTGCGGCTGGCGGCGATCATTCCGCCCGCCACGAGGAAGGCGGCGAGAACCACAGTGGCGATTGCGGCGACCCAATCGCCCTCGTTCCACAAACCCATATCTTTCATGTGCGATCCTCTTTTCGCAGTAGACCAATGCAGCGCGACCGCGCGCGAAAAAGGGGCACCCTAGCGCTTCGATGGCACAAGGAAAGCCATTTCGTTGCAGCCGAAACCGGGCCGGGCCCGGCGCGCTGGCGCTTGACCCGACACGCTGTATTATGGCACTGCATCACCTGTCATGTCCGATGCCAAGCCCGTTTACCTGCGCCTGCGCGAACGGATCGCCGCCGCGATAATCGAAGGTGAGTATGGCGAGGGCGAGATGCTCCCCTCGGTGCGGGCCTATGCGGCGGAGCAGGGGGCAAACCCGCTGACCGTGGCCAAGGCCTACCAGCAGTTTCAGATCGACGGGTTGATCCGCGTACAGCGCGGTGTGGGCATGTTCGTGCGCGAAGGCGCGGCAAGCGCGCTGCGAGAGGCGGAAAGAACATCGTTCCTGACGGAGGAATGGCCGCTGATTCGCAGCAGGATGGAGCGCCTCGGTATCGGCGTCGACGAACTGCTCGACAAGGCCTGAGGCCGCGTTGCGAAACAGATGGCCTGTATCGAAGCGGAACAGGCAAACGCAACAATTGCGCGTTGGTTCCGCATCTGCCATTCTACATGGTAAGGTTTACAACGCCAAATGGGTCGGAAAAAATGCGACGGGGCGCGCACGAGATCGGCCTTGGGCCGTTCGGAAGGGGCACGAATGATAAGATCCGAATTGTTGCAATCCATCTCCAACGACAATCCCGACCTGCGTCCGGAAGAGGTCGAGCAGGTGGTCGAAACCTTTTTCGAGGAAATTTCGGCGCGGCTGGCAGAAGGCGGACGCGTCGAATTGCGCGGCTTTGGCACGTTTTCCACGCGCCAGCGCGATGCCCGCACAGGACGCAACCCGCGTACCGGAGAAGCGGTGGACGTTCCGTCGAAGCGCGTTCCTTATTTCAAGCCGGGCAAGGAAATGCGCGAGCGGTTGAACACCGACTAGCGCACCGTGCGATGTCGGATCGCAACAGGGAAATCGACTGCATGTCAGGTCACTGCTGCTGTCGGCGTCGGATGCGTTGAACCAATCTCAGGAACCAACTCCACTTCCAGACGGTTTTTCTGTCGAAGCAAAGGAGTTTCAGATGATTGGCAAGTTGATAGGTGCGTTCGCCGGGGCGCAGGCATCCAAGTATACCCGCTCACTCGGCGGTACGGGTGGCGCTGTCTTGGGCGCGCTGGCGGTTCCGGTAATTTCGCGTATGCGTTTCCCCGCGCTGCTGGCGCTGGGTGCCGGGGGCTATATGGCAAAGAAACTGGCGGACAAGAATCAGGCAACCACCCCTCCCCCTCCCGCGGGCTGAGGCGGATCCAGGGGGCGTTTGCCCCGCGGATGACACGAACCGCGCGCGGTATCGGCGCGTATGCACCGCACGTCTGGTCAGGCCGGACAGGGCGCGCTAGGCGGGTGGCATCCGCGGGCGTGGCGGAATCGGTAGACGCCGGGGACTTAAAATCCCCTGATCCTTGATCGTGCGGGTTCGAGTCCCGCCGCCCGCACCACGCCTCCGCAACAGGCCGGACACAGCCGCAATGTTCTGGTCTTCCTCACTGCCTCATTGGTTGGCGGCAGCGGACAGCACGTTAGACTTTCCTAAACCCGACCCGGTTATTCGTCCTCCAGTTCGTGGATGCAGGTGGCGTCAATTGCTTGCCTGCAAAACAAAGTGGAGACCGCATGGGCGAAGTCTTGCGTAGTGAGGCCGGTCTTGCCGTGCCGATCGGCACCGTATGCGATGCGGGTGAACAGCGGGGAGCGCCCCGCTTCACTTTGCTTATCCGCGCGGCCAAGCTGATTACGCCTGTCGGTGAATATATGTGTGTCGTGCGCGATGCGTCCGAAACGGGCGTGAACGTGCGCCTGTTCCACCAGCTTCCCGATTGCGGGAAAATGTTGCTGGAATTGCAGAATGGCGACCAGCACGAACTGGAACTGGTCTGGCAGGATCATGATCGCGCCGGTCTGCGCTTCTGTGGCCCGGTGAATATCTCCCGCATCGTGGAGAGCCCCAGCCGTTTTGCCAAGCGCCCGGTCCGCATCAGGTTGAACCATGCCGGCGTGCTGTCGGCCACGCAGGAAAACGTAGCGTGCACGATCCAGGATATCTCGCAGCAAGGCGCCAAGGTGATCAGCGATCATCGCTTCTCGATCGACCAGCGCGTGAAGTTGGCGGCTGCGGGCCTTCCCGAGGTAAACACCAAGGTCCGCTGGCGGCGGGACGACATGTACGGCCTGGTGTTCGAGGATACGTTCCAGTTCGGTGACCTGGCGCGCATCGTCGATCGGGTGCAGCAGTAAAAACGGCCCGGATGCGCGGTTTTGCGCGATCCGTTAACCGGCTCATAACCAATTTCCTTCACTCCCGGTCAGCAGACCAGATCGGGGGTTTTTGATGACCAGGAAAGACAGCGGCTCGGCGCGCGAAGTGGATGTGGACGTCGCGATTATCGGGGCCGGACCGGCGGGACTGACGGCGGGCTACCTGTTGACCAAGGCTGGCAAGTCCGTCGCGATCATCGAAAAGGACACGACCTATGTCGGCGGCATCAGCCGCACGGTAGAACACGATGGCTATCGCTTCGACATCGGCGGCCACCGCTTCTTTTCGAAAAGCAGGCAGGTCGTCGAATTGTGGGACGAGATTCTGCCCGACGACTTCATCCAGCGCCCGCGGATGAGCCGCATCTATTACGAAGGCAAATTCTATTCCTACCCGTTGCGCGCTTTCGAGGCGCTGCGCAATCTGGGCCTGTGGCGCTCCACGATGTGCATGGCCAGTTACCTCAGGTACAAGCTGTTCCCGGTGCGCGACGTGAAGAGTTTCGAAGACTGGACCACCAACCAGTTCGGACACAAACTCTATTCGATCTTCTTCAAGACCTATACCGAAAAGGTGTGGGGCATGCCATGTGACGAGATGAGCGCCGACTGGGCCGCCCAGAGGATCAAGGGGCTGTCTTTATGGGGGGCAGTGGTCGATGGCGTCAAACGCTCGCTGGGGCTCAACAAGGCGCCCAATGACGGGACGGTCAAGACCCTGCTTGAGACCTTCCGCTATCCCCGGCTTGGCCCGGGCATGATGTGGGAAGCCGCGCGCGACCGGATCGTGGAGCGCGGCGGACAGGTGATGATGGGCCACGCACTCAAGCAGCTTGCCGGCGACGGGCAGGGTGGCTGGCGGATGAGCGCGACCGGTAGCGATGGCGATCTGGTCGTGACGGCGCGTCATGCGATCAGTTCGGCACCGATGCGCGAACTGGGTGCACGTCTGCATCCGCTGCCCGCGACCACGCTCAATGCCCGGGACCTCAAATATCGCGATTTTCTGACCGTGGCGTTGATGATCCGGTCGGACGATCTGTTCCCCGACAACTGGATCTATATCCACGATGATAGGGTGCAAGTCGGCCGTGTGCAGAATTTCCGCAGCTGGTCTCCCGAAATGGTACCGGACGAGAATATCGCCTGTGTCGGCCTCGAATATTTCTGTTTTGAAAATGACGGTCTCTGGTCTTCGTCCGACGAGGAACTGATCGAACTCGCCAAGCAGGAAATGGCAATTCTGGGCCTGTGCAATCCCGACGATGTCGTCGGCGGAGCGGTTGTGCGTCAGGAAAAGGCCTATCCGGTCTATGACCTGTCTCTTATACACATCTCCGAGCCCACGAGACTAAGGCGAATCTC
>OJDN01000835.1_pt1 | contig 9552 bp, 6 predicted proteins | sample 1592731 | NCBI WGS metagenome assembly OJDN01 (sample SAMN05416881, study PRJEB24817) | seawater metagenome | isolation source: Sea water | place: Canada:Atlantic | collected 2013-11
GAGTGGGGCCGGCGTTGGGGCACAAATGCCTGAAAGGCCCGATCTCATCGAACCTGCGACAGGCGCCAAAGTTACGCAGGATTCGTTGGCCGAAACTACCACCCGAGCCAACGCCCAGCCAGATAGTGCCACTAGCGTCACTGCTCAGTCCGGCAGCAGCGCCGGGCCTATGCCCTTTGGCGCCTCTTCGGCGAAATCCAGTGGTGCCTCAGAGGGGGCCCCTGTTGTCGAGGAATCTGGCCGGCTGGTCGACGTTCGTGGCCGGGGCTCCGACGATGAAACAGTGAAAAGCGCATTGGCACCCGCTAAGGAGGGCACGGTATGAATCAACCCCTGAACCTCAAACGTGAGCCTCTCGATAAAACGGTCCGTCTGAGGGCGGAAAATGACAAGGGCGAGCCTGCGGGGATGGCGCTTGCCATCCCCACTCAAGACGGCGGCTCCTTCATGGTTCCCGTTCTGGACGACTGGCAATCCACGGAAGAAAAGCCGGAAGGTGAGTTGGGCAATACCTTGATGAGTGTTTGCCCCGTTGCTGAAGTTCACAGCAAACGCCCCATTGAGTCCGGTGGCGTGACGATCTTCGGTGGCCGCGCGGTGTCCCTTATGCGCCCGGGTTACCTCTATGTATTCAGGGGCCAGACACTTTGGCGCGAATTCGAGATTGGTCCGGAAGGCACTCTCAGCGAGGTCGATCTCGTGACCGCCCGCCAGGATAAGACGGCCACCCGTTTGCCGGTGGGCAAGGCGGTGACCGATTTTCTGGTGCCAGTGTTTCTGCAGAATCGCTTTGAGCTTTCAGAATGCCGTATCGCCTACAGTGAAATCCAGTGGCCGTGGTCTTATATTGAAAAATTGGAAACCACGCCGGCTGTTTTGGAGAAGCGAGCCTTATCCATAGCGCCAGCCTGGGCTGCTGCTACGGACGGCAGCCTGAACTTCGACAGCGGTTTTCCGGCTTCAGCCATTACTTCGGTACCCACTTTGAGGCCCAGGGACTTGGGCATTGAACTGATGCTCAGGGACCCTGCCGGATTTACGTCCGAGTTTCGGGAGCCGGGCAGTGGTGAGTTGATTTCCCGAGTCGTCGAACGATGGAAGCGGATTCCTGCGGATGATGAGGATCCGGGTAGGGAACTGCCGGATCTGGATTTGCAGGCCGAGGCCGCAGAGGACGCATTGGTCGATGCCCGGGAGCACAGCGCCATCGTATGCGTGGCCATTCCCGACCCGCTGTTTCGCCTACGTCATGCCCTGGCGCAATTGCACCTGGCTCTGCATTACCTCGATGCGATTGACCTGTCGCTTAAAGATCGACCGTTGATTCACTCCGCCACACTGATACGTCAGGCATTGTTCGATCCGCAGGTTTCAGCTTCCAGTGATGAGGTTGAAACCCTGAGAGCGGCGGTGGACCGGGAGAAACTCAACAAGACTCTGGACCATCCCGAACGCCAGAAGGTGCTTGAAGAAATCGCTGTACACCTGGAAACCCTGGAATCACTGGTCAACAGCGGTGACTTTGAAACCGTCTGTGATGATTATCTCAACCACAACGGGTTGGGGCCCTGCGAAGCCTTCGCACTCCAGGCGGATCTGTTAAACCTGACACAACAACTCCCAGGCGTGTTGAATGCCCATGGCCTGGAGTCACCGGCCATCTTGTCACGGCTTCTCAAGCAGGGACTGCGAAAGAACGCCCTCATCGACGCCCTAGCTGATGGTAAAAGCACAAGCAGCGACCTCCATCCTGGGCTGGCGCAATTAAAGGAACTCGCGGGTGACCAGGATACGCTGACGGAGGATCGTCTGAATGGCGCGGGCCTGTCGTCCATTAGCGCGCTGGCCCAGCAACTGGCGCAGGAGGAAGATGGCTCAGGTTCTGACAGCGGCAATGGCTCGCAGGCCCTTCCCAGCAGCGCTCCAGGCACCGCTGCGGGAATGGTTAAAACCGCATTGGGAGGCTGGAGTGCGGCCGTTCTAAAAGCAGTGGAAAACTTACGTCAGAGCGACGACCTGGCGGCCATCAAACTGGACCGCGTGTTCACTTCTGTCAAAGCAGTGGCCGACATTGCCGACCCCAATCTGGGCGGGGAGTTGCAGGTAATGCGCCGAGGTGAGGTTGATCTCACGCGTTACAGCATAGTTGGGGTCCATGGAAAAGGAATCTCCTTTGGCCTTACCGATGCAGACCGTCAGAGTGAAGTCCTGACAAGGCGCAATGATTATCTGTTTGCAGACAGGACAGACGCAGCGGGTAAGCGGGTGGCCTCCACCAGCCCGAGTCGATTGGTTGATGAAGGCGGAGAAGCTCTTGTTAAGGCAGCGGCTCATACCTGGGTGTTTGTGTTGCCCGTGGACCACCCGGAAGCCCAGAAATTCAGTGCTTTGAAAATTGATTGGGCGAACAAAGCCAAAGCGCTTGCTGATGGGCCAGGGCTGTCTAGGGTGTTGGTTGGGTTGGCGGCGTATAACCTCGCTTCAGAGGTGTGGAGCTTGATTAACTCGAAGTCTGAAAGCTCGGGGATTTCATATGCAAAATCCTTTGGGGCTTTCCTAGATCTATCCGCAGCATTGATGAAGCTCCATGTCGTAAGTTCTCCGGCGGATGGCAAGCTGGTAACAAAGGTCATACTCAGGCCCCTTTTTGAGATTAAATCCGTGCCGCTGATCGGCTCTTTCATCCAGAGACGGCTTATGAAGGTAGGGGCTGACACAATTGTGCGCTTTATGGGGCTTGTTAACTTCTTTGCGACTGGTGTAATGGTGGGCGTCAGCGCTTGGGACTGTCGCACCAGTCTCAGCCGTGGTGATATGGACGCTGCCCTTGGGCATGGTTTGGCTGTGGCCGGCGGCAGCGTTTTTCTCGCATCCCCTTTACTGGCGGGATTGCTGGCGGTACCTGGCTGGGGTTGGGCGTTGCTTGGGCTGGGTGTTGTGTTGGGCGGTAGCGTGTTCGCCGCTATTGCCACCGACAGTGAAATTGAGCGTGTACTGAAACAGGGTCCCCTGGGCCTGGGGCCGACCCATAAGGGGCTTCCTGCTGACGATGCCGCCTATTATCCTCAGTTGCTGAGCCAGCTCTCCCCGGTAACGGTATCCGCCGACCGCTATGGTAACTTGAGTGGCGCGGAACAGGCGATGTTTGTGGACCACAACCCATCCCCGGACGACTACAGGGTGACAGTGCGTTCTCCCCTAATCAGCCGCTTCAAACTTGGCCAGCCAACGGATGGTAAAGCCAAAGACAAGAAGCCGGACCTGAGGTTGGGGATTCAGGAACTGGAGTATACCCATAGCGTAATGGATACCCCCGCCGGACAGGTCGATGAATATTATTTGACTCGAAACACACCGTTGAAAAAGGTGACAACTTGGGTTCCCGTACCGGAAGACCACGCTGTGCATTTCTTGATAGAACGGAACCTGGCCGGTAGCGAAACTCATGGGTTTCTCCATAGTGAAAGGCGAACCATTAGCCTGAGGGTCGTCTTGCAGGCACGTATCGAGAGCGAAATAGGGGGATTTAGGGTTCCTATGCCGGTACTTGATGATTACGAGGCGTTTGATACCAGTCGCCATAGTGCGCTGCCTGACAAACAGCCCCAGGCTTTGAACCCGTTTGATAATGAGCCAGTGCCCTACTGGACAGTGAAAGAGGTTTCCGTGTGAGCGAGAGTGGCCAGGCAAATAGTCAAGGGGAAACCGGTTTCCGGGCGGATCAGATTCCGGCATTGCCGGAGTCGCCAAAGAAGCGCGAACGACTTGGAGAGGACCTTCAACCTGTTGGTGACTACGCCGGTATCGAGCCCTATTACCGGGTGTGTGAAGATGTAGGTGCCGTCCAGCATCAGGACCAGGACGATCCGGATGGCTTTGAATCCGGGGAATGGTGGTGGGACCACCGGCAGATTCGCTTCCTTAGTGGTAAGGCATTTGTTGGCCTTTCGGCGTTGTTACTGTTCATTCCTTATGTCTGGGGTGGTGTAGTTTTGGTTGGAGGAGGGATACTGTCATTGTATTTGGCAGACTTGCTTGAACTACCTAAGATTATTAAGTTTTTTTGGATTCTCTTTGCTGGTTTTGCTTGGATGGCCGCCTCCTTCTTTATTCTCATAAAAACCATGCCTTGGGTTATGGGCGGCTTCGCCATGCTCCTGAGGCCATTCGACAAGCTGTTGGGCAAGCTCCTGGACCGTGGCCTGGAATCGGGGGAAAGCTCCTTCAATCGTGAGACGGGTGAAGTGAGCTTTCCCCTGCCGGGAGGAAGGAGGCTGGCCGCGCCGTTTGTGGAGTTTGATGCTTATGTGGAACGTGTGATCCAGCAGGGCGGTATTTTCTACCGTCTGATCTTTGTTCACCGCTACACCGCCAAGCAGTTCATCCAGACTTCTATGGGTCGTATTGAGCCTAGCAAAGAAGAAGTTATGGCCCTGTGGGACATGCTCCAGCGGTATATGGACGTATCCCAGCCGTTGCCGGATATGCCGAGGCTGGAGCCCTTCCGCCACCTGGATCCCGTAACGGCGGAACACGACCAGAAAACCGGGCGCAACCCCCGCTTCTGGCGCGACCTGGACCTGGAAGCCTGGAAACAGGGGGAAGGTGCTGACTGGCTGAAGCGTCAGGTGGAATACCCCTGGGAGAAACGCACCTGCCGGCTGACACCGCAGTTGGGGAGGGTCTCCACTCAGGCGTACCGGGAGTTGCGACCGCAAGACGCTTACCCTGTTTGATACCGCTCGTCACAGTGCGCTGCCGGACAAACGGGCCCTGGCCTTCAACCCGTTCGACAATGAGCCAGTGCCCTACTGGACAGTGAAAGAGGTGGAGGTGTGAGTGAGAATCACAAAATAAGCAAGCAAGAGCATTCTGGTTTTCGTGCTGAAGGGGTTCCTTACCTGCCCAATTCTGACTCCAGTCGAAACCGCCTCGGTGAAGATCTACAGCCTGTAGGGGACTATGCTGGCATCGAACCCTATTACCGCGTGTGCGAGGATGCAGAAACCATCCAATACCAGGATCAGAATGATCCAGACAGCTGTGAATCTGAGGCGTCGTGGTGGAATCACCAGCAGATTCGTTTCCTCAACGGCAAGGCTTTTGTCGGCCTTACCGCCATGCTCCTACTAATACCCTATGTTTGGGGGGGGGGGTAGTGTTGGTCGGAGGAGGGATGCTTGTTCTTTATTGTGTTGAATTGCTTGGATTGCCATCTTTTTTAAAGTTCATTATGGGCCTTGTTGTGGCCCTCGCTTGGATTCCTCTATCCATATATCTCCTCATAAAAACAATGCCCTGGGTCATGGGCGGTTTCGCCCTGCTACTGAGACCATTCGACAAACTACTGGGCAAACTCCTGGATCGCGGCCTGGACGCTGGCGAAAGCTCCTTCAATCGAGAGACAGGCGAGGTGAGCTTTGCCCTGCCTGGGGGCAAGAAACTGACCGCGCCCTTCGAGGAATTCGATGCCTACGTGGAACGCGTGATCCAGCATGGCGGCATCTTCTACCGTTTGATGTTCGCCCATCCCTATACCGACAAGCAGTTCAGTCAGACCTCCCTGAGCCGGATTGAGCCAACCAAGGAAGAAGTCATGGCTTTGTGGGACACGCTGCAGCGCTATATGGATGTATCCCAGCCGCTGCCGGACGTGCCAAGGCTGGAACCCTTTCGCCACCTCGACCCTGTAACGGCAGAACATGACCAGCGCACCGGGCGGAATCCCCGGTTCTGGCGTGACCTGGATCTGGAAGCCTGGAAGCAGGGTGAAGGGGCCGAATGGCTGAAGCGCCAGGCGGAGTACCCTTGGGATAAACGTACCTGCAAGCTGACACCGCAGATTGGAAAGATTTCCATGGAGGCCTATAGGGCAAAGATGGCTTCCTCAAGTAACCATGGAGAACTTAAGGAATCGGTGATGTAAGGCAGAGGTATGGGCCTCTGCCTCAGAACATTTAAGTTTCCCGCAACTCCCGAGCTGCAGCCACCATCCCCTTGAGCGCCGGAATCACCTCCTCCCAGGACCGGGTTTTCAACCCGCAGTCCGGGTTGATCCAGAGTCGCTCGGCGGGGATTCTTTCCGCGGCCTTGTTCATCAGCGACACGATCTGCTCAGTCCCCGGCACGTTGGGCGAGTGAATATCGTAGACACCCGGACCAATATCATTGGGATACTGGAATCCCTTGAAGGCATCCAGCAGCTCCATGTCAGATCGGGAGGTTTCGATGGTGATGACATCGGCATCCATGCGGGCGATGGCTTCGATGATGTCGTTGAATTCCGAATAGCACATATGGGTGTGTATCTGGGTTTCGTTTTGCACGCCATTGGCGGTAATCCGGAAGGCTTCGATGGCCCAGTCCAGGTAGGTCTCCCAGTCGCTCTGGCGCAGGGGCAGGCCTTCGCGAAGGGCGGCTTCGTCAATCTGAATGATGTTCACTCCAGCCTGTTCCAGGTCCAGTACTTCCTCGCGGATCGCCAGTGCCAGTTGCAGACAGGTGTCTTTCCGGGGCTGGTCGTCGCGCACGAAAGACCAGTTGAGGATGGTGACCGGGCCGGTGAGCATCCCTTTCAGGGGCTTGTCTGTCAGCGACTGGGCGTAACGGATCCATTCCACGGTCATGGCTTTGGGCCGGGAGATATCGCCGAACAGGATGGGTGGTTTCACGCAGCGGGAACCGTAGGACTGTACCCAGCCGAAGCGGCTGAACACGTAGCCTTCCAGTTGCTCGCCGAAGTACTCCACCATGTCGTTACGTTCCGCCTCGCCGTGGACCAGCACGTCCAGCCCCAACTGTTCCTGTTCCTCAACGCAGTGGCGGATTTCTGCGCGGATTCGCTCGTGATATTCCTCGGGTGCGAGCTCACCCTTACGAAATTTGAGCCGTGTTTGGCGGATATCCTTGGTCTGGGGGAACGAGCCGATAGTGGTTGTGGGGTAGCGCGGCAGCTTCAGGTGGCTTGCCTGGATCGCCGAGCGCTGCTGGTAGCTGCTCTTGCGTTGACCCAGCTCAGGCGTGATCGCCGCGACCGCCTTGCGAACCTGTGGGTCCGTCACGCGGGTTGAGTTCCTGCGGCTGAGTATGGCGTCTGCATTGCTCTTCAGTTCCCGGGCCACCGCATCCTGGCCATCGGTAAGTGCCGTGGCCAACAGCTGCAGTTCTTCCAGCTTTTGCCGCGCAAAGGCCAGCCAGGAGCGTATCTCCGGGTCCATGGTGGTTTCGTTGTCCAGGTCTACCGGCACATGTAGAAGTGAGCAGGATGGCGCAATCCAGAGTCGTTCACGCAGCTTCTGATAAACCGGTTCCAGCCAGTCGAGGGTGGCTTCCAGGTCGGTTTTCCAGATATTGCGACCGTCGATCACGCCCAGTGAGAGAACCTTGTGCCCCGGCAGCCAGTCCGTCACGCGGGACACTTCGTCACGGGCGTTTGTCGCATCCAGGTGCAGGCCGGCAACCGGCAGCTCACAGGCCAGTTGCAGGTTTTCCCGCAGTTGGCCGAAGTAGGTGGTCAGCAACAGTTTTACCGGGCTTGCCTTGAGGTTGTGGTAAGCCAGGTTCAGGGCGTGCCGCCAATCGCCTTCCAATTCTGTGACCAGGATTGGCTCGTCAATCTGCACCCACTCTGCGCCATTGTCGGCAAGAAGCTGTATCAGCTCCGCATAGACCGGCAGTAAGTCATCCAGCAGGCTGAGCCGGTCTGTATCGTCCTTGGATTTGCCAAGCCAGAGGTAGGTGACAGGGCCGATGATAACTGGCTTGGCATTGACGCCTACGGCCCTGGCTTCGGCCAGTTGTTCCAGTAAACGCGTGGGATTCAGGCTGAACCGTGTGTCCGCGTCGAATTCCGGCACAATATAGTGGTAGTTGGTGTCGAACCACTTGGTCATTTCACCGGCATGGACGCCACAGCAATCGTTATCAGCCGGGGACCGGCCACGGGCAATGCGGAAGTAGCGGTCCAGTTCGTGGTCATCGGCCTTGCCTGAGCGCTTGGGCAGGTTGCCGAGTGTGGCGCTCATGTCCAGTACCTGGTCGTAGAGCGAGAAGTCGCCGACCGGTGCCAGCGTGAGCGGGCGTTGGTGTCGCCAGCTGCTGGCGCGGAGCCCTGCCGCGGTTTGCTGTAGGTTGTCTTCGCTTAACTCGCCTTTCCAATAACCCTCAAGGGCAAATTTGAGTTCGCGACGTTGGCCAATTCTGGGAAAGCCCAGGTTATGGGTGGTTACCATGATGAATCTCCTGTCGTCATTCAGGCCTTCAAGGCTAGTGCTGATCTGACATGAAAAATAATGGTAAAATCTCATGAATCCATGAATTTTTTTCAACTAAGGTCGGCCAATGATAGAGCGCAATCATCTGGAGATCGTCCGTGAAGTGGATCGGAGCGGCTCATTGACGGCGGCGGCGGACGCGCTGTGCCTCACCCAGTCTGCCCTCAGTCATGCCATGAAGAAGCTGGAGCAGCAGCTGGGAACGCCCGTGTGGGTGCGTGAAGGCCGTAAACTGCGGCCAACTCAATCCGGGTTGTATTTGCTGTCACTCGCGAATCGTTTGTTGCCGCAGTTCGATCATGCCGAGGAATTGGTGGGCCAGATTGCCCGAGGACAGCGGGGCAGCCTGCGAATCGGTATGGAATGTCATCCCTGTTACCAGTGGTTGCTCAAGGTGGTCGGGCCGTATCTTGAGGAATGGCCTGGCGTGGATGTGGATGTGAAGCAGCGCTTCCAGTTTGGCGGTATCGGTGCTTTGTTCGGCTACGACATCGATGTGTTGGTGACGCCGGACCCATTGCACCGCAAGGGGCTCGTGTACGAGCCGGTCTTTGATTACGAGCAGGTTCTCGTAGTGCCGAGCGATCACCCACTGGCCTCCAGGCCTTGGGCGGAGCCATCTGATCTTGAAAGTGAGACTCTGATTACCTATCCGGTGGATGCCGAGCGGCTGGACATCTATACCCGGTTTCTGGTGCCGGCCCACAGCAGCCCGGCCCGGCATAAGACCATTGAAACCACGGACATCATGCTGCAAATGGTCGCGGCAGGGCGGGGGGTATCGGCACTGCCCCGTTGGCTGGTGGAAGAGTACGCCCATCAGATGCCGATCAGCCCGGTACGGCTGGGGCGGGAGGGTATTGATAAGCAGATTTTCCTGGGCCTCCGTGAGCGGGATGTGGATGTGGCCTATCTTCAGTCGTTCATGACGATGGCGCGGGAAACGACCTGGGGGCTGGATTGAAGCTGGAATCCGTCGCAACTTTGGTTGAGATGTTCGCGGGGGCGTCGTTCTTCGGTTAAAATGCGCGAAATTATTCATCGGGGACATGTGACCATGAGCGAAACACCCGCAGATCTGAAATACATTGAAACGCACCAGTGGGTGCGTGTGGCCGACGACGGCACCGCAACCGTCGGAATCACGGATTTTGCCCAGGATCAACTGGGGGATATCGTTTTTATTGGTGTTCCGGATGTGGGTTCGACGGTAACTGGTGCTGAAGAGGCTGTCTCTTATACACATCTGACGCTGCCGACGATATGCAGTGTGTAGATC
>OJDN01000844.1_pt1 | contig 9473 bp, 9 predicted proteins | sample 1592731 | NCBI WGS metagenome assembly OJDN01 (sample SAMN05416881, study PRJEB24817) | seawater metagenome | isolation source: Sea water | place: Canada:Atlantic | collected 2013-11
TCGTGGGCTCGGAGATGTGTATAAGAGACAGACACCCACCGACTTGTCATCGATGATGTCCATCAGCGTGGCGCGGGTCTTGCCGAAGATTTTCTTGAACTTGCCGTCGTAATTGCCGAGCTGCGTCTCCTCGACGGTGTGCTGCGCCAGCTCTTCGGCGACGCCGGGCTTTGCCACGGCCCAGACCATGCCCCTGATCCAGCGGTCGACCTGTTCCTGCGTGGCGTCGGCGATTTGCTCCTGCGCCTTGCGCGAGCGGGTGACGAGTTCGGCGACTTCGTCGGCAACGGAAGTTTCGGCGGTAAGTTCGGCGGTGGCCATAGTCTCGTGTTCCTCGATCCTGCGAGGCGTCCGGAGGATGCGAGCGATGCAACGCAGCCGGGTGCCTCAAGCAAATTTGACGGTCCGTCCAGTGCCTTGTCATATCCCGACAGGCAAGTGGATTCGACGCTCTGTCCAGATAGGAACTGTTCGGCATCTGCGCTACCGGGCATAGCGAATTGCGGCGACCCGGCACGCGCGCGATCACGGCGGCCGCACCTTCCGCGACAATGATGCCACCCGCATTGGCAGGGCGAACGCAATGGGTTAGCGGCAAGGCGGAAAGGATGCCGATGGACGAGAAGCCGAACCGCGCCGGGCCGCTGGTAGGCATAAAGGTGGTAGACCTCACCGCGATGGTCTTTGGCCCCTATGCGACTCAGGTCATGGCCGACCTTGGCGCCGATGTCATCAAGGTGGAACCGCCCGCCGGCGACGTGATGCGATATGTTAATGCCGGACCCTGTGCGGACATGAGCGGGGTCTTCACCAATATCAATCGCGGCAAGCGTTCGATCGCTCTCGATCTACGCGAAGAAGCCGATCGCACAGTGCTGCACCGGCTGATCGCCGATGCCGACGTTTTTATCCATGCCATGCGGCATAAGGCAATCACCCGGCTGGGCCTCGACTACGAGGCGGTGCGGGCAATCAGGCCGGATATCGTCTATACCAATTCTACGGCTACGGTCGGCGGGGTCCCGATGGGGACAAGCCTGCCTATGACGATACGATCCAGGCCGAATGCGGCATTCCACACCTGCAGTCCCTGATGAACGGCGAACCGGGCTTCACCGCGACGATCATGGCCGACAAGATTGCCGGACTGACAGCGCTGTACGCGACTATCGCAGCACTGTTCCACCGCGAACGCACGGGTGAAGGACAGGAGGTGGAAGTCGCCATGTTCGAGACGATGGCAAGCTTCATGCTGGTCGAGCATGCAAGCGGCAAACTGTTCGATCCGCCGCTCGGTCCCGCGCATTACCACCGCGCGGTTTCACCCAACCGCCGCCCTTACAAGACGCAGGACGGGCATATCGCCGCGCTGGTCTATAACGACAAGCAGTGGGACGCTTTCGTCAGGGCGGTGCGTCCGAAGTGGGCGAGTGAGGAATTCGACACACTTGCCAAGCGCGCCGCGCAGATCGACCGGGTCTATGGGCTGCTGGGAGAAACCTTTGCCATCCGCACTACCGGCGAGTGGCTCGACCTGCTGGGCCAGTTGCAAATCCCGGCCGCACCGATCAAGTCCACCGACGAGTTGTTCGACGATCCGCATCTCAATGCGGTCGCGTTCTTCCAGACCGTGGAAAGCGATTATGGCGCAATCCGCTATCCGGGCGTTCCCACGTGGTTCTCGCAGACGCCGGGCCGGATAGCAGCGCCCACGCCGCATCTGAACGAGCACGGCGACGCATTGCGTATCGAGGTGGAGCCGGAAGACTGAGTGCGCCCCCCGGACCTGTCAGGAGCGTCTTCTAGCCGCCGTTCGCGCGCATCCATTCCTCTACCACCGGCGCGATGCGGGTCCGCCATTTGGATCCGTTGAATATCCCGTAATGGCCGACATCGCGCGCCAGGTGATACTTCTTCTTCGATAGTGGCAGGTGCTCGGCCAGATCGAGCGCGGCGCGAGTCTGGCCGATGCCAGAAATATCGTCGTTCTCGCCTTCGATCGCCAGCAGCGCCGTGTCGCGGATTGCATCGGGATCGATCGGCGTCCCACGGTGGACGAATTCCCCCTTTGGCAGCGAGTGCTTCTGGAATACGTGTTCGATCGTCTGCAGGTAGAATTCGGCCGTCATGTCGCACACCGATAGGTACTCGTCGTAAAATTTCTTGGTGGCATCCGCGCTTTCCTGATCGCCCACCGTCAGGTGCTTGAACATCTCGAAATGGCTCATCATGTGGCTTTCGAGATTCATCGAGATGAACCCGGCGAGTTGCAGGAATCCGGGATAGACCTTGCGGCCCGAGCCGGGGTAATTGAACGGTACCGTGGCGATGACGTTGTTGCGGAACCAGCTCAGCGGCTTTCCCATGGCCAGGTCGTTGACGCTGGTCGGGCTGGCGCGCGTGTCAACCGGGCCGCCCATCATCGTCAGTGTGGCCGGGCGGCACGGGTCCTTGTCCGCACCCATGACCGCGGCGGCAGCAAAGGCGGGCACCGAGGGCTGACAGACCGCCAGCATATGCGTTCCCTCGCCGATGAAGCGCAGGAATTCGATGATGTAGTCGATATAATCGTCGAGATCGAAATTGCCTTCGGACAGGGGCACCAGCTTCGCATCGGCCCAGTCGCTGATGTAAACTTCCTGGTTCTCCACCATACGCTGGATGGTTCCGCGCAGGAGCGAGGCATAATGCCCGCTCATCGGCGCCACGATCAGCAGCTTGGGGGCGTCATCTGGCAGGCCCTCGCGACGAAAGCGGCGCAGATTGCCGAATGGCTTTTCCAGCACCACCTCTTCGGCCACCGGATAGGACTTTGCGTCGACGATCACTGGCTCGATCGCAAATTCGGGCTTGCCGCGTTCTTCATAGATATGCGCGAAAACCTCGAGCGCGCTGGCGACCGCCGGACCCACTCCGAAATAGCCGATCGGGAGGATCGGATTGCTCCACAACTGGGCACCGACCGCAGCAAGGTTGCTGGCCGTGTGCAGGAAGTTTCGTTGCATCTCGTAAGCGGAATAAAGCATTTGCGTCCCTCGTTTTCCCTTCGCGGCGGCAAACCTTTTCGGTTCTGTCCGCGGCGATCGATATTCAGGCGTGTGTGCGCTCTAGCCTGCCAGGCGCGACTTATCTAGGTAATGATGCAATGCACAAAAAGCTCCCGACCGTGCAAATCCGGCAAATCCGATTCTGCATACTTCATTCCGGTCCGCGAATGGGGTAGGCGGCATCGCCAATGGCCAGCAGAGCGTCACTCGAAACGGTAGAGAAGGCGGACAATCTCGGTCCGTTGCGCATGATCGTGCAAGCCGCTTCCCGTTATCCGGGAATGATCGCGGCTGCCTGTTGCGCGCTGTTGCTGACTGCTGCCGCCACTCTGGCCATACCCGCCGGGTTCCAGCTGGTAATCGACCGGGGATTTGCCGAAGGGGCGAACCCGGAGGAAATCGGTCGCTGGTTCCGCTACATCCTGCTGATCGTGGTCGTATTGTCGCTGGGCACGGCGGCGCGGTTCTATTTCGTCAGCCTGCTGGGTGAGCGGGTGGTTGCCGACATCAGGCTGGCCGTGCAAGAGAACCTGCTGCGCCTGTCGCCGGGCTTTTTCGAGGCGAATTCTCCCAAGGAAATCTCCAGCCGGATGACGGCCGATACCGCCCAGATCGAGCATGTGGTGGGCACCACGGTTTCCGTGGCATTGCGCAACGCCATCCTCGTGGTGGGCGGGGTGGCCTATCTGGTTTACCTTGCGCCCGCGCTGACCGCGATGCTGGTGATCGCGGTGCCACTGGTGATCGTGCCCATTGCCATCTTCGGCCGCCGGGTGCGCAATGTCAGCCGCGAGAGCCAGGACCGCGTTGCCGATGTCGGAGCGATGGTGTCCGAAGTGCTCGGTGCCATGAAAATTGTCCAGGGATTCAACCAGGAACGGCGCGAACTGGACCGCTTCGCGGCAAGTGTCAAAAGCACGTTCGAGACCGCGCGCAAGCGCATCGTGTTGCGCGCTTCGATGACTGCGGTGGTGATCGCCGCACTCTTCGGATCGATCACATTGCTGATCTGGCGAGGGGCCACGCAGGTCGCCGAGGGCGCGCTGTCGAGCGGCACCATCGCTGCTTTCGTGATAACCGGCGTGCTGGTTGCAGGAGCGTTCGGTTCGTTGACCGAAGTCTATGGCGATTTGTTGCGCGGCGCGGGTTCGGCGGACCGACTCAACGAATTGCTGCGCGAGAGGCCCGAAATCGCGCCACCGGCGCGCGCCCAGGCGCTGCCACAGCCACCACGAGGCAGCCTGTCGTTCCAGAATGTTACCTTCAGCTATCCCACGCGCCCCGGCGACAAAGCGATCAGGAATTTCACGCTTACCGTCGAGCCGGGCGAAACAGTTGCAATTGTTGGCCCGTCGGGCGCGGGCAAGTCGACGATTTTTCAGCTTGCCGAACGGTTCTACGACCCGCAATCGGGCACGGTCAGGATGGATGGCGTTCCGTTGACGCAGGCCGACCCGGCAGCAATTCGCAGCCGTATGGCATTGGTGCCGCAGGAAGGAACGCTGTTCGCCGCCAGTGCGCGCGACAATCTCCGCTATGGCGCCTGGGATGCGGATGAGGATGCCATCTGGGAGGCGGCACGCGCGGCCAATGCCGAACAGTTCCTGCGCGCGCTCCCCGATGGTCTCGACACTTTCCTGGGCGAGAGCGGGGCCCGTCTGTCGGGTGGGCAGCGCCAGCGCGTCGCCATCGCGCGGGCGGTATTGCGCGACGCGCCCATCCTGTTGCTCGACGAGGCGACCAGCGCGCTCGATGCGGAAAGCGAGCGGCTGGTGCAACAGGCGCTCGAACGGCTGATGGAGAACCGCACCACCATGGTGATCGCCCATCGCCTGGCGACGGTGCGCGCCGCCGACCGGATCATCGTGATGGATGAAGGCGCTATCGTCGAAGAGGGCGATCATTCCGCGCTGACCGGCAACGGCGGCCTTTATGCGCGCCTCGCCTCGTTGCAGTTCGACACCAGCGCCCTCGTCTGACCGAGGGGAATGGCGCCCAATGTGCCGCCTCTCGTTCGCGTTGCACAAAGCGTTGCGCTGCCAGCGACCATGGCTCAGCCTCGGTTAATCGACCAAGTATCAATTGAAACCGACCAGTTGCATGAGCGTTTGGTTCTGTGGCGGTATGTGTCGTTGCACCACCCGTCGATGTCGCGCCTGCGATTCGGCGCTCGATTTTTCGATTGGAAGGCCTTCAGATGTTCCGACGCTTCGTAGTCTCCGGCGTATCCGCGCTGGCTCTCGCAACCGTGTCGCCTGCTTTTGCGCAGCAGGCCGCGTCCGAGAAGAGCGCGACGCCAACGATGAATTTCGGCACCTGGGGCGTCGACATCGAGCAGGTCGACCCGTCCATCGATCCCGGCACCGATTTCAACGCTTACGTCAACAGCCGCTGGGTTGCCGTTAACCGGATTCCCGACGATCGCACCCGCTTCGGCGCTTTCGACATGCTGAACGAGGAGGCCACCCGCAATGTCGAGGGGCTGGTGCGCGAACTTCTCGCGTCAGACCCGGCTGCAGGCACGTCCGAACGGCACGTAGTCGATGCCTACAGAGCGTTCATGGATACCGACGCCATCGAGAGAGCGGGCCTTGAACCCGCCTATCCCTATCTGCGCGAGATCTTCGCTGCGCCCGATCTCGACACTCTTGTCGGACTGTTCGAACAGGCAGGGTACCCGGCGCTCGTAAATGCGGGGGTGTCCATCGATCTTCGCGATCCCGATTCGCACATCGTGTCGATCGGGTTCAGCGGCATGGGCCTGCCTGACCGCGATTACTATCTGGTCGATTCCGAGCGGAACCTGGAAATCCGTGCAGCTTACGAGGAATATCTCGGTTTCATGCTGGAGCAGGCCGGTTATGCGGACCCCGCATTTGCCGCAAAGCAGGTCTACGATTTCGAGCACAAGGTCGCACAGCTCGAATGGGACAGGTCGCTGATGCGCAACCCGCAGCTCACCTACAATCTCGTCAGCCGCGACGAACTTTCCGCGCTGGCACCATCCTTTCCCGTGCAGGCGCTTCTCGATTCGGGGGATTTCGCCGATCAGGAGCGCTTCCAGATCGCGCAGATCCCGCCAACGGACGAGGAAGCGCAATCGCTCGGCCTGACCGATAGCCAGCAGGCCATGATGGGCGGCGGTCTGCCCGCCATGATGCAATTGCTCACCGAAACCCCGCTCGCCAATCTCAAGGCGTGGATGGCCGTGCGTTTCCTTTCCGCCCATTCCGCAGTGCTGCCCAAGGTTATCGATGATGCCGATTTCGCCTTCTACTCCGGCGTACTCAACGGCCAGCCCGAGCAGGAAGCGCGCTGGAAACGCGGCATTGCTGCGGTCGAATCGCAGCTCGGCGAGCAATTGGGCGCGCTGTATGTGGCGCGCTATTTTCCGCCGATGGCCAAGGCGCAGATGGACGAGCTGGTCGCAAATCTGCGTCGCGCGCAAGGCCAGGCGCTCGACAGCAATGCATGGATGACCCCGGCGACCATTGCCGAAGCGCGCGCGAAGCTGGACGCTTTCACGCCCATGATCGGCTATCCCGACGAGTTCGAGACTTATGACGGGCTGGCGATCTCGCACGACGACCCGCTGGGAAACCGTATACGCGCCACGCAATGGGCGATGGACGATGCGCACGCCAGGCTGGGAGGACCGGTCGACAAAACGGAATGGGGCATGCTGCCGCAGACGGTGAATGCCTATTACAGCCCGGTTTTCAACCAGATCGTTTTTCCGGCGGCGATCCTGCAGGCGCCCTTCTTCGACCCGGAGGCCGATCCGGCGGTAAATTATGGCGGGATCGGCGCGGTCATCGGGCACGAGATCGGCCACGGTTTCGACGACAGCGGATCACAATACGACGGCACCGGCGCGCTGCGCAACTGGTGGACCGACGAGGACCGGGCCGGGTTCACGGCGGAGACTGCGAAGCTGGCCGAACAGATCGATGCCTGGTGCCCGCTCGACGATGGCAAACTGTGCATGAAAAGCGGCCTCGCCATGGGTGAGACGCTTGGCGATGTCGTCGGCCTGCAGATGGCCTATCGCGCCTACCGCCTGTCGCTGGACGGCAAGGAGCCGCCGGTGATCGACGGCCTTTCGGGGGACCAGCGTTTCTTCCTCGGCTATGCGCAGGTCTGGCGCAACATGATCCGGCCCGAACGCCTGCGATCGCAAATCATGACCGATCCGCATCCGCCAGCCGATTTCCGGGTCAACAACACCGTTCGCAATGTCGATGCGTGGTACATCGCTTTCGACGTGAAGCCCGGCGACCCGCTCTACCTGGCGCCCGAGGATCGCGTTTCCATCTGGTAGGACGTTTTCCAGCCTGCGCGCGGAGGGTTTGGCTTGACTAGGCCCGCCTCGCGCCCGAATGCTGCACCGCAATGGACCAGACCCTTACCGCGATACTCCTCGGCATAGTCGAGGGACTCACCGAATTCCTGCCAGTCTCTTCTACCGGGCACCTGATCCTGGCAACGGAACTGTTCGGCTACGATGCCGCGACCTGGGCCATGTTCAACGTGGTGATCCAGCTCGGCGCAATTCTGGCGGTGGTCTATCAATACTGGCCCACCTTCTGGAATGCCGGGATCGGTGTCCTCAGACTTGAGTCCGAAGGCCTGCGGTTTGCCCGCAATATCCTGCTGGCATTTCTTCCCAGTGCCGTGCTGGGGCTGGCGTTCAAGGACTATATCGACATCATGCTGGGCAGCCCGCTGGTGGTATGCTGGGCTCTGGTGATCGGCGGCATTGCCATCATCGCGATCGAGAAGATTGCCAATCCCGGGCGGGAGGAAACGAAGGTTTCCGACCTGTCCTGGAAGCTGGTGCTCGGCATAGGACTGGCCCAGTGTACGGCGATGATTCCGGGTGTCAGTCGTTCGGGCGCGACGATCATGGGCGCGCTGGCAATGGGCGTGAACCGCAAGACCGCGGCCGAGTTTTCCTTTTTTCTGGCCATACCCACCATGCTGGGCGCCACCACGCTCGAGCTGTTCCAGAAAGGTGGTGACCTGATGGACGGGGCCACCCAGGTAGGCTGGTGGGAAATCGCCGTTGGCTTCGTGGTCAGTTTCTTCGTGGCGCTGGTCGTCATTCGCCTTTTCGTTGCCTATGTCAGCCGCCACGGGTTCACACCTTTCGCCTGGTACCGGATCGTTATCGGCAGCGCGGCGCTGGCGTGGTTTACCCTGCGATAGGGCCGCACCTCGTTCCAGCCTGCTCGCCCTTTTGCCATCTTTTGACCGCATTTCAGGAACCAAGCCCCCCTCCACCGGTTTTTTGCCTTGAGATGATACGAAGGACGTCACGATGGGCTTGATTTTATTGGTTGGACTGGGAGCGATCCTGGGATGGCTTTCAGCGATCATTGCAGGGACGCGCACCGATCGCGGTCTGCAGATCAATATCCTGACCGGCATCATCGGCGCCGTTCTGGTCGGCCTTATCGTCAATCCGTTGATCGGCGCAGCAGATATTTTCGCCGACAGCGCCAGCGCCATGGCACTCATGATTGCGGCCATCGGCGCGGCGGCCCTGCTGGCTACTGTAAACTTGTTGCGTAATGGAGAATTACGCTAAGGCACCACGCGATGGTTCGCATGGGCCACATACCCGGGGCGGCATTCGTCGCCCCGAACTTTGAAGGGGAATTACCATGAAGAAGATTTTTGCTGTTGCATCCGCGTTCGCGCTTGGTCTCGGTGTTGCTGCTTGTGACAGCCCGGCCGAAGAAGCTGCCGAAGAAGAAGCGGAAGCCATGGAAGAGCAGGCCGATGACATGGAAGATGCCGGCATGATCACCGACGAAGAAGCCGACATGATGGAAGCCGAAGCCGACGACATCGAAGATGCCGCCGAAGGCGACACGGATGCCATGACCGAAGGCATGGAAGAAGCCGTAAACTAATCAGACCGCACGTTCCGGGCGCAGCCATGTTGTTGCGCCCGGAATCGTTTGGGATTCGAGGATGACCGACATGAAGAAGATTTTCGCTATTGCCTCCGCTGCCGTACTTGGCCTCGGTGTGGCCGCCTGTGACGGCCCCAATGAAAATGCGATGGAAGACGCGGGCGAGCAGAGCGCCGAAGCGATCAACGAGCAGGTCGACGCGATGGAAGACGTGGGCACGATGTCCGATGCGCAGTCCGATGCCATTACCGACGCCGCAGAAGATCGGGCCGACGCGATGGAAGAGCAGGGCGAAATCATGGACGAAGGCGCCGAAAACGCCGCCGACCCCATGTAATTCAGCCCATTGGTCTGAAAAAAAACGGACCCGGAAGCGATTCCGGGTCCGTTTTGCGTTCCGCACGCAGCGCTTGCTGTCGAACCATTCCTCCCCGATCTGGGCAGGGCGGGTCAGGTTTCGGCGGGCGCTGGCGGCAGGGGGCCGGGCGGTCCCTCGATATCTGCC